>Ga0105245_10003945_pt1 | contig 13199 bp, 17 predicted proteins | sample KBSM54metaG_FD_81523 | JGI IMG/M metagenome (GOLD analysis project Ga0105245, IMG submission 81523) | Miscanthus rhizosphere microbial communities from Kellogg Biological Station, Michigan, USA - KBS M5-4 metaG | ecosystem: Host-associated > Plants > Roots > Rhizosphere > Soil | place... | reverse complement strand
TCGCCGCGCTGGAGCGGATCGGGCCTGACCCGGCTCGTGGTCGAGCTTGCCGATCTTCCCGGGCATCCCGCCCGACCAATCGCGCAAGGCGCAAAGGCAACAACGGAAGCCTGGCTGACGGAACGGCTCCGAGAAGCGAAAGTGGCGGGGTCGCCTGCAAGGGCGCGCGACGTCATGTTGCTAATGGAAGGCGCCATGATGCTGGTACTGATTCATGGAGACATATCCTATATGGAAGCCGCCGCCAGTGCCGCCAAACGGCTGGTCAGAAAGCGTGGGTAACCCACGTTCTTGGGTTTGGGTTAGCGTCGGCATTTGTGCCGATGCCCGGTATTCAATGAAATAGGCCAGCGATGTCCGCTATGGATCCAGGCTGTGTGAAAACACATCTGGGCCAATGACGCTCAGAATTGTTTTCTAATTGCTCTCTGCCGGCAGGCACCTGCCAGTATGATTGGTTTCCGTGGGGCGAAATCGAGTTGGAAATTCCACGCACAAGTTCCGCGTCTAAGTTTTCACACAGCCTGGGTCAAAAGGCGACATGCCCACCCTGAAATCGGCTTCCGGTTTACCCTTCAAAGCAGACTTCCAACGGCAAGGTCTCGGCCCGTTAAGTGGAAAAAGGGCCCTGATTTTCATGTTCTAACGGTGTTTCTGTTTCGCGATCAAATCAAGAGTATTCCCCGCCACTTTGGCGATTGATTTGAATCAACAGTCTGACTTCTCGAGAAGAGAATATGCCGGCTACCTTTGTAATTTCATGGGAGAGAAAAATGTCAGTAGTTGTTCAATACGTAGTCAGGCCGAACCCCGGAACTGATCCCGCCAAGATTACCGAACTCGCCAAAGAAGGCGCTGTCCTCTGGCGCAAACACGGCGGAAAAGTAACCTATTGGACTGTCGCCGTTGGTGAAGTTGGAAATAGGGTGTTGTCGATAACGTTCGAGAACTTTGCAGCATACGGCGCGGCTGTTGATAAGATGGGAGAAGACAAAGAAGTTCGAGCTTGGCAAGCTAAGAGGATGAAGGCGGGCTACACTACGTGGGTGCGTTCTAACATGGCGACTGAGATTGAAATCTGACGACAATCCGTGATTGAGAGAGGCCGGGCCTAGCAGCCCGGCCTATTCCATTTCAGGTGTGCACGCACGGAGATATTTCTAATAGCGGACCGAGACTATCACGCGTCATATCGCGCGGGCAGCAAGAGTCCGTTGTGGGTCAAAAGGCGACCTGACCGCCTCGAAACCCGACTTCCGTTTTGCCCCCGAAAGCGGACCTAAGTCGGAATGGCCGGAGGTCCGTTTCGTGCCAAAGGGGCGGCCTGTGAGGGTGATGTGCCGTACTAAATGCGCAGGTCATCGAGCGACGGCGCAAATAATGTTTTGTCAAACTACTCCGGTAATCCCGCCAGGCGCATGCACTCGATAAGCTTTTCCACCAGCTTGGGATCCACGAACATCGGATTTTTCCGTAATGCCCGCAGAGAGTACCGTGGAATTTGCCTGAGTAACTCCTCCACATAATGTTTGGCTTCTTTGTCGCGACCTTGCTGAGCGTAGGCGCAAGCCAGCGTCACAAGCGTACCGAATGCCGAAGGATCTTGGTGGAGCCCCTTCTTCGATACCTCAATGGCCTTTTCATAGTCGCCCAGGAAGAAATAGCCATGACCCATTGCATCATACAGCCCCGTCCCCCGAGAATCGCGCGGGTTGCCGCGTTCGGCTCTTTGGCAAGCAGCCATACCAGCTTCTAGTTCGCCACAAAGTATGTGGGCATAGCCAAGGACAATGTACGCTTCGGCAATATTCGGATTCAGATCGATGGCCCGTTGCGCCACCCCAATGGCCTGCCCGGCTTCCCCGGTCATTACCAACACGAGGGCCAGCGAGTGATTAGCCTCAGGGCTTGCAGGTGCAAGGCGAACTGCTCGTTCAGCCCAAAGTCGAGCTTCGTCGAATGCAGGGCGCACCGGACGAATCCAACCTCGCATTCCAACATTCAAATGGCACAGGGCAAGTAGAGCGTGAGCATTGGCGAACTCGGAGTCTATGCTGATCGCACTTTCCAAATCGGCGATCGCAGCATCCATCTCCTGCTTGGTCATCCGATGGTAGGCGCCAATGGCGCGCAGATAGCGATCCCACGCGTCGAGATCGTCTCGACGTTTGCCGCGTGAGCGTTCTATCTCGGCGAGGGTGATTTCAGGGCCAACCGCCGTTGCGATGCTCGCAACAATATCGTCCTGCAAGTCAAAGACATCGATCATGTTGCGATCGTATCGCTGCGCCCAGACGTGGCGGCATGACTCCGCGTCGATCAACTGCGCCGTGACACGCACCCGATCAGAAGCTCGGCGGACGCTCCCTTCCAAAACATATCTCACGCCCAATTCGCGCCCCACCTGCTTTACATCGACTGCTTTCCCTTTGTAAGTGAAGGCTGAGTTCCTCGCGATCACAAACAACCAAGCAAATCTTGAAAGCGCAGTTGTCAGATCTTCCGAAATGCCGTCCGAAAAATATTCCTGCGTGTGATCATCAGACATGTTGTCGAACGGCAGCACGACAATTGACGGTTTAGCAGGTGCGGTGACATGGCTAGTGGATCGGCTTGATACACTCGCCGAGACCACGCGATAGGTGCGCAAAGGGTCTGCAATATTTCGGACGTGGTGTGTCCCGAAGTATTCGAATCCGGCATCGAGTTTGCCCTTTACCTGGTCAAAGACCATTCCGGAAATACATATCCCGCCGGGATCGGCCAGCTTTTCCAGACGTGCCGCAACGTTCACGCCATCTCCATAGATGTCGTTACCTTCGATGATGACGTCGCCTACATTTACGCCGATACGAAAGGTGATAGCACGGCTGTCGAGCACGCCCAGATTCTGCTTGGCGACGAGGCGCTGAATGCGCACGGCGCAATCCACCGCATCAACCGCACTGCCGAATTCAACCAGCGCCCCATCGCCCATGAGCTTAACTATTCGACCTCGATGTTCGGTGATGAGGGGGTCGATCAAGGCCGCTCGCATTTCCTTGAGCGCACTCAGCGTTCCCGCCTCGTCTGCACCCATGAGACGGCTGTAACCAACCACGTCGGCCGACATCACGGCCATAAGCCGCCGTTGGACACGCATTTCCGGCATTGTCCACCGCCTTCGCCGCGTATTCTCGGTACAAATTGTATGGTCATGAATATAGGAGTGTCCAGACGAGATAGTCGCGCTTTTCCGCCAAGGCTGTTCTAGGCAATCCGCCTTATTGCCATTCGCTTGTATCTGTCGGCTTGACGGTCGCGCTACCCAGCACCTTCGACTCACTCGAACCTGAACCGCGATTCAGGTATTTCAGGAGCTGGTCGCCGAGATCGCGGGCATCGTCGCCGGCCCCATCGATCAGTGCGGATTTGCGACGTCGCATAAATTGCATCCCCAACAGATACATGCCCGGCGCCGCGACTACGCCCCCGTCGTGACGTATCTGACCCTTGCGATCGAATACCGGGACCTGCAGCCACGAAAAATCCGGACGGTAGCCGGTCGCCCATACGATCGCACGGATTCCGGCAGCCTTGAGGTCTATGCTAAGAGGAGGCGACTCCGGCACATGGGTTGGTGGCAATCGGATCGGCGGCTCGACTTCGTTGTCCACCCCATTAGAGGCTGCCCAATCGTCTATGGTGTTGAGAAGCCTGTTCATCTTGAGGTCGGACAGCACACATTGGTTATGCAGAGAGCCGGAGAACTGTACCTTTCCATCTTGAACGCCCGTGAGCCGACCTACCATTCTTACACCGATGGCGGAGAGAGCATTTAGGTCAAGGGTCGTACGTGCAAGCGAACCGGTCAGTTGAAGTGAAGGAACGCGACGCGCTCGCCTGATATCATCAACCTGATCGTATCGCTCGTCGAGGACTCCCGCGGCGTCCATCCACCATTGAATGTCTCGGCTCCGATACATCCGGGGAGCCCGAATGTGCTGACCCACGGCTATCGTCGTCGGCCGACCCGAACGATGTATCTCGTCTGCCAATTGAGTCCCGCTCGCCGATGCGCCAACGACGAGGACGCCGCCCGCAGGCAGCTGGTCCGGACTGCGATAATTCAGAGTGGTGAACATGGCTATTTCTGGCGCCAAACCTGCGGCCGCTTCGGGAATGCGGGCAATATTGCACGCGCCAGTTGCCAATACGATCGTCCGGCATTGCCACGTGCTCTTGTCGGTAACCACCAGGTAATCGTCGCCTGATGTGCGAACCGACGTCACGGCAGTGTGCACCTCAACTGGCGCCGAGATCATCTCAGCGTAACGGTCGATGAACGCGATGACCTCCGTCATGTTCCGGTAGCCATGCGGGTCGTCGCCTTCGTAGCCATAGCCGGGCAAACGGCTCTGCCAGTTCGGCGTTAGCAGCCTGAGGGATTTCCAACGCTCGGTTCGCCACGCGTTGGCTATGAGCCCGCGTTCGAGTAAGACGTGGTCGACTCCACGATCCGACAGGCAGCGGCTCATAGCCAGCCCGGCGTGGCCGGCGCCAATAATGATCGTTGTGATCTTGCGAACGAAAGTGGTTCCTCGGAAATCTCGTGGCGATCAAGCCACAACAACACTTACATTTGTGGGATTAGTGACGATGTCATAAACCGCCGATCGCTTTTGCGACTGGGCGACCAATGCCTCGATATCCTCTCGGCTCGCATCCGCATCGATGTTGTAGGTAACCTTGATTCCTTTGAAGCCGTTGCGGACCTCGTCGTCGATTCCGAGGATGCCTTGCAAATCCATGTCGCCTTCGATGGTCGCGGTAACCGACTTCAATTGAATTTGCCGATACTGGGCGATCGCAGCTATGCCGCCAGTCAAGCAGCTTGCTAATCCTACGAGAACGTATTCAACAGGTGTCGCGCCTAGGTCCTCGGACGCAAAAACCTCGGGATGATCGGCATCGAACACGAAGGCTTTTTTTCTGTGCTGCTCCTCGCCAAGGCCATAGAAGCTCTCGACGATCGAACGGCTGTGAGTGCCATTCTTCCATTCGCACGCCGCGCGCCACCTGAATTGGGCCGCCGTGGGTGCGTTCGTCAGCGCCTCACGCGCGGCGACCAGTGCCTCGACCTTGACTCCGTTGTCGACCGACTTTGCTACTGTCTCGGACATGGTTATTCTCCAATTTAGTAGAATTAGGAGAGCTGCGCGATGTCATCGTGACTAAAGTGCGAGCAAATATTATGCGGTCTCCGCGTGGTCTGCAAGTTTTCGCTTACCCCGCGGCATCGCCTGAGATCCAAACCGTCTCCGTGTTTTCGGGCGGCGTTCATAGGGGACAAAGGAGGCGGACGCCGCTACGCTCGCAACCTCGAGCCAGGCTGACCGATTTCCGCGGTTTCGATGCGATTGTCCAAATAGATCATCAAAAACGGAAGTCGTGGGCTTGCGGCGGGAGGTCAGCTTCATCTCCGAAAGCGGACATTGGACAGACATTCCCGGAGGTCCGTTTTGTGCCAAATCCGGACTCTAAGCACGCTCGGCGGTGCGTCTTTCAACGACGCGAGTCTCGGAATTGTGAAGTATTTCACATCGTAGCGTTGCCGCCGAGTATAGCGTGTGGAATTCGTTTAGCTGAGCCGATCGGGCAGCGCCTTTAGTGCGTGGATTGCGGACGCGACCTTCACCGCCCCAAGTAGAGCCGGAACGAGCACATGAGTCTTATTCTCGTCGTCGATGACGAATCTGATGTCGAAATGTTGTTTCGTCAGCAGTTCAGGCGCGAGCTCCGCGCCGGGCTATTCCGGATGGATTTTGCGCTATCAGCTGTTAGCGCCCTTCAACGCATGAGCGACGTTACCGCGGCGTCGCTGATCCTGATCTTGTCCGATATCAACATGCCGGGCATGACTGGACTCGAACTTTTGCCAAAGGCGAAAGCAATCCGACCGGACGTTCCGGTTATAATGATCACGGCCTATGGCGACGCTGACACCGAGCGAAAAGCATTGGCAGGTGGCGCCGACGCGCTGCTTACCAAGCCCATCGATTTTGACGCGCTTCGCAACCGAATCGACAGCCGGCTGCCAAACGCCGCGTAATCGTCAACTGCCATTCGATCGGTTGATGTCCCTTGGGGTCCAAAGCGCCGTTTTGACAGTTGGCCGGACACTTCCGGTCTTCCCCAATAAACAGACATTCTCAGTATCCATCGGCATGTCTTAAAGGTGCCATTAGGAGACTCATGCACCGCAACAAACGGCACCATCATTCGATCACCTCGTCGGCGCGGGCGAGTAGTGAGGGCGGGGCGACGATCCCAAGCGCCTTCGCAGTCTTGAGATTGATCACCAGCTCGAATTTGGTCGGTTGCTCGACAGGCAGGTCGGACGGTTTCGTTCCCTTGAGAATCTTACCTATGTAGATCGCGGCGCGCCGATTCAAATCGCGAAGATTCGGTCCGTAGGACATGAGGCCGCCAGCCTCGACAAAGTTCCTGAAGGGGAAGACCGCAGGCAGTCGATGCTCTGCCGCAAGGTCAACGAGGCGTCGTCGCTCAAGCTGGAACACGGGTGTTGGCCACACGACCAGAGCATCCGCGCCCGCCTTGGACATATCCGAGAAGACCCCGTCGAAGTCGTCCCGCCCCCGCGCCTCAAAAACTTGAAGCTTCACCCCGAGCGCCCGCGCCGAGGTATCGGCCTCCTTCAGTCTAACCTCTCTGGCGCGGTCAGGCATGGCATCTGGTTTCAAGAGAAGGGCGACCCGGCTGGCCCCCGGCACGGCTTCCTTGAGCAACTCCAGGAACTTGCCGATAAGGTCGGGAAGAGTGACAGAAAACCCCGTGACGTTACCGCCAGGCCGCGCCAAGCTAGCGACGAGGCCCTCTTCTACCGGATCACCAACAGAAGTGAAGACGATGGGGATCGTCGCCGTCGCCCGCTTGGCGGCTATGGCGGCGAGTGTGCCTCCAGCGGTCAAGATGACATGGACCTTGAGCATAACCAGTTCGGCCGCGAGCGCGGGGAACCGCTCGGGGTTACCCTCCGCCCAGCGATATTCGATCGTCACGCTCTGACCCTCGGCGTAACCGGCTTCGCTCAGCCCCTGACGGAACGCGGCCAGGGACACCTCCGTGTCGGGTGATCCGATACCGAGGTAGCCGATCACTGGCGTAGCCGGCTGTTGCGCGCGCACTGCGAACGGCCATACAGCCGCCGCGCCGCCGATTGCCGCAATGAACTCGCGTCGCCTCATCATCTCGCCCCGATGCGCTCAACGTGAGCGTAGGCAATTATCGGCGCTGGTCCAAGCGGTCTAATGTCCGCTTTGGGTCATTAGCAGACGTTGCGAGGGCGCTGTGTGATGACCGCTTTGCCCCCGAAAGCGGACCTCTTGCGGCCTGCTATTTCTTCGCTACGAAAAATAACTCACCACCACACCTCACTATTCAATGACCTCATCCGCCATAGCAAGCAGGGTGGACGACAGGTTCATACCGAAAGCCTTGGCGGTCTTTAGATTCACGATGAGTTTCAAGCGTGCGGTTTGCATGACAGGAAGCTCAGCCGGCTTTTCACCCTTGAGGATGCGTCCGGCATATACACCAGCCTGATTATAAGCTTCGTTTTGATTGGCTCCGTAGCAGAGTAGTCCTCCGGCCGTGGCAAACTCCAGAAAATTGTAGATCGCCGGTAGCCGGTGGTCCGTCGTCGCAGCCACCAATTGCTTCAGGTTGCTTATAAAGAGGACGTCCGGGAAAACGATCACTGCAGCAACGCCCCTCTGGGCGAGATCCCCAACAGCCGGCGCCAGTTCCGCCTCGGCATTAACTTCGGCGACTATCAACTTGTGACCCAGTGATTCTGTGGCCGCCAGCAAGTCGCGCGTGTCGCCGCTAGCATTAGGATTGGACGGCCTCACGAGAAAGCCGATCGGTGCACCCTTGGCGATCGTCTCATGCAAAATCGCAGCCTGCTTTGCCAACAAACCGTTCGATAATAGGCTTATGCCGGTGATGTTAGCTTCCGGCTTGTTGAGGCTCTTGACGATGCCGAGCTTGATCGGATCGGCGCCGATCACGAATACGATTGGCGTTGCGGAGGCTAACTCACGCGCTGCCACCACGGACGCGCTCCCGCCCGTAGCCGCAATGACCGAAACGCGGCGTTGGACAAGTTCAGCGATCAGGGCCCTCAGACGGTCGTCGCGTCCCTCTGCCCAGCGGGCTTCAATACTTACCGATTGCCCCTCGACGAATCCGGCTCCGTTAAGTCCTCGACGAAAATCGGCAAACAGCGAAGCAAAGGCGCTCGACGAACCATTGTTTATGAATCCGACCACCGGCGCCGCTGATTGTTGAGCAATGAGCAAATTTGGCCATACCGCTGCCGCCGATCCAGCAAGGGCAAGAAACGAGCGCCTGTGCATCCGGGGTCCTCCAGCATCAGCTACTCAATGCTAACTCCCGCTTGGGCGCGATTATAGGTTGGCGCGTTGAGATCAGCTATGGGTCACTGCGTCGCTCCGAATCGTGAACCAAGCGACCTTGTCCCGGGCGGGCCTTAGGCATTTGCGCTTCAATGTCCGCTCCGGGTCAAAGGCGACATCATCCCGCCGCACAACCATGTCTGCTTCATCCCCGAAAACAGACGGTAGTCCGCGTCGTCGGCAGGCCTGTTAGCTCGGCACTCCAACAGCGGACATTACGCATCCTGGCCGCCATGTCCGAAAAGAGCCAGAAGCGAAAACTCTATTTAGTCTTCACCATGATTACAGCGCCGCTTGACCAGTCAATGTAGAGACGGCGAAAATCCTGCTTCGCGGCCAGTGCCTCCATGAGTGGTGGGATCTTCACCGCATGCTCAGGCGGCCACATCGGATGGGGCTTGGTATCGTCGCAGATGTAGATACCGCCAGGCCGCAGCAATGCGAGCACTTCGTTCAGAAGAGTGTGCTTGCCGGCCCCGCCATCGGCAAAGATGAGATCGAAAGAGTTCGGGGGTTCACGCCGTATCGTCACAGCGGCATCCTCAGAGAGGATCGTCAATCTCGGGTCCGTTCCCAGATGCGTTCGGGCGATGGCCTGAACCCTGGGATCAATATCAACCGTGGTTAGCCGTGCCGTGGTATCCATGCCGTCCAACAACCAGCAGGTTCCGACACCCGTTCCGGTGCCGGTCTCAAGCATCCGACCGCCGGGCTTCGAAGCGGCCATCACACGGAGCAAGGCCCCCACCGGTGGCCAGCACCACTTCATGAAGCTGATCCGTCGCGTATCGGCTATGATGGCTTCATATGCCTTTGGTGGGGGTTGAAACGTGGACTCGTCCATGAGCTGCCTTTCTCAGAGGCCACGGAAATTTGTATCACTGCGGCCTACACCATCTAGACCAAATGTCGGCTAAGGGTCGTCACTAGCAGACATCAAATCCGTGACTTCCTTACGAGCGCTTTGATCCGGTAAGCGGGCATGGCGCTTAAGCGTCTCTCTCGCTCCTCCGAAAGGGATTCAAACCTGACGAAAGATTCGTTGTAAGATGCGGCTCTCTCGCTTCACTTTCCTGAACTATACTAAAATGACGTAGTATGAAGCTTTGGAGAAAAATGCCGTCTCCAACAGCAAATTGCCGTCTCTTCGGCAATCTCCAGTACGGTCCTTATCCTAGAAGGTCTCAGTTTGTTGGGTATTTTGCGCCAGGTCGACCAAGCTCAAGGGCTGACGGCCCAGATCGCTGGCGGAGGGAGAGCACCTGAAATCCAACCTTCTCCGCGCAGCCCATCGTAGTCGCGGGTACTCAGGCGGACCAGGTGCCCTGGCCATCCGGACACAGGCCTTTCCGAAACAAATACCGGCAACGCGGGAAGCTCCGGCCATACTCGTTTTCGGGGCCATAACCGGACCTCCTGCCGCGTCTAAGCCAAGTCCGTCATACCTGGACAGCAGACATCGCCGTGCTCGGTTGGCACGTCCGTTTCGTGCCAAATTCGGACTCCGAGGCGAATGCCGGATTGTGCTTTTCCTAGGTTTCGGCTGACCGAATAGATTGCTACCTTCACTGGGTGTTGATCCCAACTAGGGTTGTTACCGATGGTGCAATCTCAGATCCGTTACGACGACGGAGCCGCATACGAGCGGATGATGGGAGCCTGGAGCCGGATCGCAGGCGAGATTTTTCTTGATTGGCTGATGCCCGAACCGGGCTTGCGATGGATCGACATCGGATGCGGCGGGGGTGCCTTTACCCAGCTGCTCGTGGAACGATGCGCGCCAGCCGAGGTTCAGGGGATTGACCCGTCTGAGGCGCAGCTATCTTTTGCGCGCGCACGACCTGTAGGTCGAATAGCCAAATTTGATCGGGGCGACGCCCTGGCACTTCCTTTCGACGACGACCACTTCGATGCGGCCGTTATGGCGCTAGTGATTTTCTTCGTTTCCGATCCGGCCAAGGGCGTCGCCGAGATGGCGCGAGTTGTTCGTCCAGGCGGCACAGTCGCCACCTACGTCTGGGATATGATGGGTGGCGGACATCCGCTGGCGCCGATGCATGCTGAAATGCATGCCAAGGGGGTTTACTGCCCCCCTCCCGCCCCGTTCCGACGTGTCTGGAGTGGAGGAGCTGCGGAGCTTGTGGATGAATGCCGGCCTCGATGCGGTCGAAGTACGAGAGATCACCGTGCAACGAACGTTTGTTAACTTCGGTGAGTTTTGGGCGACCAGCATGATGGCCGCGACCGTTAGCGAAACAATTGCGACGATGGCTCCCGGTGATGCTGAATTGCTCAAAATGCGAATGCGCGCACGGTTGCCTGAGGATGTCGCCGGGCGCACCACCCACGGTGCCCGCGCGAATGCTATCAGCGGGCGCGTGCCAAAGTAACGTGCAAGCTGATGTCTCCTTTGGGTGAATCGCGTCGGTTTGGTGAAGACCGAGCGCTTCCGCTTTACCCCTCATAGCCGACGTTCGCCGGAAGGATCGGCAAGTCCGAAAAGTGTCGACAGTGTTGAAAAAGTTTCTTTTCGGGCTGGCGAACGAAATTTTTTAGAGCCTGACGCGTTTTACGCTCGGCGACGTGAGGGACCATATCGATCCACCCGAAATCGACCACGGACCTTCGTAGCGGCACCGAATAGCGAGACAGCAGCAGAGAAGCCTAAAAATCAACTTTCGCGAGATTTTTGGGGTCGCTCGATTTTCGACTTTTGCAACAAAATCTGCCACAAGCCGACCTCGCATTCGTATCCTGCCCTAGCGTGGTGAGATCGAGCCGGCCTCCAACAAAAGCCTTTTTGTAAAACGATTATGAAGCTTAATTAGCCGGAGAACTAAATTAGCGGGGAAAGCGTCATGCATCGATCGTCGACACTCACCTTGGTCTTCGCCGCGCTATTGCTCAGCTTGGTCAGCGCTTCTGCGCAAGAGGTTACGAAACTGAGCGAGCTTTTCTCCGGTATGCCCAAGGGCGAAAAACAGCAAATCCGGGTGCTGACCGCCACCCTGAAACCCGGCGACAAGACTGTTCTCCATACCCACCGTTTTCCCGTGACCTTGTACATACTGGAGGGAGCTTTTACGCTCGAGTTGGAGGGACGTGCGCCGGCCACGATTAAGGCGGGCGAGGCCATGGTAGAGCCGCCGAACGTGAAGATGACCGGCTATAATCGCAGCACAACTGAACCGATGTGGGTTGTCACCTTCTATGTCAGTGATCCGGACACGCCTTTCCTTGATCCGATCCACTAGGCGTGGCTATGGCCGGGTGGAAATCTCCATGTCCGCATCGGGTCGTCAGCGTCGTTCTGACTGGGCGTCGATCACTTCCGGTCTCGCCTTGCCGGTGCAGCGCCTGTTGGGGCGCATGGTGACAAAGGAGTAACGGTGATTTACAGGATCTTCCTTGCAGGCGCGTCCGGGGCCATCGGCAGGCGCCTGACGCCGCTCCTGCACAGCGCTGGCCATTACGTCTGTGGCAGCACCAGATCGAAAGCGAATGCTGACGCGCTGCGCTCGCTCGGGGCGGACCCGGTCGTGGTCGACGTCTTCGACGCGTCGGCGCTGTCACGCGCCGTCGCATCGGCGCGCCCGGATGTCGTGATCCATCAGCTCACCGACCTTCCGAAGGATCTTAATCCACTCGAGATGGGAGCAGCGATCGTTCGCACCGCCCGCATCCGCAGCGAAGGAACGCGGAACCTCGTCAGGGCCGCAATTGCGGCGGGGGCGCACCGGTTGGTGGCGCAAAGCATCGCGTGGGCCTACGCGCCGGGGGCCGAGCCGCATGCGGAGACGGATCCGCTCGATGCCGGGGCCCAGGGAGATGGCGGTATCAACGTGCAGGGACTGATCGCGCTAGAAGATCTCACTTTGAAATCGCCGCCGCTCGAGGGCGTCGTACTTCGTTACGGTCAGCTTTATGGCCCCGGAACTTCTTCGGACCAGCCGTCAAATTCTGCGCCCATTCATGTGGACGCGGCGGCCTATGCCGCTCTGCTAGCCATCGACCACGGCGACCCGGGCATCTATAACATCGCACAGTCCAATAGAAGCGTGGCGACCGATAAGGCACGCGCGGAGCTGGGTTGGACTCCCGATTTTCGTCTTCCGGCTTGACGATCGCATTGCGGTTCAGCGCGCCAAGCCGTGCGAGGCCTTGGCACCCGCGACGTTGTGGCGCGCCGTTTGCCAGCAAGGTGCTTTCCGATTGCATCAAGCGGACGCGGGCAATGGTTCCGTCAGTACCGATCGGTGAATAGGAACGATCGGACACATAGGTCATTTCGACAGCGTGAGGGGTTATTGCCCATCAGCCGTTCCGATCAAACGTCTGTTCCGGGTCATTAGTAGACGTCGCGAGGGCTCCGTCTGATGTCCGCCTTGATCCCGAAAGCAGACATCGGCCTCGGCAACTTCAACGTCCGCTTTGTGCCATTTTCGGACTCATGCGCCGCAGCAAACGGCATCTCTATTCGATCACCTTGTCGGCTTGTCCAAGCAGTGAGGGCGGCACGGCGAGACCGAGCGCCTTGGAAGTCTTGAGGTTGACGATAGGCTCGAACTTCGTCGGCGCCTGCACCCACCTGGGTTTGCCTTACGAAAGCCACCGACTACGGGCTCCAGATAGGAAGGGTTCCACGTCGGAGGTACAGCAATGATCCGCGCCACGGTACTCCGTGCGCTTGTGCTGGCGGCGGCTTTTGCCGCGGGGTTG
>Ga0105245_10003944_pt1 | contig 13201 bp, 16 predicted proteins | sample KBSM54metaG_FD_81523 | JGI IMG/M metagenome (GOLD analysis project Ga0105245, IMG submission 81523) | Miscanthus rhizosphere microbial communities from Kellogg Biological Station, Michigan, USA - KBS M5-4 metaG | ecosystem: Host-associated > Plants > Roots > Rhizosphere > Soil | place... | reverse complement strand
GGGGTCTGACCCCGCTGTCAGCGCACCGCTCGCGGCGCGCTCGTCAGGAAGGTGGCGCTCATGTCCTCGTCGCCGTGCTCACGGACGCCTTCCTCGAGGCGGCGGCGGATGCCGTCGAGTACGGGGAGCTCCAGGTCGCGCAGCGCGGCCGACTCCTGCACGAGGCCGGCGTCTTTGGCCGCGAGCCGCAGCGAGAACGACGCGTCGAAATCACGCTTGGCGATCGCGGCGCCCTTCATCCGCAGGTAGGGCAGGTCGAGCGCGCCTCCCTCGAGCGCCTCGAACAGCAGGCTCGGGTCGACGCCCATGCCCTCGGCGAGGGCGATCGTCTCGGCACCTCCCTCGACCACCGTCACGATCCAGCTGTTCACGACGACCTTCAGGCGCGTCCCGGCGCCGGCCTCGCCGATCCACATCGTGCGCTCGGCGATCGCGTCGAAGATCGGCCGAAGCTCCTCGCGGAGGCGGTCGGGACCGGAGCCCAGCACGACCAGCTTGCCCTGCTCGGCCGGGGCCTTGGTGCCGAGGACGGGCGCGTCCACGAGCTCGACACCGTGCTGGGCGGCGAGGTCGGCGCAGGCCTGGATCCCGGCCTCGCCGATCGTGCTCGTCTGCAACCAGACCGAGCCCTCGGGCATCGCGTCGATGGCACCGCGCATCGTGTCGAGGACGGCGTCTGCGTCCGCGAGCATCGTGACGGCGACCTCGGCGCCCTCGAGCGCGTCGCGCGGGTCGTGAACGAGCTTCACGTCGTCGTCGGCCAGCGGGCGCATCTTTTCCGGCGACCGGTTCCAGGCTCGCACCGCGTGTCCGGCCCGGGCGAGATTGCGCGCCATCGGAAGGCCCATCGTCCCCCCGGCCCCGAGAACGGCGACCGTCATCTGCTTCGGCATCGCGATCCTCCTCGCGTCGTCAACGGGAGCCTTCCCCTTCGGCGACGGCGCTAACCGCGCCGGTGTTTGGGCGACGGAGGCCATGGGGCACGGGGAAGGGCATGGTCGAACGACCCCAACCGGACCAGCCCGGTCCCGGCACTCCGACGCCCGAGCCGCCGACGCCGCGGCCCGAGCAGCCGGTCGAGCCGCCGGTGACGCCGCCCAAGGAGCCGCCGCCGATGCCCGACGAGCCGGCGCCGGACCGGCCGGGCACGATCTAGCTGCTCGTCCCCGTCCAGGAGAAGCGGGTCACGTCGCGGTCGGCGGAGATGACGCCGCTGCGCGCGCCCCGGCGGACGAGCGTGACCGTCGTGCGGACCCGTCGGGCGACCTCCCGGCGGGTGCTGCCGATGCCGCGCAGCTCGTAGTCGGCGGGCACCCCGGTGATCACGTGCGACGCGTTCGCGGCCGCCTCGACGACGGCGTCGGCGCCGCGCGGGATGAGCAGCGGCTCGGCGATCAGGCCCCCGATCTGCTGGACGATGAGGGACGCCGCGGCCAGCAGGCGGCTGGCGTCGCCGTCGTCGCCCCCGGACGGGGCGTTGCTGCCCGTGAGGACGAGCGGGGAGCCGTTCGACGCCGCGATGGTCGTCGCCAGCTCGAGCGCCGCCCAGTCGTGCTCCGTGCCGGCGAACGGCACCATCACCGGCCCGTCGGCGCGACCGTCGCCGCGGGCGAGATGGAGCGCGACGTCGCACGGCGCCGAGCGGAGGATGCCGGTGGCAAGGTCGTCGGTCGCGCCCTCGACGAGGCCGGCGGCGCCGGCCACCACCAGGCCGACCTCCTGCCGCAGTGCCAGCTTCTCGATGGCCGCCCCCGCGTTCGCCGCGCGGAACGCGGCCACGCGGCTGGTCACGCCCGCGGCCGCAAGCCGGTCGCGGAACCCCGCCAGCATCCGGGTGGCCGGCAGCACGTCCTCCTGGTCGTCGACGACGCAGGTCAGGATCATCCCGCCGGCGTGGTCGCGGCAGGCGGCGGCCTGGGCGAAGGCGAGCAGGCCCTCGATCCCGGTCGCCGAGTCGGAGACGAGCAGGATCTCGCGGTCGCCGCTCTCGGCATGCGGCCGCGGCGGCCGCCGGCCCTCGGCGACCCGCCGCCCGAGCGCCTCGTGCGCGCCGCGGAACGGCTCGGCCGAGTCGACGTCGGGTGCCGGCGAGACGTCGTCCGCGCCGGGGATCGCGAGCCGGAAGACGCGCGTGCTGCCGGGGAAGTCCTTGAGCTCCACCGTGCCCTTCTCGACCAGCGAGGCGTCGTCCGGCAGCTGCTCCTTGACGAGCGACGCGGCCAGGTCGGAGAGCACGACCTCGCCGCCGCGGGCGGTCGCGCACAGCCGCGCGGTGCGGTGCACCTCGAGGCCGTAGTAGCGGCGGTCGGCGAGCTCGGGCTCGCCGGTGTGGATGGCGATGCGGATCCGTACGGGCACGCCCTCGGGCCAGTCGTGCTGGGCGATCGCGTGCTGCACGGAGGCGGCGAACGCGACGGCGTTGCCGGCGCGGCCGAAGACGCAGAAGAAGGCATCGCCCTGCGTATCGATCTCCCAGCCGCCGTGCTCGCCGAGGGCGTTTCGGATCAGCCGGCCGTGGGTGCTGATCATCTCCCCGTAGCGCCCGCGCAGGCGGCGCAGGTGGCTCGTCGATCCCTCGATGTCGGTGAAGACGAAGGTGACGGTGCCCTCGGGGAGCGGCCGCCGATCGTGGACGGCCGTGCTCTGGCGGTTGTCAGACATCTTTGCAGTTTGGCAGACGCCCGGCGTTCGCGCGAGCACCGGCGTTTCGACAGGCCGCCGGCTCACGCCGCGTCGCCGTAGTGCCGGTTGACGACCCGCACCATGCCCGCGTATGCGCCGGCCAGGTGCGGGCGCCGCCTCGGCTCCTTCTCGAGCCCGCGCAGGAGCGCACGGTCGAGCTCGGCCGACACCCCTGGGACGCGGCCGTGCAGGGCCGGCGGCGTGTCGTGCAGGTGCGCGTAGCCGATCTCGAACATCGACCGGGTGCTGAACGGCGGGGCGCCGGCCAGACACTCGTACACCAGGCAGGCGAACGCGTACACGTCCGAGGCGGGCGTCGCCGGCTCGCCCCGGATCAGCTCGGGGGCCAGGTAGTCGACCGTGCCCACCATGAGGCCGGTGCGGGTGAGCACGGTGTAGCCGGCGCCCTTGGCGACGCCGAAGTCGGACAGCATCGGAGACCCGTCGGCGTCCGCCAGCAGGATGTTCGACGACTTGATGTCGCGGTGCACGAGCCCGCGTTCGTGGATTGCATCGAGCGCCGACCCGAGCCGCTCGGCGATCGCGAGCGTCCGCTCGAGCCGCACGCGGCCCTCGGCGCGGATGAGCGTCTTCAGCGTCCGCGAGCCCACGAAGGGCATCGCCAGATAGTGGTAGCCGTCCGCCTCGCCGGCCTCCACGATGGGGACGAGGCCCGGGTGCCCGACCTCGCGGGCGGCGCGCACCTCGTGCTGGAAGCGGCGCCGGTAGGCATCGTTCCGGGCCAGCTCCGGCCGCAAGAGCTTCACGGCCACGGCCTCGGTCGAGCCGTCCCGGCGGCACTCGTAGACAACGCCCATGCCGCCCTCGCCGATGCGGCGGACGAGCGTGTAGCGCCCGATCCGCGCACCCAGCTCGAGCTCGCTCATGCCTGGAGCGGCGGCAGGTCGGAGCTGTCGAGCGACTTGCCGATGGGCGTCCGCAGCGTGCCCACGTACCGCCAGAAGTCGCGCAGGTCGCTCGGGAGGGTGCCGCTGTTCGAGGTGGTGGCCACCACGAGCGTGTCGTAGTGGTCGGGCTGGAGCTCGCCGTTGTTGCGCATGTGCGTCCACACCATCAGCGGCGCGGGCGATGCGTTGTAGCAGGCGCGGTACCCGGCCAGCGCGGCGGGCTTGGGCGGGTTGGCCGGGTGCAGCCACTTCACCGGGCCGCCGGAGAACACCTTGCCGGTGCCGGCGGCGCACGCGCGGTTCGTGCGGATCCAGTCCCCCGTCGTCTGCCAGGCCTTCAGGATCGAGTTGAACTCGCGCATGAGCGTCGGCGTGTCCGCGTAGAGCAGGACGTCGTAGGTGATCGTCGGGAACTGCTTCACCGGGGCGTGGCAGCGCACCATCTCGACGGCGGGGATGCTGATCGAGGCCGGCACGCCGGGCAGGGTCGAGCGCGTGTCCTCGCACTGGTCGTGGCCGAGCACGCGCGGATCCATCACGCGCTGGAGCGCGCCCGAGTTGGCGGGGAAGCCCTTTGCCGAGACCGTCGCGCCGGTGCCCCCGGTCGTGCCCTGGCCGGTCGCGGTCCCGCCGTCGGCGAGCGTGCTGACGACGGTGGTCGCGCCGCCGTTGTCGCGGGTGGCGAGGAACACGACGCTCGCAAGCGCCGCCCCCAGCGCCAGGGCGACGAGGGCAGTGAGGGCCGGCGTGAGCCAGCCGCGCCGGGGCGGCGGCTGCCACGACGGCGGGCCCGGCCACCCCGACTGGGCGGGTGGGGGAGGCACGGGGGTGGCTGCCGCCTGCGACTCGGGAGGCGTCTGCCAGGGCGCGTAGGCCGGCGGCGCCGTCGACGGCGGCGGGGTGGAGGGATATGCCGGCGGGGCCGTCTGGGCCGGGTGGTCGGAGATGACGGTGGCGACGCGGATCGGGCGGCTGTCCGCGAGCCCGAACGCCTCGGCGGCCGCGTCCATCATCGCCCGGCACGACGGGTAGCGGTCGTCGGGATTCTTCGCGGTGGCGCGGGCGATGACCTGGTCGATCGCCTCGCCGAGCTCGGGCCGCAGCTGGCTGACCCGCGGGGTGGCGTCGTGCTGGTGCGAGTAGACGATGGCCTGGTCGTACTCCTTGACGAACGGCACGCTGCCGACGAGGCACTCGTAGAGCACGCAGCCGAGCGAGTAGATGTCGGCGCGGGCGTCGACGTGGCCGCCCGCGATCTGCTCCGGCGCGATGTAGTCGACGGTGCCCACGAACTGGCCGGTGGAGGTGAGGCCGGTGTGGGTGAGCGCGCGCTTCGTGATGCCGAAGTCCGACAGGTACACGTGGTCGGGGTCCTGATCCTCGCCCCGCTCGACGAGGATGTTTCCGGGCTTCACGTCGCGGTGGACGAGGCTCTGGCGGTGGGCGGCGTCGAGGCCGCGGCCGGCCTGGCCGAGCAGGAGCACCGCCTGGTCGGGGGAGAGGCGACCGCGCTCCTTCAGGATCGCGCGCAGGTCGGCGCCGGCGACGTAGAGCATGGCGATGTAGAGCAGGCCGTCGCTCGGGCCGGCGTCGTAGATCGGGATGACGTTCGGGTGGCGGATGCCGGCGGCCATGCGCGACTCGCTCACGAACCGCTCGCGGAAGCGGTCGTTCGACGCGAGATCCGGCGCGAGCACCTTGAGCGCGACCGCGTGGCCGAGCCGCGGGTGCTCAGCCGTGTAGACGACGCTCATGTTCGTGCGGCTGATGACCGCGTTTAGGCGATAGCCCGCGAACTCGGTGCCGACCATGGGCTCTGCCGGCATCAGTCCGCCTCGCTTCGCGCGCACGTCGACCCGACCTCGATTGCGTGCACAACTACCGCCACTGCGACCAACCTCCCGTCTCCATCAGGACGGCGTTCGCCGGGAAATCTTCCCGGGTAGGGGTCGGCAAGGCCTCCCGCCAGGCACCGTCGATGCTGTCAGATCCCGGAATACGTTGCAACCGCGATTGCGGATCGGATCGCCCTCGCGGGGGTACGATCGGCGCCCGTGACCGTCGGGCTCGTCATCGTCCACGGCGGCCCGCCCGGGGCCCGCTTCGATCTGCGCGAGGACGCGATCATCGGTCGGGTCGACGCCGGGATCCTGCTGGACGACGACGAGGTCAGCCGCTACCACGCGATCGTCCGGGTGGGCGAAGGGGGCGCGGACATCACCGACCTCGGGTCGACCAACGGCACCTACGTCGACGGTCGCCGGCTGGCCGGGCGGGCGCAGCTGGTCGACGGCTCGCTGATCAGGGTCGGTCGGACGGAGCTGCGGGTGGTGCTGGCCGGCCGGTGAACCGCCCGCTCGGGTTCCCCGTACGCACCTCATCGCTCACGAACCCCGAGAGGACTCCCATGCACGCAGTCGTCGTCAACCTCACCATCACCGATCCCGACGCCGCGGGCCACGCGCTCCACGAGCAGCTCGTGCCCCGCGTGTCGCGCGCGCCGGGCTTCGTCGCCGGGTACTGGACCGTCAAGGGCGACAGCGCCCTTTCGATGTTCATGTTCGAGTCGCGCGAAGCCGCCAGCCGGATGAGCAACCAGGCGGTCGCCGGGGTGCCGGACGGCGTGGTCCTCGACGGCATCGAGGTGCGCGAGGTGGTGGCGCACGCATGAGCGGCTCGTCCCTGTGAGGCCGCTGAACCTGGCGGTCAAGTTCCTGCTCGAGCTGGCCGCGCTGGCGGCGTTCGGTCTGTGGGGCGCCTCGATCGCGAGCGGCCTGCTCGCGCTGCTGCTCGCGATCGCGCTCCCCGTCGCCGTCGCGGTCCTGTGGGGCACGTTCGCCGCGCCCAGGGCCCGACGGCGGCTGCCGCTGCGCCTGCGGGCGCCGTTCGAGCTCGCCGTCTTCGCGCTCGCGGCGCTCGCGCTGTGGCAGGCCGGGTCGCTCGCGTGGGCCGCGGCGTTCGCGGTGATCGCGGCCGTGAACGCGGCCCTTCTGACAGTGTTCGATCAATGGGAGGGATGAGGACCGCGCTTGGCGCGACGGCGCTCGCGCTCTACATCGCCACGATCTGGCTCGCGAACTACCTCGTGCAGCATGTCGGATTCGTGTCGGTCGGGTTCGGGTTGCAGGCACCCGCCGGCGTCTACTGCGCGGGCGCCGCGCTGGTGCTGCGGAACATCGTCCAGCGGGTGATGGGCCGCCCGGTGTCGGTGGCCGCGATCGTGGTCGGCGCCGGCCTCTCGTACTGGATCAGCCCCAGCCTCGCGTTCGCGAGCGCCGCGGCGTTCCTGTTCTCCGAGACTGCGGACTTCCTCGTCTACACGCCGCTCGCCCGGCGCGGCTGGACGATCGCCGCGACGTGCGGCGCGGTCGTCGGCGCCGCCATCGACAGCCTGATCTTCCTGCAGCTCGCCTTCCACGACCTCTCGTTCTGGAAGGGGCAGTTCGTCGGCAAGCTCGAGATGGCGCTCGTCGCGATCGTGATCTGGGCGCTGGTCGAGCGCTGGGTGCGCGCCGGCGGCGGACAGATCTTGGCCGAGGCCGGCTAGCGAGCGTCGCCGTCGCGGTCGTACGCGCTCTGCGCGGAGATGGCGATGCCGCCGCGCGAGTTGAAGTCGACCGTGACCTCGAGCGACCGCGGGTCGAGCGCGGCGACGAAATCGTCGCGGATCGTCGTGGCCAGGTGCTCGTGGAAGATGCCCTCCTCCCGGAAGGTCTCCATGTAGAGCTTCACGCTCTTGCTCTCGACGATTCGCCCGGCCGGCACGTAGCTGATCCTGATCGTCGCCCAGTCCGGCTGGCCGGTGATCGGGCACCGGCAGGTGAACTCCGCGCAGCTCAGGGTGACCCGGAGCGCCGGATCGCCGGTCTCGAAGACCTCGAGCCGGCGGTCGGCGCGGGCCTGCGGGTTGCCGAGCTTCGTCAGCGTCTGGTCGGCCATGGCGACCCAGGATAGCCGTCGGGCTGCGCCCCGAGCCGGGCGCCACGTTACGTGCTCGGCCGCCTCCTCAGACCCCGCAGCACGACAGGACGGATCCTGCGGGGTCGCGGTGGAGCGGCGCCGCAGTTCGTCCGGCCCGAGCCGGTCTGCGTCACGACCGGCCCGCCTTGGCCTTGGCGCGGCTCGTGGTCTGCCGCGGCGTGCCGCCGCCGGAGATCTCCGACACCGGCACCTCGTCATGCACCATGTCCGTCGCGAGCGACGGCAGGAGCTCGGCGAGGAACTTCTGCATCCGCTCCTCATCCCGCCGGATGGAACGCGCCAGCTCGGCGGTCGTGCGATCGCCGACCGCGGTCGCGACGGAGTCGATCACGGTGTACGCCGCGATCTCGTAGGCCTCCTCGTGGAACTCCTGGCGCGCGTTCCGGAGCATCTTCTCCTGCTCGCCGGAGCCTCGCACCGCATCGAGCGGGGTCTGCGCGGCGGCCTTCGCCTTGCCGACGACGTCCTGCACGCCCTTGGCGGCCCTTGTCAGACCCTCCGGGCCCGGAACCGACACGGTCGTCGCCTCTCCGCCGAGCTGCTTGATCCGCTTCGAAACCGCGGTCGCGTGCGACTTCGTCTCCCTGAGGTGCTCCTTCAAACGGCGTTCGTAGTCGTCGCGCGTGGTGGTCGCCAGGTGCGCCTCGAGCGCCGTCTCGAGCTCCTTCTCCTTGGCGTACGCCTCGTTCAGCAGGTCGGCCAGCTTGGCGTCACGCACAGGTGTGTCGGACATATCTGCTCCTCTCCGCGGGTTTCGTCACAAGGTCGCTTCTGCCCCGTACCCATCCGGGCGAGGGACTAACTCCGGGGCCGCGGCCGGTTAGAAACGCCCGTCCGCGGGGTAGCGGGGCGGTGGCAGGGGGATCAAAAGCTTTCAGGATGGGGGAATCGATGGCCACCACCAAGAACTCCAGATCGACGACCCGGCGAAAGACCAGGGCGTCCGGGTCGGGCGCCCAGACGAACGGGCGGTCGTCGCGCGCGACCGCCAGCCCGAAGCGGAAGACTGCCACCGACCGGACGACGTCCGGCAGCCGGACGACGAGCCAGAAGCGGCGCACGTCGTCGGCGACGCGGACGGCCTCGCCCAAGCGGACGACGTCCCGGACGACGAGCGCCGCGCGGAACGGCTCGTCCCGCCCGGGCGGCGCGTCCGGGAACGGGGCATTCCGCCGGAACGGCAGCTCCGGTTCGGCGCCCGACGGCTTGGCCGGGAGCCTGAAGAGCATGGGCGGCACTCTTGTCCACGGCATGGACCGGGCGAAGCCGGCCCTCGCGGTCGGTGCGACCGCGGTCGGGATCGCGGGCGGCATCGTCCTGCGCCGGAGACACCAGAGCACGCTGCCGTTCGGGCTGCCGCGGACCGGCGACGGAATCGACATCATCGCCGTCTCCAAGGCTGTCGGCAAGGCCAGCGCCCGTCTGGGGCAGACCGCCAAGAGCGTCTCGAAGGACCTCGACATCGCGGCCGATCGCGCGGAGAGGATCGGCAAGATCCTGTCCTGACGGTAGAGTGCAGCCATGTCGGCCGCGCTGATCGCCCTGATCGTGATCGTGCTGCTGCTGGCGTTCGGGTTCGGGGTGCTCGGGTTCGCCCTCTCCGTGGTGTGGTCGCTGGTCTGGTACGGCCTGGTCGGGTTGCTGATCGGCGGACTCGCCCGCCTGGTCGTCTCCGGCCGCCAGGACCTGACGGTGTTCGAGACGGCGCTCTTCGGCATCGCCGGCTCCCTGCTCGGCGGCATCGTCGCGAACGACTTCCTGGACGTGGGCTGGATCGGCCAGTTCCTGACCGCCGTGATCATCGCGGCGCTGCTCGTGATCGCGGTCGGCGGAATGCGGTCACGCCGGACGGCCTGACCGGATTGGCGCAGCATTGACGGCGTCGGCCCGGGCCGTTTGACCGGTTCCGGTGCAGCGCTGTAGCCTCCCCACACTTCGACCGGGGGTACGCGGTGGGCGCTCGAGTGATCCGTTTGGCCGGGGCCATCGTCGCGCTGGCCGCCGTCTTCGCGAGCGCGGCGAGTGGGGCGACGAACGCCAACCCGCCGGACGCGACCTGCCAGACGAACGCGGTCGTGCGGTCGATCATGTACATGAACGGCGTCGCCTACCTCGCCGGCGACTTCACCCAGGCGGCCCCGGCGGGCGTCACGATGGGCGCGGCCGGCACGGTCACCCGCCACGGCCTGGCAGCGTGCAACGAGACGACGGGCGCGATCATGGCGTGGAACCCCGGGGTGAACGGCCGCGCGTACTCGCTCGCCCACCTCGGCAACACGATCTACGTCGGCGGCAACTTCACGACCCTGGCGGGCAAGCCGCGCCACGACATCGGCGCGGTGACCACGGCAGGCACCGCCACCGCGTTCAACCCCGGCGCGAGCGACACGGTCTACGTCGTGCGCGTCGCCCCCAACGGCAACGTCTTCGCCGGCGGGACGTTCGGCACCCTGGCGGGCAAGAAGCACGGCAGGATCGGCGAGGTGAATCCCGCAGGCAGGTCGGTTGCGTGGAATCCCACGGTCGGCCAGGTGACCGGCTTCGCGTGCCCGCCGCGCTGCCATCCGGTGGTGTTCACGATTGCGTTCTCCGGGACGACCGTCTACTTCGGCGGCCACTTCGGCCTGGTCGACGGCGTGTCGCGCAACTCCGCGGCGGCGGTCAGCACCGGCGGGACGCTGCTGCAGTGGAACCCGAACGTCTTCGCCGCGGCCAACTGCCCGACCTGCCAGACGGTCGAGACCGAGCGCGTGTACACGCTCATCCCCGACGCCGCCACCGGCGAGGTGTATGCGTGCGGCGGGTTCTGGCAGGTGAACGGCAACAAGCGCTCTTTCAACCTGGCGGCGTTTGACCCCGTCACCGGTGCACTCGACCCGGGCTTCACCGTGCAGGACGACGGCGACACCCCGGGCTGCGCCCTGCACGACAACATCCTCTACTTCGGGGGCCACTTCAACTACGTCGGCGTGGACTGCCAGCACTCGACGACCGCGCCGTGCTTCGTCTACCACCACGTCGCGGCCGCCGACGTCGCGAACAACACGGTGCTCGCGTGGAACCCGGGCGCGAACTCGAACCACGGCATCTACACGGTGCGCCAGGACGCCACGCACGTCGGCTTCGGCGGCTACCAGACGCGGTTCGGCGCCAGGCAGCAGGAGGGCTACGCTGCCTACTCGAAGACGCTTCCGTAGCGTCCTCACAATCCCGATGCTGCTCCACGTGCGCCCCTCCGACATCTGCACGCGCGGGTCCGACCTCCTGAAGGCGCTGGTCGCCGCCGGCGTCGCGCTGGCGCTCCTCGCCGTCTCACCGGCCGCGAGCGATGCCCGCCCGGCGACCGCCGCGGCGAGCGGCGCCGTCCTCTACGTGGCCAACGACGACGGCACGCTCACGGCCTACCAGGAGGGCTCGTGGACGCCGATCGGGAGCTGGCGCGGGTTGCCGTTCTCCGGCGGGATCCGCGGCACCGCCTTCGACGGCGCCGACCTCTACTTCGCCGTGGGCGGTGACGGCGGCCCGCGCGGCAACGGCAGGCTCGTCAAGTGGGATCTCAGGACCGGCTCAGTCGTCTACGACGTCGCGTATCCGTTCGGGGTGGATCAGCTGAACGCGTGCGGCGGGAGCCTCTACGTCCCGGTCGGCGAGAACGCGAAGACGTCGCGGACGTGGGAGCAGATCGACGAGGCCACCGGTGCCGCCACCGGCACCGTGCAGGAGGGCCTGGGGCCGCACAACACGCTCTGCGTCGGCGGCCACTGGTACTTCGGCGGGCGCTACGACGACTACCTGTACCAGAGCGCCGGGCCGAAGATCGGCCCGTCCCCGGCGGGCGTCGCCGGCGTGCGCCCGTTCACGGTGGGGCTCGGCAACACGCGGGCGTGGATCACGTGGACGGACTACCGCGGCTTCTCCGTCGCCGACACCGCGACGGGCCGGATCCTCGACTCCGTCAGCTTCGGCCCGCTGCCGCCGGGCTGGTCGCAGACCACCGCCAGCCACGGCATCAGCGTCGACCCGGCGAACTCGGCGGTCTACGTGCTCGATATGAGCCAGAACGCGGTGCGTGCCTACACGACGGCCGACTCGCCGACCCTCCTTGCGACCGTCCCGCTCGACCACCCGATCTACCGCGGCGTCGACTCGGCCTGCGCCTACGACTGCACCAAGGTCGGCTGGCTGCAGCACTCCGTGGACGGCGCCTACGTGTTCGTCGGCGAGAGCGGCGACGTGATCGACACCGCCACCCACAGGATCGCGACGTTCATCCCGCCCCTTGCGAACACGCGCCACGGGTTCATCGACGTGCTCTGGCGAAACGGCGTCCCGGTGGCCGGCAACCACTTCGGCTACGGGCGCTGACCCGCACGGTCAGTAGACGACCGTGGCGATGACGCCGGCGAGGGCCGCAGCGATCACGAGAAGGACGCCCGCGCCGAGGACGGCCTTCGCGGGGCGCCGCTCCCGGGTGGCGCCGGCGAGCGTGAAGACGGCGCCGGCGGTCGCCGCGAGCAGGAGCCCTCGCGACGCGGTCTGCGCCTTGCGGCCGTAGCGTGCCGCTTCGCCCATGAGCGCGTTCTGGCGGGCCACCATCGCGTTCGTGCGGGCCCGGAACGCTGCCTGCTGCACCCGCAGCGCCTGGGCTCCTCGCAGCCCTGACGGCGTGCCGGTCATCGCCTGCCACAGGCGGCCGAGCCGTCTGGCTGCGTGTTCGTCTGCGACCGCCAGCGCGGCCAGGCCGGTCGCTGACCCTTCGGCGGTGAGGAGATGCATGCCCGACGCATTCGTCATGAGCTCGACCTGCCGGCGCAGGAGCATGCTCTTCATGTCGAGCTCGCCGCCCGTTGCCGTGGTGTCGCGGAAGATCGCGACCGCGAGGCGCGTGCCTTCGGCCGCCGCTCTGTCCGAGTGCCTGCCCGCATCGAGCTGGACGAAGCCCAGCAGCCCGGCGAGCACCGCCACCACGCCGCCGAGCACGGCCAGCGGTCCGCGCAGGGACGGCGCTTCCGTCACCGGGCCAGCTCCACCGCGACGAGGACCGCCCCGGCGAGGACGAGGACCGCGATGCCCGCGCGCAGAACCGCCGATCGGCCGGCGCTCCGGGCGACCGAGATCGAGGCGAGCAGCACGACCACCGCGACCAGGATCTCGGCGAGGCCGTCGGCGATCGAGAACGTCGAGAGCCTGTCGCCGTCCCCCTGCACCGCGTGCGGATCCTCGAGGCCTCGCACGCTGTCGCGTCGCGTGTCGAGCAGCGCGCGTCCGAGCGCGAAGCGGCTGTAGTGATCGGCGCCGAAGTAGCCCGCGTCGGCGGCGATCGTCCGGGCGAGCGCGATCGACCTCGTGTACTCGATCCGTGCGCGCACGCCGAGTGCCTCACGCTCCGCCGCCGTCAGTTCCGGGGTGCTCCCGAGCTCGGCCAGGTACGCCTTCGCCTGCACCGTCGCCTGTTGCAGCTGGGCCACGTTCGGCACGGTCGTTCCGTAGACGAGCTGGTCGGCGCTGGTCTCGGCGAGGCTCCGCTTGATCTCCACGCGCACGGCCCGGGACCACTGGCCGCTCGCCCCGCCCGCGAAGTCGTCGCGGCGCGTTCCGATCACGCCGGTGGCGATCGCCGCGGCTGCGAG
>Ga0105245_10003943_pt1 | contig 13202 bp, 20 predicted proteins | sample KBSM54metaG_FD_81523 | JGI IMG/M metagenome (GOLD analysis project Ga0105245, IMG submission 81523) | Miscanthus rhizosphere microbial communities from Kellogg Biological Station, Michigan, USA - KBS M5-4 metaG | ecosystem: Host-associated > Plants > Roots > Rhizosphere > Soil | place... | reverse complement strand
CCTGGTTTATCGCGGGTAAAGATACTGCGGATCATGGCGCGGTCGCGCAGGCGGCGGTTGTGAGTGCGGTAGAACTCCAGGTTTTTGGCGCGCTCGGTCAGGGTCGGCGAGTTCTCGCCTTTATATGTGAACGCTCCCAGCGACAGGCGATCGACGCGCTCCGGCTCCAGCATGGCGTAGACCCCGGCGCGAATCGCGCCCGAGGATTCACCGAACAGGTGAACTTTTTGCGCGCCGGTTTCCTTGGCGATCACGGCGACGCCGGCTTTGATGTCCTGGGCGCCGCTGGCGATATCCGAGTTGCTATCGGTCCGGCTGGAGCGGCCGTAGTTCTCGTGATCCATGGTCCAAACGTCGTAGCCCAGCCCCGCGAACACGTTCATCACCGAGTATTCGCCCTTGCCTGGTGTCGCGAGATCGAAGGACGAGCGGCCGGAGTTGGACGATCCGTGGATCAGCAACAGCACCGGAAGTGGCTTCTCGCCCGCCTTGGGAGCGGTGGCGCGCTTGCGGAACATGTAGAGCTTGACGTCGCCCTTTTGCGCCCAGTATTCGTTGGACCAGACTTTGGCGGGCGCTCCGTTCTTCGCGAAGGCTTGGTGCGGTTCGCGGGCGGGGCTTTGGGCTAACGCCGCGGCCGGAGCCAGCAAAGTTCCCGCCATCATACGACGGCGGGATATGTTTTGGCGCGATTTGTTCATGGGTTCACTCCCACCGAATTATATCTTTATCGCGCGCGGCGCGGGCTTTTGAATACGGCGCGGGCTTTTGAATACGGTGTGGGCTTGTGAATGTGGCGTGGGTTTGTAAATGTGGTGTGAGTTTGTGAATGTGATTCGGCTCTGCGCTGTCCCAGGGGCTTGGAGATGGGTGCCCGCGTCAATGCAGGCGGGCGAGTTCTTCGGCGTAAAGGCGATTGTGAGGAAACTGGCGCGATAGGTCGCCCAGAATCTCGCGGGCCTTCGCGGTGTCTTTCCGGCGGAGTGCGTCCACGGCCAGCAGCAGGCGGGCGTAGGGCTTCAGCAGGTGCCCTTTTTCGGCGGTGACGCTCAACTGCTCGAGGCCCAGGGCGCGGTCGGCCTGCGCGCCGGCGAGTTGCAGGAACCAGCGGATCGGCGCGGGCTTCAGACTCAGCATATAGTTTTCGACACCCACCGCCAGATGCGCGTCGTAATACGTCGGATCGATCGCGAGCAGCTTCTCGGCGATCAAGCGGCTGGTTTTGACGGATGAGAACGCTGCCAGGTCGTGCTTGTCGATCAAGCCGTCGAAATCGGCACGCAACCCCAGTACCATGATGGACGCGAACAGCGCGTTGGCGTCGCGAGGCTGGGTGTTGAGGGCGCCGGAGGCGAGGTTGTCGGCCTTCGCCAGATCCGCATCGAAAGCCCGCCGGACAGCCGGGTCGGAATACAACTTCTTCGGATGGCGGAAGTTGTCGTCATGCACAAAGAACTCCGACTGTAGAATGTGCAAGCGGTCGAATTCGGCGAACAGATAGGCCGCGGCATCCGAAGCCGGGGCGAGCGGATCGTTAGGATGAGACTGCGCGTAGTCGGCGAAAGTCTTATGCGCCGCGGTGAACTGCAGATCGTACATCTGCAGGTAACCCAGGTCGAGCCCGGCGGGGGCGCTTCCTATGTCGCCGGCCAGCAACAGGGCCAGCGCGGGAATGGCGGCTTGAATCACGTGGAAACTATCACTACTTTAGACATTCTTGCGGCGGCCGCGCTACTGGTCCCACTACTATGGACGCGGTCCTGAGGCAGGGCGTTTCCTGGAGCTTGGCGCTCCGCCGCCACCCGTCTGGCACGTTGATTTCGCGACGTATCATGGTAATCTACCCTTCGGCGAGCCGTGTCTGGCGTGCCGAAGCGAAGACTCGTCTCAGGAGACAAGGTCAATGAAGCGCGGCGCATTGCATACAGCATGGCTTGTAATGATCGTCACGGCCGGCGCGGTGATTTCCGGTGGCCCAGCCTACGCCCACCACTCCTTCGCCGCCACTTATTTGGAAGATAAGACCCAGAAGGTTGGCGGCCAAGTGGTGCAGTTCGTCTTCCGGAATCCGCATTCCTTCTTGTTTGTGGAGGGTCCAGATGAAAAAGGTGTCGTCCAGCGCTGGTACGTCGAATGGAGCGCGAGCGCGCAGTTGGGACGGCAGGGTGTCACGCGCGACACGCTGAAAGTGGGCGATCGCGTGGTGGTCATGGGCAATCCCGGACGCACCGCCGAAGACCACCGGCTACGGCTGGTGAATATCGCGCGTCCATCGGATGGATGGAAGTGGGGCGGGGATCACGACCAGGTTGAACCCGCTGCCGAAAGCGCCCAGCGTTAACATAGGGTAGCCATGCAGATTCTGCGAGCGAGTCGAACACTGCTGCTATTGACTGCGGCGGCACTTCTGCATGCTCAAGGAAACGGCACGCGCGGCGGCGCGCTTCCGCCCGACCCCAGTCACGACCCAAATATGGACTGGCCCGTGGATCTCACCGGGCAGTGGGTTGCCGCTGTAACCGAAGACTGGAACTACCGGATGATGACGCCCGCCAAGGGCGATTACACCGGCGTTCCGCTCAATGCCGAGGGCCGCAAACTGGCCGATGCCTGGGACCCCGTCAAAGATGAAGCGTCCGGCGATCAATGCAAAGCGTACGGGGCTCCGGCGATCATGCGCGTTCCGGAACGGATTCGAATTTCGTGGGCCGACGCGGGAGTCATGAAAATGGAAACCGACTCCGGCAAGCAGACGCGTTTGTTTTATTTCCAGGATTCGGACAGCCCGGGCGGCGATCTGCAAGGAATCTCTCGCGCGTACTGGGATGTCAAGGGCCGGCGCGGGCCGGTGCGCGGCGGGTCGATGCGGGTGATCACCACTAAGCTGAAGCCGGGATATCTGCGGAAGAATGGCGTGCCCTATAGCGACAAGACCGAATTGACGGAATATTACACGCGCACCGATAACCCGAACGGCGATAGTTGGCTGGTCATCATGACGGTAGTTACCGACCCAACGTATCTGACCGAGCCTTACACCACTCGAGCTCAGTTCAAAAAAGAGGACGACGAGTCCGGCTGGAATCCAACACCCTGTTCCGCGCGGTAAGCTTGCCGTGATGGATCTGACCCACGCACATCTTCTGCTCAATCATGTGCCGACCGTGGGCTTTGTGATCGGGCTGATGTTGTTTGCCAGTTCCTTGATCGCGAGGAATGCCGAATTGAAGCGGGCGAGCTTGGTGCTCTTTGTGGGCATCGCGCTGGTGACCCTTCCCACCTACGTGAGCGGCAATGCGGCGGAGGAATCGTTATGCGCGGGAGGAGCCAAGGCGCCGGCTTGCGCCGACCCGAGCGTCTCGAAAAGTTTGATTCAGGCGCATGAGGACGCGGCGCTGCTAGCCTTCGTGGCGATCATTCTCACGGGCGCATTCGCGTGGTTGGGGCTGTGGCAGATTCGCCGGACGTCGTGTGCGGCGAACTGGAACCTGGCGGTGATTCTGCTGTTGTCGCTAGTGGCGTTTGCCTTGGTGGCACGGGCTGCGAATATCGGCGGCGAGATCCGTCATCCCGAGATCCGTGCGGCGCAGGAAACGGTGGCGCCGGAAAGGCATCTGGCGCGTAGTCTTGGTGCTTTCGTGCTGGCGTTGCCCTATGGATGGCCGTCGCTCGAGACGCTGCATTTCATTGGGCTGTCATTGTTGATCGGCGTGATCCTTTTGATCGATCTGCGCATGCTGGGCGTGATGAAAGACGTAGCGTTCCCGGCGCTGCACCGGCTGCTGCCGTGGGCGATTCTCGGGTTCGGCACGAACCTCGTGACCGGCATGCTGTTCTTCGTGGCATCGCCCGAGCAATACGATCGCAACATCGCTTTCGTCTGGAAAATGATTCTGGTGATGCTGGCGGGGGCCAACGCCCTTTACTTCACGCTGTTCGACGAGGCGTGGATGCTGAAGCCGGGCGATGATGCGCCATTTACGGCGAAAGCGGTCGCGGTGTCGGCCATCGCGCTGTGGCTGGGGGTCCTGTATTTTGGCAGCATGTTGCCGTTTCTTGGAGATGCATTTTAAACGATGCCCCTGGGTTTAGGAGTCGTGCTGGTAGTGCTGGGCTTTACTGCCGGCATCGCGGCTGTGGGTTATCTGATCGACAAGAGCGCGGAACGGGCCGACCCCCAGCACGGGCGCGGAGACGGACGCGAAGACGGACACCAGACATGAATTTTCTGAACGCGCTGGAGCAGATGCCTTTCAGTGTCTGGGTGCGAGAGTCCAGTTCCATCTGGGCGTTCCCGACATTTCTGGTGCTGCATACCATCGGCATGTCCATCGTAGCGGGGCTGAGCGCCATGATCGACCTGGCGCTGCTGGGTTTTTGGCCGAAGGCGCCGGTCAAGCCGCTGGCACGGCTGTATCCGCTGATGTGGTTTGGGTTCGGAATCAACGCGGTCACCGGAACGGTGCTGCTGGTCGCGGACGCTGCGAGCAAACTGACCAACTGGGATTTTTACGTGAAGATGACGTTCGTGTTTGGCGGGATGGGGGTTCTCTACATCATGCGCAAGCGGGTGTTCGGAGATCCGCAGCTTGATCATGCGCCGGTGAACGGAAGCGCGAAACGGCTGGCCTGGCTTTCACTGATCTGCTGGTTCGGAGCTATTACCGCGGGGCGGCTGCTGGCGTATCTGGGACCGGTTTCAGGGTTGAACGGTGTGACGAATAAGTAGGGGGATTTAGCGCTCTTCGAGGTGTTTGAGCCGTGCGTCGAGCACTTCTTCCACACGGCGGAGTTCCGAATGCCAGGTCGCCCGCATTTCGTCGAAGCGGGAATCCATATGGCCGCGCAGATCGTCGATGCGTGAATTTACATCACCCAAGCGGGACGTAAAGTCGGCTCGAAGATCGCTCAAGCGCGAGTTGTTGATCAAGATTCCCATCAGCACCGTTAGGATAGTGGGAAGCGAGGCCAGAGCCAGCGACAAAATTTGGCCGGGATTGATGTCCATGTGTTAGCGCTCTTCGAGATGTTTGAGGCGGGCGTCGAGCACTTCCTCGACGCGACGCAGTTCGGAGTGCCAGGTCGCGCGCATGTCATCAAAACGGGAGTCCATGTGGCTGCGGAGGTCGCCGATTCTTGCATTCACATCGCTCAAGCGCGAGTTGTTGATCAGGATACCGATCAGCACGGTTAGCACAGTAGGCACCGTGGCCAGCGCGAGCGATAAGATTTGGCCTGGATTGATGTCCATGGTTCAACGCTCTTCGAGATGCTTGAGACGCGCATCGAGCACTTCTTCGACGCGGCGCAGTTCGGAGTGCCAGGTGGCCCGCATGTCGTCAAAACGGGAATCCATGTGGGATCGCAAGTCGGTCAGGCGCGAGTTGTTGATCAAAATACCGATCAGCACAGTTAGCATGGTAGGTACCGTGGCTAACGCCAGCGATAGAATTTGGCCTGGATTGATGTCCACGCTTCCTTAACAACGGTAGCAGAATCGCAGAATTGTTCTCAGGTTGGCGCACTCGGAGCCCCCTGAAATCTCCGCGGATTCGATTTTAACTGTAATGATTCCTGCGTCAGTAGCAGAATCGCTCGATTCGGGGTACAATACAGGGTGGAGATCCTACCGCAGTAGATGTTATCCCCAAGGTTCAAATCATGAGCGGCCGCGTCGCCGGCGAGTATCTCGAGCTGACCAAGCCTCGCATTACGATCTTCATTCTGATGAGCATGGCGATTGGTTTCTTGTGCGCCGAACATCTGGTGGGCAGCTTTAGCTGGCTGGTTCTGTTCCACGCGCTGATGGGGACGGCGCTCCTCGCGAGCGGTACTGCGGCGCTGAATCAGTGGTACGAGCGCGAAGGCGACGGCAAGATGCGGCGTACGCGCCAGCGCCCAATTCCATCCGGCCGCATGACTCCGAAAGCGGCTTTCGAGTTTGGACTGGTGCTCTCGATCATCGGATTTCTGGAACTGTGGTTCGGCGCCAATCTGTTGACGGCGTTGCTGGGCGCGTTCACCGAATTCACTTACCTTTTCTTATACACGCCACTGAAAAAGATCTCGCCGCATTCGACGACCATCGGCGCGATTCCTGGCGCGATGCCTCCGCTGATCGGCTACGCCGCAGCAAGCGGCCTGCTCAATTGGGAAGCTGGAGTGCTCTACGCCATCCTGTTTCTGTGGCAGTTCCCGCACTTTTACGCCATCGCCTGGATGTATCGCGAAGACTACGCCAAGGCCGGCATCCGAATGCTGCCGGTGGTTGAGCCGTCCAACGAATCCACCGCGCGGCGCATCGTCTGGTGCAGCCTGGTGCTGATTCCCATCAGTCTGCTGCCAAAATATTTCGACATGGTCGGCCACTACTACGTCTACGGAGCGGTGGCGGTCGGCTTGTATTACTTCTACGCGGGCCTGCGTGCTTCCTACGACCGCACGGTGCCGCGAGCCCGTCAGGTGTTGCTGGCGAGCGTGGTTTATCTTCCGGTGCTTTATGGCCTCCTGGCGTTCGACGGCATTCGCTACTAGCACCCTCGCCGGCGTTTTCGTATTGGCGGGATGCAGCGGCAAGCCTCCACTGCCTGTTTTGGGCGTGGTCCCGGATTTCACCCTTACCGACCAAACTGGCGCGATGTTTCAGAGTGCCGCCAAACTCAGTAAGAAAATTTGGGTGGCGGATTTCATTTTCACCAATTGCCCAGGTCCGTGCCCGCGCATGAGCTCGCAGATGCACCAGGTGCAGGCAGCGCTCGCGGAAATCGATACGGTGCGCTTCGTCTCCTTCACTGTCGACCCGGCGCGGGACACGCCGCCGGTGCTCGCCGCTTACGCGCAGCACTTCCAGGCCGATCCCGCGAAATGGTATTTCCTCACCGGAACTGAAGCCGACCTCAACCGCATGAGCCGCGGCGTTTTCATGTTGGGCAACGTGGATGGCAGCCTGGAACACTCAACACGCTTCGCCTTGATCGACGGCTCCGGGCGCATCCGCGGCTACTATCTGACTTCGGAAGCCGAAGCGATTCCCAACTTGATTGCCGATGCCAAACGCTTGCTCAAGGAGCAGCTCTGATCGGCCTTCACGATCTTCCTGCCATCGACGCGGTCTTGAACGCGACCGCGGCAGTGCTGCTGGTCACGGCATTCGTGCTCATCAAGCAAGGACGCCGCGAGGCGCACAAGCGCGTGATGCTTTCCGCTTTCGCTATATCGAGCGTGTTCCTGGTGTGCTACCTGATTTACCACGCGCAAGTGGGTTCGGTGCACTATCCGCACACCGGCTTGATCCGCACGGTCTATCTGACCATCTTGACGACGCACACAATCTTGGCCGCGAGCGTACCGGTGCTCGCGATCATCACGCTCCGCCGCGGTCTTAAGGGCGCGTTCGTCCGCCACAAGGCCATCGCCAAGTGGACATTCCCCATCTGGCTCTACGTAAGTGTGACTGGCGTCGTGGTTTACCTGATGCTATACCAGTTCTGAACCTTTAGTACCGTAAATCAGTACCTTAACGCCCCAGGTTTCGCGTCTATAATCGGGTAGGACGGTTCCACTATGCGCCTGATCACATGCCTCACAGCGGCCGCTGCGTTCGCGTTTTTACCCTCAATATTCGCGCAACACACTCCTACCGGATCGTATGGGAATGTTTTACACCCGGGCGTCCCCTCGCCGGGCGCACTCCGCGCGCCTGCTCTCGTTCCTCCTGCGGCTGGTGGCGTGAGAATCGGCGGTGGCGGGCAACCCGGTGGCGGACGGATCGTCGGTGGTGGAATCGGCAATGGGCGAATGGGCGGCGGACGCCGTAACTTCGGCGGCGGCGCGGTTTACATTCCGTATCCGGTTTATGGCGGCTATGGGTTCGACGGCTTCTATGCCAGCGACTATTCCGGCGCCGGCAATAATCCAGGCCCGGAATATGCCGAACCCTACTCTGCCCAGCCGGCCCCGGCACCGCCTACGGTGATCATCAACCAGAATTTCCAGACGGACAGCGTTCGTCCGCAGTTCCGCGATTACTCGAACGTACAGTTGCCGCAACCGGGCGCGGTGACGGCTCCCGGTACTCCAGCCGCAACCCCAACCCAGGGCGCGCTAGCGGACGATCAGCCCACCATCTTCTTGATTGCGATGCAGGACCGCAGCATTCGTCCGGTGATCGCTTATTGGGTGCAGGGAGACACGCTGCATTACGTCAGCCTTGACGGCGTTGTGGACCACGTGAGCCTGGCGCTGGTGGACCGCGACTTCTCCAAACAGCTCAACGCCGAGCGGAACGTACCGTTCGCTCTTCCCGCCGCCCGTTAGGCGCGTGAAGGCGTGCGATGCGCGCGTTAACCCATCGCCCGCGGGACCATCATTCTATCTATGACTCACGATTTCGTCACCACCGCCTTCACTTTGGATGGTTTTCGCATCACCCATAACCTGGGCCTGGTGCGCGGCATCATCGTGCGCTCGCGCTCGATCTTCGGCACCATCGGCGCCAGCCTGCAAACCATCGTGGGAGGGAACATCAGCCTGCTCACCGACCTGTGCGAGAAAACTCGCGAGCAGGCCTTCGAGAAAATGGTGAGCCATGCCATCATGATGGGCGCCGACGCGGTGATCGGCGTCCGCTACGACGCCACGGAAGTGATGCAGGGCGTCACCGAAGTTCTGTGCTATGGCACGGCCGTGCGTATCGAGAAGATTGCGGCCTGAAACGGTACTGATCCGGGGAGCCCGCGATCGCGCCTGCCGCTAGTTAAAGATCCCCAGCGGCACCGATACGATGATCTGCGGCCCGGTATAGGAGCCCGCCATATACGGCGATACCCGGATGTATTTGTAACCCGAGAGCCTTACGTTGAGGACATAATCGTCGGTTCCGGCGCCGGGGCTGGTTACGAATACATTGGCTGCGGTCAAGTTGAAGTAGCCGGTTCCCGAACCGGCGGGCGAATTGTACAGCACCATATTGGTGATGGCGGTTGCATTGGTCGGATCACTGATGGCACCCCACCTCGCCGCATAGCGGGCGCGCTCCACTAGCGCCTGATGGACGAAAAGGAATTGGCCGAAGTCGAAAGCGCCCAGCAGCAGGCACGCAAACACCAGAAAGATCAACGCGGTCTCTACGATCACGCTGCCGCCCGACTTCTGGCGGCGCGGCTTCATGCTGCGCACTGGCTCCGCGTTCACGCAGCGGCCTCGCGTCGCGTAGCTGCTGAATGTTTTCAGATTGGTGCCCATATTCCCTGGTATGCATAAGTCACTTTCGGCTTATCGGTGAGCGCCGACGTCGAGAAAATCGAATTGATGGAGTACCCGCTGACGGAAATCGTCATGGCGCCGGGCACCCCATTTGCGAACGTCACCGTTAGGTTGACGTTGGCGGTGCTCAAGCCGGGAAGAGCGGGCGAGGTGCCGGTGGCGGAGGTTCCATACACAACCATGTTCTTCACTGCCGTCGAAAACGTGCCGGACGGGGTGGTGGTGGTGGAATCGTAGGGGATCAGCGAAGCGTAGCGCGCGCCCCGTGCCACCGCATTTTCCAGATTGTTGTATTGCAGAAACGTGTAGCCGAACTGGAAGGTCCCGACAAACGCCATGACCAGGATGCCCGATCCCAGGGCGAATTCGACCAGAATGTTTCCGGTGCAATCGCGTGCAAGCTTCGGCCTTCGCAGCCGCGGTTTCATTGGACTAGCTTCACGCGGGATCCGCCCGACGCGCCTCCGGCACCCGGATTGGGGCTGCCGACGTTATAAGTTCCAGCGTAGATTGCGCAGTAAGGATCGTTGCCGTTCGTGCTGGATTTGTAATAGTTGCTTGTGCCCGGTCCATTCGCGAGAAGCAGGAACACGCCATAGCCGATCACGCTGGTAGTATTCGGATCGGTTGGATCCACCACGGGGACTGCGAGCAACCGCTGACCGTTATGGGCAGCCGCCATATAAGCTGCGACCGTGTTGTCGGTGGTGTCGACGTCCTGGCTCACTCGCTGGTCCAGGATGCTCGCCTCACTCTGCTTGGTCCCGTTGGTAAGGATGGGATCAATATTAGTGCCTATTGCGAGTTGCTGAATCTGAATGAGATCGAGAACTTCTTGTGAGATGACACTGTTGGAGTTACTGCCCCAAAACCCGCTATTGCTATCTCCCCAATTTGAGACCACTGCCGTCTTGGACGCCGCGGTATCTCCGGTACACGGTGGCGAATTGAAACATTTGTCGGGATCGGTTGGGTCGCAACCGCTGCGGTGAGAATTGAATTGTGGCCAATGAATGTCGTATGAACTTCCAATCACCAGCCCAAAATTCGGTCCGGTTGTATCAGTGCTGACCGCTGTGTAGGGCGCCAGGCCGATGGGAATCGTAGTCAGGTCAACTTGCGCCGCAGTGGCGCTCGAATTGACATTAGCCACCGTTTGCGCGACTAGCACCGGAATAAAGTAAAGCTGCATCGGCACCGTGGCGCTGACTTTCACGAACGTATAGCCGGCAGCGGGACTCGGATTGCTCTGCCACGGGCCGGCCAGCGCAGTTGCAAACGTGACGGTGGGGCTGCTGACGCTGGCCGTGCTGAAGTTCCACCCGTTGGTGGAGCTGGTAACGGCTGCTTTCGCGTTGGTGATGCCGCCAGTGGTGCCGTCGAGCAGTAGCGCCGCCGCCAGCGCCGCGGAGTCGCAATAGGCCTGGGTCTCATTCTTAGAAATGAACAAATGGCCGAGGTCCACTGCCAGGCCGAGAACGCCGATGAGAGCGATCGCGGCCACCGCCATCGTGACCAATACGAAGCCGCGCTCCCGGTTCTTTCGCCGGCCTGTGACCGCCGCAAGTTTTCGATGCATTGTCAGCCCTCCGAATACCGCTTATCGGCGGTGGCGGGAGACATCGCAGAGATAAAGGCACCTAGTTGAACGGTTGCGCTACGCCATCGCTAAGGCTGGCGCACTACACCGTACGCGCCTTAGTGCACTACGGTGTTGGGCAGCCGATTTCGTATCCTTAATTCTGATGATCTCGCATCTGCGCGGCACGCTTCTCGAAAAACATCCCAACCAGATCGTCATCGACGTGCATGGAGTGGGTTATGAGGTCGCCATCCCGGTATCGGCCTATTCGTCGCTTCCCGAACTGGGCGGACCAGTGCGGCTGCACATCTATCAGCACGTGCGCGAGGACATCCTGGCGCTTTACGGATTCCCTACCAAAGACGACAAGGTTCTGTTCGAAAAGTTGATTGGGGTGAGCGGCATCGGTCCCAAGCTGGCCATCACGGCGCTGAGCGGGCTGACCACCGAAGATCTGGTCGCGGCGATTCGTTCTGGCGCGGTGGAGCAACTGGTGCGCATCCCAGGAGTCGGCAAGAAGACTGCCGAGCGAATGGTGCTGGAGCTGCGCGACAAGTTAGGAACTCTGACTATCCCGCAGACCGGCGGAAGCGGTGCGCCCAAGAGTGCCTTCAGCAGCATTGAAGAGGACGTGATCTCCGCGCTGATGAATTTCGGGGCAACCCGCGCATCGGCTGAAGCCGCGGCCAAGAAGGCGCACTCGGAAAGCGAATCCAACGATTTTGATGCGCTCTTCCGGCGCGCCTTGAAGCTGGTGAGATAAGTTCCGTTACACTGAAGCTTCATGCAGGAAAAGGGCATCGTTTCGGCATCGCTGCGCGAGGAGGAGCGGCAGTTTGAAACCGCGCTGCGGCCGCTGCGGCTGGCCGATTTCGCGGGCCAGAGCAAGCTCAAGGAACAGCTTTCGATCGCCATCGAAGCGGCCCGCAAGCGCGGCGAAGCCATGGATCACGTTCTGCTGTACGGCCCGCCGGGATTGGGCAAGACCACGCTGGCCGGGATCATCGCCGCCGAGCTGGGCGTGGGCATACAGCAAACATCCGGCCCGGTGCTGCAGAAAAAGTTGGATCTGGTGGGCATCCTGAGCAACGTCGCCGAGCGCGAAGTGTTCTTCATCGACGAGATCCATCGCCTGCAGCCGGACGTCGAGGAAATGATCTATTCGGCGCTGGAGGATTTCCGCATGGACATCCTGATTGGCACCGGCCCGGGAGCGCGCACGGTGGCCATGGATATCAAGCCGTTTACGGCCATCGGCGCCACTACGCGGCAGGGCATTATCAGCGCGCCGTTGCGCGGACGCTTCGGATTAGTGCTGCGCCTGAATCCGTACGAAGTGCAAGAACTGGCGAGTATCGTGCGGCGCTCGGCGGCGCTGATGAATATCGAGGTGGACGCGGCCGGCGCGGAAGAGATCGCCCGCCGCAGCCGCGGGACGCCGCGTATCGCCAACCGCCTGCTGCGCCGTGTGCGGGATTATGCGCAAGTGCGAGCCGACGGAGTGGTAGATGCAGGCGTCGCCGGGAAAGCGCTGGACTTATTGGAAGTCGACCGCTTTGGCCTGGACGAGATCGACCAGAAGATCATGCTCACCATTCTCGAAAAATACGGGGGCGGACCGGTGGGCTTGAGCACGATCGCGGCGTCGATCGACGAAGAGCAGGGCACGATCGAAGAAGTTTACGAGCCCTACTTGATGCAGATGGGATTTCTCGACCGCACTCCGCGCGGCCGCGTGGGGACGGAGCGCGGCTTTGAATATTTCGGCATCGCGCGCAAGCGGGGCGGGTCGCAGGGCGCGCTGTTTTAAGACGACATCGTGAAAACCGTCTACATCGCGCTGGGCTCGAATCTAGGGGACCGCGTCGCGAATCTGCTACAGGCGCGCGAGCAAATCGTATCGCCGCATGTTCGTCTGATGCGAGCTTCGTCCATTTATGAGACGGCCCCGCGCGAGATCGTCGATCAGCCGTGGTTCTTGAACCAGGTGGTAGCGGCAGAGACGACGCTTTTCCCACGCCAGCTATTAGCTCGGCTGTTGGGAGTGGAACAGGAAATGGGCCGTCAGCGGACGGTCCCCAAAGGGCCGCGCTTGATCGACCTGGATATACTGCTCTTCGGCGACGCCATGATCCACGCCGCCGGACTCGAGATACCGCATCCGCGGATGGCCGAGCGCCGGTTTGTGCTCGAGCCATTGGCTGAGCTTGCGCCGGCGCTGCGCCCACCGCGGAGCAGCCTCACGATTCAGGAGATGCTGAACAAAGTGCTGGATCAGCCGGTGCGGCGGTTGTAGTTACCGGTGGTCCGGACGGCCGTCGTGATCGCGATCCTGGTAATCGCGGACCCTGCGGTT
>Ga0105245_10003942_pt1 | contig 13204 bp, 10 predicted proteins | sample KBSM54metaG_FD_81523 | JGI IMG/M metagenome (GOLD analysis project Ga0105245, IMG submission 81523) | Miscanthus rhizosphere microbial communities from Kellogg Biological Station, Michigan, USA - KBS M5-4 metaG | ecosystem: Host-associated > Plants > Roots > Rhizosphere > Soil | place... | reverse complement strand
GAGAACTACCGGCTGCGGGTGCTCCTCCACGCCGGCGGTGTCACCTGGCCGAGCAGGCCCCGGCCGCCCCGAATCCGAACCCGCTCTCCCCACTCAGACGCGTAGGGCCGGAAATCTCCGTCAGCGGCTCCGACGGCGCAGACCGCAGGCACGCTCCATGGTCCCACCAGGCGGAACGGCCGCCCACGCTTCCGCCGCTGCATCGAGGGCGGCCGTACACGCCGTGGACCAACCTGCTCGCCAGGCTGCCCACGTCTCGTTGACGACGTGATCGGCGCGTCCCAGACCCGGCCGATTCGCTGCGATCGCCGCCTTCCCCGTGACGGCCGTTTCCGGCCCTCAAAAAGTCCTCAATCGGTCCTCAGTCCTCAGCAAGTCCTCAGCTGCTGAGGACCCAAACGGTCACTCAGGGTGAGTAACGGTCCCTGGGGGACACCTAGAAGTGCAGGTCAGAGGCGATTTTCGACTGTTCACGTAGAGTGGTAATGGTGAGCCGGCCTGTAGGCGGGATTCTGTCCGTCGCCCGGAGGCGGCGGGGTGGCCATCCATCTGTGCGGCCTACCTGAGGATGGCGACACCTTGCGGCGGCGCCGGGCGGGCGACCCGTTCCTCTGTTTGGCCTTGCTCCGGGTGGGGTTTGCCGAGCCGCCCGAGTCACCCCGGGCGCTGGTGCGCTCTTGCCGCACCGTTTCACCCTTGCCTGTTCCGGTTGCCCGGCCATCGGCGGTCTGCTTTCTGTGGCACTTTCCTTCGGGTCACCCCGACTGGCCGTTAGCCAGCACCCTGCCCTGCGGAGTCCCGACCTTCCTCGACCCGGTCGATGCCGGGCCGCGGCCACCCGGCCGGCTCACCACCCCCATCCTCCCACGAACCGGTGACGCTTTCGGGGGCCAGGGCGCCGGAAACCGTCACCGGTTCGTGGGGGGGGGCGGCGTCAGGCGAAGTCGATGGCGCTCAACTCGGGGACCCAGCCCTTGGCCCGTTCGCACGCGTCCCGCCAGCGATCGCGTTGGGGGCGGCGAACCGGCTCCACCACCGCGCCCGCCTTCCAGGTGGCGGCCACCTCGTCCTCGTCGGCCCACGTCCCCACGGCCAGGCCGGCCAGGAACGCGGCGCCGAGGGTGGTCGCCTCCTTCACCGGCGAGACCTCGATGGGGCGGGCGGTGGCGTCGGCCAGGGCCTGCACGAACACCCCGTTGGCGCTCATGCCCCCGTCCACCCGCAACGACCCCAACGACACCCCGCCGTCGGCCTCGATCGCCTCCACCAGGTCGGCGCCCCGTTGGGCGACGCCCTCCAGCACCGCCCGCACGATCTCGGGCCGGCCCGACCCCCTGGTCAACCCCACCAGGGTCCCCCGGGCGCCGAAGTCCCAGGCGGGCGTGCCCATCCCCAGCAGAGCGGGGACGAACCACACGTCGCCCGTGGTCCGGCACATCGCCGCCACCACCTCCGACTCCTCCGACGAGGCGATCAGGCCGAGGTCGTCCCGAAGCCACTCCACCGCCTGGCCCGCGGTGAGCATGAACGCCTCCAGGCCGAACGTGGTCCGCCCCGCCCGTCGCCAGGCGACGATGGGGAACGTCCCGGCCGGGCCCCGCCGGGCGAACGACGGCCGCACCTCACCCACGTTGAGGTCGACCATCCCCCCCGTGCCGAACGTCATCTTGGCCATCCCCGGGCGGGTGCAACCCTGGCCGATGAGCGACGCCTGCTGATCGCCCGCGATCCCGGCGATCGGCGGCGCCCCGGCCAGCGCCCGGGCCTCGCCGACCACGCCCGACGAGTCGACGACAGTAGGCAGCACGCCCGCAGGGATGCGGAGGACCTCGAGCACGTCGGCGTCCCAGCCCGTGCCGTCGAGGCGGAAGAGGCCGGTGACGGCCGCATTGGACGGGTCGGTGACGTGGAGCGAGCCCTCCGACAGGGTCCACGCCATCCACGTGTCGATGGTGCCGAAGCACAGGTCCCGCCGCCGGTCGGGGTCGGCGATGTCGAGCAGGACGGCCAGCTTGGTGGCCGACGCGCTGGGGGGGACGTGGACCCCCTGCGCCTGCAGCCCGAGGCACATGGCCGCGGTGCGCAGGTCCTGCCAGCCGATGCCGGGACCGACCGGCTCGCCGGTGGCCCGGTCCCAGACAACGGTCGACGCCCGCTGGTTGGCGATGCCGACCGACGCCACCGGCCCGCCCTCGGCCAGCGCGGCCCGGGCCACGTCGAGGGCGGCGGCGGCCATGGCCGGGGCGTCGAACTCGACGAAGCCCTGGTTGGGGGTGGTGGGGAGCACCTGGCGATGGTGGACGTGGGCCACCGACGCGTCGGCGCCGACGATGGCGGCCCGCACCCCGCTGGTGCCGACGTCGACGACGAGGTGCCTCACTCGGCCGGGGCGGGCGGGGCGGGCTTGCTCGAGCGGGACGCCAACAGGGCCCCGAAGATGCCCGTCGAGCTGGCCATGAAGGCGTGAAAGACCAGGTTGAAGGGGTCGGGCCCGCTCTTGCCGGCGGTGGCCCGGGCCACCACGACGACGACGACGAGCACCAGGAACGAGGTCAGCGAGGCCAGCGCCCCGTGGACCAGGGGGGCGTCGAGGCGGTGGCGGCCTGCGTACCAGCCGGCGGTCACCTGACCAGCGAGGAGAACGAAGTAGAGCAGCACGATGACGTTGGAGTCCCGGGCCACGGTCGCGCCCAGGACGATGGCGGGCACGGCCACGGCCAGGGCCAGGGCCGCCGCCTTGACGACGACCTCCCAGTCGATGCGGAGCCTGACATCGCCGCCCGTCATCCCGCGCTCCGGCGGAGCGGTGTCCGGGCCAGGAGGCCGGCGGCGGCCCGCTCCGCCTCCAACCGGTCGCGGTAGGCGGCCACGTTGGCGTCGGCCTGGGTCCGGGACCAGCCCAGGTCGGCCCGGACGAGGTCGGCCACGTCGGAGGCGGCGGTCGCGGCCCCGTCCCGGTCGAGGATGCGGACACGAAGGCGGCGGTCGAGCACGTCCTCGAGGGTACGGGCCATCTCGTGGCGCACGGCATGCACCACGTCGGCCCGGAGGTAGGGCAGTCCCTCGACGAGCGGCTCGGCGAGCGACGGGTCGGCCACGATCGACCCCCGTACCGGGCCCCGGTCGGCGGCCCGGATGGGCAGGGAGGCGGTGCGGCTGCGGGCGCCCGCGCCCAGAATGCCGGCCACCTGGTCGACGGTGTCGGCCGCCATCCGGCGGTAGGTCGTGAGCTTGCCCCCGGTGATCGTCACCATCCCGCCCGGCGACCGGGACAGTCGGTGGCGGCGGGACAGGTCGGCGGTGCGGCCGGCGGTAGCCGCCACCAGGGGCCGCAGCCCGGCCCAGCAGCCCACCACGTCGGCAGGGGTGAGGGGCTCGGCCAGGGAGGCGTTGGCCGCCCCCAGCAGGTAGGCGACGTCGGCGGCGGTGCACCGGGCCCGGTCGAGGTCGCCCTGGTAGTCGGTGTCGGTGGTGCCGAGGTAGACGCGGTCGGTGCCGGGCCAGGGGATGACGAAGATCGACCGGCCGTCGGCCGCCACCGGCAGCACGGCCGCGGTCGTCGCCGGCAGCCGGTCCCGGCGCACGGTGAGGTGGACCCCCTTGGCCGGGCGGATGGTGGGCGGGTGGGCGGCGCCGGGCCCGGCGGGCCCGTCCTCCAGGCCCGCGACCTCGTCCGACCAGACGCCGGTGGCGTTGACCACCACCGCGGCCCGGACCTCGATCTCCTCGCCGTCGGCCACCACCCGGGCGCCGAGCACCCGGCCCGACCGACTCCGGAGCAGCCCCGCCACCGCCGCGTGGTTGGCCGCCACCGCCCCGTGGTCGACGACGGCGGTGCGGGCCACGGCCAGGGTGAGGCGGGCGTCGTCGGCGTGGGCGTCGAGGTAGAGGTAGGCCCGGCGGAAGGCGTCGGGGCGGAGGGCCGGCACCCGGGCCCGGGCCTCGTCGGCCGACAGTCGCCGGTGGACCTGCCCGATGCGGGCGCCGCCGGCCAGGTCGTAGAGCCACAGGGCGGTGCCGACCGAGCGGGCCGCGGCCGAGCCGCCCGCCAGGGGGAGGACGAACGGCAGGGGCCGCACCAGGTGGGGCGCGTTCCGCAGCAGCCGCTGGCGCTCGGCCAGGGCCTGGGCGACCAGGCCCAGCTCCCCCTGGCTCACGTAGCGGAGGCCGCCGTGGACCAGCTTCGACGACGCCGACGAGGTGCCCGAGGCGAAGTCGTCCCGCTCGACGAGGGCCGTGCGGAGGCCCCGGGAGGCGGCGTCGAGGGCCACGCCGGCGCCCGTGATCCCCCCTCCGATGACCAGGACGTCGAACCGTCCGCCCGCCATCGTGGTCAGCGCCGAGGTGCGATCGAACATCGCACCAATCCTCTCAGGGTCCCGGGGCCAGCTCGGCGTAGGGAGTGCGCAGGCCGTCGCGCAGCAGGGTGGGGACCGCCCGGCGGTGGCGGGCGATGATCACCACCGCCAGCGCCAGGTAGAGCACCGACACCGCCACCAGCTCGACCCCGTGGGCCGACTGGGGCACGATGGCCCCCACCACGAACTGGGCCCAGAACAGGGCGAACAGCATGGCCGCCTCCCGCATGCTGATCGACAGGTCGGCCAGCACCGCCACCGCGAACACCGACTGGGCCGCGGTGAGCAGCAGCTCCTCCCGCTGGCGGGCGATGATGGGCAGGCCGTGGGTGCTCCCGGAGGCGACGGCGAAGACGATGGGGAGCGTGCCGACCAGCAGGGTCCACTGGTTGACCTTCGACGACACCAGGGTGCCGAGCCCGGCGTTGGTGTTGAGGCGCCAGGCGTAGAGGCCGGCGACGAGGAGCTCGGGCGCCTCCGACGCCAGGGGCGCCAGCCACTGCACGAGGAGGAACTCGCTCACCCCGAACCGGGCGCCGGTCTCCACCAGTGACTCGGCGAAGTGCTCGGCGCAGAGCAGGATCACCCCAGCCGCGAACAGGAACAGCACGACCACCGACGTGCGGCGGCGGGGTGTCGGGAAGGCGCCGATGTAGGCGGCCGGCCCGATGAGGTGGGGCTCCTCGGCCGGGGCCCGGGAGATGCGGATGGTGTAGAGGATGAAGATCGTCACCAGGACGGCGGCGTCGACGAGGGTGATGGTGCGCTTGAGGGGCAGGGTCAGGGAGTAGGCGCAGGCGACGGTGAGGAAGGCCAGCTCCACCGAGTGGCACCGCTCGAGGACGACCTCGGTGCGGCGCTCGCCCCGCTGGCGGTGCCGGTACCAGGCGACGAACACCACCATCGACCAGCCGATGCCGATGAGCAGCCGGTTGGCGCCGGTCATGTTGGCCAGGGCCAGCGAGCACGACGACTCCCCGGCGCTGCCCGGCGCCTGGCACGCGGCGCCGAACCTTTCGACCGCGTTGCCTCCCTTCCAGGCGAAGACCATGTCGACCGCGTACTCGGGCAGGACGGCGATGAAGGCCAGCAGGGCGATGGCCAGGCCGGCGGAGATGTCGAGCTGGGCCACCTCGGCGGCCCACGACAGCAGGAAGGCGGCGCCCACGATGGCCAGCCCGAAGAGGGCGGCGGCCACGGCTGGGCTGGCATGGACGTCGCCCAGCCGGAGCAGGATGCCGGGGACGGTGAGGGCGAGGGCGAGGGCGAGAGAGATCCGCTGGCGCCCCGGGCGTACGACGTCGTCGACGCCGCCCTCGGTCTGGGTCACGGGCCGAATCCTACGGGAGGCCGACCCTCGTCCCCGGCCGCCATGCTTGGACTTTGGCAACGATCCTGTACAAGAATGAGTTTCGTTACGAAATCGGTTTCAAACGCAAGCCGTTGGGAGATGTGACTGCTGATGATGGATCTGTCCTGGCGCTCTCGAGGCGCGTGCAAGGGTCTCGACCCGGACATCTTCTTTCCCCCGAGTGACGACGTCGCGCTCGAGGCCAAGGCCGTCTGCGCCCAGTGCCCCGTCCGCCAGCACTGCCTGGAGTACGCCCTCACCAAGCGGGAGCACGAGGGCGTCTGGGGCGGGGCGACGGAGAAGGAACGCCGCCGGATCCTCCGCCAGCGTCGCAAGACCGCCGCCGCGTAGCGCCGCGGTCGTCGGCGGAGCGCGGGCGCGGGCGCGGCCGGCGCACCGCCGGTAAGTTCCCCCCTATGAGCTTTGCGGATCTGGGGGGTTGGCCTGCGGTGCTGGGGGCGGTCACGCGGCGGGTCGACCTGCCGGCGGCGTCGGCGGGCTTGGCGATGACCGAGATCCTCGAGGGGCGGGCGACGTCGGGCCAGATCGCCGCCTTCTGTGTGGCGTTGCGGATGAAGGGCGAGACGGTCGAGGAGATGGCCGGCTTCCTGGGGGCGATGTTCGAGCACGTCACGCCGGTGGTGGTCGACGACGTGGAGGGACTCGTCGACACCTGCGGCACCGGTGGCGACCGGAGCTGCACGATCAACGCGTCCACCCTGGCCGCCCTGGTGGTGGCGGGGGCGGGGGCCCGGGTGTGCAAGCACGGCAACCGGGCGGCGTCGTCGAAGTGCGGGTCGGCCGACCTCCTGGAGGCATTGGGGGTGGCCGTCGACATCGGGCCGGCCGGCGTCGCCGCCTGCATCTCGTCGGCGGGGATGGGCTTCTGCTTCGCCCCCCGCTTCCACCCCGCCCTCCGCCACGCCGGGCCCACCCGCCGGGAGTTGGGCGTGCCGACCGTGTTCAACTTCCTCGGCCCCCTGGCCAACCCGGCCCGGGTGCGGCGCCAGTCGTTGGGCGTGAGCGACCCGGCCATGGCGGTGAAGATGGCCGGCGTCCTCCAGGCCCGGGGGGCGGAACGGGCCTTCGTCGTCTACGGCCACGACGGGCTGGACGAGATCACCACCACCACCACGTCGACGGTGATCGAGGTGCGCGACGGCGAGACCCGCACCTACGACATCGACCCCGCCGCGCTCGGCCTCACCCGGGCCGATCCGGTGGACCTGCTCGGCGGCGACGCGTCCACCAACGCCGACCTCGCCCGGCGGGTGCTCGACGGCCGACGGGGCCCGCAACGGGACTTCGTCCTCCTCAACGCGGCCGCCGGCATCGTGGCCGCGGGCCTGGTCGACGACCTCGCCCACGGGCTGGAGGCGGCCGCCGCGTCGATCGACGACGGTCGGGCGGGGGCCGTGCTCGAGCGGATGGTGAAGGTGTCACAGGAGCACGCGGGGGCGGCGTCGGCGTGACGTCGAGTGTGCAATTGCGTGGGATATACCGACCTCGCTGCACACTCGGTCAGTGACAGGCGGCTGATCCGGAGTCGGTGAACGTCGCTCCCGCCTCGGGGACGAACTGCCAGTCGAAGCCGGTCGGGTGCAGGGTGAGGGCGAGGACGCCCCACGTCGTGTCGTTGCCCACCTCGCTGCCGGGTTGCGGCTTTCCGAGCTGGTAGTGGTTGCGCCCGCCGGTGCCGACCACGAACGAGCGGATGCCCCGGGCGGGGTCGGGCTGCCCGGTCGGCGTGAGGGGCCCGAAGCGCTCGTAGTTGTGCTCGTGGCCCTCGAGGACGACGTCGGCGCCGGCGTCGAAGAGGGCCTGCCACAAGGGCTGCACGGAGGGGTCGGAGCCGTGGGTGGTGCCGGACGAGAAGCGGGGATGGTGCCAGTAGGCGAGGGTGCACGGCGCCGGGTGGGCGGCCAGGTCGGCTCGCAGCCACGTCTCCTGGGGCCCGCCCGCGGCGCAGGACACGATGGTGCAGTTGGAGTTCAGGGCGATCAGGTGCCACGTCCCGAGGTCGAAGCTGTAGTAGCCGGCCGCGGCGTCGCCGGCGGCGGCGCCGAAGTAGGCGAAGTAGCCGCGGGCGCCGTCGGTGAGGTACTCGTGGTTGCCGACCGCCGGTCGGGTGCGGGCCTTCTCGGCGCCCCACGAGGCGCCGTAGCACGTGGCGTACTCGGACGAGGAGCCCGTCTCGTAGGCGCTGTCGCCAAGGGCGAGCACCGTGCCCGGGCGGCCGGCGAGGAGCGCGGCGGTGGCCTCGTCGCCTTCGGACGAGCAGGACGCGATGTCGCCCGCGGCGAGGACGACGGGGTCGCCGCCGACGGTGGTGGGCGCCGTCTCGCCCGCCGTCGTCGCGGTGGTCGCCGGCGCCGGCCCGGACGAGGCGCCGCCGCAGGCGGTGGCGGCCAGGACCGACATCGCCACGGCCAGTCCGGCCCGCGCTCGTCGCATCGGCGGCAACCCTAGGCTCGGCCGCGGCCGGGCTCGTAGCGGGGAAGGGCGGGCAGGGGCGACGCCCAGGGGCCCTCGCACGACACCAGGCGGGCGGAGCGGCCCTCGGCGTCGAGCCAGGCGGCCACGCAGGCGACCTCGTCGACCAGGTGGCGGGGGAGCGGCGCCCCGGCGTCGACGGGGCCGTCGGCGGGCGGGTTCTCGGCGTCGAAGAGGGCGAGGGGACCGGTGGCGGTGAGGCGGCCGCCGGCCAGGACGACCCGGCTGCCGTCGACGTCGAGCTCGACCCGTCCCGCCCGGCGCAGCGAGTCGAGGCGGCGGTGGCGGGTGAGGGCCCGGGCCAGGGCCGCGGCCCGGTCGCGGACGTCGGCCGCCTCCTCGAAGCGCTCGGCGTCGGCCAGGGCCCGCATGCGCTCCTCGAGCGGCTGGAAGAGGAGGGTCGGGTCGACGGTGAGGCCCCGCACCACCCGGTCGACCAGCAGCCCGTAGTCGGCCTCGCCGATGGCGCCCGCGCACGGGCAGGTGGCGACCCCCAGTTGGGCGGCGGTGCACAGGGCCGGCCGGGCGCCTCCGGCGGTTCGGGAGGGTTTGGCCGAGCACCGGCGGAGGGGGACGGCCGACTCGATGGCCTCCGCCACCAGCCGGGCCCCGCCGGTGGACGACAGCGGCCCCAGGTAGAGGCAGCCGTCGCCCGCCTTCACCGTGCGCACCACCGACAGGCGGGGGAAGCGCTCGTTCAGGGTGAGCTTGAGGTAGGCGTAGCGCGACCACAGCTTCGAGCGGTGGTTGAAGGGCGGCAGGTGACGGTGGATCAGGCGGACCTCGAGCACGGCCGCCTCCAGCGGTCCGGAGCACACGACGTGGTCGATCGTCTCCGTCTCCCGCAGCAGCTGGGACACCTTGCGCCGCTCGTCGCCGCCGAAGTAGGAGCGCACCCGGGCCCGCAGGTTGGTGGCCTTGCCCACGTAGAGCACCCGCCCGCCCAGCCCCCGGAACAGGTACACGCCCGGCGCCCGGGGCAGGCGGGCGGTGAGCTTGAGCTTGCCCACCTGGGGATGGGCCCGGATGGTGGGCAGCTCGAAGAGGTCGTCGAGGCCGAGGACGCCGATGGTGCCGGCCCGCTCGAGGAGGGCGTGGAGGAGGTCGGCGGTGGCGAGGGTGTCGGCCATGGCCCGGTGGCAGGGCTGGTGGGGCAGGCGCATGCGCTCGGCCAGGGTGGACAGTCGGCAGTCGGGCACCTCGTCGCGGACCAGGCGGCGGGCCAGGGCGCAGGTGTCGACCCACTGGTTGCCCATCCGGGGATAGCCGTGGCCGGCCAGGGCCGCCTGGAGGAAGCCGATGTCGAACCGGACGTTGTGGCCGACGATCACCGAGTCGCCCAGGAACTCCAGGAAGGTCGGCAGGATCTCGGCGATGGTGGGGGCGGGGACCACCATGGAGGTGGTGATGCCGGTGAGGACGGTGATGAAGAACGGGATCTCGGTCTGCGGGTTGACCAGGGTCTCGAAGGTGCCGAGGCACTCGCCGCCCCGCAGCTTGACGGCCCCCACCTCGGTGATGGCGCAGGTGTCGGGGGACGCGCCGGTGGTCTCGAGGTCGAGCACGCAGAACGTGACCTGGGCCAACGGGGTGCCCAGGTCGTCGAAGGAGCGCTGCATCCGGCGACCGTATCGAACAGGTGTTCGATGTTCAAGCCTCCGGGGTGGCGCGCGAGGGTAGAATTCACCGTGCCGACCGTCCTGTACCGCTGCGCCGCCTGCGGCAACCGCACTCGCTTCGACGTCACCACCACCCGTCGCACCCGGGCGTTCCACCACTACTCGTTGGGGGGGGAGCTGTCGGTGGAGGACGAAGAGGTCATGTCGGAGTCGGTCGAGGAGGTCTCCTGCCGGTGGTGCGGGACGGGAACGGCAGTCGAGGAGCTGGCGGCGGCTCCCTGGACCGCGAGCGGTTGAGCCCGGCCGTCCTCACGCCCGCGGGCGAGAGCCTGTTGCGCCCGGCGCTGGAGGCGGCCGTGGCGGTGGCCCGGGCGGGCGACGAGGCCACCCCCATCGAGCCCCCGCCGCCGGCCCTGCGACCCTTCCTGCACTTCGCCAAGCTGCCCCGCCCGGCCCTGGTCGCGGCCCGGCGGGTGCTCGACGGCGACGACGACTTCCGGGCCCGGGTGGTCGAGGCCGTCACCGAGAGCGACGTGGGTCGCTCGGGGTGGATCTACCTGTCCCGCCCCGACGGGTGGGAGGACGAGCTGGCCGCCCTGCTGGCCGACGCCGAGGACGCGGGGGCGGCGGCGGGCGAGCGGCGGGCCGAGGGCGACGCCCGCAAGCGGCTGGCGGGGGCGGAGGCGGCCCGGCGGCGGGCGGAGGACGCGGCGGCGGCGGCCGAGGCCGAGTCCAGCCGCTCGGTGGCGGCCCTGGCCGACGAGCGCAAGGCCCGGCGGGCGGCGGCCGAGGAGCTGGCCCGGCTGGAGCGGCGGCTGACCCAGGTGACGGTGGAGCGCGACCGGGCCCGGGAGGCGGCCAAGATGGCGGCCGCCGAGTCGGAGGAGGGCGGGCGGCTGGTGGCCGAGCTGCGCTTCGCCCTCGACCAGATCAAGCACGCCGAGCTGGTGGCGGCGGAGGCGGCGGAGGCGGCCGGGGCGCGGGCCCGGGCCGAGGCGGAGAAGGCGGCGGCGTCGGCGGCGGCGTCGGCCACGGCCGCGGGGGCGATGTCGGCGGGGGTGGCGGACGGGGACCGGGGGCCGACGCCGGCGCCGACGCCGATCGACACGGCCGCCGCCGCGGCCGCACTCGACGAGGCGGCCCGGGCCGCGTCCGCCCTGGCCGCGGCCCTGGCCGGGGTGGCGTCGTCGTTGCGCCCGTCTCCCGAGGTGACCGGGGCAGGGGCGACCGATCCCGCGGACGCGGCGGGCGACCAGGCGCCCGTCCCCGCCCGCAAGGCGCGGGCGCTGCGGCGGGTGCGGCCCCCCGTCCCCCAACCGGTCCCGTTGCCGCCCGGGATCTACGACGACTCGGTCGAGGCGGCCGAGCACCTGGTGCGCGTGCCGGGCGTGGTGCTGCTCGTCGACGGCTACAACGTGTCCCTGCTCGGGTGGCCGGAGCTGCCGCTCACCGAGCAGCGCCAGCGGCTGGTCGACGCCCTGGCCGAGATGTCCGCCCGCAGTGGGGCCGAGGTGGCGGTCGTCTTCGACGGCGCCGACACCTCCTACCTGGGCGTCGTGCCCAGCACCGCCCGGCCCGTCCGGGTGGTCTTCTCGCCCCCCGGGGTGGAGGCCGACGACGTCGTCATCGGCCGGGTCGCCGAGCTCCGGCCCTTCCGGCCGGTGGTGGTGGCGTCGAGCGATCGGCGGGTGCAGGCCGGTTCCCGGCTGTCGGGCGCCAACGTGATCTCGTCCTCCCAACTGCTGTCGGTGCTGCGCCGCTGAGCGAACCCGAAATCCCGCCGTGGGGGAATCGAGAAATGCCGTCCTGAGGCGGTCGGGGCCGGCTCTGCGCCCCTCGTCGCGGTACCGGAATGGCGGGTTCAGGAGTTTGTCAGTATCGTCTCTGCCCTCGGCGGCCTGACCGCAGATTCCCGGGGGGGAGCGAGTTCTTGAGGACCTTGGCTGGACGCCGTGCTGCAGTCCGATGTTCCGGCGCGCTGTGCCTCGTCCTGGGGGCTGTGGTGGCTGCTCCGGCGGCCCACGGAGCGGCGCCGGGGCAGTACAGCGCCCCTGAGTGGCTGCCGCTGCGCCACGACGTCAACGGCGGCGGGATCAAGGTCGGATGCACGTATGCGTCACCCGACGGGCTCTGCGCCGGCCACCACGGGTATTGGGCGATCGACTTCCTCGGCACCGCCGGGTCCCCGGTGTATGCGGCCGGCGCGGGCATCGCGTCCAACGTGACCGGGGCCGGTTACGAGGGCTACGGCAACACCGTCGTCGTCGATCACGGGCCCAGTGGGAGGAGCCTCTACGCCCACCTGGCCGAGGTGCGTGTCGACCGGGGCGGGCAATGGGTGGACGAGAACACGGTCATCGGCACCATCGGCTCCACCGGAGGGGCGAACACGCCCCATTTGCACTACGAGGAGTCGTCGACCGCCAAATTCGGGTCGGCCGGCGCCCGCGATCCGGGGCCAATGAAGACGTGCCGGGGTGTGCAGCTGGTCACGCTCCCGGCGGCTTGGGGCTTCTCGACCTGGCAAGGAATGCCCTGGGGATCGGGTATGGCGGAGAGCGACGGCACCGCGTGCGCCGTCATCAGTGGGGTCACTGGTGCCATTGGGGCCACTGTGACCAATGGGGTGCCGGCGGTCAAGCCGGTGACGGCGCCGGCCGAGGAGGCGGTGGTAGCCTCGGACTTCAACGGCGACGGCACGGGGGATCTCGGATTCAGGAATAGCGATTCCGGACTATTCACCGTCCGCTACGGGCCCTCGTTCACCGGTCAGGCCACCTACCCGTGGGCGAAAGGGGCGAACTACCAGCCCTTCGCGGCCGACTTCAACGCCGACCGCATCGGCGACATCGGCCTGCGCGACGCCAACAGCGGCATCGTCTACATCAAGCACGGTCCGAGCTTCGCCGACCAGGTCACCTACCCGTGGTCTCCGGGCCCACAGTTCCAGGTGCTGGCGGGCGACTTCAACGCCGACGCCCAGGCCGACATCGGGTTGCGCGACACCACGACGGGGCTGATCACGATGAAGAACGGGCCCACGTTCGAGGGTGTTCGCACGTATCAGTCGGTGTCGGGGGCCGAATATCAGGTGCTGGCGGCCGACTTCAACGGCGACCGTATGGCCGACATCGGTTTGCGCCACACGGGCACGGGCGTCATCGCGGTCAACATGGGTCCCACCTTCGCCGGACAGATCACCTATCCGTGGATGCAAGGGCCGAGTTACCAGTCCTTCGCCGCCGATTTCAACAACGACGGTGTGGCCGATCTCGGGCTCAAGAACGCGGGGGTGGCCGTCGTCGACATCCGCCAAGGGCCCACCTTCGCCACCGCCACGACCACCCCTCTCGATCCTCGATTGGACGGTGTGGCCGCGCTTC
>Ga0105245_10003939_pt1 | contig 13205 bp, 14 predicted proteins | sample KBSM54metaG_FD_81523 | JGI IMG/M metagenome (GOLD analysis project Ga0105245, IMG submission 81523) | Miscanthus rhizosphere microbial communities from Kellogg Biological Station, Michigan, USA - KBS M5-4 metaG | ecosystem: Host-associated > Plants > Roots > Rhizosphere > Soil | place... | reverse complement strand
GGGCCCTCGCAGACGTGGTGTCGACAGCCATCTAGTGACCCTTCACTGGAGCGGCTCCAGCAGCGCAGGGTAGCCGTCGGCACCGTCGAAGGGCGTCGGTCGCGAGCCGAGGAAGAGCGGCCGGTCGGCGGCGTTCAGGAGCACCGGCATCAGGTCGGGGCCGCGAAGCTGGCCGAGGATTCCCGCGGCGCAGTCGAGCTCGCCGAAGCGCTCGACCGCGTCCGCGCGCACGCCGGGTCCCGCGACGAGCAGCGGCACCGGGTCGCCCGAGTGGATCACCTCCGGCGAGGCGGGAGTGGCGTGGTCACCGGTGACGCAGACGACCGCGCGGTCGGTCGGTAGCGAGTCGAGCGCAGCATCGAGCAGCTCGATCGTCTCGCGCTTGACCGCCGGGTCCTTCGTGTGCCCCGCCGCGTCGGTCGTCTTCTGGTGGACGAAGACGAAGGTGTCGCCGGCATCCAGCCGCTCGCGCACGAGCTGCACGCGACCGCGCAGGTCGGCGACGGGGTCGTCCGTCTCCGGCGCATCGACCGGATCGAGCCCGAGCGCCCGCCCGAGCCCGCGCAGAAAGGCCGAGTCCGCCGCGAACGTGCCGGTGATCCCGTGGCGCTCGAGAAACGACGGCACCTGCCGCGGCCGGCCGAACCACTTGAGCGTGATCACGTTAAAGCGCTCGCCCTCGAGCCGACGCATCACCTCACGGGTCCACTCCTCACAGGCCCGCGCGGTGCGCTCCGCGTCGGGGACGACCGCCTGCGGACGCAAGACCGGGTACCAGGCACGGAAGAACGCGTCGCTGTCGGTCACGCGCTCGTCGGCGCCGCCCGAGATCCGGAGCACCGCCTCGCCGCGCCAGACATGCGTCAGCGAAAAGGTCAGCCCGTCGACCTCGATCCCGTCGCAGCGCTCGACGAGCCGCTCCGCCTCCTCCGCGTCGCGCTCGGAGTCCGGCCGGCCCGTGAGCCACCAGGCGCCGTCGCGCTGCTCGGCCGGCCGCAGCGCCGCGTAGGCGAAGACCTGCTCGTCGCTCACGTCCTGGCCGCGGCCGAGCGCCTCGAAGACCGCGCGGCCGGGAAACTCGTCCGGCCGGTAGCCGAGGAGCGACCAGTGCGCGACCTCGCTGGACGGCGCCCGGCCCGGGCCGACCGCGTAGAGCAATCCGCACGAGCCGGAGGCCGCGAGCCCGTCGAGGTTCGGCGTTGCCGCCGCCTCGTTGCCGGTCCGGCCTTCGAGCGCGTCGTAGGCCCGGTCACCGAGCCCGTCGAGGAGGATTACGACGATCGGATACATGCGGGGCGCAGGCTAACCCGCGCCCCGCATGCACTCAGTTACCTAGCTCGGTAGACGCGGCTGCGGCTAATGCCGTCGAGGTAGCCGGGGCCGGCCTGGTTGATCGTCATGTACGCGCGAAGCACGTAGCGTCCGCGATTCAGGTGGAGCCGGAACGAGGCGGACGAACGGCTGCCGAGGATGACGCGCTTGATCTTGACCCACTCACCAAAGCGCGTGTGGCGCTGGATGTAGACCTTGTGGCCCTTCATCGAGTGGTTCGTGGTGACCTTGACCACGCCGAACCCACGACGCGAGAGCGTGAACGCGGTCTTCGGGTGGACGGCCACCTGCACGGTCGAGCTGAGCGTGCTCTTCCAGTGGGCCTGGAAGGTCGTCAGCAGCGCCGGCGTCACGACGGTGTCCCAGACGCCGCCAGTGCCGGTCAGCACGGTGGCGATCAGGGTCGCCGACGGCTCGCCGTAGGGCTGCGAGTAGACGGTGACGGTCTCACCGGCCTGGCCGTTCGAGATCTGCCCGTGGATGTGCGTCGCCTGGCCGTAGACGAGGATAGGCGTGCCGGCTTCGATGCTGACCGCCGGCGGCGGCCCGGTCACGACGATCTTGCCCGTCAGCGCCGGGTGGAGCGCGTCGTGGTAGCGGTAGGTGCCCGACGTGTTGAACGTGTGCTTGTACGTGTGGTTGGGCGAAATGATCGGGGACGCAAAGGCACCGGAGTTCGAGACGACCTGGTGCGTCTTGGTGTCCTTGTTCGTCCACTTGATCGAGTCGCCCGTCTTGATCGTGACGCTCGCGGGCGTGAACGCGGTCGCGGTGATGTTGACGTTTTTGGTGACCGCGGTCGTAGCCGGCTGCGAGGCGCCGGTGACCACCAGCGCGGCGGCGGCGACCGTGGCGATAACGAACGTGCGCATGAACCCGAACCCCCTTAGGTATGACGGCGAGTTGTGTCTTTCCCACTGAAACGGCCGCCAACCAGGAAAGTTCAAGGGACTTACAGCTCTTTTACACAGGGGTCCGCTGCATTTCGCGCAGCAAAGCGGCGACGCCGGGCGGTACGAGGCTCTCCCAGTCGCCGCCTTCGCGGAGCGCAGCCCGCACGTCTGCGCCCGAGATCTCCTTGTCGGTGCCCTCGTCGAGCACGACCACCTCGAAGCCGGCCTCGCGCAGGCGATCGAGCTTCGTCCCGCCCCAGTCCGAGAAGAGGCGGATGAACTGGACGACGTCGTCAGGGACGTACGCGGGCCACAGCTCGGGCTCGTTCACGGGAAACGGGACGACGTGCAGCCGTTCGGGCCCGATGCCCGCGTCGGCGGCCGCGGCCTTGACCATCAGCATCCGCTCGACGTAGCTCCACGGATTCGACTCCGGCAGGTGGCGCAGCGGGTCCGACTCCTCCGGCAGCACGCGCGCGGGATCGGGATTGGTGATCCCGACGAAGATCTCCTCGCAGCGGACGGCGGCGCCGTTCAGGTACTCGAGATGGCCGTTGTGAAAGGGCTGGAACCGCCCGTGGACCATCCCACGGGCGATCATGAGACGGTGACGCCGGCGCCCTCCTCGACCCAGCCCACGCGACGCAGGAAGAGCTTCTTCGCCGCGAACTCGGCCTCGAGCGCAGCCCCCCGCTCGCGCGGCAGCGAGACCAGCAACCCGCCCGCGGTCTGAGGGTCGAAGCCGAGCCCGACCATCGCATCGGAGACACCGTCGAGCTCGACGTGCGGCGCCGCGAAGTCGCGGTTCCGCGGGTCGCCGCTGGTACGGATCCCCTTGCGGGCGACGTCGAGAGCCCCGTCGATCGCGGGGAAGCGCTCCGACTCGAGCCTGATGTTCACGCCGCTCCGCTCGGCAACCTCGTGCGCGTGCCCGAAGAGGCCGAAGCCCGTCACGTCGGTGACGGAGTTGGGCGAGAGCCCGCGCAGGACCTCGGCCGCCTTGTCGTTCAGCGTCCGCATCCAGCGGATCGCGCGCTCGAGCTGCTGCGTTCCGGCCGCGCCGTTCTTGTAGCCGGTCATGATCAGCCCGGTCCCGAGCGGTTTCGTGAGGAAGACCGCGTCGCCGGGCTTGGCGCCGTTCTTCGGCCAGATCCCGTCGGGGTGGACCGTGCCGACGACGGCGAGGCCGTACTTGGGCTCGGCGTCACGGATAGTGTGGCCGCCTGCGAGGAGACCGCCCGCGGCGCGGACCTGTGCGTCGGCCGCCGCGAAGATCTCGGCCAGCATCTCCATCGGCAACTCCTCCGGAAAGGCCGCGATCGAGAGCGCGAGCAACGGCGTGCCGCCCATCGCGAAGACGTCGTTGAGCGCGTTCGTCGCCGCGATCGCCCCGTAATCGCCGGGGTCGTCTACGACAGGCGGGAAGAAGTCAAGGGTGAAGATGAGCGCCCGCTCGTCGTCGAGCAGGTAGACGGCCGCGTCGTCGGCCGGCGAGAGCCCGACGAGCAGGTTCTCAGCCTCTGCCGGGACGAAGCCGGCAAGCAGCTGCTCGAGGCGGGCAGCGGAATACTTGGCCGCGCAGCCCCCGCACGAGGCGAGGTCGGTGAGCTTGATCGTCTCCAGGTTCACGCGCACTCCCAAAACGTCCGGGGAACTGTAGGGGTCATGCCCGGTTTCGTCTAGAGACGTCCGAACGCCCTCGAATATTCCCGCCCGAACGCAGCGGCGGCGATCGCCAGGGACCGCCGCCGTCGGGGAGAGGAGGAGCTTTCCGGCCGTGATTCGTGCGCTTCGGCACGTCTCCTCCTACAAGTCCCCCGGCGTGCGCAGGATCTTCCAGACCATGTAGAGGCCGATCACCGCGGAGAGGCAGAAGCCCGCGAGCGAGACCGCGTGGTTCACGCGTGCCATCAGCGCGGACGAGATGAGCAGGCCGACGACGATGATCGCCGCGCCGACCCGGTTTGCAACCGAGCGAAGCATGTCCTCGGTGTCGTCGAGGCTCGCCGGCACGATGCCGACCTTCAGCGTGCCGGCCTCGAGCCGGTCGGCGATCTGGCCGACGCGCCGCGGGAGGCGGGTCAGCGTCCCGAGCTGCGCGTACAGGTTGGCGAACAGCCGCCCCGGTTCGAGCTGGGCTTCGGCCTCGGTCAGGACGAGGTTGTACGCCTCGCGCTCGATCAGCTGCACGGGGTCGAGCTCGGGGTCGAGGGTGCGGGCAATCGAGTCGGCCTGGGCGAGCGTCTTCCCGACGAGTGCGAACGCCGTCGGCAGGCGCACTCCGTGGCGCAGGGCGATGCGCTGGAGGTCGGCGAGCGCCTCGCCGGTCGGGATTCCCGCGAGTGGGCGCCAGTGGTAGCGAGGAAGCTTGCGCCGCAGCTCGTGCACGAAGCCGGGCTCGTCCGAATCCAAGTTCGTCACGGAGAGCGTGAGCAGGAGCGCGGCGACGTCGTCGGCGCGGTTTTGGGCCACGGCGAGCAGGAGCGCCGAGAGCGTCGTCCGCGTCTCCTCGTCGAGCCGGCCGAGGAGGCCGAAGTCGAGGAGCGCGATCCGGCCGTCGTCGGTGAGGATCACGTTGCCGCGGTGCGGGTCGGCGTGGTAGACGCCCTCGAGGGTCACCTGGCGGATGTAGGCCCGGAAGAAGTCGCGCGCGAGCTCCGCAGCGCGCTCCGCGGTCAGCCCGTGCTCAGGCCCGACCTTTTCACCCCTGATGCGCTCGAGCACCAGGAGGCGCTCGGTGACGTACGGCCGGATCACCTGCGGGACGACGAGGTTCTCGTAGTCGGCGACGAGCGTCCGCACGAGCTCGGTGTTGCTCGCCTCCTCGACGAAGTTCAGCTCGCCGCGCAGGTGCACCTCGAGCTCCTCGGCGAGCGCGCGGAGTTGGAGGGCCTGCGCCGTCTCGGAGCGCTTGTCGAGGAACCTGACAGTCGAGCGGATCACGTCGAGGTCGAGATCGACGTGCTCGACGATCCCCGGCCGCCGCACCTTCAGCACGACGTCGCGGCCGTCCGAGAGCACGGCCTCGTGAATCTGTGCGATCGACGCCGCCGCCAGAGGTTCGGGCTCGAGCCTCGCGAGCGCGCCCTCGCCGAGATCCTCCTGTGCGATTCGCTCGACCTCCGCGAACGGGAAGGGCGGCACCTCGTCGACGAGCTTGCCGAGCTCCTCGATGTAGACGTCCGGAAGCAGGTCGGGCCGCGACGAGAGCAGCTGCCCGAGTTTCAGGTAGGTGGTGCCGAGCTCCTCTAGCGCGCGGCGGAACTCGACGGCGCCCTCGCGTGTCGCCGGCCGGTCGCCGACGAGGCCCACCTCGCGGAGGACACGCAGCAGCCGCTGGCGCCGCGCCGTGCGCGCGACCTCAAGCGCGCGCCTCGCGCGTTGGAACCGTGCGCCCACAAAGGGTTCTTCTCCAGCCCGGTACACCGCTGAAACTACGGGGTCAGGTGGGCGCGGACGGCCCGCGTGAGCTCGTCGGCGGAAACCGAGCCCTCGAACTCGCTCTTGATCCGGCCGTCGCGACCGACGAGGAACGTCCAGGGCTCCGTCGTCAGGCCCCACTGCCTCATCCAGCGGTTGTAGCCCTTCGTCGGGTCGTTGTCCCGGTAGACCTCGACGTGGATGAAGCGGATCCCGCTACCCGAGAAGCGCCGCGCGACAGACTGGACGACGTCCACCACCGGCCCGCAGACGCGGCTCGTGCAGAAGCGCGGCGTCGCGAAGGTCACGACGAACGGCTCGTGCGCAGCGAGCGAGGCCGCGACCGACCGGCGCAGGAGGCCGCGGTCGGGCGGAACGTCGGTCGTCAGCGCGGCGATCGGCTCTGACCCGAGCGTCGGCGTCGCCGAGGCGGGCGCCTTCGCGCCGACCTTCGGCACCGGCAGGCTCGCGTCGACCTCGAACACGCTGACCGCCTGGATCCGTGCACCGTCGGGCACCGCGACGAGCCAGTAGCGCCCCGGCCGGGGGATCCGGAAACGCGCGACGTAGATCTTCGTCACATGCCCCGCCGCCGCCGCGGAGTGGCCGGGGACACCGATCGGCTCGAGTCGTGCGGTGGTCGAGGCGAACGGCCGGGCATCTCGGCCCGTCGCGACCCAGACGCGGGCCGAGGGCCGCTCCACGGGCTTCCCGCTGTTGTCGATCACCAGGAACGGGAACCGGACCGGGCCTGGTACGAACGAGCCCGCCCCGGCAGTCACGGCAACGTCGGGCCCCGGCCGCTTCAGCAGCGAGTCGATCGTGCCGCGTGAGGACGAACCGCAGGCTGAAACGACGCCGGCCGCGATCAGGAGCACCGCGACGACACGGCCCACGGGGCCGAGTCTAGCTACGGGACGGTGGGCGGCACCGTCGAGAGGATGCCCGCTGGGCCGCTGAGCAGGAGTGCGGCGGACGCGCCTAGGCCTGTGCGCGCGGTGGGAGCGTCCGTCGTAGGAGACCCCGGGCCCAGCGCGCGCGTCTTCGGCTTAGAGACCGTCGAACCAGCTGATGATGCCGCCGCCGTCGCCGCCACCGTGCGAGTGGCCATGGCCGGCGTTACCCGCGCAGGCACCCGCGAACGAGAACGCCAGCAGGCACAGCGAGGCGATCACGGAGATAACACGTGTCTTCTTCATCGTCACCTCCTTCATCGGCTTAGAAGCGGACATCCTGTAGGGCTTCCGCGGCCTTGCGATACAGCCGTGCCGCCGTGGCGTCCTCGCCACGACGCGCCGCCAGGTCGCCCTGTGCCATCCACGCGGCTGCGCGATGGCTGATCGATTCCAGTTGTTCTGCACTTGCCTCGGCGGAACGCAGCGTTTCCTGCGCCTCGTCGAGTCGTCCCTGCTCCAGCAACGCGCGGCCCAGCACGAGCTGGGTCGGAGCGATGTCGAGCAGGAAGTCTTCGCGGCCCTCGAGGAGGTCGAGCGCGTGCCGCGCCTCCTCCTCAGCCGCCTGTACCTGACCAGTCATCAGGTGGACGTGCGCCAGCGACGAGACGACGTTCGCCGCCTCCGCCTCGCTGCCCTTGTCGAGCAGCACGCGGTACGCGTCCTTCAGCTGCTCGATCGCCTGGTCGGGCTTGCCGAGCTGGAAGCTCAGCCCGCCGAGGTTGTTCAGCAGCCGGCCGACGTTACGCTCGTCGTTCAGCTGCTCGCAGTAGGCCTTGGCGCGCTCCGCGTAGCTGCGGGCGAGCACCCAGTGGCCCATGCGCTCGGCGACCATCGAAGCCTGGAAGTACGTGCTGGCCATCGTCTGCTCGTCGCCGAGAGACTGCGCGAGCTCGAGCGCGCGCTCGACGTCCTCGCGCGCCGCCTCGAGGTCACGCTGGCGGCGATAGCAGCGCGAGCGCCAGCCGAGGACCTCGGAACGCAGCAGGTCGCACGGCAGATCCGAGCGCTCGGCGACGGCGAGCGCCTCGCTGAACAGCGCGACGGCCGACGCGATGCTCGAAAGGTGGTAGCGACAGACCGCCATCCGGAAGAGGACGGTCGCGCGGTCGACGTCCGAGAAGCCGGGGCCGTCCGCGATCGTCTTGCAAGCCTCGAGCAGCTGGATTGCCGGCCTGACCTCGCCGCGCTCCATCCGCGCCCACGACTCTGCCATGTTCGCGCGGTACTCGAGCTCCGCGGCGCCGGTCGCAAGCACGGCGGTCCGCGAATTCTCGACCTCCTCGATCGCCTCGTCGTAGCGGTGCGCGTTCGTCAGCGCCTCCGCGCGGGCGAGCATCGCCTCGACGCGGCTGCGCTCGTCGGCGGAGACGCCCCTCTCGAGGAAGGTGGAGTCGACGCCGAGCTTCGCGGCCAGCCATTCGATCGTCTCGTGCGTCGGGCGCGTCTTGCCGCGCTCGATCTGGCTGACGTATTCCTTGGAGAACCGGTCGCCCGCGAGGTCGGTCTGCGTCAGGCCCGCGGCCACGCGCAACTGGCGCAGGCGCTCGCCGAGGCGATTGCCGGCGGAGTGCAGCGGAGCGGTGCGGGTGTGGGCGGTAAGCGAGGTTCGCGGCATAGCAGCAAGGGTAAGTGAAACGCATGCTTGACTTCGGCGCAAGTGTAGTTTCGACCCGATCCCTCGAAATGGTCATATTCATGCGAAATGCGAGTCAAGTGACTTGTCCGAAAATCACTTGACTGAGGTACTTGACTCATCGGGAGGACGCGTCTATAGTCAGTCCACCTTGCACCGAGCCGGACGCCAGGCTCATGATGCAAGGGGCGCGCCAAGAGAGATGGCGACGTAGACCCGGAGGACGTGGCTGGGCCGCAGAGCCAAGGCCTCCGGGTCGTCGCCTCTCAAGCAGGCGGGCACAACTCTCATAGAGCCCCCGAGCCGCAGCGGGGGCTCTTTTTTTGCCCGCGACGCGGCCGGCTACTGGGTTACCCAGTGGATCAGCACCTTGCTCTGGTCGAGCTTGATCTCGTCGAGCGCGAACTCGGGCCGGTCGCCGTACGCGTGCTCCTCGTTGTGTGAGTGCGCCCGCAGGCGCGCGAACTCCTGCGTGACCAGGCTGCGCGCTTCGGCGGCGCTGCCCGCGTAGACGGCAACGCTCTGGTTGAACGGCTCGCCGCGGTCGCCGTCCACCTTGCGGTTCAAGACGTAGATGAATCCGCTCAATTCGTCCTCCTTCCGCTCAGAAGATCAGGATCAGGGCCGCGAAGGCCAGTGCAACGAGGCCGACGACGCGCTTCAGGCCGAAGAGCCTCTCCTGGATCGTGTCGCAGGCGGCCACGAAGTCTCCTCTTGCCGCCGAGACCGCGATGACCACCGCCAGCGCACGCGCGAAGCCGTACGTCGCCATGATCGCGACCGCGGCGCCGAGGTTCCCGCTCAGCAGCGCCGCGAGCGGCAGCACGAGCAGGGACTGGTACGGAATTCTCGTGCTCACGCCGAGCGCGAGGTCGAAGCCCCAGGCGAAGATGCCGGGGTAGTGGCCGAGCGAGCACGGCCAGGAGCTCGGGGTCTGACGCTCGGAGGTGATCTGCGGGAAGGGCAGCAGGCCTGCGTCGACGCACGCCGCGTATACCAGCGCGGCCGGAACGACCACGAGGAAGATCGTGTCGAGCGTGTCGCCGAGGGCCGCGCGCAGCAGCAGGCCGCCGAGGCCGAGCAGCACGCCGATGACCGCGCCCCCGGTGACGCCGCCGAGGACGTGGATCGCGAGCGCTGTCTTTCGCCTGCCCACCTGGACCAGGGGGCCGATCTGAGCGACCATGGACAGCCCTCAGGGGCTCGCGGCCGTCGAGAGCCCGACCACGAGGCTCAGGCTGACGAGCACGAACAGCGGGATCGTCACTAGACCGGGGCGCTGATCGCGTGGCCGCGCTGCTGCGCCAGCGGCGGGCACGGGCACGGCTGGTCGCCGGAGTTGACGCGCGGGACGCAGGGGATGCTCAGCGTCGTGAAGCAGTGGCACGACGCGTTCTGGCAGCCCGGCGGGCAGTTGCACTCCGAGCAGCGCTGGCGGCAGCCGGTTCCGCTCAGGCAGCAGAACCACTCGCCGGACGTGGCGCAGCCGGCCGGGCAGCCGCCGCCCTGCTGACAGGTCTTGCACTTGTACTGGTCGCCGAGGTTGTCGCAGAGGGTCGCCGGCGAGAAGCAGGGATTGCACGGGCCCCCGCCGCAGCCGACGCAGCCCGACACCGAGCCGAGCGAGACCCCAGTCCGCGTCAGCCAGAGCCCCGCGCCGAGCGACCCGGCGCCGAGGAACTTGAAGAACTGCCTGCGCGACGACCTCCGCGCGAGCATCTGTGCGGCCTTGGCGGCTGCGTCCACTATCCCTCCCTCGTCGTCAGCTCAGGCTCCGCGTCCAGTGCGGAGAAGCGCATCCCGGCTTGGAGCGTCCCTTCCTGCTCGAGCAGTGACTCGAGCTGACGCCAGTCGTTCGCGAGCCCGCGGATCACGACCTTGCCCTCGTGGTCGATCACGTACGCGAACGGCGTCAGGCTCACCGCGTAATCCTTCTCGATCTGCCCGTTGGTGTCCACGACCATGGGCGCCTCGAGCCGGTTCATGCGGCCGAAGCCCTGGCACGACTCGAGGTCGCCGCGGCAGACGACCAGGAAGTCGAAATCGTTGCGCGTGGCACGCACCTCGTTCAGGCCCGGGATCAGCTCTCGGCACGAGAGGCAGCCCGGCGAGGTGAAGACGATCAGCCTCGGCACCGCGGGCAGGTCCGAGAGGCTCACGAGCGTGCCGGTCTCCGCCGACAGCGCCGTGAAGTCGGGCGCGTCGGCACCGCGCTCGAGGCCCGTGTCCGTGATCAGAGCGCCCGGGTCGTCGCCGAGCCGGAGCTGCAGGAGGCCGAGCTGGCGGAGCGCACCCGCGAGCAGGAACGCGAGCAGCAGCACGACCAGCCAGAGCGCGATGAACGAGGCCAGCCAGACTCCGCTCATTTCAGCTCCTCCGGGAAGAGCGGCACCGTGAGCGGCTGGTGTCGGAAGCTCGTTCGGCGCGTCGGGGTCGGATAGAAGACCGCAGGCTTCGTCAGGAACGACCACGCGAGCGGCAACAGGCCGGAGAGCCGCGTGGCGGCGACGAGGGCGGCCGCGATCATCAGGCCGGCCACGACGTCGTCTCCGGAGAGGGAGCCCGGCGAGCTGAGGGCCAACGCGAAGAGCACGCCTGCGAGCCCGGTCAGCACGAGCGCGCGCACGAGCGCGACGGGCGAGATCGTCTCGACCTCGGAGGCGCCGAAGCAATGGCACGGAGCCCGGTTCGAGCGCGCGAGGCTGACGGCGAGCGCGGCGGCGAAGGCGCCGAAGAGGACGATCGTCCCGGCGGAGGCGGCAACGGGCACGAGGTTCGCGACGAGCAGCATCCCGAGCGCGAGCTCGAGCCCGATCAGCGCGACCCCGACAGCGGGCGCCATGGCAGCCGGCACGAGTCGGTAGCGGCGAACCCCGTCGAAGAACCCGCGCGGCGCGCGAGCCTTCTCGAGCCCCGCCAGCAGGCAGACGCCGCCGAGGCCCGTGCGGAGCACGAAGTACGTCGCCACGCTCAGAAGCTCTCCCCTCCCCCGTTCGCGAACGCGTTCGGGGCTGATCTTCGCGCGGCGAGGACGGTCAGGTCAAGTGGCGATACCGGTCATCCACTCGCGCCGGCTCGAGACGATGTCGTCGAACTCGTCGCCGACGATGTTGCCGAGGCGGTGGTCGATCGTGCTCAGCAGTCCGAGCGAGATGAAGATCCAGGCCTCGGCGTCCGCGTCGCGCTCGGCGACGATCCCGCCGGCCTCCTGCGCGCGGCGGATCACGGCGGCGACGTACTCGTGCACCTCGCGGACCTGGCGCCGAAGCGCCCGGCGGATCTCGGGGTCGTCGGCCGCCTCCGTCAGCGCCTGGATCCAGAGATCCACGAGCACGATCCGAGCGGCGGCGCGCGCCTCGAGGTACGCCTTGCCGATGGCCTTGATCCAGTTCTCGGGCGCCGGCTCGTCAGCGATCGCCTTCTCCCAGAGCGCGTGCACCTGCTGCCAGACCGAGTCGAGACAGGCGAGGTACAGGTCGCGCTTCGAGGAGAAGTGGCGGTAGAGCACGGGCTCGGTGACGCCGGTGGCACGGGCGATCTCCGCTGTGGTCGACCCGCGGTAGCTGCCCTTCGCGAAGATGCGGCACGCCGTCTCGACGACCGCGCGCTTGCGCTCCGGGCCGCTGAGCCTCGTCATGCAGCGACCTCGACCTGCTGCTGGTGCTGCTCGGACTCCTCGTGGTGGCGGTAGTGGCGAACGAAGACGGCCGAGGCGAGGGCGGCACCGAGGCAGATGACCGCGCTGACCTTCATGCCGAAGGTGAGGCCGTAGACGAACGCCTCGGGCGCCGGGCCACCGTGCGAGGCCGCGCGATCGGCGACGATCGCGCCCATGATCGCGATCCCGAGCGCGACCCCGACCTGGCGGAACGTGTTGAGGACGCCCGACGCGACGCCGGCCTTGGCCACGGGCACTGCGCCCATCGCCGCGGCGGACATCGGGGTCATCGTGAACGACATCCCGAGCCCTCCGAGGATGAAGGCGGGGAGCATGTGCCAGAACGTCGAGTGGATCGTGACGGTCGAGAGGAGCAGGCAGCAGATCGCGACGGTGGTCATCCCACCGGCCATCAGCCAGCGCGAGCCGATCCGGTCGGAGAGCTTCCCGGCAATCGGCGCGAAGACCACGATCATCAGCGTCCAGGGCAGCAGCGCGGCACCCGCCTGGGTCGGCGACCAGCCGCGAAACGTCTGCATGTAGATCGGGAAGAAGACGAAGATTCCGAACATCGCGAGCGTGACGAGGATCGCCACGAGGTTCGCGCCCGCGAAGGTTCCGTTCTTGAAGAGCGACAGATCGAGCATCGGCAGCCGCTGGTGCAGCTCGAGCAGCACGAAAGCCGTGAGCGCGACGGCGGCGACCACGAACAGGCCGAGGATCCGCGGAGACGTCCAGCCGTACTGGTTCGCCTCGATCAGGGAGTAGACGAGCGCGAGCAGCCCGATGCCCGAGGTCAGAAGACCGGGCAGGTCGAGCCGTTGCTCGCGCGACGTGTCCTTCGACTCCGGGATGACGAAGATCGCGGAGAGGACGGCGATCACGCCGATCGGCACGTTGATGAAGAAGATCCAGTTCCAGGAGATGTGCTCGGTGATGATCCCGCCGAGCAGCGGCCCGATCGCGAGCGCCATCGCGGAGACACCGGCCCAGATGCCGATCGCCGTGCCGCGCTCACGGACGTTGAAGGTCGCGGAGATGATCGAGAGGGTCGCAGGCATCATCAGCGCGGCGCCGACGCCCTGGACCGCACGCGCGCCGATCAGCTGGGGGGCGCTGGACGAGAGGCCGCACGCGAGCGAGGAGAGCGTGAAGATGATGAGGCCGATCGTGAAGATCAGCCGGCGGCCGAGGAGGTCACCGAGCTTCCCGCCCGTGAGCAGGAGCGAGGCGAACGTGAGGGCGTAGGCGGCGACCGTCCACTCGAGCTCGGCGGTGCTGATTCCGAGGTCGGCCTTGATCGCGGGAAGCGC
>Ga0105245_10003938_pt1 | contig 13206 bp, 8 predicted proteins | sample KBSM54metaG_FD_81523 | JGI IMG/M metagenome (GOLD analysis project Ga0105245, IMG submission 81523) | Miscanthus rhizosphere microbial communities from Kellogg Biological Station, Michigan, USA - KBS M5-4 metaG | ecosystem: Host-associated > Plants > Roots > Rhizosphere > Soil | place: Michigan... | reverse complement strand
TGCGAACCAGTCCGGTGAAGCGCGGCTACTGGGTTGTGCGGCGGGTACTGGGCGAGACGATTCCTCCGCCACCTCCTTCGGTTCCCGAGCTGCCCAAGGACGAGGCGGCGATGGGTCTGCCCTTGCGCGACATGCTGGCCAAACACCGGGATAACCCGGCGTGCGCATCCTGCCACGCCCGCTTCGATACATTCGGCCTGGCTTTGGAGAACTATGGGCCGGTCGGCGAGCGCCGGGAAAAGGATCTGGCGGGACGGCCCGTGGACACCGAGGCTGTTCTGCCCGGCGGCGTGCCCGCCTCCGGATTCCAGGGCGTTCAGGCCTACATCCGGCAACACCGACAGGATGGCTACCTGGACAATCTTTGCCGCAAACTGATCTCGTTCGCGCTCGGCCGGTCACTGGTCATCTCGGATGATCCTTTGATTGCCCAAATGCGATCGCAGCTTGAGGCCAACGAATATCGCTTCAGCAGCCTGGTGAAAAGCATCGTTACCAGTCCGCAGTTTCTAAACATCCGAACCCCTGCTTCTTCCGCTGCCCTTAAGGGAGAAAGGTGAATCCATGCCCCTCCGCAATCTGAAACCCGCGTCGCGTATCTCCCGGCGAACCGTTCTTCGAGGGGCCGGGGTTACCGTGGCTTTGCCGTGGCTCGAATCCCTAAATGCGTGGGGAGCGCCCACGGAGGAGTTTCCAAAACGCTTCGCCGTCCTGTTCATGGGCAACGGCGTGAATGAAGACCATTGGGACTCGGAAGGTTCGGGTGCGGCTATGAAGCTCAGCAAGACGCTGATGCCCCTGGAGCCGCTCAAGCACAAGATCAGTGTGATTCACGGCCTATTCCACGAACGTGCCGTCGGACACGGAATCCATCCAGCACAAACCGGGTGCCTTCTGTCAGGCGCGGTCATTCAGAAAGGCGCGATTGTCAAAGCGGGCATCACCATCGACCAGGTGCTGGCCAACCACGTAGGTCAGGAAACGGCACAGCCTAGCATTATCCTGGCGTGCGAGCAGGCGATGACCGGTTTCCACGAAACCAACTACTCGCTGGCCTACAGTTCACACCTGTCCTGGCAGAGTCCGGATTCGCCGGTTCCCAACGAACTGTATCCGTCGCTGGCCTGGGACAGCCTGTTCGAGAATCGCGGCAGCTTGCGCCATCTCAGCATTCTGGATCGCGCCAAGGACGAAGCAGCGGCTCTCGGCAAGACCATCAGCTCGACCGATAAAACCAAGCTGGACGAGTATCTCACCAGCCTGCGCGAAGTGGAAAAGCGCGTCGAAGCCATGCGCCAGACCAAGGATAAGGCGGACGATCAAGCCAAGCTGAAGAATCGCCCGCTCTTTACCATGGACCGTCCGGCGAACGGACTACCTGAGGATCTGCGGGAACACACGCGCCTGATGTGCGATATCATCGCCATCGCTTTCCAGACAGATAAGACGCGCATTGCAACCCTGATCTTGGCGCGCGATCTGGGCGCCCTGTACTATCCGTTCCTGAACGTCAGCGACGGGCATCATTCGGCTTCGCACGCCAATAATACCGACGGCTACGAGAGGATCGCTCAGTTCCACCTAAGCCAGCTCGCGTATTTGGCCAACCGGCTCGACCAGATGCCGGAAGGCGATGGAACCGTACTCGATCATTCCTGCCTCATGTGGCTCTCCAATTTGTGGATCGGGCGCAAGCATGACAATACAAGACTGCCGTTGGTGCTGGCGGGCGGCCTGGGCGGGACTCTCGAGACGGGGCGCACGTTGAGCTACCTGAATGCGAGCGATGAGAACCGGAGAATGTCGAGCCTCTTTCTCTCCATCATGGACCGGATGGGTGTGAAGCTGGACCAGTTCGGGGATGGCGTCACGCGTCTTCAGGGTCTTTAACTTCCTTGAAGATCTCAACAGTCCACTGGGCCGTCCTTGGGACTGGCCGTTTCGTCACTAGAGTGGCCATTCCCGCCATGAGGCAATGCCAGCGGGCGCAGGTCATCGGTATTGCGTCCCGTTCGGCGCAGGCCGCCGAGTCGGCTGCGGAGCAACTCGGATTGCCGAAATACTACGCTTCGTACGAAGCTGCTCTTCAAGACCCGGAAGTCGATGTGATTTACAATGCTCTGCCCAACCACCTTCACGTGGAGTGGAGCATTCGCGCCATGCGGGCAGGAAAACATGTTCTTTGCGAGAAGCCCATTTCGCTCACGCTCGAAGGTTGCCGCCGGCTGATAGAGGTCCGCGATCAGGCGGGAGTGATCATCGGCGAAGCCTTCATGATTCGGCATCACCGCCAGTGGGCCCGCGCCTTAGAGCTGGCGGAGGCCGGCCGGATCCGAAGTGTGGTGGGGATCTTTTCTTATGACAACCGGAATCCCGCCGACATCAGAAATCAGGCCGTGTGTGGAGGCGGCGCGCTCTGGGATATCGGTTGCTACCTGGTGCTGGTATCCCGCATGGCGTTTCGGTCCGAGCCGGTTCGTGCCTACGCCGCCATGGACGTCGACCCGCAGTTTGGTGTCGATCGTCTGACGTCGGCCGTGCTCACCTTTGCCGATGGCCACAGCATATTTTCTTGCGGCACCCAAATGGCGCCTTTTCAAAATGTTCAGCTTATCGGAACCAAGGGGCGAGTCGAGGTTGAGATTCCATTCAATGCTCCGGTTGACGGGCCCTGCAGCTTGATCATCCAGCGTGACGGAATGCCAAAGGGAGTACTTGAAACTGAAGCGTTTCGCGGAAATCAGTACGCGCTCCAGGCGGACGAGTTCTCGGCTGCGGTCTTGGGCCATGGCCAACCGCTCACCACGCTCGAAGATTCCGTGGGGATCGTGCGTGCGATTGAGGCGTTGCTCGAGTCAGCCCGGAGCGGTGTTCCGGTTTCGGTCTAAAACTACTTGCTCGCTCCCTGCCACACATACTCCAAAGCTTGGGCGAGCGTTTGCCGTTTAACGTTTCCGTCGGTGTGTCCGGCATTGCGGGCGAAGACGAATTGGTAGTGGTAGCCCTTGGCTGCCAGAACCTTGGCCATGTTTTCGTTAGCCACCACCCAATCATGCATGTCGTCGCGCATAACGTTTGGATTGAGCAGGTCGCGGTCGCCCACCTCCATCCAAATCCGGATAGGCTTGCGCGGCGTGTTAGGAATCAGGTGTTCATGGAACTCCCACGCGCCGTGTGGAGTCGTCTTATCCGGCGGCCATTGCTGGTTCACCCAAGTTCCTGAGTAAGCGAGCACGCGGTGGTACAGTTCCGTGTGGTACCAAGCCATTGTCAACGCGGCCGCGGCGCCGGAACTGCCGCCCATGGTCACCCGCAACTCCGGATCCCTGGTCAGCTTCACGCTGCATTCCTTTTCAACAGCCGGCAGAACCTCGGACTCCACATACTCGGCATAGCGGCCGGACATCGTGTCGTACTCCAAACCGCGTTCGCTCCCCTGGGCATCGCCACCGCCATTGCCAATCGAAACGGCAACCGCGGCCGGAATGCGCTTCTTGGCGATCAGGTTGTCCAGGATTGTGAACAGGACTTGATCCGGCCCGTCGGCGCCAACGATCAGGGGCGCGGCTGTGCCGGATACATACTGTTGCGGAACGTAAACGGCGACGCGACGGGTGTAGGGGGCAGGGCGGCTGGTGGTGACGACAAGTTTGGCAGGATCGGCTGGATCTGGTGTGCCAAACGTCCCCTGATCGCGCGCGATGCCGGGATAAATCCGGCTGTCGGCCGAATTCATCGTCACGTTGCAGATTTTCCCGTGGGGAACGTCGTCGCGCACGGTCAACTCCGGCGCCGGGGTATGGGTGGGGCCAATGATGAAGTTTCCATCGGCGTTATTGGGAGGCAGCGTGCCGTCGGGAAGCTCTTTGGCAGTCACGTAACCTGCCGTGTTTGGGTCGCGCGCCGGTGGAGTTGGCCGCGTCGCTGGCGCCTGCGCAATCATGAGTGCCGCAAGCATGGCGGCTAGAGCAATTCCGACCGCGAGGCCAAGCCTAAGACGATTCCTCCCTGCCTGCATTGATTTGATAGTCGACGTGTTGGTCCTCATGCAAGGTCCCGGAATGTTTGAACCGGAAGGATTCATTGTAAAGGCTTGCAGGCGCGTCGGCAACCGTATTTCAATTGCATCCTCACCGGTAGCGATATCGAGACGCCTCATCGATGATAGCGCTTGCATTTAGGCCCGGGAACCGGATATAACTGCTTAGGTCATTGACGGGCGAGGCGCATGCGCATCACTAGGTGAGAAATCATCAAACTTGCGGCGGCCGGGGCCACGGCGGCGAACCTGCAGAAATCCCAGGCACAGTCGATTGCTCCGGGCCCATTTCGGGGCACCCGAACCTCACTGGCGTCCTACCGTGTCCCGGAATGGTTCCGTGACGCAAAGTTCGGCATATGGGCTCACTGGGGTCCGCAGTCGGCGCCCGAATACGGTGACTGGTATGCGCGCAACATGTATATCGAGGGAAGCCGTCAATACAAGTACCACGTTCAAAAGTACGGGCATCCCTCGAAATTTGGCTTCAAAGACGTCATCGGCTCCTGGAAGGCAGAGAAATTCGATCCGGCTCAACTGATGTCGCTTTACAAGAAGGCGGGCGCGAAGTATTTCGTAAGCATGGGCGTGCATCACGACAATTTCGACATGTGGAACTCCAAGTTGAATCCGTGGAATGCAGCGAACAAGGGTCCCCGGAAGGATATCGTCGGCCTGTGGCGCCAGGCGGCGCAAAAGGAAGGACTCCGCTTCGGTGTGAGTGAACACCTTGCGGTGAGTTACCACTGGTTCCAGACCAGTCACGGAGCGGATAAAGAGGGGGAATTCAAAGGCGTTCCCTACGATGGCGCGGATCCGCAATATGCCAGCCTGTATCACGAAACCCACCAGGCTCCGCGCGATGCCTGGGACCCCGCGGGCGTTCCGGAGAAGTGGAAAGAACACTATTTCCTGCGCATCCGGGATCTGATCGATCAGCATCAGCCCGACCTGATGTACACCGACGGCCCCATCTTCTTTGGCGATTGGGGACTTTCGCTGATGGCGCACTACTACAACGTGATCGCCCAGAAGCGTGGCGGCAAGGTGGAAGCGGTGTGGGCCAACAAAGGCAAAGACGATTGCGTGAATGGTACCTGCCTGCTGGATGTCGAGCGCGGGGTGGTCGATCGCATCTGGGATGAACCGTGGCAAACGGACACCTGCATCGGGCAGTGGCACTACAACAAAGAGGCGACGTACAAAACACCGAAGATCGTAATCGACATGCTGGTGGATATCGTCAGCCGCAACGGCAATCTGCTGCTAAATTTCCCCCTGCCCTCGGACGGCATGCTCGACTCCAAGGAACTCGCTATCCTGGCAGAGATCACCAAGTGGATGTCGGTGAACGGTGAAGCAATCTACGGTACCCGCCCCTGGAAGATATACGGGGAGGGACCGGAGGTGACTGCGGTGAACGCAGCACGGGCCAGAGCAGACGATCATCACAACGCTGCCGCATTCACGGAAACCAGCCGCAAGCCGCTAACGTCTGCCGACTTCCGGTTCACCAAGAAAGGCGCAACGCTTTACGCCTTTTCGATGGGCAGGCCGGAAGGAAAGATTACGATCCCCGCACTGGCCCAGGGCGGGCCGTATTCGGTGGGCCGAATCCGTAATGTAGAGGCGCTGGGCAGTAAACTGAAACTGAATTGGACACACGATAAACTCGGTTTGACGATCGAGGGCACGCCGCCGCTCTCCGACTACGCGACTGCATATAAGATCGTTGGCGCGCAGGGTTGACACTCACACTTTAAGGAGAAGCCATGAGAATCGCGACACTCGTACTGCTCGGCGGGAGTTTGTGCTGGGGACAGGCAAACGAATGCAAGCCCTCTTCGCTGAACATCCCCGGGGCTCCTTATCCGTGCGTGTATCCGGATCATCGGGTGTCTTTTCGGGTCGACGCCCCGGATGCGAAGAAAGTACAGGTGAGGTTGGGTGGAGCGCACGATATGACCCGCGGCGCAGACGGATTGTGGACTGTTACGATACCGGCGCAGGTCGTCGGATTCCATTACTATTCGATCGTTGTGGACGGTGCAGTGGTGGCGGACCCGGCCACCCGGACTTTCTTCGGCTCGGGATGGGATAACAGTGGCATCGAAATCCCTTCGCCGGATGCGGACTTCTACGCAGCCAAGGATGTCCCCCACGGCGATGTGCGCATGCGCTCGTATTACTCGAAAGTGACCGGAACTTGGCGGCGCGCCTATATTTATACGCCGCCGGATTACGAATCCAATACCCGCGGCCGCTACCCGGTTCTCTACCTGCTGCATGGGTGGGGCGAGAATGAGCAGGGCTGGCAAGCGCAGGGGCACGTGGATTTCATCCTGGATAATCTCATCGCCGAGAAGAAAGCCAAACCCATGATCATCGTGATGGAGAATCTGAATGCGGTGAAGCCTGGCCAGGATGCCAGCCTGTATGCGGGCCGTGGTGCGATTACGCGTCCGGTCGGCGCGGCGCCCGCGGCGCCAGCGCAAGGCCGTGGCGCCGTCGGAGGACGCGGCGGGTTCCCCGCAAATTGGGATGGGACCTTCACGGACATGATGTTTACGGACCTCGTCCCCATGGTCGAAAGAACGTATCGTGTCTTGCCGGGGCGCGAGAATCGCGCCATGGCCGGGCTCTCGATGGGCGGCATGCAGTCGTTCTTAACCGTACTTCCCAATCTCGACAAGTTCGCCTACCTGGGAGGATTCAGCGGCAACAGCGGCGGTGGCGGCGCGGGATTCGATGCCAAGACTTCCAGTGGAGGCGTGTTTGCGGATACCGCGGCGTTCAACAAGAAAATGAAGCTTCTGTTCCTGGGCATCGGATCGGTCGAAGGACCCAACACTAAGAACTTCAGCGAGCAGTTGACCAAAGCGGGAATTCAAAACGTATACTTTGAATCGCCCGGCACCGCCCATGAGTGGTTGACATGGCGCCGGTGTCTGCTCGATTTCGCCCCGCGCCTCTTCAAGTAGACGCGGGCCTTTTCTATTTTCCAGTCGCCCGGATTCGTGCGGCGGTGGCGCAATTCTCGACTACCGTGAAGTAGCGGGCAACTCCATCCACGCCCACTTCGAACGGATTCGCCTCGCCGGGTTTACGGGACGCGGCGACCGCGGCTTTAAAGAACGCATTGTCGAACTCGGTGTGGTTCGAGAGGAGAGCGGTTGCCCCGAAGCTGGCGGCCGCTTGGGCCATCTTCCGGGAAGATGCGATGTAGCGATCGTAAAACTCCGCGGTGCCGTTAAAGGGAATCGCCGTGCCGCCCACGTACGCCACGCGCAGCGGCCTGCCGTTGTCGCGCACTTCAAACACGTAGGAGAGCGTCCCCGGAGTGTGTCCGGGCATCGTCACGACTCTCAGGGACGCATCGCCCACCGAGATAGTCATCCCGTCGTCGCCGGTGAGATCCTTCTTAGGCGGCCCGCCCATGTGATCGGGCATCTGTGCGAGGTCCCAATCTTCTGCGCCGTAGACCAGGCGGACTCCCTTGATCTGGTCCTGTAGAAACTTGGCGCCGCCGTCATGGTCGCCGTGGGCATGGGAGAGGACCAGGTATTTGACCTTGCTCTCGTCCAAGCCGAGTTTCTTCAAGCCGTCTAAAACCTCGTCCTTCACGGAGTAATCAAAAGCCGCTTCGATGATAATGATCCCTTCACTCCCCACAATCGCCCAGGAGCTGTGAATCTTTGTACCCAGGAAATACAGATTGTCGGCGACTTTTCGCGGTTCCGCGTACCACGTCTCCTTGGCCGGGATCCCGCGGCCTCCCGGCGCGGGGGCGGCTCCCCCTCGGCCTGCCGGAGCCGGTGGAGGCACAATGCATAAGCGCATAAACGTTCCGGACCAATCTGTTCCAGCCCCGACTTTCGCTGCGCTTACATAACTATCGATCGAACGCGCGGGAGTCTGACCCGGAGCAATCCCTCCGGCGACCAGAAGAACGGCGGCACACAGCATCGAGCTTCGCGTTAATATCATAACGGTTTCCTCGCCAATCATCCTTCAACGGCGCCCTTCCGTAATACCTGGCCAGTCATCCGTGCGGAAAGGAACCGCCGGCAGGCCTGCGGCGTTAAACAGCGTCGCCTCCGGATTGGCTTGCCAAGCATAGCGGACAGCTTTGGGTTCAGGAACGGATGAGGACGAGACGATCACCGTGTTCCCGTCGAGTCGCGCATTCGCCCAATACCACTTCCGATCATCGCCGGCCACGGAGAACTCGCCGAGTTTGTCTCCCTTGACCACTAGTCCTCCGTCGGCGTGATCGAAGTGAAGGCGCAAGCCGCCGGGCACGCTCTCCACGGAAGACAGCGTGGGGCTCTGATGAGCGATGTTGAGGCCGTAGTGTTCGCCGAGGGCGCATAGGCCCAGACGCTCACCGACTTCTTTCTTGTCGATGGGGTGAACATCGTCGGGATTGCCCGTGTCGATGGTCACTGCCAGACACGCGTTGGGCACTGTTTTCACCGTGAGAGCCTGGGCTTCCCGGGCCTCGGCCCAAGAATCATCCGTAGGTACATCGCTGCGGTGCTTGTAGAAGGGTAGGCCGGCAATGTAGAAGGGGAAATCGCCTTGGCCAAACATGTTCCGCCAGTCTGCGATCATCGTCGGAAGCAGCTTGCGATATTGGTAGGCTCGTTCGGCATTCGATTCGCCCTGGTACCAGATCGCGCCGGTGATGGCGAGGGGAGCGATCGGCGCCAGCATTCCGTTATATAAGATTCCCGGCATAGTCGGATTGTTTTCGAGTCCGATCGGCAGAGGATGCGGAGGACGCGCATCCACACTGATCTTGCCTTTCCATTCGCCGGCAATCGGAATGATAGTGCCGTCGCCCAGGGTCAAGTGCAACTCCTCGGGCTTGCCCAGGAAGCCGCCGCCGGTCTTCACTTTGAAAAGTCGGATCGCGATGACGTTTCGGCCGGGCTTTAAAACACCGTTCGGAACAAGGTAGACGCGGGGATTTTCCACCCAGGAGCTGGCGCCCACCTGGCGTCCGTTGACATAGGTCGTGTCCATCTTTTCGACGTTCCCCAAATACACGCGCGCCGTTCCCTGGGGTAGCGTCTCGGGGAGCATAATTTCCTTGCGAAACCAGGTCAGGTTGGGAATATCGCCAATTCCGAGTTCCCGAAACGTACCCGGTATCTGGACAGCCTTCCAGGACGTTTCGTCTAACTCCGGGGCGGCCCAATTCTGACCTCCTCGAGTGCCGGCGTCGTAATCGTCGTACCAATGGGAAATGTAGTTGCCATATTCCGGCTCCCCGTTCTTTAGCCTGCGGTCGACTTCGGCGAGGCCGGGGTCGAAATCTTTTAACGGGCGTAGGGCTTTTGGACTGGTGAACGTTTCCGCCGGAACCCCGCCTACTGCTTCCTGAACCAGGCCGATAGGAATGTGCACGTCCGCTTGCACCCGGCGGGCGAAGAAATACGCCGCGGCTGAGATCCCCCCGCCACGTCCCCCCACTGTGTCCGGCGAAACCACCCTCCAGGTACCGCGGGGCACATCCACCTTGGTGTAGGACCCGCGCTGGCCGACGACGTAGTAGCGGATCTGGGGATAATTGGCGTTCTTGATTTCTTCCGCCGCGTTCCGGGCTTGCGCCAGTCCGAACTGCATATTCGACTGGCCTGCGCAAATCCAGACATCGCCAACCAGCACATCTTTCAGCTCCACGGTCTGCCGGCCAGTGATTTTAACTGTGAATGGCCCGCCAGGGCGAGGTGGCTGGATTCGCACTTGCCATCGGCCATCCCCCGCAGCCGTTCCCGTGGCAGAATTTTCGCCGATCTCAACGCGCACCGCATCTCCTGGTTGCGACCACCCCCAGATCGTATTGGGTTTGCCGCGCTGGAGCACCATGCTGTCCCCAAAAATCGGGCTTACGAACGGAAGCGGAGCCTGAGCGGTGACGTTCTGTCCCAGCGCAGCAGCCAGACCTGCGCTGAAGCACAAAACGACGCGGATCAGTTTCATTGTGAGCACTCCTTTGCCACTATGGTTGCGTTCCATATTCTAAATGAAGGGCGGCGACAAGTGCAAACGCTTTCATCCTCCGCCGGGCGACGCCTCCGCCGCGGATGACACCGGAGAAGTCTCGCTTCCGCCTCCTTGCCGCCGAGCGCGCCAATATGCAATAATCCCGAAGATCTCTGGAAGCGTTTGCAGTAGACAAAAGCCAAGAAACAAAAGCGAGGTCGCGATATGAAGAAAGCAGTTTCTGTCTCCCGGCGGGCTTTTTCCTCGGCGCTTATCGCCGCCCCATGGGTTCTACGCGCTCAACAGGGAGCCTTGCGCGCTCGCATCAAGGTCGATACCGAACGGGTTATCGATGACATCGACCCTAAGATCTATGGCAACTTCATCGAGCACCTCGGACGCTGCATCGAAGGGGGCGTATTCGACGAGAGCTCGCCGCTCTCCGACGCGAACGGCTACCGCAAGGACGTACTGGACGCCGTCAAGAAGCTGAATGTCTCGATCCTCCGTTGGCCGGGCGGGAACTTCTCGTCGAACTACTACTGGAAAGACGGTATTGGGCCGCGCGATAAACGGCCACCCCGGCTCGAAATGGCTTGGGGAACGGTGGAGAGCAACCGCTTCGGCACTCATGAATTCTTGAATTACTGCGAAGCCGTGGGCACCGAGCCCTACATCTGCACTAACATGGGCACCGGCACCTGGCAAGACGCCCAGCAGTGGGTGGAATATGTGAACTCATCCCAGGACACCGCGATGACGCGCCTCAGGCGCGAAAACGGCCGCCGCGAACCGTGGAAGGTGAAGTACTGGGGCCTGGGAAATGAGATGGACGGACCCTGGCAGATGGGTCATAAAAGCGCGGAGGATTACGGCAAGTTCGCGCTCGAAGCCGCGAAGCTCATGAAGTGGACCGATCCGGATATCAAGCTGATCGCCGCCGGATCCTCGAACTACAACAATGGCATCGATTGGATCGGATGGAATCGAACCGTTTTAGATTTTCTGAAGACGCACGCCGACTATCTGGCCCTGCACATGTATGTCGGCAATACCGCGAACGATTACGGCGAGTTTCTCACCAGCTCGCTCACTCTGCAGGAGCGCATCAAGACTTCGGAAGGCGTCATCAACGCGGCGCTCTCCGGCCAGCCGCGCGATCGCAAGATTTACATCGCCTGGGACGAGTGGAATGTCTGGTATCGCGCGCGGGGCAATTCCCAGCGCGGGCGGCGCATCCTGGAGGAACGCTACAACCTCGAAGATGCGCTGGTGGTCGCAACGTTCCTGAATACCTTCGTGAACAACGCGCACATCTTGAAGATGGCGAACATGGCACAGTTGGTAAACGTCATCGCCCCGATTTTCACGGATGAAAAGCGGCTCTTCCTCCAGACCATCTACTACCCATTGGCGCTATTCGCGAACAACACCAAGGGGAAGGCGCTGGAGCTGCTGGTTAAGGGTCCCACCTACCAAAGCCGTATTTATAAAGAGGTGCCGCACCTGGATACTTCGGCCGCGATCGACAACGGGACTCTGGTGATCAACGTGGTCAACCGCCATCGCGATCAGGCCGTCGAGACCGACATCGACCTGCAGGACAAACAATTTGCCGGAACGGTAGAAGTTTCGGAGGTGAATGCGCCCGACATTAAAGCGGAAAACAGCTTTGATTCGACTATCGTGAAAACGGTTCAACGCTCAGTGCGAGCGGAAAAGAACTCCTTGCGGTACAGCTTTCCCCCGCACTCCTATACATTGCTGAAGGCAAAGCTGAGCTGATGTTCGCTCTCCTTCTTTTCCAGGCCAATACGACCCGCCTGATTCGCTTGAACTGGGTCGACACGGTCATCATCGCCATCTATTTCGTCGCGGTGTTAGCTGTCGGGTTATATCTCAAGGAGAGAACCCACACGGGCGAGGATTTCTTTCTCGCAGGACGCGAGATGACGGCCTGGATCGCCGGCTTGGGATTCCTGTCGGCGAATCTCGGCGCGCTGGAGCTGATGGGCTGGGCCGCCGCGGCTTACCAGTACGGGATTCTCGCCGCTCACTGGTATTGGATCGGCGCGATCCCAGCCATGCTGTTCCTGGGGCTGGTGATGATGCCGTTCTACTACATCAGCAAGACTCACTCGGTTCCCGGCTATCTGAAATTGCGTTTCGGGGAACCCTCACGGGCCCTTTCGGCGATTACGTTCGCGTTCATGACGGTGCTGATGAGCGGCATCAATATGTACTCGATGGCGCTGGTCATGCGAGTGGTATTGGGCTGGGACATCAATTTCAGCATCTGGGTGTCGTCGCTCACGGTGGCCGTGTATGTGACTCTGGGCGGCCTTCGATCCGCCATTTTTAACGAGGTGCTGCAGTTCATGCTGATATGGCTGGGCGCGCTTCTGATTCCGATCCTGGGCCTCAAAGAAGCCGGCGGATGGAGCGGACTCCAGCAGCGGATCGCGACGAACATGGGCAGCTCCGACTACACCCATCTGTGGAGCACGCTCGGGTCCTTCAAAGACAACCCCATGGGCATCCACTGGACGGGGATCGTGCTGGGGCTCGGCTGGGTCATCTCGTTTGGCTATTGGACGACCGACTTCCTAGTGGTGCAGCGAGTATTGACGGCCAAGGACCTGCGTTCGGCCAAGATGGCCCCGATCATCGGAGCCGGTTTCAAGATGCTGGTCCCGTTTATCGTAATCCTGCCAGGGCTTTTGGGCCTGGCATTGTTGCCCGAAAAACTCACCGGCGAAGCTGCCGCGGTGGCTACCAACGGACACAGCTACAACGAAGTTCTGCCGTTGATGCTGGCACGTTATTTTAGCCCGGGTCTCCTGGGACTGGGGATCACGGCGCTCATCGCCGGATTCATGTCGGGAATGGCGGGCAACGTGACGGCCTTCTCCACGGTATGGACCTATGACATCTACCGCGCATTGTTCCGGAAGAATGCGCCTGACGCCCACTATGTCACCATGGGCCGGTGGTGCACGGTTCTGGGCGTCCTGGTGAGCATCGGGACCGCGTATCTGGTGATGCAGTTCCTCAGCATTATGGATTACGTTCAGGCATTGTTCAGCTTTTTCATTGCCCCGCTATTCGGCACTGTGCTTCTGGGCATGCTCTGGAAACGGGCCACGCCGCAGGGCGGATTCTGGGGCCTGCTGCTG
>Ga0105245_10003936_pt1 | contig 13209 bp, 12 predicted proteins | sample KBSM54metaG_FD_81523 | JGI IMG/M metagenome (GOLD analysis project Ga0105245, IMG submission 81523) | Miscanthus rhizosphere microbial communities from Kellogg Biological Station, Michigan, USA - KBS M5-4 metaG | ecosystem: Host-associated > Plants > Roots > Rhizosphere > Soil | place... | reverse complement strand
CCGAGCCGGCAAGCGGCGGCGCAGACTCGCGCCGTGGCCGCTCCTACCGCGCATGACGTACGTGAGTACATCTGTCCCGAGCTGATCTCGATGCTGCGTGCAGCCGTTCGTTTCGAGGAGCTTCGCGACCAGCGCAAGGCCGCGGCCAATGGCGCGGCGGTCGATCTGAGTGCGCTGGAGGACTCGGTGCTCCTGCACGCGCGGAAGCTGGTCGGGTTCGCCGCCGCTTCTCCGGACACGACCACCACGTCGCGGTGGGCACTGTCTGACATCCTCGGGACGCATCCCCGCAAGATGCCGAATCGCCTCGTCCAGTTCCTCGACGACGCGGTCATGAGACTGGACAACGAGCGCGCGGCCGAGAGGCGATGGCCCAAAGACGTCGACGGCAACCGCATCCTCAGTGACGACCCTCAACGCCTGTCGGCATTGTCAGCCCTCGTTCTGAAAGTGCTCCGGCCCAAGCACCGCACCACGACTCTCGAGACCGAGGTCGGCGCCCTCTACGTCGAGGTGCTCGACAGGGCAAACGAGTATCTCGCAGAACGCAGCGACAATGCCCTCAAGAAACTGACCCGCTGCGCGAGGAGCGACGCCTGACGTCGCGCGGGCGGCCGGCGGCATTTCGCTCTAGTGGTACTCGGGCAACGGATGGCCCGGTCCGTGATCGAATCGACTTGGCCCGATCGTTGCGATAAAGGGCGCTCGGACGCCTGTCGGTTCAGACGCCATTTCCGTACGTTCGAGGGGATGAGCGACCTCCTCGTCCTCCCCACCGGATCACTTGCCGATGCGAGCCTTGCCGTCGCGCGCGCTTCGGTGACGCGGTCGATCGTCGATCACAGCATCCGCAGCTTTCTCTTCGCCCGCTTGTTGGCCGAGGAGGAGGGTTCTCTTCATGACGCCGACTACGACGAGGACTTGCTCTTCGCCGCCGCAGTCATGCACGACCTCGGACTCGGTGAGCATGCGACGGGCGAGGCCCGGTTCGAGGTCGAGGGCGCCGATCTGGCTGCTGCGGTCCTTCGGAAGAACGGCGTCGATGAACTCGACGTCGAGCGAGTATGGGAGGCGATAGCGCTGCACTCGTCTCTCGGTATCGCTGACCGACGCGGGCTGCTCACCTACCTCACGCACAAGGGCGTCTTCATAGATGCAGGCCGAATCACCGACGCCGTAGCAGACCGTCTGCGCCAAGAGGTACTCAACGCGTATCCAAGACCGGCCGGTGACCGCTCCATCGCGGACGCCATCATCGCCCACGCCAGTCGATCGGAAGCGGCCGCACCTCCTGGTTCCCTCGCCTTCGAACTACTTCGCCAGCATCGAGAAGGCGAGCACGGGCATCGGCGATCGTGAACGACGCTCGCACGCCGTAGCGAGACCGCGGAGGGTGCATCCCGCTCAACAGTGGCCCGATGGCCCTTCACCGCTACGATCGGGCCATGCCTCGAGCGCCCGCTCATCGCGTTGCGGTGCTCGCTCTGCCCGGCGTTCTGGCCTTGGAGCTCGGGACCGCGGCGCAGGTCTTCGGCCGCGACTCTCACTACGACCTGACGGTGTGCGCCGAGCGGCCCACGGTGCCGGCCCCGAGTTCTGGCTTCACCATCAGCACATCGGCCGGGCTCGAGGCGCTTCGGCGCGCAGAGACCGTGATCGTCCCTGGCTACGAAGATGTCGGCGCGAGCGTGTCGACAGCCGTCGCCGACGCGCTTCGAGCGGCGCACGAGCGCGGCGCCCGACTGGTATCGATCTGCTCCGGTGCCTTCGCCCTCGCCGCCGCCGGCCTCCTCGACGGGCGTCCAGCCACAACCCATTGGCGCTGGACCGCGGAACTGCAGCGTCGCTATCCCCGCGTCAACGTGTTGCCCAACCGCCTCTTCGTCGACGACGGCGACATCCTCACGTCGGCGGGCGTAACCGCGGGCATCGACTTGTGCCTCCATCTCATTCGCCGCGACCAGGGAGCGGCGGCTGCGAACACTCGCGCTCGTGCGCTCGTCGCTCCGCCGCTGCGTCAGGGCGGTCAGGCTCAATACATCGAGCGGTTGAGGCCGGACGCGACCGGCCACCAACTCGGTCCCCTCCGAGACTGGATGTTGGAACACCTTGCGCTGCCGCTCGACCTCGCCGCCCTTGCTCAACAAGCGCACATGTCGCGGAGAACACTCACCCGCCGGTTTCGAGAGGAGACCGGTCTGTCTCCGATGGCATGGCTCGCCGACGCCCGCCTCGACCGAGCACGCGAACTGCTCGAGACGACCGCGGAACCGGTGGAGAGCATCGGCCGACTCACCGGGCTCGGATCACCGGCCTCGGTTCGCGCGGCTTTTCATCGACGAATCGGCACTTCGCCCAAGGACTACCGCGCTCTCTTCCGCGCGCGCACACCTGCGACAACCCGATCACTGTCGGGCCGGCGAAGGGCGAGCTGAGCGCAAGCTCAAGCTCTCGGCCTTCTCACGCCTACGCGGGTCGCAAACCGCTTCAGTCCGTTCGGCAGAGCGCGAGTTGGGCCGGGGTGGGCCAGCGCACATGCGTCGCGCAGCGAGTCATCTCGAAGACGCGGATCAGCGCCGCCGACGGGTCGATCTGGTGGGGCAAAGCGCCGTGCCGCGCCGACGCCGGGTGCGCGTGGTGGAAGTTGTGCCACGACTCTCCGAACGACAACAGCGCGAGCGGTGCGAAGTTGGTGCTGTGATCCTTTTGCGTCGCGGGTTGCGGCCCGAACATGTGACAGATCGAGTTGACACTCCATGTCACGTGGTGCAGCAACATCATTCGGACCAGGCCGGCCCAGAGCAGCGCGGTGAAGGCGCCTTCGAGCGCGCCCGTAACTGTCCAACCGATGAAGAACGGCGCCGCGAGGGAACTGATCGCGAAGATCGGGAAGAGCCGGCTGACGATACGGGTATCGGCGTCGTCGAGCAGCTCCGGTGCGTAGCGCGCCGCAGACGTCGTATCGACCTTGAAGAGCCAGCCGATGTGCGCGTGCGCGAAGCCACGGAGTTGGGCGGTGATGCCGGCGCCGTATAGATGCGGTGAGTGCGGGTCGCCCGGCTTGTCGCTGAACACATGATGGCGGCGGTGATTCGCGACCCAGCCGACCACGGACCCTTCGACCGCGAGCGAGCCCGCGGACGCGAGCACGATCTTCAGCCAGCGTGCGGGACGGAAGCTGCGGTGCGCGAACAGGCGGTGATACCCAACGGTGACACCGAAACCACTCACGAGGTAGAACGCGGTTGCGAGGATCACGTCACTGAGCCGCACCGCGCGCCCCCACAGCAGCGGCACCGCCGCCGCCAACGCGACGACGGGACCGATCACCAGAAGCCCCGTGATGATGCGCCCGAGGAGGATGCTCCGGAAGGAAGGGCGCGACTCGGGCGCGTCTGCCGGCAAGGCAGCCGGAACTGCATCGACAAGAGTGGCCATGCCACCTCCCGGATCGCGCACGGTGTGCGGTCACGGATCGGAACGACCCGCGGGACCAGGAGGGGCGCATGCCACCGAATCGGTGGCGTGGGGTCAGGGTACCTGACGCACACCGGCTGGCCTGTGCGCCCTGGTTAGGTCGCCGATCTCGGAAGTCTCGACTTCAGTGGTGTACGGACTGCGTGCCGGTGATGCGGGCGAGTTGGAGTTTGGTCTCGTCCTCGGTATCGGGGGCGGCGGTGAGGATCACGATCTTCAGCTCGGCGTCGCCGTCGGTCAGGACGTCGCAGTCCACCGTGATCGGCCCGACCGTGGGATGCTCGACGATCTTGTGGTCTTCTCGATGAGCCTCGACCGCGCCCGAGGCCCACAGCTCGGCGAAGCGTTGGTTGCCGGTTGTGAGTTCCTGGATCAGGTTGGTCAGGCGCCTGCTGTTCGGGAAGCGCCCAGTGGCTCGGCGCAAGTCGGACACGACCGCGGCGTCGGTCGTGCCGCCGGCGAGCGAGGTCACGGGCCAATGCGACAGACGCGGCGTGTCACCGCTGAGCGGGAAGCGGTCGCGGGCGAAGTTGCGAAGCGCCGGCGGCGTCGAGGACGGGTCGCCCAGCAGCGCGGCCCAGCCGGGGTTCCACCAGATCAGCTGCCAATCCGCCGCGAACACTGCGACGGCGGCGTCGCCAAGGCGGTTGACGACGCGTTGGACGCCGGGCGAGATGTGGTCTGAGATCTCGCCTTCGCTCGGAGGGGCAAGTCGCGCCAGCCGATACAGATGATCTCGCTCGGCGTTCGAGAGCTGCAGCGCACGAGCCAGTGCCGCGATGACCTGTGGCGACGGGCTGTCGGCGCGTCCTTGTTCGAGTCGGACGAGGTAGTCGACGGAGACTCCGGCGAGATCGGCCAGCTCCTCGCGCCGCAAGCCCGCGGCGCGGCGCGCGCCGCCCAGCGGCAGGCCGACCGCGGTCGGAGAGAGCCGATCACGCCAGACGCGAAGCGTCGCACCCAAGCTCATCCCATGGCCAGACATCGCAGCCATTGTGGCCGAAACGTGGCGTCGCGACAGCTGCGGAGGTGGTACTGCCAGTCCTACCGTCGGTCCGTCCCTGGTTGCGTGGGCGACCGCGGTCGATGCTCGTCGACATGACCATCACCTTCCTCACCGGAGCCAACAAGGGCCTCGGCTACGAGACCGCCCGTAGGCTCATCGAGCTCGGTCAGGCCGTCGTCATCGGCGCCCGCGACCCTGGTCGCGGCCAAACGGCTGCCGACGCGCTCGGAGCCCGCTTCGTCCAGATCGACGTCACGAACGACCAGTCGGTCGCGACGGCGGCCGCCGACGTCGAGCAACACGAAGGCTTGATCGACGTGTTGATCAACAACGCCGGCGTGCATGGTCCGCACGGCGACCCGAGCAGCTTGACCGGCGGCGACGTCCTCGACGTTCTGGACGTCAATCTCGCCGGCGTAGTGCGAACCATCCACGCGTTCCTTCCGCTCCTGCGACGCTCAGCCGACCCGGTGATCATCAACGTCAGCAGCGCGATGGGATCCCTTGCTGCCACACACGACCCGTCGCGACCCGAGTCCGGGGTGATCGCTCCCGCTTACACGTCGTCGAAGGCGGCGCTCACCATGCTGACAACCCAGTACGCCAAGGCGCTGACCGCTATCCGCATCAACGCGGCCGACCCCGGCTACACCGCGACCGATCTCAACGGCAACACCGGCCCGCAGACCGTCACCGAAGGCACCGACGCCATCGTCGGCCTTGCTACCGAAGGACCGGGACACGGATCCGGGCGCTTCGTCGACCGCGACGGTGAGATCAACTGGTCTTGAACCGCTCGGTCATGTCTCACGTTCTCGAGCACGCTGGCACGATGTGGCGGTGGCGTCAGGCGACGAGAGTGCGCGTACTGTCGTAGTTGCCCTCCTGGCGAACCTGGGCATCGTGGTGGCCAAACTCACCGCCGCCCTCATCACCGGGACGACGGCGATGTTCGCGGAGACCGTGCACGCGGCGGCAGACACCGGCAACAGCCTTCTGCTTCTCGTCGCGCAGCGTCAGAGCGATCGGCCCGCCGCGCCGAGCGGCTTGAGTCGAGGGCGCGAGGCGTACTTCTGGGCGCTGCTCGCGGCGATCGGGGTCTTTGTCGTCGGCGCGGTGCTGGCCGTGTACGAGGGAGTCCGCGCGCTGCTCGACCCGAGCCCCGCCGAGTCGTTTGTCGTCGCCTATGTCGTGCTCGCGGTCGCGTTCTTCCTGGACCTGGTGTCGTTCCTCCGAGCCAGACGTCAGTTGAGCTCCGAGGCGCACACGCGGGCTCGAGGGTTGCTCGAGCAGGTACGAGTGACATCCGATCCCACCACGCGTGCGGTGTTCACCGAGGACGCGGCCGCCCTCACCGGCAACGTGATTGCCGCAACCGGGATCGCGCTGCAGCAGGCGACGGGGTCGGCGACTCCAGACGCCCTCGCGTCGATCGGCATCGGAATCGTCTTGGGCGCCGTGGCGGTGTTCCTGGTCGAGCGCAACCGCGACTTCCTCGTGGGCCAGGAGGTCGGCCCGGCCGGAAAAGAGCGCATCAGCAAGTTCATCGCCGGATGGCCCGGCGTCGTGGCGGTCCGCAATCTGATCGCGATCTATACGGGCCCGGACGAGATCGTGGTCATCGCACGGGTGGACATCGATGACAGCCTTGACGGCGCCGCGGTCGAGCACCTGGTATCGGACATCGAACGCGAGTTGCGCGCGCGTGAGCCGTCGATCTCCCGGGTCGACGTGGTACCGACCGGTTGACCTGCACCTACTCGCCGGTGAACCGATACTCCGCCTGCCACGGGCCGTCGGTTTGGACGACGTCCCAGTAGCGCTCGGCAATGCGTTCAGGGTCGAAGGGAGTGCCCTCAACGATTTGTCCGGCGATCGTGAGCGTCGCCACTCGTATGCCGTCCGGTTCCAGGTCGGCCCCGAGCATCGTTGCGGCCGACCGGAGAGCAGCTTTGCCGAGAGAGACCGTCGCGAGGACGGGGATCGGATGATCGGCAAAGCCGCCGCCGGTGACGATGATGGTGCCGAAGCCTGCGGCCTTCATCGCCGGGGCGGCCACCTGCGCGACAACGATGGCACCGATCACGTCGACTGCATATGCCGCCTGCAGGTGCGCGGCGGTCGCGGTCAACAGCTGGTCCGGCGCACCCATGACCGCGTTGTAGATGATGAGCCCGGGCGCACCCTCCGCGCGGTAGAGCTCGGTCATTCGGGCACGCAGGCCATCGGGATCGCCGACGTCGGCCTCGATCGTGGCGATCTCGGCGCCGGTGTCGGACAAGCCGGACGCGAGGTCACCCAGCTTGTCGGCGCTCCGCGCGACCAACGTGACTCGGTAACCGCCGGCCGCAAAGCGGCGCGCGACGGCCATGCCCAAACCCGGTCCGGCGCCTACCAGTAGCAGGTGACTTCGGTCGACGGTGCCGACGCGGTTGCTTCCTTCGGGGTCGCGGGTAGGTATGCCGGCCATGAAGCTCCTCACTCGTTCAGCTGGACATCACATTTCAGCCCGACACGGCGCAACCTGGCATCTAGGAATCTCCCAGTCCCGGCCCATTTCACGTCTGGAGCCCGCCCGATCGCTGAGGCAGCTGCCGATTGGTTTTCCGGCATCCCGCCGTCTACTCAATGAGCAACGTCGAGACGGGGGACCATGGCCGACATTGTCTACGCAATCATCGCATCGCTCGACGGCTACATCGCCGACGAGCGCGGGAACTTCGACTGGGCACATCCGTCGGATGAGGTGCACGCGCTCTTCAACGACATGCAGCGCTCGGTCGGCACGTGTCTCTTGGGCAGACGCATGTACGAGACGATGCGGTTTTGGGATTCCGTCTCGCTCGACGACCTTCCGCCCACGGAACGCGAGTTCGCCGAGGTCTGGCGCGCAAGCGACAAGGTTGTCTATTCGTCGACGCTCGACACGGTCACGGAACCGCGAACCCGGCTGGAGCGCACGTTCGACCCCGACGCCGTCCGAGCGATGAAAGCGACGGCCGACCGTGACCTCTCGGTCGGAGGTGCCGGGCTCGCGGCCGAGGCGATCCGAGCGGGCCTGGTCGACCGGTACCAACTCGTGCTGGTCCCGACGATCGTGGGCGGCGGCACACGCGCGCTCCCCGACTCCGCACGGGTCCAACTCACGCTCGAGGACGAGCGCAGGTTCGACGACGGCGCGGTACTCCTCGATTACCGCGCGCGATAACACTCACTCCGAGGCGCCGGACGCGCTCAACGAGCGTGCGGTGTCCACGAGCCAGCGCTTGACCACCGCGAACCGGCGATCGCCGAGGCCGGCGCTGATGCGATCCTCGATCTCGATGACAACCGGATACGCCTCACCGAGACGGCGGACGCCTTGCTTGGTCGGGTGGATCTCGAGGATGCGGCCGTGCGTCGCGTGCGGTCGGCGCTCGATGAGTCCGTCGCGTTCGAGCGCGGTCACGAGCAGGTTGATCGCTTGCGGCGTCACCATCACCGCGCGTGCGAGGTCCGCCGCCGACAACCCGGGCTGACGCACCACGACCGACAGCGTGCCGAACTGGGCGCGGCTCAAACCGAACGGACGCAGCGCGGCGTCCATCGCCGACGCAAAGGCATGGTGCGCCTGCTGGAGCAGGTAGCCGATCCGGCCTTCCTCGCCTCGGTAGCTGTCCCCGACGGCAACCGCTCTGGCCATCACCACGCTCCAATATCAAGGGGTTGACATCTTGGCCTGCCGAGTATATCAAGGTACTTGATATCAAGTCCTTGTCATAGGAGGTCGAACATGACGATCACAACTACTCCGCTCGATCGGGCCGAGATCGACCGGCTGGTCGACGACCACTTCGCGGCCGAGGTCGACCAGGATCTCGACGCGCTCCTCGCGACCTTCGCGGACGATGTCGAGCATGACGTCGTCGGCATCGGCTCGCTCAACCACGGCAAGCAAGCGGTCGCCGCGTTCTACCGGGGCCTCTTCGCCGGCATGCGCTTCGAATCCATCGAGAACGTCCGGCGCTACTACGGCGACGGATTCGTCGTGGACGAGTCGATCGTCCACACCCGCGCCGAGAGCCGGCCCGCCGAGTTCCGGCTGCTGCACGTCTTCGAGATCGGCGACGGTCTCATCCACCGCGAGAACGCGTGGCTCGATACGTCCGGAATCGCCACTTAGCTGACGGGAATTCGCGTGCCACAATCGGGCGTGACGATCGCCAGCCGGTTCGTTGCCCGCATGCTCGCGTTGCCGCGACCGATCGATACCAATGTCGGCGTGGAGCGCGACGTGCGGGTGCCGATGGACGACGGGGTCACGCTGTTGGCCGACGTCTACACCCCCGCCGGTGCGGGACCGCATCCGACGGTCCTCGTGCGGAGCCCGTACGGTCGACGAGGTCCGCTCGGTCTCACGCTGGGCAGGATCTTCGCGGAGCGCGGCTATCGCGTGATGATGCAGAGCTGCCGGGGGACGTTCGGGTCGGGCGGGGTCTTCAACCCGAGCTTCAACGAGCGCGCCGACGGTCTGGCGACCGTGCGCTGGCTCGAGACCCAGCCATGGTTCGACGGCCGGCTGGCGACCAACGGTCCGAGCTACCTCGGCAACGTGCAGTGGGCGATCGCCGACGACGCCGGTCCCGCTCTCCGCGCGCTGTGCAGTCATGTCACGTATTCCAACATCGGCCGCCACTGGTACGCGGGCGCCTCACTGTCGTTCGCCGACGCGGTCGAGTGGACGATGTCGGTCAACACCCAGGAACAGCGGTTCGCCGTGTTGAAGTCGTTGTTGCGCTTTCGACACTTCGACCGGATCGTCAACGAACTGCCGGTCGCGAGCTTCGACGAACGGTTGGTCAAACATCGCGTGCCGTACTGGCGTGACATCGTCGAGCATCCGACCATCGACGACCCGTATTGGGACCCGATCGACCACAGCAAGCGCGTGGCATCGGTGAGCGCGCCCGTGCTGCAGGTCGGCGGGTGGTACGACATCTTCCTGCCTTCGCAGCTCGACGACTACCGCGCGCTGGTCGCGGCGGGAAACCCGCCGCGGCTCGTGATCGGTCCGTGGACGCACGCGTCGCCGAAGGGCTTCGCGGTGCAGAGCCGCGAGTCGCTGCACTGGCTGGACCGTCACGTCCGTGGTACCCGCACGGTCGACAGCACGGCGCCCGTGCGCCTGTTCGTCATGGGTGCGGCGCGCTGGCGCGACTTCTCGGCCTGGCCGCCCGACGGGTACCGCCCGCAGCGGTGGCATCTCCACGCGGGTGGAGGGCTCGACCCGCGTCTTCCGGGCGAGAGCGAACCGGACACGTACCCGTACGACCCCGCCGACCCGACCCCGATCGTCGGCGGCACGTTGCAGCGGTCGGGCGGTCGCCGCAAGCAGGCGTCGACCGAGGCGCGCGCCGACGTGCTCGTGTACAGCAGCGCCGTGCTCGATTCCGACGTCGAGGTGATCGGTGAGCCGGCCGCGGAGATTTACGTGGCGTCGGACCTCGATCACTTCGACGTGTTCGTGCGCTTGTGCGACGTGGACCGGCGAGGCCGCTCGTTCAACGTGTGCGACGGCCTCGAACGCGTCGCGCCAATGCGCGACTGGCCGTGCACGGAGGACGGCATGTGGACGATCCGCGTTCCGCTGTCGGCGACCGCGCACCGATTCCGAGCCGGGCACCGCATCCGGGTGCAGGTGGCGAGTGGCGCGCACCCGCGATTCATCCGCAACCTCGGCACCGACGAGCCGTTGGCGACCGCGACCAAGATGCGGGTCGCCAACCAGACGATCTTCCACGACCCCGGTCACCCGTCCGGGATCGCGCTCCCGGTCAAGACCGGCTAGCGGCTTGCCATCCGAGAGTTATTTGCGGTTGCCACGCGCGCAGTTCCGTACGGTGTGCCTGTGCTCCTGACGATCACGACGACGCACGAGCCCGCGACCGAGCTCGGCTTCCTGCTGCACAAGAATCCCGGTGCCGTTCACGAACGGGAGCTCAGCTTCGGCGTCGCGCGCGTCTGCTACCCCGAAGCACGCGCCGACCGTTGCACCGCCGCGCTCGTGGTCGACATCGACCCGATCGGCCTGGTGCGCGACCGTCGGGGCGGCCCGAAGGGCGAAGGCTTCTCGCTGGCGCAGTACGTGAACGACCGGCCCTATGTCGCGTCGTCGTTCCTCTCGGTCGCGATCCTCAAGATGTTCGGCACTGCCATGTCGGGCCGCAGCAAGGAACGCCCCGAGCTCGCGGAGTCCGTCCTCCCGTTCGTCGTACGCATCCCCGTGGCCCCGTGCCGGGGCGGCGAACCGGTCCTGCGACGGGTGTTCGAGCCGCTCGGCTACGCCGTCGAGACGACGCCGCTCCCACTGGATCCGGCCTTTCGCGACTGGGGCGACAGCCGCTACCTGGACGTCACGCTCACGGCCGAGTTGCGCATCCGTGACCTGCTCGAGCACGTGTTCGTCTTGCTGCCGGTGCTCGACGACGACAAGCACTACTGGGTCGGCAGCGAAGAGGTCGACAAGTTGCTGCGGCGCGGGGGCACGTGGCTCGGCACGCACCCCGATCGTGAGCTGATCACGCGCCGCTACCTCCGTCACGACCGGCGGCTCACGCGCGACGCGCTCGCTCGCCTCATGGAAGTCGCCGACGACCCCGACGATCCCGACGCCGAGGGAGCCGCGCACGACGCCGAGGAAGCGGCGGTCGAGCGTCCGATCAGCCTGAACGAACAACGACTGCAGCGCGTCGTCGAGGCGCTGCGAGATGCGAACGTGCGCACGATCGCCGACCTCGGCTGTGGCGAGGGCCGATTGGTTCGCGCGCTGCTACGCGAGAGCTGGGTGGAGCGAGTGGTCGGCGTCGACGTGTCGTGGCGCGCGCTCGAGTACGCCGCGCGGCGCCTTCGTGTAGCCGAGATGGCGCCGCGCCAACGTGCACGCGTCGAGTTGCGCCAAGGCGCGTTGACCTACCGCGACCGGCAGCTCGCCGGCTTCGACGCAGCTTGCCTCGTCGAGGTGATCGAACATCTCGACCCGCCCCGCCTCTCCGCCTTCGAGCGCGTCGTGTTCGAGCGGGCGCAGCCACGCGTCGTCGTCGTGACGACGCCGAACATCGAGTACAACGTCCGCTTCGAGCACCTGCCCGCCGGTTCCCTGCGACACCGCGACCATCGCTTCGAGTGGACCCGCGACGAGTTCCGCGCCTGGGCGGCCGGCGTGGCGGCGCGCCGCAGCTACCGCGTGGAGCTCGCGGGCATCGGTCCGGTCGACGCGGAGGTCGGCGCGCCGACGCAGATGGCGGTGTTCACCCGATGACCATGCGCGTGGGCATCCCCGACCTCTGCCTCGTCACGCTGATCGGTGTGTCGGGCTCGGGCAAGTCGACGTGGGCGGCTCGGCACTTCCAGCCGACGCAGATCGTCTCGTCGGACTTCTGCCGCGGGCTCGTCGCCGACGACGAGAACGATCAATCGGCCACCGAAGCCGCGTTCGAAGTGCTGCGCACCATCGCCGAGAAGCGCCTCGCAGGCGGCCGGCTCACGGTCGTCGACGCGACCAACGTTCGCCCCGACGACCGCCGGGCCTTCGTGCAGCTTGCGCGCGGCCAGCACGTCCTGCCGGTCGCCATCGTCATCGACGTCCCGCCCGAGATCTGCCACGAACGCAATGCGGCGCGACCGGATCGCGACTTCGGCCCGCACGTCGTGCGCAACCAGCGCAACGCGCTGCGCCGGTCGCTGAACGGGTTGCATCGCGAGGGCTTTCGTCGCGTCTTCGTCCTGCGCGGCCACGACATCGACGACGCGGTCGTCGAGCTCGAGCCGCGCTGGACGGACCGCCGCGATCTCAGCGGTCCCTTCGACATCGTCGGCGACATCCACGGCTGCCACGACGAGCTCGTCGCCCTACTGCGCGCGCTCGGCTGGACCGTCGCCGACGACGGCACGCAGGCGCAGCACCCCGAAGGCCGCACCGCAGTCTTCCTCGGCGACCTCGTCGACCGGGGTCCCGCGGTCGCGCCCGTCCTCCGCCTCGTGATGCAAATGGCCGCGGCCGGAACCGCGATCTGCGTCCCCGGCAACCACGAGAACAAGCTCAAGCGCGCGCTCGACGGCCGCGACGTCACGATCAGCCACGGGCTCGCCGAGTCGCTCGCCCAGCTCGCCGACGAACCCGCCGAGTTCCGCACCGACGTGAGCCGATTCATCGACAACCTGGTGAGCCACTTCGTGCTTGCCGGCGGCGAGCTCGTCGTCACCCACGCGGGCCTGCCGGAGCACATGCACAACCGCGCGTCGGCCGCGGTGCGCTCGTTCAGCCTCTACGGCGACACCACCGGGGAGACCGACGACTACGGGCTGCCCGTGCGCTATCCCTGGGCCGACGACTACCGCGGCCGGGCTGCGGTCGTGTACGGGCACACGCCGGTGCCCGACGCGGTCTGGGTCAACAACACGATCTGCATCGACACGGGTTGCGTATTCGGCGGCCGGTTGACCGCGCTGCGCTGGCCGGAGCGCGAGCTGGTCGCGGTACCCGCGGCGCGTGAGTACTACGCGCCAACGCGTCCGATCGCGACGGAGCACCCTCCGGCCGACCGTGAACCGTCGGAGCTCGATCTCGGCGACGTCCTCGGCAAGCGGATCATCACGACTCGCCTCAACGGCACGGTCACCATTCGCGAGGAGAACGCCGCGGCCGCGCTCGAAGTCATGAGCCGGTTCGCCGTCGACCCGCGCTGGCT
>Ga0105245_10003935_pt1 | contig 13211 bp, 14 predicted proteins | sample KBSM54metaG_FD_81523 | JGI IMG/M metagenome (GOLD analysis project Ga0105245, IMG submission 81523) | Miscanthus rhizosphere microbial communities from Kellogg Biological Station, Michigan, USA - KBS M5-4 metaG | ecosystem: Host-associated > Plants > Roots > Rhizosphere > Soil | place... | reverse complement strand
TGGTCCATTTGGGCGTCCCGCACCAATAAGGATGATTTTTCTTTAATCACGCGGTCGCGCACCGTGTTCGAAATCTTGAACCCCGCGCCCCGCGCCGCGCGCGCCTTCAGTTCGTCTCCTTCGAGCGTCATCAGCACGCCGCGTCCCGCCAGCACCGCCTCCATCGAGAGGTCCATGATGACTTCGAACAGCTCGTTCAGCGGCCGGTGCCCGGCGAGTTCACGCCCCGCTCGAATCAGCGCCTGCATCTGCGGATTGCCTTGGATGATGGACGTCTTGTCCATCTCGCCCGACTGCGAGCTCAGCATCTCGTCGAGGCTCGCCACCAAAGTGGTGGACCCCGACGTCGCGCTCTCGGAAACTTCGACGAACTCCACTTTCTGCACGCCCGTCGTATTCGGCAGCGCGTCCGACAACTCCAGTTCCAGGTGGCCCGCGACGATTTTGTCCCCGATGCCCACCGGCGTCGCAGCGTCGATCCGGCGGTCGTTGACCAGGGTGCCGTTCTTGCTGCCCAGGTCCTCCGCCATCCATTGGCCGTTCACTTTGGTCAGTGCCATGTGCTGGCGCGACAGCCCGGCGTCGTCCGGATAGCATAGTTGGCAGGCACTAGAACGCCCCAACATGATACGGTCGCGGTCCAGCGGCAAATAAGTGATCTTGCCTTCGAAATCGCGAATTAAGAGTTCTTTCGGGATCGCAGGTGAAATTTGCTGGGAGGACGCCACGGATTTAGCGTAACACCGGCCGACCCTCCTCGGAACGCTACCTCCTGCCGATAGTACTAACTAGGGTTAAGATGGAATTTGCTTGACCTGGCCCCGCGATATCGCGCAAAATGGCAGTTCGGGGTCCCGTGATCACTAGTACCTGAGGAGAAGTTTTGTCGTTTTTAGCAAATAGAGTTTTTCATGGGATCTGCGTCCTGCTTCTTTTAGGCGCCGCCACTCCCGCCGCGACAACGAAAAAGTCCGCCAAGCGCGGCGCGAAAGTAGTCCGCAAGATTGCCGCCCCGATTGCTCCGGTGATCACCGTGGCTAGAAAGACCACGGCTCGCACTCTGCGTGGACCTTGGCGCGTTCCCACGTACGCCGACTCGACCGAAGGCGACCGCATTGAAGGTGAAGATCCCACCGTCCGCCGCGCCGCGCTCGATGCCCTCGGCAAGTTAAATGGCACCGTGGTGGTGGCCGATCCGCAAACCGGCCGCATCCTGAGTATCGTGAATCAGCGCCTGGCGTTCCGCGACGGCTTCCAGCCCTGCTCCACCGTGAAGGTACCGGTGGCGCTTGCGGCGCTGAGCGAATCCATCGTCGAACGCGACACGCGCATCCATCTTTACGGCCGGACCAGCATGACGCTCACCGATGCCCTCGCGAAGTCCAGCAACCAGTACTTCGCCAGCCTGGGCCAGAAGCTAGGCTTCGAACGCGTCAGCTACTACGCGCATCTCTTCGGCCTAGGCGAAAAAGCCGGATTAGATATCGAAGGCGAGCAAGCCGGCTTGCTGCCCCCCGCTCCGCCCAAGAACGGTATGGGCATGATGACCAGCTTCGGCGACGGCATCGCCCTGACGCCCCTAGAGCTCACTGCCCTGGTTAGCGCAGTAGCCAACGGCGGCACTCTCTACTATCTGCAATACCCGCGCACGCAAGACGAAGCCCAAACGATGCTCCCACGCGTGAAGCGCCATCTGGATATCGAAGCCCTGATCCCCGAAATCAAGCCCGGCATGGCCGGCGCAGTAGAATACGGTACGGCCCGCCGCATCGGTTTCGATCCTGCGGAACCCATCTTCGGCAAAACCGGAACCTGTACCGACGAACGCTCCCCCACGCACCTAGGTTGGTTCGGATCGTTCTCAGAAACCAGCCGCGGCAAGCTAGCTGTAACCGTGTTGCTGACCGGAGGCCACGGCGTAAGCGGCCCCGCCGCCGCCGGAGTAGCCGGCAACGTCTACAAAAATCTAGGCGCCGTAGACTACGTAGCAAAAATAGGGACGGAGTCTATTTATCCGCGGCCCTTCTCCCTAAGCCTGCAAAGTAGCCTGCGCGATAAATAGACTCCGTCCCTACTTTTGCTCGTCCAGCCCCGCGGTCAATTCCTCCCATTCCGCCACCCGCTGTTCGAGTTCGCCCCGATGCACGTCCAGTTGTTTGCTTAAACGCGCCGTCTCGTCTGCACTCTTAAAATCCCCCAGCGCCGCCTCACACAGCTGAATCGCCGATTCCAGCGAAGCCACCTCCGACTCCACCTCCGACAACCGCTCCCGCATTTTCTGCGCCTTCATCGGATTCACCCGCGGCCTGTCCCTCTTAACCGCTGGCGCGACGACCGGCTCCTCGACAACAGCGACCTCCGCCACCATAGCCTCCGGCCCCCCCGCCTTGCGCCACAAGTAGTCTTCGTAGTTCCCCGGATAAACGTGCACGTGCCCCTCTTGAATCTCAAACACCCGCGTCGCCAGATTGTCGATGAAATACCGGTCATGCGAAACAAACACGACGGTACCGTTGTACTCCTTCAACGCCTCCAGCAACACGTCCTTAGCGCGCATATCCAGATGGTTCGTCGGCTCATCCAGCAGCAAAAAATTAGAAGGCGCCAGCAGCATCCGCGCCAGCGCATAACGATTCCGCTCTCCTCCCGACAACACCCCGATCTTCTTAAACACATCGTCCTCACTGAATAAAAAGCACCCTAGCAAAGACCGCAATTGCGTCGTTGAATGCCCAGCCGCCGAGCCGCTCAAATCGTCCAGCAACCGCGCATTGACGTCTAACTCCTTGTATTGATCCTGCGCGAAATAATCGGGAATCACGTTGTGCCCCAGTGTGTAGGAGCCTGATGTGAGAGGCTCCGCCCCCGCCATCAACTTGATCATGGTCGACTTACCCGCCCCATTCACTCCAACGAGTGACACCCGGTCCCCCCGCTCGATCACGAAACTGGCATCGCCAAACACAAACTTCTGCCCGTAACTTTTCGAAACATCCTTGAATTCCGCCACAATCCGCCCGCTCGGTTTCGGCTGCGGAAACTTGAAGTGGATCGTCTGTTCCTCCGGCGGAATCTCAATCCGCTCGATCTTGTCTAGCTCTTTAATGCGCGACTGCACCTGCTTCGCCTTCGTAGCTTGTGCCCGGAAGCGATTAATGAACGCCTCTAGTTGCTCAATCCGCTCCCGCTGATTACGATAAGCCGCCGTCAACTGATCCCGCCGCTCCGTCTTCTGCCGTAGATAAGAATCGTAGTTCCCGCTATAAAACTGCACCCGCTTATTCCAGATCTCGACCGTGCGACTCACCGTCACATCCAAAAAATAGCGGTCATGCGAAATCAGCAAATAAGCGCCCGGATAACTCGTCAGATACGATTCCAGCCAGTTGCGCGCTTCCAGATCCAAATGATTCGTCGGCTCATCCAGCAGCAACAGACTCGGTTTTTCGAGCAGTAGCTTCGCCAGCGCCAGCCGCATCTGCCAGCCACCCGAAAACTCCTCCGTGCGCCGCTCCCAGTCTTCTTTGCGGAATCCCAACCCGTCGAGCACCGTCCCCACCTGCGCCTCAATCGCGTAGCCGTCGCGATTGCGGAATTCACTGTCGATGTGATGCGCGCGATCCGCCGCCGACGCGTATTCAGGGCTCGCCGGATCTAATTCACCCAAGCTATGATGCAGCGCCTCCAGTTCCGTTTCCATTTGACGGAGCTGGTCGAACACCGACATCGCCTCCGCAAACACCGTGCGCCCCGTGAGCGAGAGCCCGTCCTGCGGCAGATAGCCGATAGTCATCCCCTTGGCCATGCTGAGCGACCCGTAGTCGAGCGTCTCCATCCCGCACAGAATCTTAAGCAGCGTGGATTTGCCAGTGCCGTTCCCGCCCACGAGCCCCGTGCGCTCGCGCGGCGTGATCAGCCAGTCGCAGTCTTCAAAGAGGAGCTTGTGGCCGAAACGTTTTCCGGCCCCTTGGAGTTGGATCATGTCGCGGAGGAGTCTATATCGATTCTAGCGGACGATGTTATGGTTCTAGAAATGAGCCCGATCACTCAGCGGCGCGTCGCCCGCGCCCTCCGCGCCGGCGGCCCCGAGGTCATTGAGGTTGAAGTCGAAGAAGTCGCTCCCCTCAAGTCAGGCGAAGTAATGGTGCGAGTGGAAGCCGCCGGACTCAATCACGCCGAAACTTTGGTTCGTTCCGGCAATTATACGGTGCGGGTGCCGTTCCCGCACGCCGTGGGTGGCGAAGGATCGGGCACGGTTGTAGCGGCCGGACCAGATGCCACTCTCACCGTAGGCGCCCGCGTATGCTGGGGAGCCGTTCTCGGATCCTGCGCGACGTTCCTCACGACGCAGTCTTCGATACTGGCCCCGATTCCCGACGCCCTCTCGTTCGAAGACGCCGCCAGCGTAGCAGTCGCCGGCCTCACCGCAGGCGGCCTCGCCTGCGTCTGGCCGCTAGAGGGACGCTCAGCTATAGTGTGGGGCGCCGCCGGCGCAGTCGGTCGCATGCTGGTGGCGATTCTGGCCGCGCGCGGCGTCGATGTCATCGGCATCGCCAGCGGCCAGCGCGTAGACGGTGTGCGTGCCGCCGGAGCGAACCACGTCATCGACCGCAACGCCCAAAACGTAAGCGATGCCGTTCGCGAATACACCGGCGGCCGTGGCGTGGCGGCTGTCTTCGACCCGATCGGCGCTCCGACATACGAGACCAGCCTGCAACTGCTCGCACCACGCGGCTGCCTCATCAACTACGGAGAATTATCCGGCGCCGTGCCCGCCATCAACCTGCATAAACTCTTCCCCGGCTCGCTGTTCGTCACCAAGTACAACGGCATGCGCTGGGTCGAAGGATTCCACGAATTCGCCGGTCTCATTGCGGACGCACTGGCCTTAGCTTCGAAACGCCCCGCTGTCATCAGCGAGGTCGCCGGCCGCTTCCCGCTCGACCGCGTCGCCGACGCCTATCGGTTGCTGGAGTCTGCTTCCCACGGCAAAGTGCTCGTGCTGCCCAATCTCTAGTAGGCGCTCGCGGCGTAAGCACAACGTCGTTCTCGAACGCGACCGATCTGCCGACGCTCCGCATCGCACGTTACGAGATCGCGCCCGCCTTGCGAAGGGGGAGGATGACGGCGCTGTACAGCGGTTCGACGCTCATATACAGTCCCATAAGCGCGAAGTCCGAGCGCTGGGTGGCCTGGATAAAGTCCCAATTCAGGCTATAGAGCGTTGAAAACCCGAGCGAATTCCGCCCGACAAATCCCGCCTGGTTGGTTGCAGTGACCAAGCCATCGACCTTAAAGAGCGGAAACATGCCGGTTTTCTTGACCGTTTGGTACTCGAGGATAGCGCTCAGGGTCTTTGGTCCGCAGATCCCGTCCATCGCTAGCAAGGTTGCCATACGGAAATCGTTCGCTATGTCCAGATGGGCGACATTCAGAAGAAATTGAATCGTCTGAACGTCGTCACGGCGATTGGACCCGCTCTTTCCAACCGAGTGGCCAATCTTAATAAAAATCAGACCGTTCAGGCCTATAAACGGATTTTCCATGCTTGACCTCCTCGCTGGCGCGCCCCTTGCCGAACTACGAGTCTATTTTCGAGGCGCTTGTGACGGACCGAAGTCTCCCTACTAAGTTGCCAGACGAGCCGCGGCCTGCGCTGCCGTTGGCACATCAGAAATCTTGGTATTTTGAAAGGCCACGATTTGCCACGTTGCCTCTTGCTTCGCCACGATCAATGTCGGGCGCGTCTCGATTTCGCGCGCTTCCTTGCCATCCTGGAAATTCACCTGCGCCCGGCTGAATACAATCGCCACGTCGGGGCGCACAAAACGGATGCTTCGTAACAGGAAACTGGCGTGACTGCCTTTATAGATGGTGTCAAAGATGTGGCGGTGCGCGGCCTCGATATCCGTTCGTCCGTCCAGTTGCCCGCCAAAGATTTGGATGAAGTTGGCATCCTCTGCAAACGACGCCGCGAAACTCACGCTGTCGGAAGCGTTCCAGGCGGTTTCCAGTTGCTTCAGGATGTCTTGAATGGCTCCCTCATCTTTTGTCATGATAATCCCCCTAATCGCAGAAAAAACTCAGCGCCTTCGCGATATACGCCTTCATCTCGCCGCGCTTCACCACCGCGTCGAGGAACCCGTGGTCCAGCAAAAACTCACTGCGCTGAAATCCCGCCGGAAGTTTCTGGCGAATGGTTTGCTCGATCACCCTGGGCCCCGCGAAACCGATCAGCGCCCCCGGCTCGGCAATGTTCAAATCGCCCAGCATGGCGAAGCTCGCTGTCACGCCGCCGGTGGTCGGATCCGTCAGCACGCTGATGAAAGGCAGGCGCTCCTCGTCCAAGCGCATCAGCGCGGAAGAAATCTTAGCCATCTGCATCAAGCTGATCGCGCCCTCCTGCATGCGCGCGCCGCCCGACGCCGACACAACAATCAACGGCGCCCGCCGCTCCATCGACCGTTCTACCGCCCGCGTGATCTTCTCGCCCACCACCGTGCCCATGCTGCCGCCGACGAACTTCAGCTCCATCGCGCAGATGTTCACGTGCCGCCCTTCGAGTGTGCCCCAGCCCGCCACCAACGCGTCCGACATCGACGTGGCCTTCTGCATTTCAGCCAGACGCACCGCGTAAGTCTTGGAATCGGAAAAGCCCAACGGATCGGTCGACGTGAGGCTCGCGTCCACTTCTTCGTACGTGCCGCCATCGAACAGCAGCGCCAGCCGCGTCCGCGCATCCACGCGGAAATGATGATCGCACTGCGGGCACACCTGCCCGTTCTCGTCCAGCGTCTTTTTCCAGATGATCTGGCTGCAGCCCTCGCACTTCAGCCACAAACCCTCGGTGCGGACGCGCTTTTCGCCCTCCCCCGACCCCTCTGCGCCCGACCGTTCCCGTGAAAACCACGCCATAGTGATATTTCAAGCGTAACAGCGCCCACCAGCGGAAGCCAGTTTGCGTTCACACGGCCGCCCGTCGCGATTACTTCCGTTGCTGCCTCACTTAGCGTTTTCACTTCACCGCTGCCACCAAAACTGGCGATTATCGTCTGACTGTAAGAGTCGGGTGCACCCACTGGGCTACCGGCCGCGATTGGTGGAGGTCTCGAGCTCCCCTGCCAGTCGTAAAAAAGCAGTGTGGTGGTAGTGGCGAGACCATGAACATCATCCCTGGCTGGACAGGGCAACAAACTGGCTAGGAGCGCTCCGAAAATGAAAAAAAGCGGGAAGGTTTACCAGGCATCCCAAACGTAAGCCGCGAACTCACGCCGGTCCGTGAAACCCATCTGTTCATACAGCCGGATTGCGCCCGTATTCGTCGAGGTCACCGTCAATCCCACTGTGTGGCACCCGTGCGCCGCCAGTGCCAGCATGGACCGCCGCAATAGCGCATACCCCACGCCCTTGCCGCGCTGCGCCGGGGTCACGCAGATCTGCGTGATGTGTCCGGTGGTGTCGCTCACCAGACTTGCCAGCGACATGCCGCAGAGCGCGCCCTTCGCATCGCTAGCCGCGTAAGATGCCGGCGCGAAGAACGTCCCGCATCCCGGATACTGCACGATGTTGTTCAAGAACCGCCGCGCGCCGCTGGGCGAGCGGTACTGATCGTTGATATCGCTATCGACATGTCCGCGATAGGCCGCCGCCACCAGACGCGCCGAATCGTCCTGCCGCGCCTCCGTCCAGGGCGTGATGCTGACCCCCTGCGGCGAATGCTCGGCCAGCGTGAGCGCCTTCATGGCCGACGCTTCCAGAAACCGCCTGGGGAACGACCGGAACCAGGACGCAAACGGCACCTTGCGCGCCAACGGCGAATCCAGCAACAACAACTGCGATTCCACGCGATGTACTCCCGACGTCCTCCACAGCGCCTCGAGCGTAGCCTCGATCAGCGCGTGTTCCCTCTCGACGCTGCGGTTGCGCTCGCGCACGTAGAGATCGCCAATCAGTCCCTTCTTTTCTTCGCGGATGTAATAGCAGTAGCCGATGACGCGCCCGCCTTCTAGCAGCGCGAACCCGCTTAGCGCCTGCATATCGACGAAGCGCCGGACCAGTTCAGCCGACGGCTCAAAGTCCCAGTCGAGCGCTTTCTGCCAGACCCCGGTTTCCTCCTCAAGCAGAGGAGTAAGGTCGGCCGCCGAAACCTTTCGCAGATCGACAACCAGATGTTCCGGCGATTCCTGCCAAGCAGCCATAGAGCCGCCTACATTATGCCAGGAACTCACACCTATCGGTAACGCCCGAATTGGTCGAAAGTACAAGAGAACCCATGCGCCGAGTCGTTGCCCTGGCACTCTTTATCGCTCTGTTGATCCCGTCGGCGTGGTTTGCCTGGCGGAATCGGGATATGCCGCAGTTCGGCCGCGCGCATGACGATGCTCTGCCCGCCAGCGAGTCGGGCACGTAGTTGAAGTAATCACCGCCAGGAACATCAAGTACGGTGGCAGAATGCGGAAGACTCGGCGGGTGTAGATTGCCCCCCAAATCAACAGCGTTGGTGCGCCCTCCCCGGCGGCTAACATTAACGCGGGCGCAAGCGCGCTTATTCGACGCGCTGGAGCCACGCTCCCGGCCAATAAGTGACGTTTTCGGTGAGGGGACTGTCGTGCGAAAGCCACCGCGGCTGCTGCTGTCGGAACTCCGGATGGCGCGCCGCAAACGCGTTCACCGCTTCGAATGGATTGTCGTTCTTCCAGTCCGGTTGCGCGCGCGGCACGTCGTAAAGGTCTTTCATGATGCCGTCGGTGGCGACGATATACGATCCCTTCGTCACCAGCGGCGCATAGCATTCAAGTTCCCGTTCGACATGCTCCCGCGCGTGGTCGGAATCGAGAATCACCAGCACTGGTCCCGCGTTTTCGGTCAGACTTCGCACCTGCGACACCACCGCCGGATCGGTAGAACTGCCCTCCAGTAAAGAAATGCGCGACGCCAGCGGATGGCTGCGCAAAGCTTCGCGAGTGTGCGGCTGGATTTCGCGGTCGATGCCGATCACTGTTCCTTCGCCCATCGCCGCGAGCAAGGAGGCATGGAACAGCAGAGAGCCGCCCAGGAACACGCCAGTCTCGACAATCACTGTCGGACGCACCGCGTAAATTACTTCCTGCAAGCGCAGCAAATCTTCCGGGAGTTGCAGCACCGGCAGGCCGAACCAGGTGAAGGTGTGATAATGTTTCAGGCTCCAGCCGACTCGCACCCACTCGAGCGACAACGCCTCGAAGGCCTCTTTAGTAAACAATCCCACAGTGGTTTCGCCGCCGTCATTCTGGTGACTCAACGTTTGCGCGGCAGTGTCGATCACGATCTTCATTCACCTCAAGTATAAACGTGGGTCTTCACGCCAGCTGTCGAAAGGCACTTGCGTAGCGGCCCAAGAATTGCGAATACTGGGGCACTATGGACGTTTTGAAGGTCCTCGGGGACCTGCGCGCATATAAGGCGGAGCTGGATCGAGCCATTGCGATCTTCGACCGGTTGGCACATAGCCGGGGCAAAAGGGGTAGGCCTATGCTGGTGCCATCCACCCGCCGGACGGTGAGCGCGGCGGCGCGCAAGCGTATGGCTGTGGCGCAACGCAAACGCTGGGCCGCGATGCGCAAGGGCAACGCCGCGAAACCTAAGTCGTAAGGGATCGCCTGCAAGATCCGCGCCGCCGCCGTGCGCCGTGACAGGGTCTTGTTATGATGACGGCATGAATCGCGCGCTCCTGCTTTGCCTAACGGTTGCGTCCGCCTGGGCGCAAGTGAACGATATCTCCGGCGAGCGCATGCGGGCGCACGTCAAATTCCTGGCGAGCGATTTGCTCGAAGGCCGTGGTGTGGGCGCGCGCGGCGGCGATCTGGCCACTGAGTACATCGCCACCCAGTTTGCGCTCGATGGACTGAAACCCGCCGGCGACCACGGGAGCTATTTTCAGAACTTCACCTTGATCGAATCCGTGCCGCAGACCGGTGCTCAGATCAGCGCTACGGGCGCCGGGGCCAGCATCACTCTAAGGTGGCAAGACGATTTCGTGGGCGTGACCTTTCAACAGAAGCCCAATGTCGAATTCGACGCCGACGCCGTGTTCGTCGGCCATGGCATCGTCGCACCGGAATACCACTGGGACGATTACAAAGGTATCGACGTGCGCGGCAAAGTAGTGGTGCTGTTCACCGGTGAGCCGCCTTCCAACGACCCTAAATTCTTCACCGGCGAGGCACTCACTTATTACGGCCGCTGGATCTACAAATACGAAGAGGCTACGCGACACGGCGCCATCGCCGCGATCATCATCCACACCACGCCCACGGCCAGCTATGGATGGAACGTAGTGCGCGCGTCCTGGTCCAAAGGCGATTTCGCGATGAAGCTCGAGCCGGGAGCCCCAGCTTTGGGATTTGCCGGCTGGGTCACCAAGGAAAACGGCGACAAGATCGCGGCCACTCTGGGCAAGACTGCCGACGAATGGTTGAAGATGGCTGACACCCCCGGCTTCCGTGCGCAGCCTTTGCCGCTGCGTTTCCACATTCGCGCTCCCGCGGCGATTCGGGAGATCCAAACCCGTAACGTGATCGGCAAAGTGGAGGGCAGCGATCCGCAGCTTAAGAACGAAGCCGTCATGTTCAGCGCTCACTGGGATCACTTCGGCGTAGGCGAACCGATCCATGGCGACGCGATTTACAACGGTGCGCAGGACAACGGCACCGGCTGCGGCATTCTACTGGAACTGGCTCGCGCCTGGGCCGCCCTGCCGCAGAAGCCCCGCCGTTCGGCGCTGTTCATCTCGGTCTCGGCGGAAGAGGCTGGCCTGTTGGGCTCGGAATATTACGGAAAGCATCCAGTGATTCCAGCGGGCAAAACCGCGCTCGCCGTTAATTACGATTCCTTGCCGCCGCGCGGCCGCACCCGCGACGTGGGCGCCCGCGGCTCCGAACGCACCACTGCGTATCCGCTGGTCGAAGAAGCCGCGCGCCGCTTCCAGTTCACGCTTTCCCCCGATCCCAAACCGCTCGCCGGAACCTACTATCGCTCCGACCACTTTTCGTTTGCCCGCGTAGGCATCCCCGCGTTTTCCGTCAACGCCGGTGAAGACCTGATCGGCAAGCCGCCGGGCACCGGCAAAAAGCTCTCCGACGAATACACGGAAGCCCGCTACCATCAACCCTCCGACGAATATCACGACGACTGGGACTTCTCCGGCATGGAGCTCTACGGCCGCTTCGGATTCCTGATCAATCTCAACGCCGCCAACCTACCTCAACTCCCCACCTGGCACGCCGGCGATGAATTCCTCCGTGCCCGCGTGGCCAGCGGAGTGAAATAAGTTACCCAAGCAGATCCTTCGCCGCCAAGCGCCGATCTTCCACCTCACGATAGCGCTTCAAGATGACCAATGAGTTCGCACCTACCACCAGCGTACCGATCGCCCCCGGGAGCAACAGCGCACACCACACGCCCCACGGCTGACCGTTCACTCGCGCTGCGATCCCCAGCAGAAGCAACACCACGGCCACCGCCCACACCGCGAACCACGCTCCCAGAATGAAACCGCGAGCTCTGCCGCGAGGCACCAGCCAACCCACCATCGCGCCCATCAATCCCGCGATGACCCCATACGCCGTGCCTGGAATCCAGGCATATTGATTCGGATCAAACCAAGGTTGTATCACCACTTCTCTCCGCTTCTTCTTCGGCCACCGCTCGGTGGGCTTTCCACAATTCACGCGCCAGCGCGGGCGGCAGTTTTCCGTCCGCGACCAACACGTGTAGTTTGCGCTGGAACGAATCCAGCAGCTTGGGATCCTCGGCCGCCTGCACCTTCGCGATCAAACGGTCCAGGCGCGCGCGCAACGTCGGATAGGAGACGCCATATTCGTCGCATAATGCCTTGAGCGATCCAGAACTGAGGACGAAGCGTTTCAGAAATTGCAAATCCTCTTCGTCGAGTACATCCCACCAGGCCGGCGGTGCGTCCTTCATAAAATCAATATAGACTTAAATTTTGTTGAAGTCAATAAAATTAATCTTGAGGTAAATAAAATGTAAGAGCGAGGACGGGATTGCCCTCGGAGGCCAATGTAGGATTAAGGGCGAAGAAACGGCGTAAACTATAGACTCAAAACAAAATCCTTGCCAAATTCCAGCGACTTGATTTACACTGAGTGGACTGAAGTGGTTAAGAGTGGTTTAAAGTGGCAGAGCTAGCGGCGGGAAATGGCGTCGGGGGATTGGTTCCAGTGGAGCCGCCGCATTCGATTGCCCAGGCGCGGGTGGACGATAAAGGCCGCCTCAAGCTGCCCGCCGAGTTCCTCGAATACCTCAAAAAATTGGGCGTCGACAAAGTTTTTATCACCACGCTGGATCGCCAGCTAGCTAGAATTTACCCGATTTCCGTGTGGAAAGCCAACGAAAACTTGTTCGCTGACGCGGGCGACCTGGCCGAAACGGCCGAAGACGTGGCCTACATCGCGAAAGTTTTCGGTGGCGATTCGGAAATCGACGCGCAGGGCCGTGTGCTGATGCCGGCGGCGCTGCGGCGCGTGATCGAGCTCGAATCGCAGCCAGTGTTTCTGGATTGCTACAACGGCCGCATCAATGTGGCCAGCAAGAGCGTCCATGAGGAGCGCCTCAACCGTGCTACGGCGAATTTGACGGAGAAGGTGAAGACGCTCGAGAAGAAGGGATTGAAGTAGCGGCCATGTATGCACGTACCGGTCATGTTGCGCGAGTGCCTGGAATATCTGGCAATCAGACCGGACGGAGTGTATCTGGACGCCACCTGCGGACTCGGCGGGCACACCGGAGCCATTGCGCGGCAGTTGACTACGGGTTTGGTCCTGGCCTGCGATCGCGATGCGGAGAGTCTGGCGCTCGCTCGCGCGAATACAGCGGACTCGGCTGCGCGCATCCGCTTTCACAAAGCTTCGTTTTCGACGGTGGGACAGGCGCTGGCAGCGGAAGGGCTCACGCAAGTGGATGGCTTGCTAGCGGACCTGGGAGTATCGCGTTACCAGTTGACGGAGGGAGAAAGGGGCTTCTCCCTGATGGCCGACGGTTCTCTGGACATGCGCATGGATCGCAGCCAGGAGCAGACAGCGGCGGATATCGTCAACTACGAATCGGAAAAGCAGCTCGCCGACTTGATCTTTCAGTTAGGCGAGGAAAGGAGGAGCCGGAGAATAGCCAGAGCAATCGTGCGGGCACGGCCCATCAAGACGACCGGTCAG
>Ga0105245_10003934_pt1 | contig 13212 bp, 13 predicted proteins | sample KBSM54metaG_FD_81523 | JGI IMG/M metagenome (GOLD analysis project Ga0105245, IMG submission 81523) | Miscanthus rhizosphere microbial communities from Kellogg Biological Station, Michigan, USA - KBS M5-4 metaG | ecosystem: Host-associated > Plants > Roots > Rhizosphere > Soil | place... | reverse complement strand
TGCTGCCCAAAATCTCGTGCCCGAGCACGTTGAAATCATCGAGTGAGATGACGCCGCCAGGCGTGATGAGCGGCCTCGCCAGCATCATGATGGTGGCCACCAAGATCACCACCACCACGTCGGAAAGCATGATGAAAGCCAGCGAAAACGTGGCGACTGGGCCTTTGGCTCGCGTCTGCGACAAGATGCCCAAGCAAGCCGAAGGGCTGCGGCTCACCGCCAGCACGCCCCACAACAACGCGACGCCGAGTATTTGCTTGAAGCTGAAGCCCTGCACGAAGGGCAGGTAGCGGGCGAGCAGCAAGAACGTGCCCGAGACCAAGGTCAACACCAGCACGCTTTGGATCAACGTGGCCCAGGCCAGGCTGCGCGCCACCGAGCGCAGGGTGTCGACGCGAAGCTCTGCACCACCCGCGAGCGCGATCAGAGACAGCGCCAACGTGTTCACGGGCGAGAGCTCGAGCACCGTGTGGTGATCGACCAAGTGCAACACGTGCGGGCCGCCGATGATGCCAGCGAGTAGGTAGCCCGAGAGGTGCGGCAGCCCGATGGTCTCGAGCAGCTCGCTCATCAGTGTGCCGGCGAGGAGCAAGAAACCGACCGCCGTCACGGTGCCGAGGTGGCTCTCGAGTTCGGGGGTGACGCGCGTGACGCCGTACAGCACACCGAACGTGAGCACCAACGACGCGGCTTGAATCGCGCGCGTGGCCGCAGTCTTCTTGGCGCCGCCGTGACCGCTCATGTGGGGCGCTCCAAACTTCCGGGCTCGCTCGCAGGGGGCGGCACTTCTGGGCCAATTTCACCCGCAATCGTCAGTGCGCGGCGCAACGCTGCGGGCCCGAGCCATTCACCGACGAGCACGCCCACGGCAGCGAGCAGCAGCACGGCATCGCTCACGGCGCCCGGATGGCGCACACCGAACGCGAGGGCGACGGCCAGACCGAGCGCGCCGGATGACAGCATGCCCACACCAAATTCGAGCCGCGCGTTTTGCACGGAAGGCACGCTGAGCGACAAGAGTGCGCCGCAAAATAGCCGCGCCATGAGCTTGGCGACGAGCGCAGCGCCGACCAGAGCGAGCAGCACGAGTGGCAAGCGGACGTTGACCATCGCGCCGGCCAAGAGCACGACCGGGAGCAGCACCGGTTTCTCGGTGGGCGTGACCATGGCTTTGATCTCGGCGCGATGCCGCGAAACCAAGACCAGCGTGAGGCCCATGGCGAACGTCGTGCTGAGTGGAGATAGATTGAGCCGCGCCGCGGCGCCCGTCCCGAGCAGCGAAGTGCCGAGCAAAATTCCCCAACTCTCGTCGCGCCGAAACTCGCGGCCGAGCAAAAGCGCGGCGGTGAAGCCGAGCACGATGCCGAGCACGATCGCAACGAGCGCGCGCTCGACGAGCGTAAAGGTGGGCAGCGCGGCACCCGGAAGCCACGCATTGACGACCGACAGCGCGAGTGAAGAAAACAGCGCGCTGGCCCGCGCAGTATCCGCGGCGATGTCCGCCAGTGGGCCCTTGGCGCCATGCCGCTCCACGACCCAGCGCACGCTGTGACGCGTGGTTTCAGAGCAAATCAAGCCGGCAACGGCGGCGAATGCGATGGTTTCGAGGCGAGAGAGCTTCGAGAAATGCTGGGCACCGAAATACACCGCGGTCGAAACCGCGGCGCTGACCAGTGCGGAGAGCGCGATGCCTCCCAAAAGATGCGGGACCGGAACGCGACGCGTGCCAACGCGCAAGTAACTCACGCCGAGCACCAAGCCGAGCCAACTCACCCCGACTAGCACGACCGGTTGGAATGAATCCACGAGCGAGCGGCTGACCACGGACAACACTTGCGGACCGAGCACGAAGCCGAGCACGAGATACTCGGCTCCGGACGGCAAACCGAAGCCCCGAATGGCGCGGCCGCCCACCAAGATGCTGCCGAGATAGGCCAGCACCAAGAGGCCGAGCAGGAACGCTACCGGATTCACTCACCCACCGAGCGGCTGCCTCTGCCGAGCGCGATACCGGCGGCGATGAGGTCGTCGAGCGTGGTTTCGGCGAGGACGCGACGTGCATCGAGCGAATCGCACAGCGCGCTCAACCGGTAGCAGGCGGCGTCGGCGTCGAACGAAATGAGGTCGAGCTTTGGTTCGCGGCCGCACTTCTTGGCGGCTTCGGTCAACACTTCGCGGGCACGGGCTTGCGACGCCGAGGACGCCACTCGAACGTCGACCGAGAGGCGCGGCCGCATCCCGAGGACGCGCAGCGGACGAAACAGGGCCAGCAGGTGCGGCACGCGCAGCTCCACGCGGTCGCCATCGAGCAGCCGTATTTCGAGCAGATTGATGGCAGAAATGCGCGCGATGTCCCCGCTCACTTCCGCGAATTCCCCGACCCGTAGCCGCCGCCCGAAGAGCACGGTGACCCCCACCAAACCAGAAGCCAATAACGGCGTGCTCGCGAGCCCGAACGCGATCAACACGATGGCGCCAGCGCGAGCGAGCGCGCCGTTCGCGTCACCGGTCACGATCGGCGCAGCAAAAACCAGCGCCGCAATCACGATGCCGGTGCGCAAAAGCACGCTGGTCGGCGCCGCGAGATCGGCGGGCAGCCAGGGCAGCGGAGTCTCCCCGCGGGAGACGCTGGCGAAGAACAAGCCGACGAACCGAACCAAGACGAACACGGCCGCAGCAGCGATGGCGGCGACGACGAGCAGCGGGAGCGCGGTCGCAAGCCGCTCCATCAGCTGCGAGACAGGACCGAGCACGAAGCCGGTCATGCGCTGGGTATAGTTCCGCGTGGCATCGAACAGCGAGAGCGCGACGACGAGCCACGCGTACGCGATGCTGAGCTGGCCTATCCATTTGCCGAGACTGAGCGCCATGACGACGCTGCTCCGCAAGGTGGCCGGCCGCATCACTTCGATGCTCTGGAACTTGATCGAGAGATCTTTATCCGGGCGTTGATCGAAAAATTCGCTCGCTGATTCGGCGAGTTCGCCCAGCTTTCGAATCAAGTAAAAGGCGATCAGGCCGAAGAAAACGACGAGCGAGACCGAGAAAACGCCCTTGGCGATGGCAGCGCGGCGGCTCTCGGCGTCGAGCGCTTCACGGACTTTGGCCGCGATGCCCTGCGCATACACGTCGAGCGACGCTTCGCCGGCGGCGTCGGCATCCTCTTGGATGAGTTGGACGATCGGCGCCTGGCCGGCCATCACGACCGCGACGTCACCCTCACGGCGCACGCTCACTTGCGCGGTTTTGTCCGCGTTGAACGCGCGTTGCAGCGCGTCACTCGCTTCGTGGGCACGCGCCTCGGGTGTGCGATTGCCCCGACGCACGCTGAGCGTGAAGACCGAAGCATCGCCCAGGCGCGCAACGGCCGGGACGCTGGCATCGCTGTTCGCCGCGGAGCCGGACGGCGCAGGCGTAGCCGCGGGCGCAGACGCGGAGGGAACGGCGACTGCGCTATCCGCCGGCGCGCTCGCCGAGGGGACGGGCGTGGGTTCGGGTTCGGCGGGCGCAGCCGGAGCAGCCGCGGGCTCTGGCTCAGCCGAAGCGGAAGCGGAAGCCGGTGGCGCCGCGCTGGCCGCGCTGGGCGGGGCGCTACCGCTCGCCTGAGGAGCGGACTTCGGCGCCGCAGCCGAATGCGCCGGGGGCGCTGCGCCGACGCTGGCCAGCGCAGCCGCGTGCTCCGCAGAGGGGGCCGCCTTCGGTTGGGCCAGTGCGTGCCCCGCCGTGGTCGAAGCCAGCAGGACGCAGAAAACCAGCCATATCGCCCGGGAAGCCAGAGCGGTTCGCGGCAGCCCGCGGCACGCCGACTCGAAAAGATGCAAATCCGCTCTCACGCTAGGACGGCTAGCTTCGGGCACCGCGGAGTTCAGCGCAAGCCCGTTCGAGCTCCCGGAAAATTCCGGGCTGCTGGCTGAAGCAGCGGCGAATCGCGCCTGAAGGGCCGCACAGGCCGTAGCAGAAAAGGCCGAAAAAGAGTAGCTTACGCGCCCCCAATGACCACGACTGAGCACCCGGATCGTCTCGTAGTTCACATCGCTGGCGCCGATCGACCCGGCGTCACCGCGCGCCTCGCCGAAGTGATTTCCGAAGAGGGCGCGTCGCTCGTGAACATCGGGCAATCGGTGCTCAATGGGCATCTGATGCTCTCGGCCATCATCGACATGCCGCGCAATTCGTACGGCTTACGCAAACTGCTGTTCGTCGCGGCCGACCTCGGTTTGCGTTTCGAGGTGACACCGTTCCGCAATCAGCTCGCGAACGAGCCGGCGCACGACGTGCACTCGCTCAGCATCACGGTGCTGGGCCCGCTGCGCGACGGCGTGGCGATCGCCAGCATCACGAGCTTCATGGCGGCCCGCGCCATGAACATTCGCGAGATCCGGTCGCTCAGCGAGCACCAACTCGACGGCTTGGAGCTGATCGTCGATTTGCCGATCGGTTCGCCGTTCAGTTCGAGCGAGCTCAGTGACTTGCGCGGCAGCCTGCTGCGCCTCGGCATGCAGCTCGGCGTCGATCTCGCCGTACAGCGGGACGACATGTTCCGGCGCAGCAAGCGCCTCGTCTGCATGGACGTGGATTCGACCTTCGTGAAGGGTGAATTCATCGACGAGTTGGCGGAACTCGCGGGTTGCAAGGAGCAGGTCGCGGGCATCACGGCGCGGGCCATGCGGGGCGAAATCGACTTCAAGCAAGCCTTGGCGGAGCGGGTGAAGCTGCTCGAGGGTTTGCCTTTCGAACGCGCACGCTCGCTCATCGAGAAGTTCGAGCTGACACCGGGTGCCGATCGCTTCGTCAAGATCTTGCACAGCTTGGGCTTTCGCGTGGGGCTCGTGAGCGGCGGCTTCACGTTCTTCGTCGACGAACTGAAGGCGCGTTTCGGTTTGGATTTCGCGTTCGCCAACGAGCTGGAAGTGGCAGATGGCAAGCTCACCGGTCGCGTGCGCGGCACCGTGGTCGACAGCGAACGCAAAGCTCAAATCTTGAAGGACATGGCGCAGGTCTACACCTGCCGCCTCGAGCAAACGGTGGCCATCGGCGATGGCGCGAACGATATCCTGATGCTGCAGACCGCCGGCCTCGGCATTGCGTTCCGCGCCAAGCCGAAGCTGCAAGAGGTCGCGACCATGAGCCTCAACCATCACGAGCGGCTCGATACGTTGCTCTACTTGATGGGCTTCAACTCACGCGATCTGCGTACGGCCTGAGAGCCTCGGCCCGCGGCAGGTAGCCGCGCTCAGCGCTTGCGCGCGAGCAGTAGGCCGTCGCCGATCGGAACCAAGCTGGAAGACACCCGCGGGTCCGCCGCCACCAACTCGTTGAGGGCGCGGATGGCAACGGTGTCTTCGTCCTGCACCGACGGATCGGCGACTTTGCCGCTCCACAAAGTGTTGTCGATCGCGACGAGGCCCCCCGGGCGCAACAGATCCAGGCAGCGCTGGTAGTAGCCGGTGTAATTGCCCTTGTCCGCGTCGATGAAGGCGAAATCGTAGGTGCCGTGTTCACCGCGCTTCAGACGCTCGTCGAGGGTGACGAGCGCCGGCGCCAGGCACAGCTCCATTTTGTCGGAGACTCCGGCCTCCTGCCAATAGCGGCGAGCCACGTTCGTGTATTCTTCGCTCACGTCGCAGGCGAGCAATTTTCCGTCCGCCGGCAGGGCGAGCGCCACGCGGAGCGAGCTATAGCCGGTGAACACGCCGACTTCGACCGCGCGCTTGGCGCCGATGAGCTCGACGAGCAACGCCATGAACTGGCCTTGCTCCGGCGAAATCTGCATCCCGGCGCCGCGCATGCCCGCCGTCTCGGCGCGTAGGTTGGCGAGCACTGGCGGCTCGCTGACGGTCACGTCGACCAGGTACTTCCAAAGTGCGTCGGTGAGAGGGATGGTGCGGCTCGACACGCCGCCGAGCCTAGAACCAAAGCGCGGTGAAGCGCAAAGCGGAGCGCCTATCGGGCGCTGACTTCCGAGGCTTTTTTGGTCAGATCGATGATCTTGCGGGCCGTGCCGACGTCCACCAGAAGACCCTCGAAGCGACTCAGATCGGCGGTTCTCCCCGCTTCGATCGCGTCCACCACCGCGTCGGCGATCATCACCAAGCGCACGTGCGGCGCGCCGGCAGCGCTCGGGTCATGGTGAGCCGCGCAAGCATCCACGATTTCGGTCGGTAGCTTCCAGGCCATGGCCACCTCCGCGCCCGCCGCACAGTGATAGCGCTGCACGAGCTCCTTCGCGAGCTTCGGGTTCTCGACTTTGGGAAGGCCGTCGAGGATGCGATAGATACGCGCCTCGCCGATGTCGTGGAGCAGGCCGCTCATGTAGTCGTAGTCGGTCTCGATGCCGAGTTCACTCGCGGCCGTACGCGCCGCGACGGCCGCGACCACGCTGCGCTTGAACGAACGTTGCACTTGAATCTGATAGCGTTTCAAGCCGCCGGACGAAGCGGCGTACACCACTTGAAACAGCAGATCACGCGTGTTGGCGAGGCCCAAACGCACGATGGCCGATTGCGTGGACGAGGTCAAAAGCCCGCGCCAATAGGCGACGCTGTTGGCCACCGAGAGAAAGCGCGCCGCGATCGGCGGATCGGTATCGACCAACTCGGCGAGATCGTTGATGCGCGCGTCGGGATCGTTCGCGAGGCGCAGCGCCGACTCGGCGACCTGCGGCAGAACGGGCAACGCGGCACGCCCGGTGCGCAGTCGCTTCACGAGTTCGCGCTCGGTCTCGGACATCTCCGGCGTCGGCTCGACCTTCACGAAGGGCGTCGCGACCGGCACCTCGCCGGACTCGGCTTCGGGCGCCTGACTGGGTACGAACTGTAAAAAGCCGCTCATCCCGACCGCCTCTCCCAATTGATCAAGATCGGGGGATCGGGCGCGACCGGCAGCGACGGCCGAGGCACGACCGAATCCTTGTTCTCGAGCTCCGGCAAGACCTGCCCGGGAGCCGCCATGACCACGCGGTTACGCCCACCGCGCTTCGCGGCATAGAGCGCCAGATCGGCGCGGTGCACGAGTTCCGAGGGCGTTTCTTCCAACTGCCTGGGATCGAACACTGTCGTGCCGATGCTGATGGTCACCGTCTTCGGGCCTGGTGACGGCGGATGCATTTCTTCCACCGCCATGCGCAAGCGTTCCGCAACGAGGCGCGCCGATTCCGGGCCAGCGCCAGCCACGATGGCGACGAACTCTTCGCCGCCGTAACGACCCACGATATCGCCGGGACGAAGGCCATTTTTGATCACGCTGGCGACCGAGATCAGGACGCGATCGCCGCTCTCGTGACCGTAGCGGTCGTTGATGGACTTGAAGTGATCGAGGTCCATGAACAGCACGCCGAAACGCTCACGCGCCTGGCAGCGTTGCCGCACCGTGTTCTCGAGCGAGCGGCGGTTCAGTACGTTCGTCAGCGGATCGATCTGGGCGTCGCGCCGCAAGCTGTCGCGCTCGTCACGCAAGCGCTCGATCGCGTCGTAGAAACGTTTATTGCGGAGCTGCACGCGAATCCGCGCGCGGAGCTCCACCGGCCGCGTCGGCGCGACCATGAAATCATCGGCGCCCGCGAGTAGACCGCGCGCCACGCTGTGCTCGTTGCCGTCTTCACCGAGCAGGATCACCGGATAGTGTCGGCGCGGGTCGCTCGCGCGCAATTCCCCGCACAACTCCAGCCCCGAGCCGTTCGGCAGGTCCACGGCGAGCAAGATCAAGTCGGGTTCGTACTCGGCCGTGAGCCGCAAGAGTTCGTCGCCGTCCGGCAAATACACGGACTCATAGCCTTCGGAGTCCAAGAGCTCGTGAATGGCCGTGCGCCGCTCTCCATCGGGGTCGACGACCAGCACTCGCCCCGCTCGCTCCGCGATCGGCGGATTCGTCGAAAGGCGCAGTGATTCTGGCGTCGGATACGGAAGCATTTGCGTCACAGGCCCCAGTGTGGGGATTCCTCATCATTAACGGTCCGAACCGGCCTTTGCTAAGTCTGCCGTTGCAAACGGCGACATGGAGGGCGCTGGCCCCCGATCCTTCAGATCCTGGTACCTTGACCGTTCTTTGCCGACACCGGCGATGTTTTGGAAAAAAGCCCCGACTCCCTCGGAAAAAGAGCCACCGCCGGTTAGCGCCGCCCCTACAGCCAGTGATGACGCAGCTTTGGACACCGTCGCCAGCCTGCTGAAGGCGTTTGGCGAACACGCCTTCGACACCGACAATGTCACCGCGCTCGAAACCCGCGCAGAATGCGACGGCTGGGCCAAGCGCATCACCGTCGGCGAGGGCAAAACCGGCGAAGACGGCGAGCGCAAAGCGTTTCGGCGCGACTACGCGGGGGTGCGACGATTCTTTACGGCCCAGCGCACGCACGAGCGGGAATTCGTGGGGCGCAGCTTGGGAAACCTGCGCGAAGCCGTGCACGCGTTCGCCCGTTGCCTGACCACCACCTTGGGCGAAGACCGCGCGGCGGACGAACGCGTTGGGGCGCAACTCGGGAAATTGGTGGGGGCATTTCAGTCCAACGATTTCGAGTCCATTCGCGCAGAAGCCGAAGGCATCGTGACGGTCGTGCAAGAGGTGATGGCCAAGCGCAGCGAGAGTCAGAAGCGCATGCTGCTGGAACTCGGCGAGAAGATCAGTGAGCTCCGTGAGGAGCTGCACGAGGTGCGCGAAAAGGCGGCGCTCGATCAGCTCACGCAACTGTTCAACCGTTCGGCGCTCGATGCCCATTTGGATCGCGTCGCCGACTTGGCATTTCTGCTGAGCTCGAGTCCGTGCATCTTGATGATCGACGTCGACCACTTCAAGAAAACCAACGACACGTTCGGCCACCTCACGGGGGACGACGTGCTGCGTCGCGTGGCGGACATGCTCGTGCGCAACTTTCTGCGACGAGAAGACTTCGTGGCGCGCTACGGCGGCGAAGAATTCGTCGTCGTCATTCCCGATTCGTCGCTGCACAACGCGGAGTTGCGCGCCGAACGCGTCCGTCAGTCGATCGAGGAGCTCGTGATCAATAGCCCCAAGGGCCAAGTTCAGGTGACCGTGTCGATCGGGCTCGCGTGCCTGTCCTCCGGTGACACCGGCGCGAGCTGGCTCGCCCGGGCGGATGCCGCGCTGTACGAAGCCAAAGGCGGAGGCCGAAACTGTGTGCGCGTCGCGCGCGAGGCGGGAGCGGCCGTGCCTTCACTCGTACCCGCGGGAGGATCCCGTCCGCCGGGACCGCGCTCGCTTCCCCCCGCTTCACGCCGTTTGGCCTGAAGCGCGCTCTCGAAACACGCCGAAGCTCAGTCTTTCTTGGGCACGAAGTCCGGGGGAGCAGCGGCGCCTTCACCCCAGAAGAATTTCTCGAGTTCGGTCATCCAAATGCGCTGACCCGATTCACTCGTCACGTCCAAGCGGTACTCGTTGATGATCATCTTCGAGTGCTCGAGCCACTGCCGCCAAGCCTGCTTGGAAACGGTGTCGAACACGCGCTGCCCGAGCTCACCCTTGAACGGGGGCTTTTCGAGACCTTCTGCTTCTTGGCCGAGCTTGATGCACTGAACGGTTCGCGACATGGCTATTGCCCGGAATGTTGTCGTGGAGCGCTCGCGGGTCAACCAGGAACGGCGTTCGAGTCCGCTTCTGGGGCGCGCGATTCGGGGTAAGGCTGCTCGACGACGAGCTGATAAGACTCACCGCCACGGAAGAAACGCCCGCTGATCTCGCGGCTCTGGCGGGCTCGCGCGGCGACGACCGCACCGATGACCGCGCCCACGCTGGACGCCTTCAGGCCTGCGGCTTCGGTGAGCACGTCACCGTCACGCATGCCGATCCCGAGCCCGGAAACGCCGCGCAAGAGCAAACCCGCAGGATGAGTCGCCGTGGCCGGCACCGGAACGGCTTGTGGGATCGCGCGCCGAGAAGCCAGGGCCAAGACCTGCGCGGCCGAAATGCGTACCGCACGCGCGTTCGGATTCGACGGATGACGGCCGTTCTTTTTTGCATGACTCGCGCGCTGGGGAGTCTCCTCGGCGATCGCGGCCACTTCGACTGGCAGCGGTTCGAAGAGCTCGGCGTCGGGCGCCTTGGGTGCCACCCATTGCAGCGTGTCCGAAAGGGCACGCGCCACGCGCGTCCCGAGCGCATCGGACCAGGCACACGCGCCGGCGTGGGTTCCGAGTGCGGTCACGAGCAAACCGAGGCCGAGGGCGAGCGCCAACGACGCACGTTGCAAACGGGGACCCGAAACAGTGGCCGGAGCGGCGAGCACGAGTCGAGATTACCACAGGCCCGAGGGCGCGCTCGGCCCTGCCGCAGGCTCAGTACTACTTAGTCACTTGTGTCCGACCCGAAGCGTTTCGGCTGCGCAGAGACATTTTCCGGGGCAGCCGCGCAGCAAGGTAGAGTCGACCCTCGCTCGAGGCGAGGTAGCCGGGCGCCGGATCTACCCCTGCGGGTATCGCGAAGCGCGTCGCCCTGGTTTTTCGTCTCGTGGCATATCGCGACTCGCGCCGATCGAGATCTGCCACCTGTAACTGATCAAGTAGTATTAGGTACGGAGGCGCCAGTTCCCCGGAAAGGACTTGCCGATTTCGTCGCAGGTGGGGTCCGTGACGATCAGCTCGGGCTTGGCATCACGGCAATAGATGATGGTGTTCTGTCGGAAAGTTCGGCCGAAATTGATCGATTCGTCCCGCTCGATGCCGTGAACGAGCCACGCCGGCTCACGCCACACACCTTCCGGCTCCTCGTCGTAACCGACGCAATGCTCGACGCGGTAGCAGCCGAGGATCAGCAGATCGCGCATCACCTGGTGGCGCCCGTCGTTCACGCGGCGCGGCAGTAACATCGAGCGTGGATTGTACGCCGTGAGGAGCGCGAACTTCGACCGCAACAGCGTCGGCAAGACATTAATATCTTTGACGATTTCCCCATCCATCGAGGTCCGAAGCACGCCCGCGTCGGTGGGCAGCTCGTACACGGTCGCGAAGTAGGAACGGAGTAGGTTTTGGTCCAAAGCGCCGGGGATATAGCACGAGTTTTCGGCGCGGCGCACCCAAGCGGTCGCGGCTCCACTCCTTCCGCCGGGTCCGAGAAAACGTCGGTCGCGGGGCTCGGCGCCTCACCTTTTGAAGCGATAGCCCACGCCGCGCACGGTGAGCAGATGATCGGGGTCGGTCGGGTCGACCTCCAGCTTGGTGCGCAATTGCAGCAAGAAATTGTCGATCGTGCGCAGCGTGCCGTGGTGCCCCACGCCCCACACGCGCGTGAGAATGTCGTCTCGCGTGAGCACGCGATTGGAGGCCTCGACCAAACACCACAGCACGTCGAACTCGGTGGCGGTGAGCGGCACGAGTTCACCTGCGCGGTGCACTTGGCGGGTGGCCGAATCGATAGCGAGCGCTCCGGCGCGCACCACTTGTTCGGTAGCCTGGCGCGCGATGCCATCGCGACGCAAGACGGCCTTCACGCGCGCCAAGAGCTCCGCCAAACCGAAGGGCTTGGTGATGTAGTCTTCCGCGCCGAGCTCGAGCCCCATCACCTTGTCGATCTCGGCGCCGCGCGCGCTGAGCATGACGACGGGCACGTGGTTGCCTTGTTTGCGAATGGCCTTCACCACCTCCAGGCCGTTCATCTTGGGTAGCATCACGTCCAAAATCACGAGGTCGATTTCGCCGGATAGCGCGCGCGCGAGGCCATCTTCGCCGTCCACGGCGATGCTGACTTCGTAGCCTTCTGCTTGCAGGTTCATCTCGAGCCCGAGTGTGATGCTCGGGTCGTCTTCGACGATCAGAATGTGACGCTTGCCGTTCGCTACCATGGCGCTCGAAATTTACTTCAGCCGAAGCGGACTCACAACGGACAGCGCCCGAAACATCAGCGCCGAACGATGGGCAAAACCAACGAAAACTCGCTGCCCTTGCCCGGGTGACTGATGAGCTCCACGCGACCACGGTGAGCTTTCATCACGTGTTTGACGATTGCCAGGCCCAAACCAGAGCCTTCGCGCTTGCGCGACAGCCGGTCGTCCAGACGGTAGAACTTTTGGAAGATGCGCTTGTGCTCGGCTTTGGGGATGCCAGCGCCGTTGTCGCGCACGGTAAGCCGCGCTTCGCGTTCGTCACTCGTGACGAACACCGCGATCTTTACGGGATCGCCGCCATACTTGTCGGCGTTCGTGAGCAGGTTGAACAGGGCGTCGGAGATGGCGCCGCGGTCGGCGCTGACGATCAACGATTCGGGAGGCAACTCCACCTCGAGCTCGACGCTGCCCCGCTGCCTCACGGTCTCGAACGCTTCGATCGCGGTCGAGATGACCGACTTCAGATCGGTCTCGCGAAAGCGAAACTCGCGGCGGCCTATCTCCATGCGGCCCCAGTCGAGCAAGCGATCGATGAGCTCCTGCAGGCGCGTGCTTTCGCGCGCGAGGCCATCGATGCACTTCTGTTCTGCGACGGGATCACCTCGGCGCAGCGCGAGCGTCTCGGTGAAGAGGCGGATGGAAGTGAGCGGCGTGCGCAGCTCGTGCGAAACTTTCGAGACGAAATCACTCTGAAGCTGAGAAAGATTTGCTTCGCGGCGCACGAACACCCACACCAGCACCACGCCGGTGACGGCGGCGCCGCTCAGCGCCATCACCAAGATGCCCATCAATAAGTTGAGCCGCGCTTCACCCAAGAAAATGAGCACGACGCCCAGCGTGAGCAGCAAAATCGAAGGTACGACAACCAGCGACACGAGCAGGATCACGATGCGTCGATAGCCGAGCGGTGTGCCGTCGCGAGAAGCCATGTGTAGTGGGACTATAAGCGAGAAGTCGCCCCGCGCACGGTCTTCACGAAGCACGCTTCCGCATCGCCGAAGGGAGCGCTACCTTCGGAGGAGTGACCAAGATCGCGTACACGGCTTCGGAGTTCGATCCGTCGCCCGGCGTGCCCGCCGTCGGCGAGGTGATCGCCGACAAATACCGCGTCGATGGTGTACTCGGCGCAGGTGGCATGGGTGTCGTGCTCGCGGCCACGCACCTCAAGCTGGGTCAGAGCGTCGCCATCAAAGTGCTCACGGTACACGACGAAGATGCGCGTCGCGACGAAGCGCACGAACGCTTCTTGCGCGAGGGCCGCGCAACGGCCGCGTTGAACTCCGATCACATCGTGCGCGTGTACGACGTGGGCACGCTCGACAACGGCGCGCCGTATTTGGTCATGGAGCTGATGCGCGGGCGCGACCTCGCGGCGAGCATGT
>Ga0105245_10003930_pt1 | contig 13219 bp, 9 predicted proteins | sample KBSM54metaG_FD_81523 | JGI IMG/M metagenome (GOLD analysis project Ga0105245, IMG submission 81523) | Miscanthus rhizosphere microbial communities from Kellogg Biological Station, Michigan, USA - KBS M5-4 metaG | ecosystem: Host-associated > Plants > Roots > Rhizosphere > Soil | place: Michigan... | reverse complement strand
CCCACCGCCCATCGTCCGTCTCACGGAACGACCGCCGCCTTCGGCTCGATGCGAACGATGTACAGCCCCGTGTTGAAGTCGTTCACGAACGCCAATCCGTTCTTCACTACGACGCCCCACGTCATCGTCGAATTCGGGATGAAACCCTTGGCGTCGGCGGGACTGAATTGCGCGATCTCTCGGCCCTGCGCCCGCAAATCGCCGCGCAGCTCACCCGAGATGTCGAACGCGCGGAAGCCGGCGTTGTACGCGCCCATGTAGAGCGTGTCGCCCGCCACCCACACATTGTGCACGCCGCCGAACTCCGGTTCATAGTGAGCGATGGACTTCGGGTGGAAGATGTCCGACACGTCGAGCACTTGCAGCCGCCCCCACGCCCGTGACGGCTCTTTCGCGAACAACTTCTCGGCGTCGTTCTTCGAGAAGACTTCGTCGGAGATGAAGACGTAGTTGTTGTGCCGCCACGCCGTGTGCGTTCCGCGAATGAAGCCGGGGCCGTCGATCGCGCCGACATCCTTGTACAGCGCGTCGAGGTCGTACTTGTATTGTGAGACGAACTGTGGATTCGACGGCGAGCCACCCTTGATGCCGCTGCCGATGTCGAGGATCACCAGTCCGTCGTTCCACCAACTTCCGTAGAGCATGCCGTCGCGCACGTCGATGTCGTGGAGCATCCGTCCCGCATCGGAACGCGGTGTCTTCCAGAGCGCCACCTGCTTCGGATGCGCCGGATCATTGATGTCGATGATGTGGAGCGCGCCCGTGCCGTCGTTCGTGAGATACACGTGCCGACCAAATTTCGGCTGCGTGTAGATGAATGCCGAGTGGACGCCGGCCGTGACGCCGTCCGTGAACGCGCCGACGACCTTCGGGTGCAGGGGGTCGTCGAGCGTGGCGACGACGAGCCCGTTCTTGCGATCGTCCGCCCCCTCCCGGGTGATTACCATGATTTTGCCGTCTTCCGACGTCATGACGTCGTTGATGACGCGCGCGTTCACGATGACCGAATCGACGATCGTCGGCTTCGCCGGGTCGTTGATGTCGATCGTGTAGACGCGATCTCCGCCGAGGTGCGTCCCGAGATACGCGACCTTTCCGTTCGGATGCACCCAGACCTCGGACGTCGGGAAGGTCGTGCGCACGATCGATCCGACAACGGTGGCGGCGCGTCGGACGTCGCGCGCGGCGAGCGTTACCGTGGTCTGCGCCGAGCGTTGCCCGAGATTCGCGCTCACTGTGTACGTACCCGGGTCGTAGCCGACGAACGCGCCCTCATTGTCGATCTCGCCGTGTCCGGGTGAGAAGAGCCACGTCGGCGTCAGTCCGGTGATCGTCTTTCCCGCGGAGTTTTTCACGGTCAGGTTGAAGCGAAGCACGTCGCCGGTGCGGGCATGCGGGGTCCCCGGCGTAATCGAGATCGACGCGATGTCCGCCGGGACGACCTCGACCGTCACCGTCCCTTTTGCCGATCCGGCCACACCGGTGATCGTGGCGGTCCCCGCCTTCGTCGCCGTCACGACACCTTCCGCCACCGACGCTACCGCGGACGCCGAGGTGCTCCAGGCCACGACATCGTTCCTGGCGTCGCCCGCGGCGGACAGCACTTTCGTGCGGAGGGCAAGGCTCTGACCGGCGATGAGCTTCACCGTTCGCGGCTCGATCGAGACGGTGCTCGCCGGTCCGGGAATGACGACGACGTTGACGGTCGTGATCACCGGCTTTTCGCCGGGGACGATCGCACTCACCGTGACAGGGATCGTCGAGACGGCACCCGCCGCGACGAGGCCGCTGTCCGACACGACGGCCTCGAACTGTCCGCCGCCCTGTTGGAACTTGATCACCGCGTTCGACACGGGCCGTCCGGCCGCATCGACCGCTTGAGCGCGGAGTTGAAGCGACTGACCAGCCACCATTCGTGGCGCGGCCGGCGTGATCGAGATCTTGGCGACGCTCTGGGCGTTCGCGACAGCCGACAGCGCGACGAGCGCGCAAAAAGCCAGCGAAGTCCTACGAGTGCCCGGGGGCATGGCTGAGAATCCTCGGAGAGGGCGGCGTGGGTGGGGGGGGGAACTCGGAAGAGGATGGTGGCTCGGGGGAAAATGCGCCAGCGGGTGTTTGTGCGGCTGATTTCCCGGTGGCATCTTCCAATGACTGCCCAATTCCCTCGGAGCCCGGAATGACTTCAGCTCTTCGTTCCCGTCGATCCTTGCTCGGTGCGTTCGCTCTGGCTGTTTTGCCGGTTCTTGCGGTCGCCCAGAGCACGATTCCGTCGAGGCTTACCGACAAGGAGCTCTGGCAGCTCAACGCGGAGTTCTCCGAGCCGGGCGGGTATTTCCGCTCCGACAACCTGCTCTCGAACGAGACGGGCTTTCAGGCGGTGATTCCGGGGCTCCTCGAGAAGCTCAAGCCGGGTGGCGTTTACCTCGGCGTCGGGCCCGAGCAGAATTTCACGTACATCGTCGCGCTCAAGCCGAAGATCGCCGTCATCTTTGACATCCGTCGCGGCAACATGGTGGAGCACTTGATGTACAAGGCGCTCCTCGAGACGTCGGCCGATCGCGCGGAATTCATGTCCAAGCTCTTCTCCCGGACGCGTCCCGCCGGGTTGGACACCGCCTCCACCGCGCAGCAGCTGTTCGACGCCTACAATCGCGCCGCGCCAGACTCGGCGCTCTTTCGCAAGAATCTCGTCGCGATCAAGGATTTCCTCAGCAAAACAAAGGGCTTCGCGCTCGGCGACAGCGACAGCAAAACGCTCGACTACATCTATGCCGCATTCTACGGCGGCGGTCCGCAGATCAACTACAACTACAGCAGCGGAGGAGGAGGAGGAGGAGGCGGCGGCGGGTTCGGCGGAGGATTCGGCGGCGGCATGCCGACGTACGCTACACTGCAAACCGCCACCGACACTGCGGGAAAGAACTGGGCGTATCTCGCGACGGAAGCGAATTTCCGCTGGCTCAAGGATTTCGAGTCCAAGAACCTGCTCGTCCCCGTCGTCGGTGACTTTGCCGGACCAAAGGCGATTCGCACCGTCGGCCAGTATCTGAAGGACCACAACGCCGTCGTCTCCGCCATGTACTGCTCGAACGTCGAGCAGTATCTCTTCCGGCAGGACGACGACTGGTCGCGCTTCTATCGCAACATCGGCACGCTCCCGCTCGACGCGAACAGCAGCTTCATCCGCTCGATCAGCGGTGGAATGCGCGGTGTGTCGCCGCAGGGTGGCTTCGCCCGCTACGGCGGCCGTCTCGCTAACGTGACGAGCTCGATGGCCGAAACCGTGAAGGGATTCAACGAAGGGAAGATTCAGACGTACACGGACATCATCATGATGTCGCGGTGATGCAAGAAGTTCACATCGTCGGCGGCGGACTCGCCGGTAGCGAAGCGGCGTGGCAGCTCGCCGAGCGTGGACACGACGTCGTCGTCCACGAGATGCGCGGCGTGCGCGGCACGCCGGCGCACAAGACCGATCGCCTCGCGGAGCTGGTCTGCTCGAACACTTTCAAGAGCACCGAGGTCTCTAACGCGCACGGCCTGCTCAAAGCCGAGATGCGTCTGCTGGGCTCCGTGGTCCTGCAGTCGGCGGACGACGCCCGCGTCCCGGGCGGAACCGCGCTCACGGTGGACCGCGACGTCTTCTCGGCCGGTGTGCACGAGCGAGTCACGGGACACCCGCGCATCACCGTCGCGCGCGAGGAGGCGACGTCGCTGCCGAGTCCCGGGCTGATCGCGACCGGGCCGCTCACGTCGGACGCTCTCGCCGATGTGATTCGCGCGCGGCTCGGCGTGGCGGGGCTCGCGTTCTATGATGCCATCGCGCCGATCGTCTCCCACGAGTCGATTGACGAGAGCGTCGTCTTTCGCGCGTCCCGCTACGGTAAGGAAACGATGGATGCGCCGGACGCTCGGGAAGCGGGAGCCTACCTCAACTGTCCGTTCACGCGCGAGCAGTACGAGGCGTTCATTGACGCGATGACGGCCGCGGATCAGCACCACGGCCACGAGTTCGACGAGGTGCCGTACTTCGAGGGGTGCATGCCCGTGGAGGAGATGGCGCGCCGCGGACGAGAAACGCTCCGCTTTGGCCCGATGAAGCCGGTCGGCCTGCGCGACCCACGCACCGGGCGAGATGCATACGCGGTAGTTCAGCTCCGCATGGAAGACCGCGCGGGACAGATGTGGAACCTGGTCGGGTGTCAGACGCGCCTGCGAATCCCCGAGCAGCAGCGGGTGTTCCGGATGATCCCCGGTTTAGAGAACGCTGAATTCCTGCGCTACGGGTCCATCCACCGGAATTCGTACATCAACAGCCCCGCGACGCTGACGCCGCACCTGTCGCTGCGCGACGACCCGATGACGCTGTTCGCCGGCCAGTTGACCGGCGTCGAGGGCTACACGGAGAGCACCGCCACCGGACTCGTCGCGGGCATAAATCTCTCGCGCCTGTTGGCCGGCGAGCCGCCTGTCGTCCCGCCGCCGACAACGATGCTCGGCGCCCTCTATCGATATCTGCGCGAGGCCGACCCTGCCCATTTTCAGCCGATGAACGCCAACTTCGGCCTGGTCGACGAGCTGCCGGAACGCGTCAAGGACAAGCGCATCAAGCGCGAGAAAATCGCCGAGCGCGCATTGTCGGAGATGACGCACTGGCGCGACGCGCACGCGCTATCAGCGCTCGCGAGTCCAGAATAGGAGCACGCCGCACGACGAGCCGGTGCGGTTGTACTGTATCGGAATGGTGCTCCCGCCCGGATAGTACTCGATCCCGGCGTACTCGTTGACGCGCATCTTCTCCAGATCGTTGTCCGTCGACGCCGCGCCGTCGACGTAGATGTCGAGCGGGCACTCGCCGCCAAGAACGGCGTACTTCTGCGGTTGCCGCATCGAGGTCGGGTAGCACTCACCGCGGCGCGTGCCAGAGCGCGGACAGATGATGTTGATGTTGGGCAAACGCCGGACGATGTTGGTCATCTTCGCGTTGTCGGCCTTCCGCAGCTCTGCCTCGGCAATGAAATAGCCGAAGCCCTTCGCGCGACGCTCCTCGAAGTCGCGCAAGCCGGGAGAGATGTACCGCCGGGTGGAGTCCGTCGTCGTCATCTTCGGCAGGATCTGAGCGGCGGTGCTGAGAACGACCGTCAACGGAACCGTGTCGGAGGGCGAGACGGCGACGACCATTGTGACCGGTTGGTATCCGATCTTCTGCACGCGAATCATGCTTCCGCCGTCGGGCAGAAAGCTGAGGGTGGTCGTGCCGGTCTTGGTCGTTCGGACGCTGGTGCGCGCGAAGACGTCGACGACTTCCGCGCCCTCGATCGGCTCGCCGGTGTCGGCGCTGAACACGCCGACGAGCCGGTGCCGATAATCCAGGATAGCCGGCGGGGCGGGGGATCCAGCCGGCTGGCCCGCCGGCGTCTGGCCGGCAAGGTTCGTCGCGACCGACGCCGCGATGAAGAACACCGAGATATCGTAGGCCCACCGCCCACCGCCCATATTTAGAATATGCGCGAACTGCCGCCGGAGGTCACGGAGTATCTGAACCATCTCGCCAAGGAGCGTGATGTCTCCCCGAACACCGTTCGCGCGTACGGCCGGGACCTGGACGACTTTTCGGCCTTTTTGGCTCGCTATTACGGCGAGCGCCCGTGGACCTGGCAAGGTGTCGACCGCCTGGCGATGCGGGCGTTTCTCGGGGACCTATCGAAGCGTGGCCTGAGCAAGCGATCGATGGGGCGCACGCTGTCGGCGGTGCGCAGCTTCTACCGCTACATGCACCGCAACGAGATCGTGGACTCGAACCCCGCGCGTGCCGTCGGGGCCCCTCGCCTCGAGAAGTATCTTCCCGGATATCTGGACCGCGCGCAAATCGATCTCCTGTTCCAGATCGCCGAAGTGCGCGCTTGGGAAGGGGGCTTTGTGGCTGTGCGCAACCTTGCCATCCTCGAGCTTTTCTACTCGACGGGCATGCGCTTGTCCGAACTTCAAGGGCTGAGTCGCTCGGATTTGGACATGGTGTCGCAGCAGGCGAAAGTCCGCGGAAAGGGACGAAAGGAGCGCATCGTACCTGTAGGCGACCATGCCGTGCTTGCGTTGCGAAACTACGAGGCAAAGCGTGACGAGCTGCTGCGCGCTATTGGAGCGAAGGGGGATCGAAACGCCGTGTTCCTTGGCCGGACGGGACGGCGGATCGGCGTGCGCGCCATCCAGAAGGTGGTGACCGGGCTGCTCAACCAGATCGACGAGGACGCCGGATTGAGCGTGCACTCGTTGCGGCACACCTTCGCCACGCATCTGCTCGATGCCGGCGCCGACCTGCGAGCGGTACAAGAGCTCCTCGGCCACGCCTCGATCTCGACGACGCAGATCTACACCCACACCAGCGTCGAGCGGTTGAAGCAGGTCTACGAGAAAGCGCACCCACGGGCGTAAATCCTGCTTCCTGAGCCCGGTCGAGCGAGGTCGACCAGGTTCAGGGCATCCATGCGCATTGAATTCATCCCGGTCATCATCGGGGCTATCGTCTGCCTAGTCGGCCTTGGGCTGATCTTCGACGCCTGGACGCCGGACGACATCATCGTCAAGCGTGAGCGTCGCCGCCGGCCGCGCGTGGAGCGGAGCCGGAGCGGAGAAGCGTCGATCGGTGTTGGAGTGATCTGCATGGGCGCGGCGTTCATCGGGCGCGACACCTGGCGCTATTCCGTGGTCGCAGTCATCGTCGGAACGCTGTTCCTGCTCATTGGAGCCATCGGGAATCGTCGCTATTTCGCGCAGGCGATCGCGAACCGGGGAGCGCTGCGTCGACGTAACCGGCCGTCATAACAGTAGGTTAGCCGTCACGCTAGTTTTCGGGCATGTCGAGCTCCACGTACGTGCTGCCCCGAATTCGCGCGACGACGATTCTCGCCGTTCGCCGGAACGGCAAGGTGGCGATTGGTGGCGACGGTCAGGTCACGGTCGGTGAGACCGTGATGAAGTCGCACGCCCAGAAGGTTCGTCTGATTCGCGGCGGGAAGATCGTCGCCGGATTCGCCGGCGCCGCCGCCGACGCCATGACGCTGTTCGAGAAGTTCGAGGAAAAGCTCGAGCGCTACCCCGGCAACATGCCTCGGGCGGCGGTCGAGCTGGCCAAGGACTGGCGGAGCGACCGCGTGCTTCGCCGACTCGAGGCGTTGCTCATCGTTGCCGACAGGGAGCACGGCTTCATCGTCTCGGGCACCGGTGAGCTGATCGAGCCCGACGACGGCATTCTCGCGATCGGCTCGGGCGGATCCTACGCTCTCGCGGCGGCACGCGCACTGGTCGACAACTCGACGCTCGATGCGCCCGAGATTGTGAAGCGCGCGATGAAGATCGCCGGCGATATCTGTATTTACACGAACACCAATATATCGGTACTGGAGACGACCTGACGCGCGGATTCATCGCGATTCGGGGAACTCAACCCTCGGTGGTCTCAGGTCCCTGGTCTCTGGTCTCAGGTTGAACGCATGCCATCTCCCCGTACTCAGCAAGCTCTCGCTCGTCTCGCCGACCTGACGCCTCGTCAGATCGCGAGCGAGCTCGATCGTTACATCGTCGGCCAGGCCGATGCGAAGAAGGCGGTCGCTATCGCGTTGCGCAATCGGTGGCGACGCCAGCGCGCGCCCGAATCGATTCGCGAGGAGATCTCGCCGAACAACATCATCCTCATAGGTCCCACCGGGGTGGGGAAGACGGAGATCGCTCGCCGGCTGGCCAAGCTCGCCGGTGCGCCGTTCATCAAGGTCGAGGCATCCAAGTTCACCGAAGTCGGCTACGTGGGACGCGACGTCGAGTCCATGGTGCGCGATCTCGTCGAGAGCGCGATCGACATGGTGCGGAGCGAGCGCGAGTCGGAGGTCGAAGACCTCGCGCACGAGCGCGTCGATGAGCGCTTGCTCGACCTCTTGTTGCCGCCGCCTCCCCCCTCTCCCGCGCCAACACCGACGGAGAAGAGTGAGCCTGGTCAGGCCAACGGTCACGGCGCCAAGTCCGAGGACGACGCGCTCGGCGTGTTCCTCGTCTCGGGCAGCGGCGCCGTCATCAAGGAGCAGGTGGACACGGCGCAGGAGCGCTACAAGCGCACGCGCGAGAAGCTCAAGAACCTTCTACTCGACGGAAAGCTCGAGGAGCGAGAAGTGGAGGTCGAGGTGACGCCGGCGTCCGCGCCGATGTTCGACGTTCTCGCCTCGCAGGGCGCGCCCGAGGGCATGGACAACATCTCCGACATGCTCAAGGAGATGCTGCCCAAGCGAAAAAAGAAGCGGACGGTGAAGGTCAGCGAAGCACGACGCATACTTTTCGAGCAAGAGCTCGAAAAGCTGATTGATCTAGAAGACGTCACCGCCGACGCGCTCGAACGTGTAGAGACGCTCGGCATCATCTTCCTCGACGAGATCGACAAGATTGCCGGCGAGCGCTCGCAGATGGGCGGGCCGGACGTCTCACGCGAGGGTGTGCAGCGCGACCTCTTGCCGATCGTCGAAGGCTCGAACGTGCAGACGAAGTACGGCATGGTGAAGACCGACCACGTGCTGTTCATCGCCGCCGGCGCGTTTCACGTGTCGAAGCCGAGCGATCTGATTCCCGAGCTTCAGGGCCGCTTCCCGATCCGCGTGGAGCTGAAGCCGCTCACGGAGCAGGACTTCGTGCGCATCATGACCGAGCCGGAAAACGCGCTCACCAAGCAGTACGCCGCGCTCGTCGAAGCCGATGGGGCGAAGCTCGATTTCAATGCCGACGGCATCGCGGAGATCGCTCGTATTGCCGCGCTCGTCAACGAACGCATGGAAAACATCGGTGCGCGGCGGCTTCATACGGTTATGACGACGCTGCTCGAAGACGTCCTGTTCGACCTTCCCGACCAGGCCCACAATGGCTCGATCGTCGTCGATCAGGCGAGGGTTCGCGAGCGGCTCAAGGCTGTGGTGGAGGATGAAGACTTGAGAAAGTATATCCTATAGTGGTGCTCGGGTTTGGTGCGCATTAATCGCGTCAAGCGTTTGAGCGGACTTTTGGTCTCAGGTCTCTGGTCTCTGGTCCCAGGTTGAAACGTCGCCACCGCCGTTACACCTGAGACCCGAGACCAGGGACCTGAGACCGACACTTCTCACTCCGAGAGAGACGTCGATTAGTGCGGACGAGTGTTTACCACACACCGAACTCGATCCCCCATTGAATTGGCCTGCGCGGTGATTAGAGTTCGCCGCACGCTCCATTGAGTAGCACGGGCAGGTGTTCATCCGAAGTGTGACGCGCGCGCGTTGACGTCGTTTGAGGGCCCCCCGCGCGTCCCGGTGGATGTCAAAGTAGGACTGCGCTGAGGTCGCCGCGCGCTCGAGAGTCGAGCCGACCACGTGTGTTGTCCCGTGTTCCCACTGCTCCACCAGAACCTCCCCGTTCGTTCGCGGCTTCGCGCACGCCCATAGGCGTCGTCGAGGGGCGCGCGCGCGACGGTGTTGGCACCAACACCCTATGAGGACAGTCATGATGACAGCGTTCCAAACGTGGCGAGCGGGCAAGGGCCTGCGCGCTACGCTTGCCCTGTTGGCGTTGGTCGCGTTGCCCGCTGCGGCGCGCGCCCAGGCCACGATCACGGGTAAGGTCACCGCGGCCGGCCAGCCGCTCGTCGATGCGCGCGTGCTCGTGCGCGGCACGAGCCTGACAACCAACACCAACGGGGCCGGGGAGTACACCCTGCGCAACGTACCCGCCGGCACGCAGTCGCTCGAGATGCTTCGCGTCGGCTACCGCGCGCAGAACGCGACGGTCGCGCTGACGGCGGGGCAGAGCAAGGAAGTCAACTTCACGACCGAAGCGGCGGTCATTCAGCTGCAGGAGATCGTGACGACCGCCACGGGCCAGCAGCGCCGCGTGGAGTTGGGCAACGCGATCGGCGGCGTCGGCGACGTGAGCAAGCGCGTCGAAGAGTCGCAGGTCAAGAACGTTGCGGACCTCCTCGTCGCGAAAGCCGCGGGTGTCTCGGTGCTGCCGGGTAACGAGACCGGCTCGAGCGCCGTCGTTCGCATTCGCGGCACCAACTCGCTCTCGCTGTCCAACGCGCCGATCTACGTCGTCGATGGCGTGCGTATGATCTCGAGCTCCGTCGGCGTCGCCACGGGTGGCACGACGACGAGCTTCATCAACGACCTCAATCCCGACGACATCGAGGACATCGAGATCGTGAAAGGTCCCTCGGCCGCCACGTTATATGGGACCGACGCGGCCAACGGCGTCATCGTCATCACCACGAAAAAAGGCCGCGCCGGCTCGACGCGCTGGTCGTACTACGGCGAAAAGGGTGTGGTCAGCGATCGCAACAACTATGCGGACCAGTACGCGGTGTTCGGCAAGAACGCGGCTGGAACCACCACGCGCTGCGTCCTCGAAACGATCGCCAACAAGACCTGCTTCCCGGACAGCACCTCCTCTTTCAACCCGATGAAAGACCCGGAGCTGTCGCCGGTGCACAGCGGTCACCGTGATTCGTACGGCGCGAACGTCTCCGGCGGCTCGGACGCCGTCCGCTTCTTCGTCAGCGGCGACATGGAGAACGAGATCGGCCCGATCAAGATGCCGGCCTTCGCCCGCGCGTTCCTCGACTCGATCGGTGATCCCGCGAAGGATCACGAGATCTACCCGGAAGCGTTCCAGCGTCAGACGGTTCGCGCGAACCTCAACGCCGCGCTGAGCCCGACGTTCGACCTCGGCGTCAACTCCGCGTGGACGAACCGCAACCAGCGTCTTCCACAGACCGATAACAACACCGTTTCGATCTTCGCGACCGCGCTCAAGAACCCGGGCTTCCGTCCGTCGGCTATCTGCCGCACGAACACTGCAGCGTGCCTCGGCTACTCGCCGATCGGCTCGCTCGGCGAAGACTTGCGCGGCTACGCCAACTACATGCCCTCGCAGACCTTCCAGGACAAGCTCTGGGAAGGTGTGCAGCGCTTCAACGGCAGCGTCGACGCCAATTGGCGTCCGTATGCCTGGATGCAGAACAGCGGAAGCGTCGGGGTCGACGTCGCGTCGCGCAGCGACTGGGAGATGTGCAAACTGAGCCAGTGCCCGAACTCCGGCACCACGCGCCAAGGCTTCGTTTCCGATCAGCATTCGATCAACCGCAACTTCTCGGCGAAGTTCGTGAGCAACGGCTCGTGGCAGGCGGCCCAGTGGGCGAACCTGAAGACCACCGTCGGCGCCGACTACACGAACACCATGAGCGAGTTCACGGCGTCGAGCGGCACGAATCTACCGCCGGGCGCGCAGAACGTCGGTCAGGCCGCGGTGAAGAGTGGCTCGAACCAGCTCCAGACCGCGAACAAGACACTCGGCGTCTACGTGCAGGAGCAGGCTGGTTTCCGCGATCGCCTCTTCGTCACGGCGGCCGTGCGCTCCGACCAGAACAGCGCGTTCGGCACGAAGTTCCAGCGCGTGTTTTACCCGAAGCTCAGCGCGTCGTACCTCATCTCCGACGAGAGCTTCTTCCCCAAGTATCAGTGGCTCGATCAGCTCCGCTTGCGCACGGCGTACGGCGCCTCCGGCGTGCAGCCGGGCGCGACGACCGCGCTCCAAACCTTCTCGGCCGTGACGCGCACCGCGAACGCGACGACGCCCGGCAACGCGACGGGCACGGATCTCCCCGGGCTCGCGATGAACGCGCTCGGCAACCCGAACCTCAAGCCGGAAACGTCGGCTGAATGGGAAGGCGGCTTCGAGTCGCGCATGTTCAACAACCGCGCGACGGTCGACTTCACGTACTACTACAAGAAGACGAAGGACGCGCTGATCGCGCAGCCGATCGCCGCTTCCGCCGCGCCGTCGGCGACGACGATCACCGGCAACTTCGGCTCGATCATGAACAAGGGCGTCGAAGCCGTCGTGAACCTCACGGTCATGGATCGCCGCAACTTCGGTTGGGACATGACGTGGAACGGCTCGCACACCACTAACAAGATCCTCTCGCTCGGCGTCGATGCCACCGGCAAGCCGAACCCGACAATCGGCACGGGCACGACGCGTGATTCGGTCGGTCTGCCGGCCAACGGCTGGTTCTTCAAGCCATACACGTACGCCGACAAGAACGGCGACGGGTTGATCGACGACAGCGAAGTGACGGTGGGCTCGAGCGACCAGTACATGGGGTACTCGCAGCCGCGCGACATCCTGTCGATCCAGAACGGCTTCGACCTATTCGGCAAGAAGCTGCGCCTCACCGGGCTGCTCGACTACAAGGGCGGGTTCAGCGTCTACAACCAGACGGTGCAGTTCTACTGCTCGAACCAGCCGACGTGCTACGAAGAGACGAACACCAGCACGCCGCTCTGGCGGCAGGCGCGCGTCATCGCGCAGCGCTACACGGCGACGAAGACGCAGGCCGGCTACCTCGAGAACGGCCAGTTCTGGCGCCTGCGTGAAGTGTCGGCGATTCTGTCGCTCCCGCAGCAGCTGGCGGCCCGCGCGCGCGCCAAGGACGCGAGCCTCGTGTTCGCCGCCCGCAACCTCCACATCTGGACGAAGTACACGGGCACCGATCCGGAGTCGAACTACAACACCGGTGACGTGCAGACCGATTTCGAGACGGCCGCGCCGCCTTCGTACTTCACCGTCCGTCTCAATCTCCACTTCTAAGCGTTACTGAGGATTATTCGATGAAGCGATATCAGCCACGCGTCCGGACGGCTCTTGCCGCCGGCGCGGCCGGCCTCGGATTGATGCTCGGCGGTTGCAGCGTGAAGGACGAGCTCCTCGCGCCGCAGCAGCCCGGTGTCATCAGCCCGGGTGACGTAATTGGACCCACCGGTGCCGACGGTCTCTACGTCGGCGCCGTGGGCAACTTCAAGAACGCGCTGCTCGGCGGCAGCTCGAACACCGAGACGATCTGGCAGTTCGCCGGCCTGATGACGGACGAGTTCAAGTCGGCCGACACCTTCTCGCAGCGCAACGACGCCGATCAGCGCACCACGCAGACCAACGACGCGCAGCTCTCGCCGATCTACACGTCGCTGCAGCAGGCGCGCGGCTACTCGCGCACGGCGCTGGGCTACCTCCAGCAGTACAAGCCGACGAGCTCGAACGCCCAGCAAGCGGAGATGCTGTTCACGATCGCCTTCGCCGAAATGCAGCTGGGCGAAGACTTCTGCAACGGCATCGCGCTCGGTGAGACGGTGAACGGCGTTCCGCAGTACACCGCGCCGCT
>Ga0105245_10003929_pt1 | contig 13219 bp, 10 predicted proteins | sample KBSM54metaG_FD_81523 | JGI IMG/M metagenome (GOLD analysis project Ga0105245, IMG submission 81523) | Miscanthus rhizosphere microbial communities from Kellogg Biological Station, Michigan, USA - KBS M5-4 metaG | ecosystem: Host-associated > Plants > Roots > Rhizosphere > Soil | place... | reverse complement strand
TCGATCGACCGGGCGATCCGCTGCTGGACCACGCGGAAGCGGCCTACGCGATCCTCGAGCACGAGGCGATGCACCAGGAGACGCTGCTCTACATGTGGCAGCGCCTGCCCTTCTCGCAGAAGCGCAAGCCGGCTGGATACCAGCCGCGCGTGGGCGGCGAAACGCCGCGCGTCGAGATGATCGAGATCCCCGCCGGCTGCGCGACGCTCGGCGTGGCTCGCGGGACGAATCGTTTCGGGTGGGACAACGAGCATCCGGCCTTGAGCGTCAACGTTCAGGCGTTCACCATCGATCGCCACGACGTGACCAACGAGCGCTATCTCGAATTCGTGGACGCCGGCGGCTATCGCGATCCGCAGTGGTGGCGCCCGGAAGACTGGGCTTGGCTGCAGCGCGAGGCGATCGCACATCCTCTCTTCTGGGAACGTCACGACGATCGCTGGTACTGGCGCGCGATGTTCGAGCTCGTGCCGCTTCCGTTGTCCTGGCCGGTGTATGTGAGCCAAGCAGAGGCGTCCGCGTTCGCCCGCTGGCGCGGTGCGCGGCTGCCGACTGAAGCTGAGTTTCAGCGCGCGGCGTACGGATCTCCCTCCGGTGAGCGCGCGTTTCCGTGGGGCGATGCGCCCCCGGATGGCACGCGCGGTGTATTCGATTTCTCGAGCTGGGATCCAGAAGCCGCCGGCGCACATCCAATAGGGGCGAGTGCCTGGGGCGTCGAGGATCTGATTGGGAACGGTTGGGAATGGACGAGCACGACGTTCGGCCCCTTCCCCGGTTTCCAGGCGATGGCGTCGTATCCGGAATACTCGGCGGACTTCTTCGACGGTGAGCATTTCGTCATGAAAGGGGCGTCGATGGCGACGGCGAAGGAACTGCTGCGGCCGGCCTTCCGCAACTGGTTCCGCGCCCGCTATCCCTACGTATATGCAACCTTCCGCTGCGCGCTTTAGGACGGACGATGGGGCGTCGATCGAGGCGCTCGTCGGCGACATCCAGTACTACCTCACGCTGACGCCGCGGCAGCTGCCGTCGCGCTACTTCTACGATCCGCTCGGATCGGCGCTCTTCGAAGCGATCTGCGAGCTGCCCTGGTACCGGATCACCAGATCGGAGCGCCGGTTGCTCGAGTGTCACTCGCGCGAGATCTTCGGGCGCGTCGGGTCGTTGTCGACGCTCGTCGAACTCGGGCCCGGCAGCGGCGACAAGCTGGCGTCGCTGCTCAGCCGCGGAGGCGCGCTGGCGCGCGGGTTCTCCGTGCACCTGGTGGACATTTCCGCGGCCGCGCTCAATCTGGCCGAGCGCACGCTGCTGGCGCTGGATCCCGATCTCGTCGTGGCGCCCCATCTCGCGACGTACGAGAACGGCCTCGCCGACGCGATGAACGCGCGTGCCGGCAACGGCCGCGCGATGACGCTGTTTCTCGGCTCCAACATCGGCAACTTCGATCCGCCCGGTGCCTGCGCGTTTCTTCGCGCGGTCCGCTCGTCGTTTTCGATCGGGGACTCGCTCCTCATCGGAACCGACCTCGTGAAGCCCGAACGCGAGCTGCTGCTGGCCTACGACGATCCGCTCGGCGTGACCGCCGCGTTCAACCGCAACCTGCTCGTGCGCATCAATCGCGATCTCGGCGCGGACTTCGACATCACCGCCTTCCGCCATCGTGCCTTGTGGAACGCCGCCGAGTCGCGTGTCGAGATGCACCTGGTCGCCGGAAGCCGTCAGCACGTGCGGATTCCCGGGGCGTCGCTCGAGGTCGTCGTCGAGCAGGACGAGACGATCTGGACCGAAAGCTCCTACAAGTACGAGCCTGCGGGCGTCATCTCAATGCTGGAGCGGGCGGGCTTCAGGCGGCTGGCGCAGTGGATCGACGGCGACGACGGGTTCGCGCTGACGCTGGTCGAGGCTATTTGACCTCGCGCAGCAGCAGGTTGAAGCTGCCGACCGGGAGATCGGCCTGCAGCTTCACCGGCAGGCGGCGTTCGTCTTCCGAGATCCAGATGAAGACGTTCTTTCCGACAGGCTTCGCCTTGTCGTCGAACACGCTCAGCCTGATTTTCACCGCGGCTTGATCGCCCCTCGGCGTCCGGACCTTCTCGGACGCGCCCGCGTCGAACTGCACCTTGTAGTTGATCCCGTTGTCGGCAATCGGCATCGTCATTTTTTCGCCGGACTTGAGCGGGATGGCGCGCAGCACGTAGATCGCGGATAGCGCATCCTGCGTCACTGCCGACGTGGGGAAGTCGGACTTGACCGTCGTGTCCGACTTGTACTCGAACAGCACCTTCTTCGCGGTCCGATCGAACTGCGTCGTTTTGAACCGGTGCCGCTTGCCTTCCTCGCTGTACACCGATCCGCGCTGCGGCAGCAGGGTGAAGCTGTCCAGCAGCGTGTCCATCTTGTAGTAGACCGAATACAGCTTCGACAGCAGCGGTGTCGGCCGTCCTTCCGCCACGATGTAGTACGCGGTGGAGTTGAAGGAGGGTTTCTTTTCAAGGACGGTCGTCGTCGCCGTGCCGGCGATGAGATACGAGGACCACGAGACGTCGTAACTGAGTGTCTCTCCCGCTGCGAACGGCACGCGCTGCTCGGCGCGCGGTGCCGCGGCGGCCTTGACGGGCGGTTTTGCCGCGGGTGCCGGAGTCTTGCGGGATGCCCGCTGAGCGTTCGCCGTGAACGACGCCAACGCGACGAGCGTGAGGACGATGAGCGCGACACGCTTCATGTGGCTTCGCGAATCGTACCGGCCAGTGGCGCGACCGTCAAGTTGTGATGTACCTTCGATGAGATCCTATGACTGTTGCGTCGACTGCACTGGGCGTGCCCGGCTACACGTTTGCTGATTTGCACGAGCCTGAACGGCTCGCGTCCTTATACGAACGGTTTTGCGAGGAAACAGCGGCGGCCGACCCCGCGTTGTGGATCGAATGGGACGCGTATCGCCGTGCGCCTGACGCGCCGATGCCGCCCATCGCGCTCTCCAACCTGCTGATCGCGATGGCCCCTCACGTCAGCCGTTTCCTGAAACGGCTGTTCGACGTCGACGCGCCCGCCTCGACGATCGCCGCCTCCACGCGCGCGCAGGACGATCTCTTTCGTTTCAAAGTCGATTTCGTTCGGCGTCGGGTGCTGCCGCTGTTGAAGGGCGGCGCACACGTCGCCGCGACGGCGGAAGACGATGCGGTGGTGGAGGCGATGATCGCGGGCGCAGGGACCACGGATCGCGAACTGGCCGTGGCTCGTGCCGGCTGCACACTGCTCGACGATGACAAGGAATCAGCCAGCCCCAAGCCCCTGGCCCCAAGCCCCCGGCTCGAGGCGCTGCGACGCTGGTGCGCCGCGCGGCTTCACGACCGCGCCTATCGCCACTGGGTGATTTTCCGCTTTCCGGAGACTGTCGATCCGTTCCACCTGGTCGAAGTCGAGCGCCAGGATCCACGGATGCCCGAAGCGCAGACCGGTCCCGGCTGGCGGCTGCGGCGCCGCGACGGGTTTGGCTTGACCGACGGACGGATGCATCCGAGAGAAGTCCTCAGCGAGATTCACTACTGCGTGCTCTGTCACGAGCGCGACAAGGATTCGTGCTCGAAGGGACTGCACGACAAGGGCGGCAAGGTCTCTGTGAACCCGCTGGGCATCGAGCTGGAGGGCTGTCCGCTCGACGAGAAAATTTCCGAGATGCACACGCTGCGAAAGGACGGCGATGCGATCGGTGCGCTGGCGCTCGTCGTCGTCGACAACCCGATGTGCCCCGGCACCGGGCACCGCATCTGCAACGACTGCATGAAGTCGTGCATCTACCAGAAGCAGGAGCCGGTCAACATTCCGCAGATCGAGACCGGCGTCCTGACCGACGTCCTCGGTCTGCCGTTTGGCGTCGAGATCTACGGTCTGCTGACGCGGTGGAACCCGCTCAACGTCCGCCGGCCGTACGCGCTCCCTTACAACGGCAAGAAGGTGCTCGTGGTCGGTCTCGGTCCGGCCGGGTATACGCTCGCGCACTACCTTGTGAACGAAGGCTTCGGCGTCGTGGGGATCGACGGACTGAAGATCGAGCCGCTCCCCGAAGACATCACCGGCACCGACCGCTCGGCGCCGCAAGCGATTCGCGACTGGCGGGAGATCTATCGTCCGCTCGATGAGCGGGTGCTCGAGGGCTTCGGCGGAGTGTCGGAATACGGCATCACCGTGAGGTGGGACAAGAACTTCCTCACGCTCCTGCACCTGACGCTCGCGCGCCGGCGTGGCATCCGCATGTATGGCGGCATCCGGTTCGGCGGCACGATCCCAATCGAGGACGCGTGGGCGTACGGGTTCGACCACGTGGCGATCGCCACCGGCGCCGGCAAGCCGACGATCATCGACATGAAGAACAACCTGATCCGGGGGATCAGGAAGGCCAGCGATTTCCTGATGGCGCTGCAGTTGACCGGTGCGTTCAAGCGCAACGCGCTGGCGAATCTGCAGACGCGGCTGCCGGCGATCGTGATTGGCGGCGGCCTGACCGCGATCGACACCGCCACGGAGTTGATGGCGTACTACCCGGTTCAGGTGGAGAAGACACTCGCACAGTATGAGACGCTGACGAGGGAAGCCGGCGAGGAGCGTGTTCGCGCCGGCTACGACCCGGAAGAGCTCGCGCTGCTCGACGAATACCTGGCGCATGGACGCGCGGTTCGTGCGGAGCGCGAGCGGGCGGAGCGGGCCGGCGAGCCGCCGGACTTCATCGCGCTCGTGCGCGCATGGGGCGGCGTCACCCTTGCCTATCGAAAGCGCATGGTCGATTCGCCGGCCTACCGCCTGAATCACGAGGAAGTGATCAAGGCGCTCGAAGAAGGGATCGTGTTTGCCGAGAATCTGAATCCCATCGAGGCCGTGCCCGATGCCAACGGCGCGCTCAGCGGAATGATCTTCAAGCGAGAGGGGCTGGATGGGCAGACGTTCACTTTGCCGGCGCGGACGTGCCTCGTCGCCGCCGGCACCTCACCGAACATCACTTGCGAGAACGAAGCGCCCGGGACCTTCAGGCTCGATGCGAAAAAGAAATTCTTCCAGCCGCACAGCATCGTCGAGCGCGATGGCGGGTTTGGGCTGGTACCCGATCCTCAGGGGTTCTTCACGTCGCACGAAACGGACGGGAAGTTCGTGACCTACTACGGCGACAACCATCCGCGCTATGCCGGGAACGTCGTGAAGGCGATGGCGTCCGCGAAGCACGGGTTTCCGCAGGTGGCCCGGTTGTTCGCGCGCGAGCTGGCCGCGCTCGATCCCGGCAGACAGGCAGACCGCGACGCGTCCTGGCGCGAGCTGGTGGCCCGGCTCGACGAGGAACTGCTGGCTCGCGTCGTCGAGGTCGTGCGATTGACGCCGACCATCATCGAAGTGATCGTCAAGGCGCCTGCCGCCGCGAGACACTTTCATCCAGGTCAGTTCTACCGGCTGCAGAACTTCGAGTCGACGGCCCGGCGCGCCGGAGACGTGCCGCTGCTGATGGAAGGGATCGCGCTGACCGGGGCCTGGGTGGACAAGGAACGCGGGCTGCTGTCGCTGATCGCGCTCGAGCTCGGCGTGTCCAGCCGACTGGTCGCCCAGCTGCGAGTGGGCGAGCCGGTCATCGTGATGGGTCCGACGGGCGCGCCCACCGAGATCCCGGACAACCAGAACGTGCTGCTGCTGGGCGGCGGGCTGGGCAATGCGGTGCTGTTCTCGATCGCGAAGGGGATGCGCGAGCACGGCAACCGCGTGATCTATTTTGCCGGCTACAAGAAAGGCGAAGACCTGTTCAAGCGCGAGGACATCGAGGCCGGCACCGATCAGGTGATCTGGAGCACCGACATGGGCGCGACGATCGTGCCTGCACGTCCGCAGGACCGGCACTTCCGCGGCAACATCGTGCAGGCCATGATGGCGTACCAGAACGGCGACCTCGGCGAGCGTCTCGTGCCGCTGGGGACCGTGGACCGCATCATCGCGATCGGTTCGGATCGGATGATGGCGGCGGTGAAGGCCGCGCGCCGCGGCGTTCTCGCGCCGCACCTGAAGCCGGAGCACGTCGGCATCGCGAGCATCAACTCGCCGATGCAGTGCATGATGAAGGAAGTCTGCGCACAGTGCCTCCAGAAGCACGTCGATCCGAAAACCGGCAAGGAATCGATCATTTTTTCCTGCTTCAACCAGGATCAGGACATCGACCGCGTCGACTTCCCTAACCTTGCCGCCCGCCTGCGTCAGAACACGGTCCAGGAAAAGCTGAGCGGCATGTGGTTCGACCACCTGCTCCGCGGATAGGAATCGGGCAGCGGCGCAGCGTCGGCACGCTTGACAGCAGCATCAGCATGGAAGAAGATCGGAGTGTGCGTGTTATCCGAAAAGTGTCCGTTCAGACCCCGCTCCCGCAGGCCGCCGGCCGGCTCCTGTTCGAGGCCACCCGCCGAGCCGAAGCCATGGGTCTCATCGCGCCGGATACAACGGGCACGAGCCCGCTCGACGCCGGAGCGGTTCGCCACCTCGCGTCGCACGTCCGGCAGGCCGGCATTGCGAGCGGCGCGGTCGCCGCGCTGAACAACGTCGAAGCGCCAACAGGCGAAGAACTGGCCTCGCTGCTCCGCACGATGATTGCCGCGCTCGATGCGTCGCCGGTGCCGAAATTCGAGTGGGCGGGGTTGGCCCGCGTGCTCGACTCGGAACAACTCGCGTCGCTCCTGTCGGTGTCCCTCTCCAGCCTGAACCGCTATCAATCGGGGGAGCGCGACACGCCGGATCCGATCGCGGCCCGGCTGCACTTTCTCGCGCTCGTCATCGGCGATCTCTCCGGTTCCTACAACGACGTCGGCATCCGCCGGTGGTTCGGGCGGAAGCGGACCGCGCTCGGCGGCCGCACGCCCGCGCAAATCCTCACGGGCGACTGGGATCCCGAGGACGCGGGTCCCGAGCAGGTGCGCGCGCTGGCTCGCGAGCTCGTGACCATGTCGGCGACATGATTGCGTTTCGGCAGGTCGACTGGCGCTATCCGTTTCTCTGGGAGGACGCTTCTCAACCCGCCGGCCGGTGGCATGGCGAAGGCGAAGGGCCGGCCCACTACTTCGCCGACACACCTGACGGTGCGTGGGCCGAATTTCTCCGTCACGAAGAGATCGACGATCCGGCAGATCTGCTGACGATTCGACGCCAGATGTGGGCGGTCGAGATCGGCGATCGCCCGGATCGTCAGGTGGATCTGCCTTCGCACATTCTCAAAGGCGGCGCCGACACCTATCCCCGCTGTCAGCAAAAAGCCCGGGCGTTGAGAGCAAAGGGCGTCGATCGGCTCGCGGCTCCGTCGGCGGCGCTGATCGCCGGCGGCGCGCGGCCCTTGCGCGTCCGCAACGGCGTTGAGCCGGCGGATCCGCGCGACGGGCTCGTGATCGTGATTTTCGGGATGCCGGACGAATTGCTGGGCTGGCCTGCCGCGGTCGATGCTCGTCCCCCCGACGATCTTCTACCGCGCGTTCATCATTATCGGCCGCGCCGCTGACTACGCGACGCGCCACCCATCGCCGCGCAGCGAGTTCATCAACTCGACCGAGCGTTCGATGAGTTCGGTGGGCTCTTCGACTTCTTCTACGGATTCAGTGCCATCGGGGTGCGTGATGATCACACGATAGCGGCCTGCCAGGCGGTCGTGACTGATTTCGTAGCGGAGCTTTTCACCGTCTCGATCGAAGAACCAGATCATCGCTCATCAAGGATATAGCAACGAATGTGAGGTTGCTACGCGGTGATACGGCTCAGCGTCGCGTGTGTTCATTCACAGACGTTCGTGTCAGGTAGTGGGATAGAAAAGTGTGAAAATCAGCCTGCTCCTCGACCTGCTTTGTAATCGATTTCCCGGCGCCGTGCCCCGCGCGCGTTTCGACGCGCAGGAGAATCGGCCCGGCCGCCGCCGCAGCCGCTTCCTGCAGTCGCGCCGCGAACTTCTTTGCCATCCCCGGCGCGACCCGATCGTCGGTATCGGCTGTCATCACCAGCGTCGGCGGATACACGGTGCCGTCGACGATGTTGTGATACGGCGAATAGCGGAGCAGCACAGAAAAATCGCCCGCATCATCCGCACTGCCGTACTCCGGGATCCAGAATCGGCCGACCGTGAAGAGGTGATAGCGCAGCATGTCGGCAACCGGCACGCGGCAGATGACGGCGCCGAACAGATCCGGCCGCTGAACCAGGCAGGCGCCGACCAGCAGGCCGCCGTTGCTGCCGCCTTCGATCGCGATGCCGCCGGGTGCGGAGCGGCCGCTCCGCTCGAGCCATTCGGCGGCAGCGATGAAGTCGTCGAACACGTTCTGCTTGTGCGCGCGCATGCCGGCCTTGTGCCACGCGTCGCCGTACTCTCCACCGCCGCGCAGGTTGGCGACCGCAATCGTCCCGCCCTGTTCCAGCCAGAGGATGTCGGACGGATCGAAGGCCGGAGTCAGGCTGATATTGAATCCGCCGTATCCGGTCAGCAGGATCGGCGAAGGCGACGGCTGATCGCGGCCGCTCACGAGAAACATCGAGATCTGAGTACCGTCCTTCGACGGATACCACACCTGTTCGGTCACGAATCCGCTGGAATCGAACGGCAGGCTGTCGCGATCGATCGGCTCGAGCGCCTCTCTACCGCAGGCCATGATCGTCGGCGGCGTCACGAAGGACGTGAAGGCCACGAACGATTGCGCATCGGTCCACTGCGCCGCCAGACCGTTGATCGTGCCGATCTCAGGCAGCGCGATGATCCGCTCGTCGTGTCCGTCGAGCGTCCAGGTGGCGAGGCGGCTGCTCGCATGGCGGAGCGAGCTGACGAGGAGGCGTCCATTCGCCACGGCCGCGTCGACGATCGTGTCGCCCGACTCCGCCACAATCGTCCGCGCTTCGCGAGCGTCGCGTTCGTGTGCGCCGTCGCTCAGATCGAATCGCACGATGCAGCCAAACGGTGCGTGGTCGTCGGTGCGGAAATACAGCCGGCCGTCGCGGCCGTCGATGAAATGCCATCCGGACGAAAACCCGGTGACCAGCGCCTGTGGTACCGCGGACTCGAGGCCGCCGCCGAGATCCATCACGTGAACTTCGGCGTGATCGCTCGCGCCCTGGAAGCTGCCAATGACGAGATGGCGCCCGTCCGACGTCACCTTGACGTCGAAGACCACTTCCGGCGCATCGGGTCTGTGATACACGCGGCGGTCCTCTGACTGCGGAGCGCCCATGCGGTGATAGCAGACCTGACAGAAGTACTGCTCGTCGCCGGCAGGTACGGAGCCGGGCTCCGGATAGCGCGTGTAGAAGAACCCGTCGCCGTTCCATGCGATCGACGCGAACTTGACCCAGTTGAGGCGATCGTCGAGAGTCCTGCCCGATGCGACGTCGTGAACGCGCAACTCCTGGACGTCGCTGCCGTTGCGCGACAGGCCGTACGCGACGCGGTCGCCGGACCCGTCAGGCTCGAACACGGTGATCGCCGTGGTCCCATCCTTGTCGAGCAGATTGGGATCGACAAGGACGGAAGGGGGCCCTGAGCCCTCGACCCGGTACAGCACCGCCTGCCCGCGGGTCCCGTCTGTCTCGGTGAAGAAGATCCGATCGCCGCGTGCCGCGGGAACCGACATTCGTGAGACGCGATGCAGCTCGCGCAGCCGCGCGGCATGTTCCGCACGCGTTGGCGATTCGAGCAGGCTCTGGCACAACCGGTTCTCGGCGGATACCCACGCCTGCGTTTCGGGATCGTCGGCGCTTTCCAGCCGGCGGAAGGGATCTGGAACAGCGACGCCGTGGAGCACGTCGACCAGATCGGTGCGGGGAGCTGCCGGGTACTTCATCTGTGGATTAGACAGAAGGACACGGTTGTTCGTGTCGAGGTCAGTGCTGGTTTGCCGCGAAGACCGCCGCGCCCAGTAACCCTGACTCCGCGTTCAGGATCACTTTGACCGGCATGACGGCCAGCATCCGATCGAGCGGCGGCTTTGCGCGAAACGCCCTCATGAACGTGCCGTTCGTCAGCACCGCGAGGAGCTTCGGGGCGATTCCTCCGCCGATGTACATGCCGCCGGTCGAGACGGCGCGAAGCGCCAGGTTTCCCGATTCGGCGCCGTACGCCTCGACGAACATGTCGAGGGTCTCCACGCAGCCCGGGCACCGGTGCTCGAGCGCCGCCGTCGAAATGGCGCTCGGCGCATCGGGCGATTCGAGGTCCACCGCCGCGGCGCACGGCTGCTGCTGGTGAGCGACGCGATGAATATTCACGAGGCCGCGGCCGGACACAACGTGTTCGACGTCGGCGCGGCCGTACCGCTGCACGAGATCGCGCGTGAGGGCAATCTCGCGCTCGGTCCTGGCGGCGAAGTCCGCGTGGCCCGCCTCCGAGGCGGACGGCACGAATCGTCCGTCGATATTGTGAAGGAGCGCCTGGCCCAGGCCGGTGCCGGCCGCGATGAGGCCGATGTTGCCGCCGCGCAGCGCTTCTCCTTCCTGGAGCACGTGCGTTTCGGATTCGCGCAGCGTCGGCACCGCATGCGCGAGCGCTTCCAGATCGTTCAGAAGCGCAACGCGCGAGAGCCCGAACGCCGCCGCGACCTGACGCGCGTCGACGAACCAGGGCACGTTCGTGACCTTCACGGTCTCGCCGACCACCGGTCCCGCGACGCCGAAGCATGCCGATGCCATCCGTCCGTGCTCCGCGACGGCCTCCACGGCCTCGCCGATCTTCAAGAACTCGCCGATCATCGTCTGCAGATCGGGATAGTCGAGCGTGCCGAAGGAGCGGACGACGATCGCGCGTGGCCGCGCGGGCGCTGCGTCGAAGAGCCCGAGCAGCGTTTTGGTTCCTCCGATGTCGCCTGCGAGCAGCATTCTCTCTTGACTTCCCACCTATTCTCCATCATCTTGGAGCGGTTTCGTCCCCCAGCCCATCAGACGGAGAGGCCGTTTGCCCTCATCCTCGCCTGAGTCGAGTCGCTTATCCCTCGCGGGACAGCTCGTCGTGTTTACCGGAAAGCTCAGTTCGCTCGGCCGCAAGGACGCGCGCGAGCTCGTCACGCGCCTTGGCGGCGTCACGGCAGACGATGTCAACGCGAAGACGACGATGCTGGTTGTCGGCGCCGAAGGATTCGGTCCGACACCCAACGCGGCCGAAGAATCGTCGGACGCGCCATCGAGCCGATCGGTGCGCGACACGTCGAACAAGTTGAAGCGAGCCGAGGAGTTGAATGCGCAGTCCGATGCGCATCAGATTCGCATTCTCAGCGAGGAGGAGTTCTGCCGGCTGGCCGGCGTGCCGACACCGGAAACGCTGAAGCGTCAGTATCACGCGCTCCGCGACGTGCTCGCGAGATACCGCTCGCTGCGCGAGGATCATCTTCGCTACCTGGTGAAGTGCGGCGTCTTGCGTCCGGTGCTGCGGACCAACGCCGACACTTTCTTTGCGTTTCCCGATTTGGCAGCGATCAAGCAGGCCAACGAGGAGATCGCTCAAGGCAGCAGCTTCCGCAGCGTCGTACGCACCCTGACGGCGGCCCGCCAGGGTCAGCTCGAATTCGATTTCCGGCTGGATGCGGCGCCAGCCAAGATCATCACGTTGCGGAGAGCCGAAAAAGACCGTCAGGACAGTGCCGCGAAGCTGCCGTCGGCCGGCGCTCACGCGGCCGTTCGCGATACGGCGCTCGCCGAGGAGTACTTCTGTGCGGCCTCCGCGCTCGACGAGGGCGACGAATCGACCCGCGAAGAGGCGGCGACCGCGTATCGCAAGGCGCTGGAGCTCGATCCCTATCTGGTCGCGGCGCTGATCAACCTGGCGAACATTCACTACAGCCGCGACGAGCTGGTCGAGGCGCAGGCGCTCTACGAGCGCGCGATCGGCCTGGAATCAGATTTCTTCGAGGCGCATTTCAACCTCGGGAACATCTACCACGATCTCGGCCGCTTTCCGGAAGCGCAGGCCTGCTATCGGGAGGCGCTCCGCCTGAACCCGTTCTACGCCGACGCGCACTTCTATCTCGCGGTCACGTTCGAGAAGATGGGGCAATCGCAGGACGCGCGTCCCCACTGGCGCTCGTACCAACAGCTCGCGCCGCAAGGTGAGTGGGTCGAGCTCGCTCGGGAGTTTTCGGAGTAGCGCTGAGCCCTAAGCCCTCAGCCCTTCTGAATCTAGTATCTGTATTCGTTGGGGTCGCGCTTTTTCGGCGTCCGGCGCAGCTTGTAGAACTGGCAATCGGGACACCACGCTTCGGGATCGAATCCGGTCGTGCCCGCCATCGGGAGGACGTCGCGATGGCCGCAGCACTCCGGGCCGTCTTCGGGCGGACGCCGCCAGCGGCACGACTTGAATCGCTGTACGGCGGCCGATTCGGCCGGAACGTCCGCGGCCGGCTCCGCCGGGGAGTCCGGCGACGTGGGCTGCGGCACGTTGAAAGGATCGGACATCGAACTCATTCTAGTTGAAGGCCAACGGCCTTGGAAAGAAACGCCAGCGCGCGCCGTTCCTCGGGCGCCACGAGCGTGATCGCCTGACCCACGGCGTCCGCACGCCCCGTCCGCCCGACGCGATGCACGTAGGCGTCTGGAGAATCCGGCACCTCGTAATTGATGACAGTGTGAATCGCGTCGATGTCGAGGCCGCGAGCCGCGATGTCGGTGGCGACCAGCACCTTGTATTTTCCGCTCTTGAACCCCTCGACCGCGATGCGGCGCTGATCCTGACTGCGATCGGCATGGAGCGCGGTGCACTTCACGCCGGCCGAGGCCAGCCGCCGCGCCAGCCGATCGGCGCCGATCTTCGTGCGAGAAAAGATCAGCACCGGTCCTTCCGGGTTCTTCAGATGATCGATCAGCCAGTTCGGCTTGTCGTGCGCGGCCACGGCTTCGACCCGATGCGTGATGCTCTTGGCCGGTGCGCTCCGCTGGCCGACCTGGACGTACTTCGCGTCTCGCGTGATCTCCAGCGCATCGCGGACGACCTCGTTCGGCATCGTCGCGGAGAAGAGCAGCGTCTGGCGCATCGCCGGCATCGCCGTGATGATGCGCCGGACGTCGGGCCAGAAGCCCATGTCCATCATGCGGTCGGCCTCGTCGAGAATCAGCAGCTCGATGCCGCTGAGGTCGGCGTTCTGCTGGCGCATGTGGTCCATCAACCGGCCAGGCGTCGCGACGATGATGTCGACGCCGGCCTTGAGCGCGCGCTCCTGCATGCCCATCTCGACGCCGCCGTAGACGGCTG
>Ga0105245_10003925_pt1 | contig 13222 bp, 18 predicted proteins | sample KBSM54metaG_FD_81523 | JGI IMG/M metagenome (GOLD analysis project Ga0105245, IMG submission 81523) | Miscanthus rhizosphere microbial communities from Kellogg Biological Station, Michigan, USA - KBS M5-4 metaG | ecosystem: Host-associated > Plants > Roots > Rhizosphere > Soil | place... | reverse complement strand
CGGTGCGGGCAGGATCTCCATGGCCACGGTGTTGTTCAGCCCGGTGGCCGCGGCCCAGGTGCCACCAAACGTGGTGGGCCCCAGGACCGTGCCGGTGTACCCGATGCCGCGCCAGTCGATGATCGTCACGCCGTCGGTGGGCCCAGCGGAGTCCGTCAGGTCCAGCACCGTGTTGGCGTTGGCGGTGAACGTGGTGTTGTTGTTGGGGTTGTCCGTCATCCCCCAGACCCACGACCCGGGCACCGTGGTGGTGACCGAGATCGTGGCGTCAGTGGAGGTGGACGTGGCGACCTTGCTGGCCACACCCGCGGCGGACTGGTCCCAATGGGTGCCCACGAACACCAGCGGGTCGATGATCGTCCCACCGGAGCCGGTGCCCCACCCGGTGAACGTCACGGTGATCGTGATCGACCCGGGCGGCTGGTCGAAGTAGTGATACCAGCCCTGCACCCCGCCACCGACACCAGAGAAGGTGCCGATCGCCGTGGGCAGCGGGGACCAGGTCGCGCCGCTGGAGTCGCTGATCCCCATTGAGGCGGTGCCGTTTTGGGTCCAGCCCATCGCGGCGAACACCAGCACAAACGAATGCGCCGGGGGGGAGAACGCGGCGGTGGTGTCCGATGCGCGCTGCCCGGTCCCCGTCTTGGCCGCGGGGGTCGAGCCGTCAAAAGCAATACCAATGACCGCCACGACTCACCCCCGGCCTATTTAGTTAAGGGCCTCCAGGATGAAGTTGTGCAACTGAACCGAGTTGGAGGCACTGGACGCCGACCAGGTGGCGAATAGGTCCACGATCTGAGCCGAGGTCGAGTCGAAACCAGTGCCCACAGCTGGGGCAGAGTCCGGGAGCACCGCAGTGTTGGCGTTACCGCCAGTGGAGCCCACCACAATGGAGGACGTGAATTTCCCAACCCCCAGCAGGTTGGCTGCCGTGCCGCTGCCAATTGCCCGGCACGTCAACAGCACCATCAGTTCCCACGACTTATTGGTCAGGGACGCCACCGTGGTGAACGCCGCCCCATTCCACACCACCGTGGACCCGAACCTGATGTCGAACGTGATCGTCGGTGGGCCGGTGGTAGTGCTAATTCGACCTTGCGCTGTCAAGCGAAGGACTTTGCCGATCGAGAAGAAGTTCGCCGGCAACGTGAACTTAGCCGCACCCGGCAAGACAGACGTCGCCGTAGTGGTCGTGTTGACCGCGGTGCCGTCGACCTGCGCTGAGATCAGCGTCTCTTGCCACGTTTGGAGACTCATCTACTGCCCCTAGTTGGTGACCGTGAAGGTCAACGTCAATTGGTCACCGGACGCGGACAAGGTGGCCGTGGGCGACACCAACGTCTCGAACTGCATCCGACCAGTGGTGGCCACGATGCTGTTGAACACCGCGGCCTTGGCGATGGTCACCGGCAGGGAGTCCGACCCGTTGGCGGTGTATGTGGCCGCCAGGCTGTAGCTGGCCACACCCGTGGTGTGCGCGTAGGTGGCCAACTTCTTGATCAGCCCACCGCCCACGGTGGTGATCTCCCCGGACAGGGAGGTGTCCGTCGCCGCCGGGGCCGTGGAGTTCGCGGTGATCGCGATGTACCAGTACGGGGCCTGACCCGGCAGCACCACGTACACGCCCGTGCTCGGGGTGGCCGCGGCCGCACCACCAGGCGACCCGGGGGTGTACCAGCGGTCCACGGTGAGCACCGTGCCGGTGTTGGACACCACCACCCCGTAGGTACTGCCCAGGGTGACGATGTGCCCGGTGTAGGTGCCGAAGCTAGCCCCGGAGTCCGTGGCGGTGGTGGCCGTGGGAGAGCTGGTCGTGGAGCCCGTGGCCCCCGCGATGTCACCCCCCATCGCCGTGGCCTGGCCGTCATTGCCTGCATTTACCTTGATCTGAATCGCCCCCTCTAAAACAGCAGACGGATCAGGCCGCCGCTATTTCCGAATACCGCAATAGGAAGTCAGTGGCCGCGGTCACTCAGCCGGCTGGCCGTTGCCCCGGGGGGTCGGCTCCAACTCCGGGTCCGAGGTCTCGCCCGGCTCCAGGTCTTCGGGCTTGATGCCCATCTCCGCGGCCCTGGTGGCGTGCGCCAACCTGGCCCGGCCCTCCTCCAGGTCGTGGATGTCGCAGTCGAAGAACGCCGACAGGGCCCGCGCTAGGCGCTCGTCATCCGAGGCCACCCACGCCGCAGGCTCCGACGCGATGCGCTTCCACAAGCCGTCGTCGTGGGTGATCGTGCGGAACCGCTCAGAGTGGGAGTCCTCATCCGGGATGTGAATGGTGGTGACCTGCTGGCCCTCCACCACATTCCCGTCAGGGTCCAACGCAGCATGGTTCCCCAATAGAACAATGGCCATGGCAAATGAACCTTTCCGCTCACAACGGGAGGCGATTTATGCGAATGAATAGTTAGTGGCATTCGACGGGTTGCGGATGTTATGGCGCAGCAGCTTCTCCTGGACCGCAGTGACCAGGTCTTGTGTCTGCCACACATGACCGGCCACGTTGATCGTGATGCCAGCGCCCGCAGCCCCAACGCCGCCGCCTAGGGCCCGCTCGAACGGCAACCCCGCCCCCGGTGGCAACGTCCCCGAGGTGATCAGGTGCAGCGCCTGGTCTTGCCCACCGGACCAGGCGCGCATCAGGTTCTGCGCCAGGGACTCCACCGCGGTGGTGGCCTGGTGCGCCTCCTGGTTGATGCCCTGGGCGATACCGGGGGGTATCCACCGGCCCACCTCGTCGGCGAACACCTTGGACGGGGAGGAGATCCCCAACGCGGACAGCGCCGCGTTCTTGATCCCCGCGGCCAGGCTGGACACCTTGCCCATCAGCCACGACCACCCCGAGGCGATGCCGTTCCAGATCCCGACGAGCAGGTTGTACCCAGCGGACACCAGCCACGACGCCGACCCGGCGAAGTAGTTGATCAGCCCGCTCACGAACCCGGAGATCCCAGACCACACGGTGGACTCGAAATTGACGAACCCTTGCCACAGGCCCTCAAGGATGTTGGTGCCTATCCCCATCATCACCGTGGACGGTGAAGCGATACCGAACCCGTGCAAGAACCCGGCGATAAAGTTCTTCACGAAGTCACCAATACCGGAGATCACATTACCGACAAAACTCGTGAACCCATTCCACAATCCGTGGAGAATGTCGGACCCGGCGTTGTACAACATTGTTGGCGCGTTCGCGAAGAAATTAAGAATCGCGTCCGGGACCGTTTTAAGCCACGCCCAGAACCCATCCCAGGCCTGTTTCGCCCCGTTCCACAGCCCCTGGAGTAGGTCCCACCCGGTGTGGATTAGCCACGAACCGGCCGTGGCCAGGCCACTAGTGACCATGTGGGGGAAGTTCAGGATCCAATCATTGAGTGCCTTCACCCCGGTGATGAACCCGTGGTAAAGGCCCTGGGCCGCGTCCCACGCCGCCCTGGTCAGCTTCCCGGCCGCCTCACCAAGTACCCGACCCCATTCCGCGGGGCCACCCATGATGAAATGGGTTATCGCGTCGAGGCTCTTCTTGACGTTGGAGCCCATGGTGAGGAAAAGCCGCTCAAACGCGGACACCCCGGGGCCGATCTTCGCGAGCGGGTTTGTGAACCCGCCCATGAAATCGTCCCAGGCCCTCTTGATGCCATTGAACACGGCGACGATGGCATGCCAGATCCCGGTGAAGAATGACGCGACGCCACGCCAGTGCTCGATCAGCTCGTAGACGCCCATGGCCAGGGCTGCGACGAGCAGCGCCACCCACGTCAGCGGGTTCGCTAGCAGTGCCGCGGTCCATGCCACGGTGGCCGTGACCGCCGCCCAGATCGCTGGCACCAAGGCCACGCCGATCGCGGTGGCCAACCCCACCAGCAGCACCGGGTGGTCCGCGAGCAGCTTGAACAGGCTGCCCAGGATGGACAGGAACACCCCCAGCGGGGGCAACAGCGCCGAGCCGATCTGGATGGCCGCCGCGCCGAGCCCGTCTTTGAACTCAGCCCACTTCTGGTTGAAGGTCTGCTGGATCTCCGACCAGCCCTTGACGTGGTTGCCGGCCTCGGCGGTCGCCCCGGACACCGCGGAGATCGCCCTGGCGGTGTTGTTGGCGTTCTCCCCGCCGATCATCAACGCCACGTTCATGCCGGTGGCGTCACCCATGGCCTGGCGCAACGCCCCCGAATAGGTTTGGTAGATCTCCGAGCCGGACTTCGCTTCGGTGCCGATACCGTGCATGGACCCGGCCAGCGCGGCGAAGCTGGTCACCTGCTTGTCATTGATGACGCCCATCGCCTTGGCTGAGGCGGTGAACTCCTTCATCGACATGGACCCGTCGAGGACTTTCTGGCCCAGTTCCTGCACGGGTGGGGCCATGCCCTTGAGGGCGTTGGTCAAATTGACCACGACCATGCCGTCCGGGCCCATTTGGGACTGGATCCGGGAGGAAATGTCGTTGATCGTCCCCGACAGGCCCTTCTCCCCGAGATCCTTGGACACCTCGGTGGCGTTCATGCCCAGCGCGGCGAGTTCCTTGGACTGGGCCTGGGTGGGGGCGGCCATGTGCCGGATCGCGTCCGCGAGGTTCTCGGTGGCCTGCTGCGCGGACATGCCGTGCATGGTCATGGAGGCTTCGTCACCCAGGATGTCGTTGAGGGCGACGTGGTTGGCTGACGCGACAGGCAGCACCGCGGCCAGGGATCCGGCCAGCTCCTGGAACGTCATCTTGCCCTGGGAGGTCGCGGCGACCAGCTTGGAAGTGACCGTCGCGGCCTGATCGGCGGGCAGGTGGTAGTCGGTCATCGCCGACGTCAAGGCGTCCGCGACGGTGGTCAGGTCCGCGTTCTCCGTCTTGGCGCCCTCAGCGGCGGCCTGGAGGACTTTCAGGCCATCCGCGCCGTGCTGGCCCCCGGACTCCACCTTGTACATGGCGGTGGCCAGCTGCTCAGCGGAGTAGCCCACCTGCCCGGCCATGGACAACATGCCCTGGCGGACCATGTCGATGTTGCGCTGGTCCTCACCAGCGGACAGGGCCAGCCGCTCGGTGGCGGACTGGAAGTCCCCGGCCATCTTGACCGACTCCACCGCTGCGGCGGCCAGTCCGAGCTTGGCCCCGAACATGGCCTGGGACATCAGCCCGCCGGCCTTGCCCAGCCCGTCCGCTGCGGTCGCGGCCTTCGCCCCGGCGGCCTCGGTTTGGGCCGCGGCGCCGGCCATGGCCGCGCCCACCTCGGTGTTGGCGGCGGCGGCGGACCGTTCCGCGGCCACCATCCCCTGGGACAGCTCCGCGGTCCGGGCGGCCATGGCCCCGTAGTTGGCCTCCACCTCCGCGGCCATCGCCCCGGCCGCGGCGCCCACCTCGGTCATGGACGCCATCAGGGCTTGGTTCTCGGCGATGACCGCCTCAGCCCCCGCTGCCCCCTCGGCCCCACCAGCCAACCCACCGGACATGGCCTCAGCCATGGAGGCGCGGACCTCGGCCATGGAGGCGGTGACCGTCGCGGCCATCTCCTCACCTGCGGCGGCCACCTCGGTGAACGCCGCCAGCAGCTGCGCGGGGTCACCAGTCAAGATCACGAAAAGGTCTTCGATTGCCTCACTCACCGGACACCCCCCGCCCGGTTCGCTAGATGCTGATGGTCATGCCCCCGCGGAACACCGCGGTGAACGAGGCCCTGGCGGTGATCGCCGCGACCTTGTGGAACGCCGGCCCCAGGAACGGGTACGCGGCCCCGTTACGCAACATGCCCATCTCGAGGTACATGCCGTAGCGGGAGCTGGGTGTGCGCCGGTTGTGGGGGGAGTACAACCCGGCCTCCGGGCCCACCCGGATCGCGATGCCCCCCGTGGTGGTGGGCATCGGGTTGGAATGGGTGATGGAGCGCACCAGCGTCCCGGAGATGCGGGCCGGCCCGGACCCCGGGGTCGCGGGGGTGGGGGTGCCGTAGGCGTGTGAGCCTTGGCTGGCGTTGCGTTTGGCCTCGGTCTCCACCGCCAACGCGACCGGGGTCAACGCTATGGGGATCTTGACCAGTACCTGCGCTGCTGCCTTGGCTGCCATCATGGTGAACACCCCGGGCGCCAGCTCACGCGCCATGACGTCCCCCTTTCACTGGCGGGCCTTGTCCATGGCGTCTTTCTCGGCCTTGCGTTTGATCTGCAATAGGTCCCAGCAGAAACGGCGCACATACACCGGGGTGTCCTGCAGGTCAGGCCAGGACCAGCCCATGCCATCCGGGTGCATCAACTCGAAGTCTCGGACCTCTCCGGGGACTGGTCCGCTGGCCCAGGTTCCGTCGTAGATGGACTCGGCGACGCAGATGACTGACTCGTAGTATCCGTCTTCGCCGAGCCCGAGGGAGGGTTTACGGCGTCCTTGATCACCTCGGCCAGCCTGTTCTGGATGACCATGGGCAGCTTGGCCACCAGCTCTGCGGTGGGTGGGGACGGTAGGCGTTCCATGTCCGCGACCTGCCCGGACTCCAGGTCGACGCTGATGGAGTCCGGGTCATACACCCGCCACCCCAAGATCAGCTTGGCGTACACCTTGTACATGGACGTCATGGCCGCGACCGGGTCGGCTGGCTTGCCGTCCGGTCCTTCGGCCACGTCCTCGGGTCGCATCTCCTGCGGTGCCATGTATTGCGGGTTGCGGATGGACAACCAAATCGGGTCATTCTCTGGGTCGTCGGACAGGTCCGGGAATGGGATGTGAATGACGCGGTTCGCGTAACCAGCCAAAGTGGGGCCCTTCTATTCGCTGGTGTTAGTAGGCGGTGGTTTGCCAGTTCTTGAGGACAGCGGCCACCGACCCGGCATCGGTGGTGTTGTAGATACCGGACAGGGAGAAGTCGGCCTGGACGTACATGCCACCCAGGTCACGCTTGCCCTTGGACCACCCGGATTGGGACAGGGTCAGCGCCAGGTTGGCCCCACCGAAGGCCAGGGGCTGTTGCAAGGTGGCCACGGTGGGGGTCTGGGTGTAGTTCAAGTACAGGTTGAGGTCGGTCAGGTTCTCAAAGATCGCCTTGTAGGTGCCGTCGACCTCCAGGGCGCCCTGGAAGATCTCCCGGGGGGCTTGCAACCCGTTGCTGGAGTGGATCACGTCGATCTGGCGTTTGAGGTTCAGGTCGTAGGTCAGGCCCCGGGTGGACGCGGCGCCGGCGTTGAGCATCGTCCATTCCCACCCCAGTACCGGGGCGAACGCGGTGTAGGTGGGGGTGGGGGTGGACTGGGACACCCCGGGTAGGGCCTTGGCCTTCGCGGACAGGGTCACCGCGGCCTTGGGGTCGATCTTGATGCCCAGGTCGGAGAACACCGTGTCGGTGTAGCCCAGGGTGGGTGTCCCGGAGCTGGTGTCGTACACCGTCAGGGAGTAGGTGGCCTTGGCGGCGGCCGGGTTCTGTTTGAAGGTGTGCGTGGTGGCCGCGACCACCGGATCGGCACTGGAGTGGGCCTTGACCAGTCCCACCGCTGAGCCGATCACGGAGGTGACCGTCAGCACCGACCCGGCCACGTTGGTGACCTGCGCGTACTCCCCGGTGGCCCCACTGCCGATCTGGATGATCGTCGGGGTGGGGGTTCCGGTGATGCCCGCCGCGGAGGCCACGTTGATGGTGGAGGCCCCGATGGACGTGTTGCCCGTCAGGGTGGTCGAGGCCCCGGCGGTCACGGTGTCCGGGCCGATCACCGCGCGCAGGAAGTGCCCAGTCACGTCCGGGTAGGCCATCATGTCGATGGACCAGTCGGCCTCCGCGCCACCCTGGTACAGGCCTTGCAGCACGGAGTCATTCGCCCGGAACGACTCGTCCTTGATCGCTGCGTACATGTCCTCGTAGTCGGCCTTGGTGAATGGCAGGTAAGCCGTGGGGGCGACATAGGTGCCCGCCACGGATTCCTTCGCTATTCCCAGGATCGCAAGGCGGGATAGCTGAGTCATTCCTTGTCCCCCCTCGCGGTGTTGGCCGCCGGCTTATCGGTGGTCTTCTTGTCGGGTTCCTTGTCTTGCTTGTCCACTAGCTCAAAACCGGCCAGCGGCTCGTCGTAGTCGAATGTCTCGCCGGGGGGCACCGTCACCGGCGGGTCCAATGTGGGAAGGATGATCGGGGCACCGCTGATGTTCTTTTGCAGCACGGCGAAACCTCGCAATGAAAGGGAAGGGTGGCGAAAACAGCGGGGCCTAAGCGGTGAAGTCAGCGTCCTGCGCGGAGTAGGTGACAAAGGCGCGTAGCTCGGAGTCATCCCGGATGGACCGGTCCGGGGGGTCGAAGGTCACGTGGACCTCGCGGGGATCCTCCGCGACGGCCAGGAACCTGCCGCCGTGGGTCTTGTCCCCCCGGTAGGCCCGCACCCGGGCCAACACCAGGTCGATCGCGGCGTCGAACGCGCGTTGCTCGTCCTCCGCGGACCCGGTGCCCTTCTGGAGGGGCCACACCAGGTCAAGGCGTAGCTGGTAGGTGGCCATCACCCGCTGGTTGGCGAACCGGGTCTCCCGGATGGTGCCGCGCATCACGTACAGCTGCCCCTGGGTGCGCCGCCCGGGGGTGCGGGGGTGGTAGGCCTGGACCACGCCGAACGGGCCACCAGCGGAGGCCACGAGCGCGGGCAGCCCATCCCCCGAGGAGGCCAGGAACGCGGCCTCACGGTCACACACGTCAGCGGTGCTCACGCCGGCACCCACTTCCCGTCCTTGACCCACCCGTGGTGCCCGCACTGGGGGCAGAGCAGCGACGGGGACAGGGTCAGCGGGTCAAAGGACTCCACCGTCCACAGCGCCGAGCTTGGGTAGCCCTCAGCCACCCCGGGCAGGTCGAACAGCACCCCACCGAAGTGCACGCCCCCATCGGAGCCGTCCGGGGTGGGATGACGCTCGGTGATCCCGGCGCGCTCATGCCCGCGGTAGGACATGAACCGGATACCGACCCCGTGGCCGATGTCGATGTAGTCGCCGACGTCTTCCACCAGGAGGCCCCCCTATGCTCCGCACCATGGCCAGGACGTGGTGGCAGTTGTCGTTCTCCGACCCCCGGCGGCCCCAGGGCCAGCAGTGGCTGGGTGGTCTCAACACGGAGGCGGCCACCATCCGGGACGCGATCACCTGGGCCCACCTAGCGGGCATCAACCCCGGTGGGGAGGTCCAGTTCGTGGGGATCATCACCGACGATGACGACCCCATCTCCCCGGATTGGGTGGACCAGTTGTTCACCGACCCGCAGAAGTGGATGGCCCAGCCCCTGCCGCGCAGCGCCCGCCCGGTCCGTGTGGACTGGGCACCGATGGTCAACGGCCACGACGTGCGCGGCTAGCGGTCCCGGAAGAACCACCAGGGCAGCGCCACCACCACCACGAACGCGATCATGAACTCCACCAGCTTGTGCGGGATCGGGATCGGGATGGGCATGGCCGGCCCCCTCACCTACGGCGTCGGCGTCTCCTCCACACCCGGTGGGCTCGGACACGGCGGCGCAGCACGGGCCGGTGGAACCGGTGACGGGCCCGGGTGTGCAGTAGCCCCCGCAGGTTCCGCCGGGTGTGTGCTGAGACCAACGACCGCGCGCCGCGGCGGTAGTGGGGCCCGCGGTGCCGCGGCGACCGCCCAGGGATGCCGCGGTGGCGTGGGCGCAGCGGGGTGGTGCGGTTGTGGCGCTTGAGTAGCGCCGCGCTGATCTTCGCCCGGGTCGCCGCGGACAGGTGGCTGCCTCGACGCTTCAACACCGCCGCGACCCGTGCCTTGGCCAGGTTCCTCTTCGCCGCGGCGACCTGGGCGGCGGTCTTGGGTCGGCCTTTCTCCGCGGCCCTGGCCTTGGCGAGGTTGGCCTTGGCGGCGGCGACCTGCGCCGCGCTGCGGGGCTTGCCCTTCTGCGCTGCCCGTGCCTTGGCCAGGTTCGCCTTGGACGCCGCGAGCTGCGCTGCGGTCTTGGGCTTGCCCTTTAACGCCGCGCTGATCTTCGCCCGGGCGGACGCGGACAGCGGATGGCCGGCGTGGTGCTTGCCCTTGAGTGACGCGCTGATCTTCGCCCTGGTCGCGGCTGACAGGGGGTGTCCCTTGCGTGTGGCCACCCCGCACCCCCGGTCGTGCCACCATGCGGCCCGTGACATTCGTGATAGCGGTCGACGGCCCGGGGGCCACGCTGCAGCTGGTGTGCCCAACGTGCGGCCCGGTCCTGGACCTGGGACAGGTCACGGGCCTGGGTGAGCTGGAATACGAGATCGAGGACCACCTGGACCGTCAGCACTCCGCGGTCACCGGCGCACGTACGGGGCCAGCATCTCCATCGCCTCAGCCCGTAGCTCGTTCGCGTCATGCCCAGACGGGCGCGCCTCCGGGTCCAGTTGCTTGATGGCGATGCTGGCGGCCATGAACCGGCTCGCCTCCATCAGGTCCACCGGGACCGGGTTGTACCCACCCCCATAGGTGACCTTGATGGTGGTACCGGGGGGGATGAACGTCCCCAGCTGGAAACGACAGTGCCCGGTGTCAGGCTCGTACTGCACGGTGGACACCAGCACCTGCTGGTCCCCGCTAAACGACCGGAACACGTGGATGTCGGAGATCGACCCCTGCCACAGGTCCGCGTAGCGCGGTGGGTACTCCCGCACCCAGAAGTGGCGGGTGAGCAGCGTGGACCCCAGCGACTGCGCCCGGGAGAACCCCAGCTGACTAGTGGGGTCCAGGGGGATATAGGAGTCCAGGGCGTCCTCGATGTCCATGGCGTCGGCGCGTTGGGTCTCCACCAGCCCCGTGAACAGGGCCAGCCGCCGGTCGCACGCCGACTCACACGCCCGGGTGGCGCTGATCATCAGGCGGGCGTGGGCGCGGGCGTCGAAGCCCCTGGTGAGGTCCGCGAACGGGCCCTCGTTGAAGTCCGCGGTGGATGCCAGCGGAATGGGGGTGTCAGCAGCCACAACGCACCCCCATCCCGCTGGTGTTGGTCACTTCCTGGTGCTTGAGCCAGGCTGCGGGCGCTGCTGCGGGGTGGCCGGCTTGCGGCTGTCCCCGTCATCACCCTTGGCGTCGTCGGACTTGGTGTCGTCGGACTTGTCGTCCTTGCGGTCGCCCGGGCGGGCGTCCTCAGCGGACGGGCGCTGGTCAGTGCCGGCCATCTCATGGCGCACACCCGGGTGCTGCACCTCATCCCCCGCGGGATGGTTCGGGCCCTGCGGCCTGTCCAGCTTGTTCTCCGAGCTGCCCGGGGTGACCGTCGCGAACGGGTGCGTCGACCCGGTCATCACGTTGGCTGGGGCCATCTCAGCCCCGGTGTCCCGCAACCCGGTGTCCACCGGCTCATCACCCTTGGTGTCGGTCTGGGCCCACCGGCCGTCCTGCAGCCTGGTCCCGGACGGGGACTCATTGCCGGTGCGGGCCTTGGCCGCTTGGCGCTCCGCGACTTCCCGGCGGTACCGGTCGGACTTGGCCTCATCGGAGGGCCGTTGGCCTTCCGGGGGGTCAACCTGCTCGAACTGCCCATCCCGGCGTTCCAGCAGCTCCTCACCCAGCGCGTCGGGAACCTCGATGGTGGCCCCGTCCTTGTCCCACTCGTAGCCCCCGGACGCGCTGCCAGCGGTCTTCTTCTTCAAGAACACGTCACTACACCCCTCGTTCGTGATGGCCGTCAGCTGTAGGCGACGGTGGCGGCACCGGAGTTGGTGGTGCCCACCGCGGTGATGCCCACGGCGGCGGGCATCCTGATGTCGTAGGCGGTGCCAGCGGCGGTGGACACCGGGACGATGGCCAGGATCGTGCCCGACGCCGCGCCGACGCTGTCGTAGAAGGTCAACACGCCCGGGGCTGTCCCGGACGCGGTGGTCAGCAGCACCCGGTTCAGGCGGCCAGGGCCGTTCTTGATGACCGTGGTCCCGGGGCCCGCGGCCACCGCCACTGAGGCGATCGAGTCAATGTTGTAACCATTGTCATCGACCAGGGTTCCCACCATGTTGTGGGCCATTGTTTCCCCCATTTATTCGGTGTAGACAAGCACGTCCACTATTTGTTGGACCCCGGTGAATTGCGCGGCCCACACTGTGTCCCCAGCATCCAATTTGAGTGTCACCTGCGGGTTCATGGCAATGGTCTCGTCCATGGCGTTGTCATTGGACAATAGGAACCCGTTGTTGACGCCCACCGCGGAGTCACCGATGAACACCCCATTTCCACCGGAGTTGGTGGGGCGTAGCCGGGCGATCAGCGTGTAGCCGCCGCTGACGTCCAGGCCCTCGGTCAGCTCGGTGGGCATCTTGCTGTTGGGGATGACCACGGACCGTGTGGTGAACACCAGCGACCCTCCTCTTGGGTTGAAGGCAACCCCCTGGGGGCAGAAGCGGCCCCAGCACCAACCCCCAGGGGGAGCCCGCTCACAGGTTCGCGACCAGCCGACTCATCCGGCCGACGTACTTCGGCGCTCTCACGGCAAGGCATGTGTCCGTGAGCACCGCGAACGGCAGGGTGTCCGGGGCTGTCACCGTGGGGGCCAGCGGGATGATCTGCATGTCCCGCGTGTAGGGGCGCACCATGAAGTTGGAGTCCCGCGGCACCAGGAAGATGTCCTCCTGCACCCCGGAGCGGGGGAACGCGCCCGCGTTGGTGCCCTGGTACGCCGCTGGCCCAGTGTTCCCGGAGCTGTTGGTGTACAGGTTGGTGCCGGTGTCGATGATGCTGGTGACCGCGGCCCCGGTGATGTCGAACGCGTCCACCACGCCCAGCAGGGTCTCAGTGCCCGAGCTGGTGCCCCGGTACACCTTGTACAGGATCGGGGACGCACCATCGGGCATGTTCGCCGGCGCCGCGACGGTCAGGGTCACCGTCGAGGTGGACCCGGAGGTGACCTGGGACACCTCAGCGGAGGCCTGGATCTCCCCGAACCGGGCGATCACCGCGGCGACCTTGTAGTAGTAGGTGGCCGCGGCCAGCGTGCCGCCGGTGGTGGCGGTGGCGGTGGTCACCGAGCCCTGCTGGTTGGACCGAGGCGACAAGAAGCTGGTCTTGACGATCGGCACGTCCCTGTAGGTCGGGACGTTCAGGCCGGCGCCGATGGTGACCTGCGGGGCCTGGAACCGCTGCTGGCTGGTCAGAACCTGGGACACCGCGCTGTTCATCCGCGGGGACATCAAGAAGCAGTAGTTGGACCCGATGGGCATCGCGGCGTTGGTCTCCACGATGTCGATCAGCTGGTCCAGGTACCGCAGGGCGAAGTTGGAGTTGACGTCGATCGCGTTGACGAACGCGTTGGACCCGGACCCGGCG
>Ga0105245_10003924_pt1 | contig 13223 bp, 13 predicted proteins | sample KBSM54metaG_FD_81523 | JGI IMG/M metagenome (GOLD analysis project Ga0105245, IMG submission 81523) | Miscanthus rhizosphere microbial communities from Kellogg Biological Station, Michigan, USA - KBS M5-4 metaG | ecosystem: Host-associated > Plants > Roots > Rhizosphere > Soil | place... | reverse complement strand
GCGTCGCGGTCCAGCCGACGAACGGGTCCTCGAGTCGGCCCCGTCGCCTGGCACGCTCCTGCGCGAGAGGGACCGGCTCGCCCTCGGCGTCGTGGGACAGACCGGTCATCCGGCGGCGCTCGGGGGGCGCGGCTGCTCCGGTCGTCACGGTCGGTCACTCTAGGACGCGGCGCCCCATTCGGCGCTGACGCGCCCCTGACATGATCGGGGGCGTGACCTCCCAGCCCGAGCGCGCCGGCGTCCTGGTGCTCGCCGCGACCCCGATCGGGCGGGCCGGGGACGCCTCGCCCCGGCTGGCCGCCGAGCTCGCCGGCGCCGACGTGATCGCGGCCGAGGACACGCGTCGCCTGGCACGCCTCGCCCGGGATCTCGGGGTCGAGGTCAGGGGCAGGGTCACGTCGTACTTCGAGGGGAACGAGGCGGCTCGGACGCCGGGTCTGGTGGAGCGGCTCCTGGACGGTGACCGGGTCGTGCTCGTCACCGACGCCGGGATGCCGAGCGTCTCCGACCCCGGCTATCGGCTGGTGGCGGCCGCCGTCGACGCGGGCGTGCCGGTGACCGCGGTGCCGGGCCCCTCGGCCGTGCTCACCGCGCTGGCTGTGAGCGGCCTGCCGGTCGACCGGTTCTGCTTCGAGGGGTTCCTGCCGCGCAAGGCCGGTGAGCGGGCGCGCCGACTGGCGACCCTGGCGCAGGAGGAGCGGACGCTGGTGTTCTTCGAGGCACCGCACCGCACGGCGGCGGCGCTGGCGGCCATGGCCCAGGCGCTCGGTGCGGATCGGCCGGCCGCCGTCTGCCGCGAGCTGACCAAGACCCACGAGGAGGTACGCCGCGGCGGGCTCGGCGAGCTGGCGCGCTGGGCGGCGGACGGCGTACGCGGTGAGGTGACGGTCGTGGTGTCCGGCTCGGTCACGTCCGCGCTCGCCACCGACCCGGAGTCGCTGCTGGGCGCGGTGGCGGCGGCGGAGGAGACCGGGCTGACCCGCAAGGACGCGATCCGCGCGGTGGCGACACGCGCCGGCGTACCGAAGCGGACGGTGTACGACGCGGTGCACGGGGTGGGCGGACCCGATGCCTGACGGCCCGATGCGGAGCCGTTCCGCCGACAGCGAGCACGGCCGGCGCCGCGACCGCGAGCGTCCGCCGCCACCCGAGCCGCTCCCGCACCCCGTGGTCGACAACCACTGCCACCTCGACATCTCCGACGGCGACTGGCTGGAGACCGGTGAGGCGATCGCCCGGGCGAGCACCGTCGGGGTACCGAGGATCGTGCAGATCGGCTGTGACCTGCCCGGCGCCGCGTGGGCGGTCCAGGCCGCCCGGGACCACGCCGCACTGGTGGCGGGCGTGGCCCTCCATCCCAACGAGGCGCCGCGACTGGCCGCCGACGGACGCCTCGACGAGGGGCTCGCCGAGATCGAGCGCCTGGCGCGGGCGCACGAGAAGGTGCGCGCGGTCGGTGAGACCGGGCTCGACTTCTTCCGCACCGGGCCCGAGGGCCGCGAGGCCCAGGTCGCGTCGTTCACCCGGCACATCGACCTGGCGAAGCGGCTCGGGAAGACCCTGGTGATCCACGACCGCGACGCCCACGACGCCGTGCTCGACGTGATCGACGGCGAGGGTGCGCCGGAGCGCTGGGTGATGCACTGCTTCTCCGGCAACCCACGGTTCGCACGGTCCTGTCTCGACCGCGGCGCCTACCTGTCCTTCGCCGGGACGGTGACGTTCAAGAACGCCCAGCCGCTGCGTGACGCGCTCGCCGTCGCACCCGTGGACCGGGTACTGGTGGAGACCGATGCGCCGTTCCTGACGCCGACGCCCTATCGCGGACGCCCGAACGCGTCGTACCTCGTGCCCCTGACCGTGCGGGCGATGGCGGAGGTGCGCGGAGACGACCTGGAGGCGCTGTGCGCGGCGATCGACGCCAACACGGAGGCGGCCTTCGGCGGGGCGTGGTGACGCCCGAGTGCCACCGTGGCGAGCGTGTTCTAGCGGTTTTCGGACAGGGAGAGCCTGATCACAGCTCGTGCCGAGGAGTTGGGACCGCGTCAGCGGGTTCCGTATGTTCTGGTGACTGTTGGCCGGGATCGGGTACATGATGATGGAGCCGGCGTCCGGGGCTGCGTACCAGTTGCGTGGCCTTCTCCATGAGGAGCGGATGTCGTCCCGAGGCCCGGAAAGTACGACGTCTGGAGAGCTGTGCGCCAGAAGTTCGCACGAGTCACCACGAGCAAGGCAGCGCTGGTCGCCGCCGGGGCGGTCGCCCTGGCCGCGGTGATCGGCACCACCGTCGGCTACGCGGCGATGGGCAAGGACGTGACCCTCAACGTGGACGGCCACGTCGAGCACGTGACGGCCGACGGCGACACCGTGGGGCAGGTCCTGGCGGACCAGGGGATCTCCCTCCGGTCCCACGATGAGGTCGCGCCGGCCGTCGACCAGCCCGTCCACGACGGCACCAGCATCGCGGTCCGCTACGGCAAGCCGCTGAAGCTGGACGTCGACGGTGACACCACGACGTACTGGGTGACCGCGACGAACGTGCGCGGTGCGCTCCAGGAGATCAACCGCAGCTTCGACCGCGCGCACCTGTCGGTGAGCCGCGGTGCCGGCATCACCCGCGACGGGTTGCGGATCTCGATCGCGACCCCCAAGCGGCTCACGTTCGTGATCGGCGGCAAGAAGGCCCTGCACCGGATCGTGCCGGCGTACACGGTCGCGCAGGCGCTGAAGGCGCTGGACGTCAAGCTCGGCAAGCACGATGTGGTCCACCCGGGCCTGCACCGCCGGCTGAACCAGGGCGACAAGGTCGTTCTCGACCGGATCCGCATCGTCCGCAAGCACGTCGACGGCGAGTCCGTCCCCTTCACCACGGTCACCCGCGACGACGCGTCCATGGCGCGCGGCTCGAGCACCGTGGTGCGCGGCGGTCGCGACGGTCTGCGCAACGTGACCTACCGGATCATGTTCCGCAACGGGCGCCTCGTGGCCCGCAAGGTGGTCTCGCAGGAGGTCCTGCGCGACCCGGTGGCGAGGATCGAACGCGTGGGCACCAAGACCGTCGCGCCGAACTTCGCGGGCGGCACCACCGTCTGGGACCGGCTCGCGCAGTGCGAGTCCGGCGGCAACTGGGCCACCAACACCGGGAACGGGTACTACGGCGGACTGCAGTTCTCGCTGGGCACCTGGCGGGCGAACGGTGGATCCGGACTTCCCAGCAACGCCTCGCGACTGACCCAGATCGCCATCGCCACCAAGATCCGCAACGCCAGCGGTGGCTACGGCGCGTGGCCGGCCTGCGCAGCGTCGCTGGGTCTTCCGCGGTGACAAGGCGATAGCCGGCTCGGTGGCCGGTTCGGGCCGGGTCCCGAACCCCCCTCGGGACGTGGATCGGTGCCATCGGCCACCGGACGGTCAGCCTGACTCCCCCCAATAGGCTGGCCACCATGACGTCCGTCGGCCCGACTCTGCTCGGGCCGGCGGACGTTCGCGCACTCGCCGCGCGGCTCGGGGTGCACCCCACCAAGCAGCGGGGTCAGAACTTCGTGATCGACGCCAACACCGTACGGCGCATCGTCCGCGAGGCCGCCCTGGAGCCCGACGACGTGGTCGTCGAGGTCGGACCGGGGCTCGGGTCGCTGACGCTCGGGCTGCTCGGCGAGGTCCGCCGGGTCGTGGCGATCGAGGTCGACCCGGTGCTGGCCGCCGCGCTGCCGGCGACGCTCGCGACGTACGCCCCCGACCTGGCCGGACGCTGCGAGGTCGTGGGCGCCGACGCGCTGCGCGTCACCGAGATCCCCGGGCCGCCGCCGACCGTGGTGGTCGCGAACCTCCCCTACAACGTCTCCGTGCCGGTGCTCCTGCATCTGCTCGCCCTGCTGCCCGGTCTGGAGCGCGGGTTGGTGATGGTGCAGTCCGAGGTCGCCGACCGGCTGGCCGCCCCACCGGGCTCCAAGGTGTACGGCGTACCCAGCGTCAAGGCCGCGTGGTACGCAGACGTCCGCCGCGCGGGCGCGATCGGGCGCAACGTCTTCTGGCCGGCCCCCAACGTCGACTCCGGTCTCGTTGCCTGGACCCGACGCCCGCCTCCGCCGACCACCGCCACCCGCGAGCAGGTGTTCGCGGTCGTCGATGCGGCGTTCGCCCATCGCCGCAAGGTGCTGCGCGGCGCACTGCGCACCCTGGCCGGGTCGGGAGAGGCGGCCGAGCGAGCGCTGGCGCAGGCGGGCGTCGACCCCATGGCCCGCGGGGAGTCGCTCGGGATCGAGGCCTTCGCCCGGATCGCCGAGGCCCTGTGATGAGCGGTCTCACCGTGCGGTCGGCGGCCAAGATCAACCTGCTGCTCGGAGTCGGAGCCCCGCGTCCGGACGGGTTCCACACCCTGGTCACCGTCTACCAGGCGGTGAGCCTGTACGACGACCTGACCGTGGCGCCGGCCGCCCGGCTGAGCGTGGCGACGCAGGTCGCGCCGTACATCGACGCGAGCCACCTGCCCGAGCCCGGGCACAACATCGTCGATCGCGCCGCGTCGGCGCTCGCCGGTCACCACGGGCGACCGGTCACGGCCGACGTGCGCGTGGACAAGAGCATCCCGATCGCGGGGGGTCTGGCCGGTGGCTCGGCCGACGGCGCCGGGGCGCTGCTCGCCCTCGACCGGCTGCATGGGCTCGGTACCAGCGACGACGACCTGCTCCTGCTCGCGGCCGGCCTCGGCAGCGACGTACCGTTCGCGCTGGTCGGCGGCTCCGCGCTCGGTGAGGGCCACGGCGAGATCGTGACCCCGCTCGACGATCGCGGTTCGTGGTGGTGGGTGGTCGTGCCGTCGGAGGAGGGGATGTCGACGCCGGCGGTCTACCGGCACTACGACGAGCTCCGGCCGGACGCACCGGAGCGGCCGGGGCCGCCGGACGGTGTGGTCGACGCGCTGGCCGGCGGCGACGTACATCTGTTGGCGGCGGCGCTGCACAACGACCTCGAGCAGGCCGCCTGCGACCTGCGCCCCGACCTGGCCAGGCTCATCGTCGAGGGCGTCGACGCCGGCGCCCTGCGCGGGCTGGTCTCGGGCTCGGGGCCGACGTGCGTGTTCCTCTGCGAGTCGGGCGAGCACGCGCGCACGGTCGCGGGTGCGCTCACCGCGGCCGACGACCGGCGCGTCGTCCTCGTCGCGCACGGCCCCGTCGCGGGCGCTCACGTGGTGGCCGATGGCTAACCTCGTCAACCTCGAGCGGGTCTCGAAGGCGTACGGCGTGCGCCCGCTGCTCACCGAGGTGTCGCTCGGTGTGGCCGCGAGCGAGCGCATCGGCATCGTCGGCCGCAACGGCGACGGCAAGACGACGCTGCTCCGGGTGATGACGGGGCAGGAGCCGCCCGACGAGGGGCGCGTCTCGGCCGCCCGGGGGCTCCAGATCGCGCACCTCCACCAGGGCGACACCCTCGACGACACCCACTCGGTCCGCGACGCCGTGCTCGCGGGGCGGCCCGACCACGTCTGGGCCGCCGAGCCCCGCACCCGGGAGATCGTCACCGAGCTCCTGGCCGGCGTCGAGCTCGACCGGGCCGTCATCGGCCTGTCCGGAGGGGAGCGCCGACGCTGCGCGCTGGCCGAGCTGCTGCTGCACCAGCACGACCTCCTGGTGCTCGACGAGCCGACGAACCACCTCGACGTCGAGGCGGTGGCCTGGCTCGCCGGACATCTCGCCGCGCTGCCGTCCGCGCTCGTGGTCGTCACGCACGACCGGTGGTTCCTGGACGCCGTCTGCGAGCGCACCTGGGAGGTGCACGACGGTGTGGTCGACTCCTATGACGGCGGCTACGCCGCCTTCGTGCTGGCGCGGGCCGAGCGGCAGCGGCAGGCCGCGGCGTCGGAGGTACGTCGTCGCAACCTGGCCCGCAAGGAGCTCGCCTGGCTACGCCGTGGCCCGCCGGCGCGCACCTCCAAGCCGAAGTTCCGGATCGAGGCTGCCGAGGAGCTGATCGCCGACGAGCCGCCGCCGCGCGACCGGCTCGAGCTCCAGCGCTTCGCCACCCAGCGACTCGGCAAGGACGTGCTCGACCTCGAGGACGTCGACCTGGTGCGCGGCGAGCGGACCCTGCTCTCGGGCGCGACGTGGCGCCTCGGTCCAGGTGACCGGGTCGGGATCGTCGGCGTCAACGGCGCGGGGAAGTCGTCGGTCCTGGCGCTGCTCGACGGCACCCTGGCTCCGACGGCCGGACGGGTGAAGCACGGCCGGACCGTGTCCGTGCAGCATCTCACCCAGACCCTCGACGTCCTCGATCCCGAGGGCCGCGTGCTCGCCACCATCGAGTCGATCCGACGAGTCACCCGCACCGCCAGCGGGGACGTGACCGCATCCTCGATGCTCGAACGCTTCGGCTTCACCGGCGACAAGCTGACCGCCCGCATCGGCGACCTGTCCGGTGGCGAGCGCCGCCGCTTCCAGCTGCTGCGGTTGCTGCTCTCCGAGCCCAACGTGCTGCTCCTGGACGAGCCCACCAACGACCTCGACATCGAGACGCTCACGGTGCTCGAGGACTTCCTCGACGACTGGCCGGGCACCCTGGTCGTCGTCTCCCACGACCGCTACTTCCTGGAGCGCGTCACCGACGTGGTCCACGGCCTGCTCGACGACGGCCGGATCTCCCTGCTGCCCGGAGGCGTGGACGAGTACCTCTCCCGCAGAAGGAGCCTCGCGAGCGAGCTCGCATCGCCTCTCACTGCGGCCGTTCCGTCCCGGCAGGCCGGGTCGGAGCGTCCTCGCTCGGGGAGCGCGGAGGAGCGGCTCGCCCGGAAGACGCTGGCCCGGGTGGAGAAGCGACTCGAGCAGGTGGCGGCCCGTGAGACCGTGCTGAACGCCGAGGTGCTCGCGCACGCGTCCGACCACGAGCGGCTCGGCGCGCTGGGGGCCCGGCTGGCCGAGCTGACGGAGGAACGCGAGGCTCTCGAGGCCGAGTGGCTCGAGGCGGCCGAGCAGCTCGAGTAGCGCAGAGCCAGGGCCTCGGCGTGTGGCTCAGGAGGTCGTGCGCCCCGACTCGGCGAACGGCGCGAGGAGGATGCGCAGCAGGGACGCCAGGCGCGTGCGGTCGCGCTCGGGGAGGTCCTCCAACAGCCCGCGCTCGGCGTCCAGGAGCGCAGCGAACGCCGCGTCCACGGCGGCCCGGCCGTCGGCCGTGAGCCGCACGATGACCCCGCGTCGGTCGTCGGGGTCGGGATAGCGCTCGACGTACCCGCGGGCGCTGAGCCGGTCGATCCGGTTGGTCATGGTGCCGCTGGTCACCAGGGTCTCGCGCAGCAGCCGCCCGGGGGAGAGCTCGTACGGCGCGCCCGCACGGCGCAGCGCGGCGAGCACGTCGAACTCCCACTGCTCGATGCCGTGCGCGGCGAACGCGTCGCGCCGGGCCAGCTCGAGGCGGCGGGCCAGCCGGCTCACCCGGCTGAACACCGCGACCGGCGCGAGGTCGAGGTCGCCGCGCACGCGGCCCCAGGCCTCGAGCAGATCGTCCACCTCGTCGCGCACGAGGGACAGTCTAGGGGCTGTCGAGAATCTTGACATCAAGATGGTTCCTCAGCAGACTGAGGGTTATCTTGATGTCAAGATACTGAGGAGGCGCCGTGCCGCACACCTGGGACCCCGACCGCTACCTGACCTACGCCGACGAGCGTGGCCGCCCCTTCGTCGAGCTGATGGCGCGCGTCGGAGCCGAGGCTCCGGCGTCCGTGGTCGACCTCGGCTGCGGACCGGGCAACCTCACGTCTCTGCTGCGCGAGCGGTGGCCCGACGCCGACATCTCCGGTCTCGACTCGAGCCCGGAGATGATCGAGCAGGCTCGGTCCGCCGAGCCGAGCATCACGTTCGAGGTCGCCGACCTGCGCGGGTGGGCAGCGGCGGGCGACCCGGTCGATGTGCTCATCTCCAACGCCACGCTCCAGTGGGTCCCGGACCACCTCGACCTGCTGCCGAGCCTGGTCGGCCGGGTACGGTCCGGCGGCTGGCTGGCCCTCCAGGTGCCCGGGAACTTCGAGGAGCCGAGCCACACGATCCGGCGCGACCTGGCCGCCGAGGCGTCGTACGCCGAGCACACCCGGGATGTCGCCGTCCCGAGCAGCCACGACCCGGTCGTCTACCTCGAGGCGCTCGCCGGGCTCGGCTGCACGGTCGACGCCTGGGAGACGACGTACCTCCACGTCCTGACCGGGCCGGACCCCGTCTTCGCCTGGGTCTCGGGCACCGGCGCCCGGCCGACGCTGCAAGCGCTACCGGACGACCTGCGGCCGGCGTTCGAGGACGAGTTCCGGCGGCGGCTGCGCGCGGCCTACCCGGAGCGCGACGGTCGCGTCGTGCTGCCCTTCCGACGGGTCTTCGCGGTCGCCCAGGTCCCCGGGTCCGCCGCGTGATCGCCCTCCACCACGTCCAGGTCGCCTGCCCCGTCGGCGGCGAGGAGGACGCCCGCCGCTTCTACCGGGACGCCCTGCGGCTGACCGAGGTCGAGAAGCCGGTCGCCCTCCGTGGCCGCGGCGGCGCCTGGTTCCGCTCGTACGACGCACTGGGCGCGGTCGTCGCTGAGATCCATGTCGGGGTCGAGGAACCGTTCCGGCCCGCCCGCAGGGCGCACCCGGCGCTGGTGGTGGACGACCTCGACGGCGTCGCGGCCTCGGTGACGGCTGCCGGCTTCGAGGTCGACGACCGGGAGCGCGAGACGTTCGAGGGCTACCTGCGGTTCCACACGCAGGACGGGGCCGGCAACCGGATCGAGGTGCTGCAGGCGCTTCCGGCCGAGGGCTCCTGACTCTCAGGACGGCGGTGCGACGTCGAACGTCCAGCAGACGGCGGTCCCGTCGACCAGGACCTCGCCGTCCCCCCGGAGCACGCGGGTCGCCAGCGTGGTGATCGGCTTGTCGGCACGCACCGAGGTCACCTCGACCTCACCGGTGATGGCGTCGCCCGGCCGGGTGGGCGCCAGGAACCTCCAGTGCGTCTCGAGGAAGACCGTGCCCGGGCCGGGCAGACGTTCCGCCACCACGGCGTTCAGGATCGCCGTCGTCACGCCGCCTTGGACGACGATCCCGCCGAGCCGGGTGCGGGCGGCTGCGTCGGCGTCGTAGTGGATCGGGTTGCGGTCGCCGCTCAGCTCGGTGAACCGGACGATGTCCCCGGAATCGACGGTGCGGGTGATCGTGGCGCGGTCGCCGACGCGGGGAGCGCCGCCGGGCCAGGCGGTGGGCGTGGCGTCGCGGGCGTCGTTCACGGTCGAGAAGGCTACGCGCACCGGGACGCAGTGGTCGGAATGCCGCGATGCGCTCGGGCGTTGGGCTCGTGACAGGCGTGATCGAGCCGGTGAACGGCGGAAAGGTTCTGCGATGGCCACCCTCCCTCTGACCGAGGAGTCCTTCCAGCAGACGGTGACCCAGGACGGCATCGTGCTGGTCGACTTCTGGGCGTCCTGGTGCGGCCCGTGCCGCATGTTCGCGCCCGTCTACGAGAAGGCGTCCGAGACGCACGGTGACATCACGTTCGCCAGCATCGACACCGAGGCGGAGCAGGGGCTCTCCGGGGCGCTCCGGATCAGCTCGATCCCGACGCTGATGGCCTTCCGCGACGGGATCCTGGTCTTCCGTCAGGCCGGGGCACTGCCGGCTCCGGCGCTGGAGGAGCTGATCACCGCGGTTCGCGGTCTCGACATGGACGACGTACGCCGTCAGGTCGCCGCGCAGGAAGCCCAGCACTGAGGCGCTGACAGCCGTGGAGCAGGGTGACACTGCGCGCTGCGTCTAACCTCGGCTGGTGACCTCGTCCTCGGAGCTCTTCCGCGCGCTCATCGACACCCGCACCTGGATCGCGTTCGACCTCGACGTCGACGGGCGGGTGCTCGCCGGGCACGACGACCTCGGCAGCCAACAGCTCGTCGAGATCGGCCCGGACGGCTCGACGACGCCGCTGACCGACCTGCCCTCGCGCTGCCGCGGGCGGTACGTGCCGGGCCGGCGTCAGGTCGTCGTGGAGCACGACCAGGGCGGCGACGAGAACTTCCAGCTCTCCCTGCTCGACCTGACCGACCTCCCGAGCTCTCCGGTCGGCCTGGAGGGGCTCACCTCGCTGGTCGCAGACCCGGAGCATCTGCACGTCCTGCTCGACGTCACCGCGACGTCGGTCGTCTACTGCACGAACCGGCGCAACGGCGTCGACATGGACGTCGTCGTGCGCGACCTGGCCTCCGGCGAGGAGCGGGTGGTGTACGACGGAGGCGGCTACGTCGCGTCGACCGAGGTGTCGCACGACGAGAAGTCCGTGGCCGTCACGATGATCAGCCTCAGGCCCAGCTCGACGAGCATCGTGCTGGCCGACGGCACCGGGTCCCGCTTCGTGACCGACCGTGACGAGCAGGCCGACCACCATGTGGCCGGCTGGACCGCGGACGACGATGCCCTGGTGCTGACCTCCGACCACGAGCGCGAGTTCCACGCCGTGCTCCGGCTCGATGCGGACGGCACCTGGACGTCCCTCGTCGATGCGGACGACCACGACGTGTCTGCGCGTCTGTCACCCGACGGCAGCCTGATGGTGGTCGGCCATCACGTCGACGGGCTGGACCGGCTCGCCGTACACCGCGTCGACGGCACCCACGTGACCGACGTCGCGCTCGACCCGGTCGCCCCGGTCGGCATCGTGTGGGCTCCGGACTCCTCGTCGTTCGCGGTGACGGCCGTGACACCGACGGACCCCGGCTCGATCGTCCGGGTGGATGCCCACACGGGTGCCCGCACCGTGCTCGTCGACGGTCGAGGCGGCGTCCCGGCCGAGCTGCGTGACCGACTGGTGACCCCGACCGTCCATCGCGTGCCGGCGCCGGACGGCGAGCAGATCCCGTGCTTCCGGTACGCCGCGCCCGACCGCACGAACGGCGCGTCCGTCATCCACATCCACGGCGGACCCGAGGCCGAGGCGGCCCGGGTCTTCGCCCCGACGTTCCAGGCGCTCGCGCTGGCCGGGTTCGACGTACTCGTGCCCAACGTCCGGGGCTCCGCCGGCTACGGCAAGCGCTGGGTGTCCCTGGACGACGTGCAGCTCCGGCTCGACTCGGTGGCCGACCTCGCCGCGATCCACGAGTGGCTCCCGACGGTGGGGCTCGACGCGGCACGGTCGGCGCTCTGGGGTGGCTCGTACGGCGGCTACATGGTGCTCGCCGGTGTCGCGATGCAGCCCGACCGGTGGGCGGCCGGAGTCGACATCGTCGGCATCTCGTCGCTGGTGACGTTCCTGGAGAACACGTCGGACTACCGCCGGGCGATTCGCGAGCGCGAGTACGGCTCGCTCGCCGACGATCGGGAGTTCCTCGTGTCGGCCTCGCCGATCACCTACCTCGACGACATCGTCGCTCCGCTCTTCGTCATCCACGGCGCCAACGACCCGCGCGTGCCGCTCTCGGAGGCCGAGCAGATCAAGGCCGCTCTCGACGAGAGGGGCGTGCCCTGCGAGATGCGGGTCTACCACGACGAGGGACACGGTCTCGCCAAGCGGGCCAACCGCCTGGACGCCTACCCGGCCGCCGTGGAGTTCCTGGAGCAGCACCTGCTCGGGTGAGCCTGGCGGCTCTTGACAGCCGGCGCAGGCGGCGTACGGTGTGGTCTATTCCACAGTGGTATAGACCTTTGGAACAGGGAGTCTCGGCATGACCGTGCGTCACCTGCGCATCGACAATCGGCTGATCCACGGACAGGTCACCGTCGCCTGGGCGGGCAACCTGGGCGCCAACCGGCTGATCGTCAGCAACGACGAGGTCGCGGCCGATGACATGCAGCGGATGATCCTGCCGCCGGCCGCGCGCGGCGTGCCGACGTCCGTGCTCGGCATCCAGGAGACGTTCGACCACTGCGCGAGCGACCAGGCCCAGGGCGAGTCGATCTTCGTCATCGCCAAGCTCCCTGCCGACGCGCTCGCGCTCGTGCAGGGCGGGCTCGCGCCCGAGGAGATCAACGTCGGGAACCAGGCGCCACGCCCGGGCATGAAGTTCACCATGGTGACGCGGAGCATCGCGGTCACGGCCGAGGACGCGGAGACGTACCGAGCCATCGCGGCCGAAGGGTTCGCACTCCAGCAGCGGATGATGCCCCACGACAAGAAGTCCGACTTCCTCCAGGTCCTGAGCAACGAGAAGCTGTGACCGCACACGATCTGGTGCTCCACGGAGCACGCCTGCTCACCGGGGCCGACCCACCGACCGGCGCGGCCGACGGCTGGGTGGCGGTCGCCGGTGGTCGCGTGGCGGCCCTGGGGCACGGCGTACCGCCCGACGCGGCGGAGCGGATCGATGTCGAGGGCGACTGGCTGGTGCCGGGCTTCGTCGACGTCCACGTGCATGGTGGCGCGGGTGGCGACGTGATGGCACCCGACCGCTCGGACCGCGACGCCGTACGCCGGCTGCATGCTCGGCACGGCACCACCGCGATGCTCGCCTCGACGGTGAGCCGCCCCGCCGGCGAGCTGCGCGATGCCGTCGCACGTCTCGCCGCCGAAGCCGCCGATGCGGCCGAGGCGGCCGACGCGGCCGAGACCCCGACGGAGCCGATCGCCCGCTTGGTCGGGATCCATCTCGAGGGCCCCTTCCTCTCCCGGGTACGCCGCGGCGCCCACCAGGAGACGGCTCTCAGGCCTCCCGACCCGGCCGAGCTCGACGACCTGCTCGAGGCCGGAGCGGGCCTGGTCCGCACCGTCACGGTGGCCCCCGAGCTGCCCGGCGCTCTGGACCTCGTGCGCCACCTGGCCGACCTCGGGGTGACCGCGGCCATCGGTCACACCGACGCCGATGCGGCCACGGTTCGGGAGGCCGTGCGGGCCGGTGCACGGGCGATGACGCACACGTTCAACGGCATGCAGCCGCTGCACCATCGTCGGCCCGGCGCGGTCGGCATGGCGATGGACCTTCCGCAGCTGACGTGTGAGCTGATCCTCGACCTGGTCCACGTCGACCCGGTCGCCGCCCGCGCCCTCGTGCACGCGGCCGGCGCCGATCGGATCTGCCTGGTCACCGACGCGATGGCTGCCACCGGCATGAGCGACGGCACCTACGAGCTGGGCGGCCAGGTCGTCGAGGTCGTCGACGGCCGGGCCCGGGTGAGCGGCACGAGCACGCTGGCGGGCAGCACCTTGACGATGGCGAGGGCGGTCGAGAACGCGGTCGCCCACCTCGGGATCGACGTGCCCACCGCGGTGGCGATGGCGACGACGATCCCG
>Ga0105245_10003921_pt1 | contig 13224 bp, 13 predicted proteins | sample KBSM54metaG_FD_81523 | JGI IMG/M metagenome (GOLD analysis project Ga0105245, IMG submission 81523) | Miscanthus rhizosphere microbial communities from Kellogg Biological Station, Michigan, USA - KBS M5-4 metaG | ecosystem: Host-associated > Plants > Roots > Rhizosphere > Soil | place... | reverse complement strand
TCTGGTGACCAACAACAACGACGGTTCGATCAGTCGTTTTGACTTTCCCGCCGACGATCTCCGCCAGGGGCCCACGCAGAGCACCATCGCCAATGGCGGTTTCCGCGGCGATTTGACCGGAGTCGGCGCGGACGGTTGCTATTACCTCACCGAGGCCGGAACACGCTATTCGAACGGCGTGACCACCACCGAGAACAGCGTAGTTCGCATTTGTTCGACCGCCGGCAAGTTCTCGCCCGTACCGGGCCTGGCCCCACTGATCAGCACGGTTCCTGTCGGGGTTGCGAATGCGTTCGGCGATGCCCCGCTCATTGCCCCCAATATGTGGGTCGAGATCAAAGGCTCGGGCCTGGCGCCCGGCACCCGCATCTGGTTGGACAAAGACTTTGTGAACAATCAGTTGCCGACACAACTGGACGGCGTGAGCGTCCTGGTAAACGGGAAGAGCGCTTTCATCTACTTCATCAGCCCGGCGCAAGTGAACATTCTGACGCCTCCGGATGCCCTGGCAGGGTCTGTGCAGGTGCAACTTACCACCGCTGGAAACACCAGCAACATCGCCACCGTGCCTGCGCAGGCACTTTCTCTTTCGTTCTTCGAGTTCGTGTCGACGGCCGGCAAGCACTACGTGTACGGAAGGCATCTGGCCGACAACACCGTGATCGGACTTCCGGGCACGACGCCGGTTAAGCCCGGAGAGACCATCTACGTGGCCGCCACAGGGTTTGGGCCGACCGATGTACCGGTGGTAAGCGGCGCAATAACCCAGTCTGGAACGCTGCCCTCGCCGTTGCCCGTGGTGCAGATCGCCGGTGTCACGGCGAACGTCCGGTTCGCCGGCTTGGTCTCGCCTGGTACGTACATTGTCACTTTCGATGTGCCAAGCACTGTGCCGGACGGCGAGCTTGCTCTCACGGCAACCTATAAAGGATCGAGTATTCAGCCCAATCTCTTGATTACCGTACAGCACTAACCATGAATCTTAAAAACGCAATAGCACTGGTCACCGGAGGAAGCTCGGGCATCGGACGCGGCATCGCCCAGAGTCTGATCGATAGTGGGGCGAAGGTGGCCATCACCGGGCGCGACAAGAAGAAGCTGGAGGAAGCCGCCCACGCTCTTGGCGCGCACCCGATCCACGCCGATGTCTCCAAGGAAGCCGACGCCATCCGCACCATGCGCGAGGTTCTGGAAAAATTCGGCGACCTCGACATCCTGGTTAACAACGCCGGTCTCGGTTCCTTCAAGAAACTGGTGGATTTCGACCTGGCCAGCTTTGAGCGCACCTTCGCTACCAACGTCACCGGCGCGATGCTCATGGCGCGAGAGGCCGCCAAGCATTTCATCAAGCGCAATCGTGGAAACATCGTGAACATCGGATCCACGGCGTCGCATCGGGGCGCACCTAACGGCACGGCCTACTACGCCAGTAAATTCGCACTGCGCGGGATGACCGAATGCTGGCGTCAGGAGCTGCGAAAAAACAACATCCGCGTGTTTCTGGTGAACCCCAGCGAGGTGATCACCAGTTTCGGCGCAGCCGCAGGATTCGAGCAGAAGAGCAATGCCACCAAGCTGCTGCCTGCCGACATCGCCCACGCCGTGAAAGCCGTGCTCGAAATGGAAGATCGCGGATTCATCACCGAGCTGACCGTCTTCGCTACCAATCCCACAGACTGATCTATGAAGGTGCAGATCGCCAAGAAGGCCGACGGCTCAGGCGTCCTGCGCTGCGTGCGCGACGACGGCTCCGTCACCTGGCAGAAGCAGACCGATCGCCACGCCGCGTACTTTTCGCTGCATGACTTGACCCATTTCGCGGTGGAGACCACGCTCGGGCTTCGCCGCGGGTTTTTTGGACTGATCGCCGAGGGGTGGGATATCGACGACACCACCGGCAAAGGCGCTCGTGGGCCCCTGCCGCCGGAAGCGGGCGAAGCCGAGATGATCGTCGGGGTGTTTTCCGCCGAACGCGCCGGAGGACAGATCTGGACGGTCGAGGAGTTCAACGAATACGCGAAGATGAGCGGGACGCGCGCCCTGACGTTCGACGAAATCGTGCGCGTCAAAAAGAAGCGCAGCGAACTGTTTCAGCAGTGGTCCGCTGTTGCGCCGGGAGCCACGCTCGAGCTCGAGTTTGAAGCCGCCGCTGTTACGGGGCGTGCGCCGGGACGAGGCTGACGGTTTCCGTTTTCAGCAGCCTGACGCGCTTGAAGAAGTACGCCGGATAGGTCTGCGTCACCGCAGGCTTATTATTCGACGCCGATCCGCGCTCCTCGTTGCGATACACGAACGGCGTCACGCTCACAAGTTCCCAGCCCTGGGAAGCCAGCGTCTGGAGCTCCTGCTGGGACACTTGTTCATACGTGGCCGGCGACGTCTCGCGCGGGAATACCGAGCGCACTTCGTACTGGGCGTAGACCGCAGCGGGTGCCTTGCCCTGTTGTGCCCACACGATCGCCACGGCGGCCAAAAGAACCATGAAACTGAGAAGCAGAATTCTCTTCATACAGAACCTAGACGAACAAATCGGCCAAGCGTGCAATCCGTGGGATAATGGCCACTTCCATCATGGCAACCAGCATGCTTTCACCAGTAAATCCGAACACATCGCCCTACGACCGCGAGCGTCTGGAAGACGTCGGGTTCATGACCTGCATGACCCTGGTTCTGCTCGGCAACTATTCTCAGACCGGGCACTTTGGCGGACCGCTGGCATACACACCCTACAATGTGGCCATCCACCTCATCGGGGCGGAGCTGGGCGGGCTGCGCTACGATTACCGCCGGCCCAAGCATCCCTATTGCGACAAGTTTATGCTTGCCGGGGGGCATTGCATCCCCACCTGCTACGCGCTGTGGATGATCATGGGCCAGGCGCTCGAGCGCAGGTTCAAAGCCACCGGCAACAAGCGTTATTACGCCGATCCGCATGTAGCCATCCTGCCGATTGATGCGCTCGGGTTCCGGCGCGGCGCCGGCGCCATGAAGACTCTGCTCCAGGACAACGGACTTGCCGATCATCCACTGTTCGCGCAGGCCAAGATTCGAGGGATCAAAGCGCTGGCGGGACACGCCGAAACCACCGACGTTACAAATGATGTGAACGGCGGGCCGTCCGGCATCGGCGTTGCCACGGCTGCCGGGAAAGCCGCTTTCTGGGACGTGGTCGGCGCCTCCGTCGATGCGCCCAAAGTCATCGCGTTCGAAGGTGAGTTCGCCATGACCGAAGGCCACGCCCAGGAACTCAAAACCCAGGCTTTGGCGTTAAAAGTCGGTAAACGCCTGCGCGTGATGATTTCCGATAACAACGCCGGCATCGACGATTCGCTCATCGGCGGGGTGGTCGATTCCAAGTACAGAGCGTATGACCTGATCGATCAGTGGACTTCCTACGGCTGGAACGTCTTCGCCACCGACGGCGGCAATGACTACGACCAGGTGGTGGCCGCACTCAACACCATGGAGCACTGGGATGGGAAGGATCGCCGCCCCATGGCGCTGATCGGCAAGACGGACAAGGGCTATTGGCCCGCCGCCATGGGCGGAAAGATCCCTGAGGCCGGCGAGCAATTGTTGGGCTTCCCCAGCCATCCTTACGCGTTCAAGATGAACTCCGAGTACTTCATCGCGCTGGCGAGGACCTTCGAGAAGCGCTACGGTGTCGAATTCCAGGGCATCCGCGACGGCGCGACCAAAGACACGCGCGAGCGTTTGATCCAGTACAAGACCAACATGGATATCGCTATGTCGGTGCTCGACCAAAACGGCCTGGGCGATTGGCTGGCGGATCGCTTGGTCGAAATCGGCGACACGCTGAAGGACGATGTTCCGCTGCGTATCGAAACCAGGCAGGATCCGTTTCTCGACGAGCGCCTAAGAGTCAAAAATCTTCCCGTTGAGCCGCAGAAGCTGACGGTGAAGAACGCGGTCTCAGGTCAAGAGAAGCAGATCGGGATCTCGCTGTTTCGCAAGCCGGGCGAAGTGGCCGGCACGCGCCGCTGCATTTCGGAAATCGTCAAGTGGATGAACTATGTCACCGAAAACCGCTTCCTGACCATCGCGGCGGACCTCTCGGAATCCATCAACCTGGAGCACGGCGGTTTCTGGGGCCACTACGATCCGGAAACGAATCCCCTGGGCACCCGGTTAAAAGCCGCCATCCAGGAAGCCGGGAACGCCTCCACCGCCATCGGACTGGTGGGTCAGAATGCATCTCTCGATCCTGAAAAGTTCGCGGGAGTGTGGGCCATCAGCGGCACCTATGGAGCGTTTACTCCACTGATGTACACGCCCGCCCGCGTGTGGAGCCAGCAGAATCAGGACAGCAAATTCCGCATGGGTGTCCTTCATATTTTAGTGGCGCACTCGGGTCCCGAGACCGCCGCCGACGGGCGCACGCACTTCGGAATCTTCGCGCCGCAGGTATGGAAGCTCTTTCCGCGCGGCCATACAATTCACCTGAATTTCTGGGATTACAACGACGTCGCGCCCGCGTATTTCGCAGCCGCTGAAATTGCCGCACGCGAGCAGAAAGTCGGAATCATCACGCTGGAAGTGGCGCGTCCGGATTTCCCGGTGGCCGATCGGAGCAAGTTCGCCGATACCGATCTGCTCGCCGCCGCCAAGGGTTTTTATGTGATTCGCGATTTCACGCCCGGTAAGCCTCGGCACGGCTACGTGCTTAGCCAAGGATCGAGTTCCACCGTGAACCTGGTCAGCACGCTGCCGAAGCTGGAAGAAGCCGGGATCAACGTGAAGGTAGTCGCGGCCATCAGCGAGGAGTTGTTCGATCGCCAACCCGAGTCATATCGGAAAAGTGTTCTTCCCCCGGAGGCTTACTGCGATCTGATGGTGGTCAGCACCGGAACGCGTCGCGTCTGGCCGCTCCGCAACGTGGGCCCGCTCACCGACGAGTATTCGCTCACCTCCGATTGGGACAATCAGTGGCTTACCGGCGGCCTGGAAGCCGAGGTAATCGCCGAAGCGCACCTCGATCCCAAATCGATCTTTGCCGGCATCCAGCGATTCGCTAAAGATCGCGATGAGCGCATAAAGCGCCAAAGAAATTTGCTAGCCGATTGAGGCTTCTGCCGTCATCGCCAGATTACCGCCGGCATCTTTCGCCCACAGCGCGACGGTCTTATCTTCCGGTTTCCCGCACACCGTAAACGGCCCCGTGTCGAATAGCGGACTTACCGCACGAAAACTGAATCGCATCACCTTCGCGCTGGCGTCGTTTCGCCGCAGTAAATCCATCAGCAATGTCGCGATCAGCGGACCGTGCACCACTAATCCCGGATAACCCTCAACCTCCGTCGCATAGCGGCGATCGTAATGGATCCGATGCGCGTTGAACGTCAGGGCGGAGTAGCGGAACAGCAAAACGTCGTCGGGCACGACCGTCCGTTCCCAGACTCCATCCGCCGGGGCGGGCTGCACCGGCCCTGCCGGCCCGTGATCCCGATACACGATATCGTGCTCCTCGGTGATCGCCAAGCCTCCTGCATTCGATATCTCGTGCCGGACGACGACAAACACCAGCGGCCCGCTGCGCCCCGACTTCTCCTTGATGTCGACGACACGGGTTTCCCGTGTCATCGGATCTCCGACGCGGACCGGATGATGAAATTCGAACCGGCTCCCCGCCCACATGCGCCTCGGCAGAGGAATCGGCGGAAGCAGCCCGCCCCGCCGCGCATGGCCATCCGGACCCAGCTCCGATTGCCGATGCCTATCCAGAAAATACAGCCAGTGCCATAGCGGCGGCAACACGTCGCCCGGCTGCGGCTCCGGATCCTCGCGATCCAGCGTCGCCGACAACGCCTCGATCGGTCCCGGCGTCACGATGTCGGACCTGACTTCCCTTTTCCCGATCCAATCGGTAAGGCTCATGCTAGACTGACCGGGACCGCAATGAGTCCGTACGCTCCAGGTTGGCGAATGTGGGTGGCGCCCACCACCATGATGCTGTGCACCCTGCTAGGGTACATCGACCGGCAGGTCCTGGCCGCATTGTCGCCCACCATCCTGGCCGACACCGGCATGACCGCGGGGGACTACGGCTGGGCCGTTTCGGCTTTCTCGGTCACCTACATGATCATGAATCCGGTGTTTGGGTCGTTTCTGGACCACATCGGATTGCGGCGCGGCATGGCGATCGCGGTGCTCATCTGGACCGTCGCCAGCGTGTCGCATGCCGGATTGAATGGCTTGATCGGATTCGCACTGGCTCGCGCACTGCTTGGTTTCGGCGAAGGCGCTGCGTTCCCCGGCGCGCTGCGGACCGCCGCCGAAGCGCTACCGGTGAACCGGCAATCGCGCGGGATGGCCCTGGGCTACAGCGGCGCTTCCATGGGGGCGCTGATCACTCCGCCGATCATCATCCCCATCGCGCAGCGATATGGCTGGAGGTTCGCGTTCGTGCTCACCGGTTTCCTGGGGGTACTCTGGCTCCTGCTGTGGTGGCGCGTGGCGCGCCCGCCGTTCTTGCCCGAGCAAAAATCCGTCGCCGGTGTTGGACCCCTGAAAATTCAATGGCCCGACTTGCGCGAGCGCCGGTTATGGATCATTGTTTCAAGTTTTGGATTAGGCGGCTTGGCGCTGGGTGTCGCGGCGTACCTGAGCCCGCTCTATTTGAATCGCGCGTTGGGCCTTTCCCAGGCCGAACTGGGTCACGTCTTGTGGATCCCAATGCTCGGTTGGGAGATCGGATATTTCTTCTGGGGTTGGGTGGCCGATAGGTTTGCCGCCAATGACGAACGGCCCGTGCGCATCTTCGTCCTGCTGACCATTCTCTCCCTGCCCACGGCCTTCATGACGCTGACCAACTCCTGGGTGATCGCGATCGCTTTGTTCACCTGGTCCACCTTCATCGCCGATGGCTTCGTCGTCATGTCTCTGCGCGTCGGCTCGCGCATCTTCCCTCCGGATCGGATCGGAATGGTGGCCGGAATCGGATCCGGGTCCTGGGGAGCCGTCCAGGCGGTCATCCAACCGGTCTACGGCGCGTGGTTCGACCGCCATTGGTACGCGGCGACGTTCATTTCGATGAGCCTGCTTCCGCTGGTGGGAACGTTGCTGTGGCTGTGGCTCAGCCGTCCGCGGGCGATTACTTCCGGCGCTGGTACATCTTCAACTGCTCCAGCTGTCCGCGGATGACTCCGTTGGTCGGATCCAGCTCCACGGCCTTTTCGAAATACGTGATCGCCGTGGGATCGTCATACTTACGCGTATACGCGTATCCGATCGCCCCGTAGGTCTTGCCCGACTGCGGATAGAATTCCAGATTCAGCTTGAGCAGCGCGATGGCGTCGTCCGGCCTTCCCGCCGCCAGCGGCTGCGCCACTCCAATGAGCGTGTCTTCGCCGAAATCGTAGGCAGCCCGCCCATAGAAGTTTTTGTGCAGATCGCGATACTGCTCGGCTGCGGCCGCCACGCCCTTCTCGCGCAGCGTCTGCGCGACGATCTCGGAAAGCTGCTTGGGAATCGGCACGCCGCGATGGCAGGTCACGCACTTTACCTGCGCTGCCTCGGCAGCTTTGCCGGTAGCTGTCTGCACGCGCGTATTGATCTCGCGCGTCATGGCGATCATCTGCCGCGCGACGTCCTTCTTGGGTTCCGGCAACCCGCTGCCCCGCGCCGCCGAGTGGCAGTATTCGCACTGCACTCCCAGCGCCTGCACGATCTCCTGCATAAGCGGCATGATGTTCTGCGGCGGTGTCTGAGAAAACGCCACCGCGGGAACGCACAACGCGACTGTACCCGCCGCGGCAGTCCGCAGCGCAAAGGGCGCGGCGCGCACCATTGAGCGGCACCAAGAAGCAATCGCGCCGCGATCCGTTTTGCGCGTCTCAATCATTCGACGATCGACTGCATGACCATATTCTCGAAATCCAGATTCACTTCCTGGTTCGACGTCTGGACCATCAGCACCCCGACCACTTGCTCCTTCGGATCCACAAAGAAATGCGTTCCGTAGACGCCCGACCATCCGTAGCTGCCATCCGACAGCAGCGTGCCCCGCTTGGCGTGGTCATTGACCACACGGACGCTCAGCCCGTAACCTTCTCCCGGCTGGCGGCCCGGCAGCGTGTCGGATACATGCACCGCCCGCATCATCTCCACCGTCTTGGGACTCAGCAGGCGTTTGCCGTTCAACTGCCCGCCGTTGGAGAGCATCACGCCCATCGGGATGTAGTCCTCGGCTGTGCTTATGAGTCCGCCCGAGCCCATGAAGTAAACCTGGCTGGACATCCCATTTGGATTCTGGTTCTTCTGCAAGCCGGTCGCTCCGCGGGCATAGACGCTCGCCACGCGCGGCCACTGCTGTTCGGATGGCCAGAAGGAAATATCCTTCATGCCTAGAGGATCGAAAATGCGCTGCCGGAAGAATTGATCCAGGGGCATGCCGGAAGCGATTTCGACGATCCGGCCCAGCGTGTCGAACCCCGCTTGGGCGCTATAGGCCCACCGCGATCCCGGCTGAAACTCGAGCGCCGATGCTCCCAGCCGCGGAATATAGTCCGCCAGCTTATCGGTCGCCGGCTTGCGCGCGATCACGGGATTCTGGATCGAGCTGTTGCTCATGGTTCCGCTGGCCAGACCGGATACGTGAGTCAGCAGATCTTTGACCGTGACTTCCCGATCCGCCGGGACGGTGTAGAAATTCGGTGCAGCTCCGCGTCCCCCGGGAGCAGCCGGAGCGGGTGCTGCAGCCCCTCGTCCGCCGGCGTTCGGCTGTGCCACCGCCACTTTAAGATTCTTGAACTCCGGGATATACCGGGAAACCGGATCGTTCAGCCGGACCTTGCCCTCTTCGATCATCATCATGATCGCCAGGCCCGTGACCGGTTTGGTCATCGAAGCCACACGGAACATGCTGTCCTTCGCGACCGGCTTCTTCGATTCCAGATCCAGCACGCCCTGTGCATCCAGGTGCACGATCTTGCCCCTGCGCGCGACGATCGTTACCGCGCCCGACATTTCACCGGCGGCGATGCGGCGCTGGATCATCTGCGTGATGCGCTGCAGGCGCTCGGAGGAAACTCCAACGTCCTCGGGCTTGGCGGAAGGTACCGACGAGGCAGCACCCAGCGGCAGCGCAAGCAACAGGGCAACAAGAGCTTTTTGTGCGGCAATCTTCATGGCAATGCGCCTCCACGCGCGACGGTTCATCATATCTCATTCGCGCGCCGAGATTGGAGGATATGAGGAGAAATGCCTAGTGTATGAAATACACTTTCATGGCTGCTTCGATGCTGGCCTTGTCCATCCTGGGCGTGCGCTGAGCGAAGCTGGCCATTCCCGAGATGGTGCTGGCGATGTCCTCCGGATAGCAGGCGCGAAGCCCAGTGGTGGAGTGATTTGCGCAGGAGATGCGCAAGTACTCTTCGGCGCCCGGTTCGATCGGCAGGTTTTTTTGGCGGCACACCCTGCGCACCAGCTCGTCGAATAGCTCCGGTGGCATGGCCTCCATCTTGATCTTGTTCTTGAGGCGGCGCAGGAACGCTTCCTCGGCTAAATCAGTCAAGGTGAGGTTGGTGGCGAACACCACTACCAGCTCAAAGGGGATCTCGAAGCTCACGCCCGACCACATCGACATGATGTCTTTGCGGCGATCCAGCGGCACGATCCAGCGGTTCAGCAGTTCGCGCGGGGATACCCGCTGGCGTCCGAAATCGTCGATCAGCAGAATGCCGTTGTTGGCCTTCATCTGCAAAGGAGCCGTACAAATACGAGTGACGTCGTCCATGTGCGGATCCAGCATCTCCGAGCGCATCTCGCCGCCTACTTTTACCATCGGCCGCTGGCACAGAACCCAGCGTGGATCCCCGTGCGTCGATTCATCCTCCACGGCGACGTGCATCAGAGGATCGAAAACGGTGATGATCTGGCTGCCCACTTCGATGGCATACGGGATATACACGTAGTCTTCAAAAACCCGGTGCAGCCGCTCGGCGATGCTGGTCTTGCCGAGTCCCGTTTCCCCGTAGAGCATGATGGTTCCACCGGTGACCAGCGCCGTGCCCAGTTCCTGGATCACGTGATCGGGCAGCACCAGGTCGCTCATCGCACCGCGCAGCCGTTCGAGTGATGGCTTCAGCGGGATTCCCTGCTTTGCAACGGCCTGGTTATAAGCCGGCAGCGTCACCGGGGCTGGACCGGCATATTGCCCTTTTTTGAGAGCGACATCCACCATGCCCCGGCCCTTATTTGTCAGGGAGATCTCGTAATCCTCGCCCACCATGCCGTGGGTTTCCACCAATTGTTCTTTTTGGAACTGGCGAAACAGCGCCAGAACCACTCCGGGGCTTAGCTTGGTCCGGTCGGCCAGCGTCCGCAGCAGAACCTGCCCCTCGAAGAAGATATGCTTTAGGCACAGCTCTGTCAGCATGCCGTTGGACAGGCCGGTTTCCTCGATCTTGTGGACCTCTCGCGGCTGGAACTGTTCCCGGGTCATGGCTGACAACATGTCCCCAGATTACAGCATTTCGGTCCAATTGACGCCGGGTATAGGCCCAGGGCCCAGGCCTACCGGTACTATGCGGATTGTACTGCTTGTGCTGCCGCCATCCTCGCGCGAGAATAAGCTATGGCTCGTCGGGGAGACTTCCAGATCTGGTGGATCGTGATTGCCGCCGGATTCTTCTGGGTGGTCATCTGGCAGCACGAATTCGTTTCGAAGTGGTCGCACACTGCTTTCACTGCGGCCGTCGCCGCGACTTCCGGCCTCCGCAAGCCCCCGCCGCCTCCTCCTGCTCCGGCTGAAGCCACCACTGGCTCCAAGCGGCCGCCCGGTAAGGTGACGCCCAAGGGCGCCAGTAACTCGACCGACGTCACGAAAGATTAATTGTCTTTCGGCAGTTCTTAGCGTTGCAGTGGCACGGAGTCGTTTCCTCGTTCTTCGAAAAGTGGTAGTCCACCGTGAGTTCCTCGCCTGCGCGGATCCTGCGCAGGCTCATGTAGAGGATGTGCCCCTTCATAATCCGGGATATCAGGTTGGGACCGCAGCTATGGTTGATGTATTCCGCCCCGCTGCCGCCCACCGATCCGTCCAGTACCCAATAACGGTCCAGTGAAAAGTAATACGTGCAGTCCCCGTGTCCACGCCGTTCGCAGGCGATCGCGCTGATGCGCTCCCCGGTGTATTCGATCACTTTACGGTTGGCGGGAATCGATTCCGCGGCGTAGACGCCTCGGCCATGTATTCCGGATTGGCGAATCTCCATCCGGTAGGCCACTGCAGGTCTTTCTTTAGGATCTAGTTTGATGATTTTCATTATTCCAACGGGTCTGCATCCAGCCGCACCACGGTGCCTTCCAAGCCGGGTTTCGCGGCCGGATAGCGTGTCATCACCAGAGGATCGTGGCCGGGGATGACGTGTCGTGGCGACTCGGCCAGTCTTTGTATTGTATCGAACCCTTCCAGCATTTCACCCACGTTGTAAAGAATCGGATACGGCCGCCCCTGGTCCATGTTGGCGTAGAAGTGGCTTGCATCCGATGCCACCACCACCCATCCGCGCCGCGTTCGCACCCGGACCACCTGCAGACCCATCGAGTGTCCGCCTACGTGGTGCAGTGTCACGCCCGGAGCCAGTTCGTCGTCGCCATCGTGAAAGGCCACGCGGCCTTCAAAGACCCGCTGCACCATCGAAGTCACGTCGGAAGCCTCGAACGGGAACCGCGTCACGCCATGGCACATGTGTCGTCCCGTGCAGAACGCCATTTCGCGATCCTGCACGTGATAGCGCGCCGCTGGGAATTCGTCCAGGCATCCGGCGTGATCGTAGTGCATGTGAGTGACGATCACATCGCGCACTTTATCCGGCTCGACACCGATCATCTTCAGCCCTTCGGCGGGCGTTCGCAGCAGCTCGCGCTGGCGTTTGCGGGCCATCTCGCGATTAAATCCGGTGTCCACCACGAACGTTTGTTTCTGGCCCACAATGGCCCAGACGAAGAAGTCAATGGGCATGGGTCCGTCGTGCGGATCGCCTCCCAGAAAGTTCTCACTGGCCCGCCGGGCATGATGCGCGTAACGCACGGCATAGATTTCATAAGTATCCGGTTCCATCTTGTTATGATCTGACAATGGATAAAGCTTTGTATGAAGCCGGACTCGAAGTACGCAAGGCGACTCTTGGCAAAGAGTTCGTCGAAAACGCCATCGCCAGCGCGGACGATTTCAACCGTCCCCTGCAGGAATTCGTCACCGAATATTGCTGGGGCGCCTGCTGGACGCGTCCCGGGCTGCCGCGTAAAACCCGCAGCATGCTGAACCTGGCCATGCTCACGGCGCTCAACCGCCCGCATGAGCTGAAGATGCACATCAAGGGCGCGCTCACCAACGGCGTCACCCGAGCAGAAATTAGCGAAATCCTTCTCCAAACCGGTGTCTACTGCGGAGTCCCGGCTGCCGTGGACGCCTTCCGTTCGGCCAAAGAGGTTTTTGCGGAGCTGGACAAGAAGTAATGGCGAAAGAACGCTTAGGCTTCATCGGGGTCGGCCGCATGGGCGATCCGATGGCGCGCAATCTGCTCGCCGCCGGTTTCGAGCTGACCATTTACGACACCAACGCCGCCGCGATCGCACCGCTTGCAGCCATGGGTGCGCAAGTCGCCAAGTCGCCCGTGGAGGTAGCTTCGGCGGCTGAAGTCGTGCTGGTCAGCCTGCCCACGCCGGATATTGTGAAAAAGGTCGCGCTGGAGATTGCGTCCGCTCCACGGATGAAAATCTTCATTGACGTTTCCACCACCGGTCCTAAGGTCGCGGGGGAAATCGCCTCGGCGCTGGCGGCCAAGGGCATCACCGCTGTCGATGCTCCTGTCAGCGGGGGCGTGGGCGGCGCGCGCAAGGGAACTCTCGCGGTGATGCTCGCCTGTCCGAACGGGTTGGTGGAACGGGTCCGTCCGGTGCTCGAACCCATCGGCAAAATCTTCTTCCTGGGCGAGCGCTCTGGATCCGGCCAGTTGATGAAGCTGGCGAATAATATGTTGTCGGCGGCGGCGCTGGCCGTGACTTCCGAAGTAATGGTGATGGGCGCCAAAGGCGGTCTGGATCCGCACGTAATGCTGGACGTCATCAACTCCGGGACCGGTCGTAACAGCGCCTCGGTGGATAAGTTTCCCAAGTCGATCCTGCCGCGCACGTTCGATTTCGGCTTCGCCATCGGCCTGCTGTTGAAGGATGTGAAGCTGTGCACCGACGAAGCTGCGGGAC
>Ga0105245_10003920_pt1 | contig 13225 bp, 15 predicted proteins | sample KBSM54metaG_FD_81523 | JGI IMG/M metagenome (GOLD analysis project Ga0105245, IMG submission 81523) | Miscanthus rhizosphere microbial communities from Kellogg Biological Station, Michigan, USA - KBS M5-4 metaG | ecosystem: Host-associated > Plants > Roots > Rhizosphere > Soil | place... | reverse complement strand
AGCTCAATCGCTTCACGCCGGAACTCCGGCGGGTAGGGCTTGGTCCTTGGCATCGACTTCTCCTCCTTGCCGGAGTCTTTCGACCCCAGCGCTCAGGTGTCGTCGAAACCGGGGGAAGACCAGGGGGCGAACTCATCGGGGCATTAGAGGCTCGCACCGGACTCAGAGAAAACCGATGGATGGCCCCTCGCTTTTGACACAAGGCACAGCAAGATGCTTCTAGCCAAAGGCCAATATCTCTCTTCCCCTTCGCAGAACCTAAATTTGCGGCCATCTTCGATTTGGCTCTCTGAAGGCGAAAACGATTTGCGGACATGGCCGCCAGGGGTGCGAAGTAGCGTGCATTTGCGGACACGAAAAGGCCCCTGCCGGACACCTAGCGGACGCCTTTTCGGGCCTGCCGGACGCCTTTTTCGGCCTAGCGGACATGGCCATTTCAGGGTGGCGCTCATGTCCGCCAGGCCGTGTTTGGGGCGAACTCCGAAGCAAGTATCGAGAGGCCCGAAACCGACGTGACCAATCCCCGCAGCGAATCCGATTTGGTCGAGGCGATCGCCCGCCGCGTCGTTGAGCTGCTGTGTACTCACGAACCCCAGGAACACCAGGCCCGGCTGGTCGACGCCGCGACCCTTGCCCGCGAGCTTGGTGTCGAGCGTGATTGGGTCTATGCCAATGCCGAGCGGCTTGGCGCGATTCGGCTTGGCGGCCCTAAAGGTCGGTTGCGCTTTGACAGAGAGGTCGTCGCGGGGAAGCTAGGCGACTCAAGCACCGTGGAACAGGCAGCGCGGCGGCGGCTCTCGCAGCGCAGGAGACGGCAACGCACATCGGGGTCGCAAGGAAAACGTGACCGCAGCGCGGAGGTAAAGTCTTCCCAGACACAGCGACGGGCCAGCGGTAGGACGCCGGCCCGGTCGCCTAAGCAACATCAAACGGGAGGTAGCCCGCATGACGAAGCCTGAACGGCACGATAGTCCCTCCTCCGAGAGGGGCATGTGATGCCGAGACCAGCAACCGGAACGATGGAGCCTCGGACCCTCGCCGATGGCTCGCGCGCATTTCGCATCCGCATTCGGATCAACGGCCAGCGCGAACCGATCGTCCTCCACGAGCGACACGGCTGCACGTGCGGCTGTGGTGGAGGCTGGGATGAGCCCGGTGCCCGAACCGAGATGGGGAACATCTTGGCGCGGATTCGCGCCGGGGTCTGGGAGCGCCCCAAGCCACCGCCAACGGTCGGCACGGCCGCAGCCGCAGAAGATGCACCGACCTACGACAAATATGCCGGCTGGTTCCTGCAAGCAAAGGTTGACGGTGTGATCGGTGAGAAGCCGATCTCCTCGAACACCCGTAAGAAGGACAAATGGCGGCTCGGTTATTCGCGCCGGTTCTTCGCCGGGATTCCAGTTGATGAGATTGACGAGAACCTGGCCCTTGAATTCAAGGCCGACCTGCTCGCTGAATCGCGTGAGCAGCAAGAGGCGATTGCAGCCGGTGCCGACCTTCGCGATCAAAACGGCCGCAAGGTCGTCCCGCTCGGCCTCACCTCGATCAAGATGATCCTCGACTCGCTCGCTTCGGTCTTGGACGAGGCGATCGAAGACAAGCATCGCGAGGACAACCCGGCGCGCTCGAAGCGAATGCACATCTCCGCGCCGAGGCCGAAGCGCTCGTTCCTTGAGATGGATGAGCTGGCTGCGTTGCTCGCCGCCGCTAGCGATCAAGACGTTGGGCTGCCCGACCTGGCCGGGATCACCGTCGCCACCGACAGCAGCGCCGAGAAGGTCGCCCGGCTCGCGGCAGGGGGGAGGCGACCGAAGCAGATCGCCGCCGAGCTTTCGCTGTCAAAGGGGGCGGTTGACTATCACCTCAAACAGCTCGGCATTGATCTTGGGCGCGGTTACGTCGGCCGGCGCGTCATCTGCGAGCTGTTGGGCCGCGCGGGTCTTCGCGTCAGCGAGGTCTGCGATCTGAAGATCGGCAAGGTGCGGCTGCACGATCCCGAGGGCGCACGCCTGCGAATCATGGATGCAAAGACAGAGGCGGGCGAACGAGTAGTCGAGATCACCCCCGAGCAGGCCGAGATCATCATTGAGCACATCGACCGCCTGCGGCGCGCGGGGATGCCAACCGGCGCTGAGGACTACTTGGTCCCCAACGCTCGCGGTAGGCGGATATCTCGCCAGAGGATCGGCAAGATCGTGAGGGGGCCGCGAAACTCGCCAGCGAACGGCTCGTCGCGAGGGATCTCCCACCGCTACCCAACACCACGCCCCACACGCTGCGCCGCACCTATATCTCTGGCGCCCTGCGCGCCAACGAATTCGATGTCAAGTGGGTCATGAGTCAGGTCGGCCACAAGGACTCAGCGATGACGATGGATGTCTATGCCCAGCTCCAACAACGAGCCGAGCGCCACCACGGCGCCAACTTCGATCGACTGCTCGGCAAGGCGCGAAGGCAGCTCGCGGACCTCGCGGTAGTCGCCTGACGGCTCGTTTAGGCCACGTTTGGGCCATAGCGGCTCGCTGCCATCCCTGGCACCGGTCGCTAGCCCGGCGAAGGCAATGGCAAAGCAAGAAGGAGGGAAGCGGCGAAAACCCGCTTCCCTCCTTGCTTTCCGCATCGAGTCGGCGGATCGGACTCCTCAAGCGCAGGACGGGACTCGGACTCGCGACCACTTCCTTACGAGTGAAGTGCTCTACCAGCTGAGCTACGTCGGCGAAAGTGCCGGAAACCGCTTTGCAATGCGGAATTCGGAGCTATTCCGCTGACGATTCTATAGCAGTCGCCGAGGGCTGGTTATCGCTTGAGCTCTCGTCTGCGTGCCGTCCACGCCCAAAGATCGCCACGAGAGCGGGGACCAGCAGGGTGCGGGCGATCAGGGTGTCGAGCAGTAGGCCGACGCAGAGGGCGAAGGCGATCTCGCGGAATCCCTGGATCGGGATCAGGGCGACGGCGGCGAAGGAGAGGGCGAGGATGAAGCCCGCCACCGTGATCGCGCGGCCGGCGCGGATGCCGGCGGTGCGGATCGCTGGGCGCAGGTCTTGCCTCTCTGCCTCCTGCCAGATGCGGCTGATCAGGAAAACGTTGTAATCGGCGCCCAAAGCCAGGAGCAGGATCGCGCTCGCGACCGGCACGAAGAAGGCCAGCTCCCCGTAGCCGAGCAGATCCTGGAAGACGTAGACGGTGAGGCCGAGCGCGGCGGCTACGACCAGCAGGCTGCTGCCGACCAGATAGAGCGGCGCGGCCCAGCTCCTCAGCAGAAACCAGAGCAGGAGCAGCAGGGCCACGAGGGCGGCCGGAGCGACGCGCTCGAAGGCGCTGGTCGTGTCTTCGCTCAGTTCGGAGGCGATCGTCGTGTCACCGGTGATCCCGGTCCGGGTGCCCGGCAGGCCGCTGCGTTCGAGCATGGTCGGCAGTTCACCTTCCAGTCGGGAGAGCGCCCCGGTGGCTGCCGCCCCGTCAGGATCGCCTTCGAGCGCGAGGACGTAGCGGGCCGCGTTGCCGTTCGGCGCGAGCATCACCCCAGTGCGCGATGGAAGCGGCTGGTCGGCGGGCCCGAGGACGCCGACGACCTGTGGATCGCCTTCAAGGCCGGTCTGGAAGCTCGCCAGCTCAGCCTGGCGTTTGGCGATTCCCGCTCCTTCGAGGACGAGCATCGTCGGACCGAGGACGCCGGGGCCGATCCCCGCCGCCGCCGCGTCATAGCCCTGACGCGGTTCGCTCGCTTCCGGCAGGCCGCGCATTACCGGGTTCCCCAGCTCCAGATGGCGTAGGCCGCTGGCCGCCGCGAGCAGTGCCAGGACACAGGCCACCGCGGTCAGCAGTGGCACCCTGACGGCGACGCCGAGCAGGCGACCGCGCGCTCCTGCCCCCTCGTCGTCGGCATCCCTCCCGGCATCGGCGCCCTCTGGCGATTGCTTGCCGACGCCGCGCGGCCACAGCAACGCCCGGCCGAAGATCGCCAGGGCCGCCGGCACCAGCGTCATCGCGACCAGGGCCGAGACGATCACCGCGACCGCCATGCTCGGCCCGAAGGCGCTGAGGAAGCGCACCCCGGAGAGCAGCAGGGTCAGCGTCGCGCCGGCGATCATTAGCGCGGCCGTCAGGATCACCGGCAGCAGCTCCCCGGTCGCCTCGCTCACGGCCTCGGTCGTTCGCTCGCCCTGGCGCAACCGCTGGCGGTAGCCGGAGACGAAGAAGACGAGGTAGTCGGTGAGCACGCCGAAGATCAGGGCGACGATCACCGGCTCGGCCTCGCGTGGGATCGAGAGCCCGTAGCGCTCACCGATCCAGCCGAGGACGCGATCGGCGCAGAGGTAGGCGATCGCCACAGTCCCCAGGCCAAGCAACGGCACACCCAGCGAGCGGAAGTAAAGCGCGAGGATCGCGACGACCAGGAGGGCGGTCGCTAGCTCGACCCAGATCAGGTGGCTTTCGGCGATCTCGGTTTCGGATCTGGTCGCGGGCAGCGCCCCGGTCACCTTCACCACCGGAGCCGAGCTGGCGCGCTCGAGGCCGGCCGCAAAGCGCTCGGCGCGTTCCTGGGATTCAGCTTCGCTCAGGGCCGGGTTGAGGTAGAGATAGGCGACGATCGTGGTCGCGGCGCGGCCGGCGCCGAGCTTCCCCGTCGCGTCGGTGAGCGGCACGGCCTTGACCGCGTGCGGCCCTTCGCTGCGGTCTGCGGCGGCGATGTAGCCGGCGGCGGCGGAGGCCTGGGCGGCGGAGAAGCCGCCGGGCTCGCGGGCAACGACCATGGTCCGGCTCAGCAGTGGCAGCCCGAACGTCTTCAGCGCTTTGCGTTCCACTTCGAGGGCGCTGGAGGAGCGCGGCAGGAGGTTGCCCAGCTCGCTGGCTTCCGCTTCGAACGCCGAGGGCAAGTGGACGACGGCGAGGATGGTCGCGGCGATCCAAGCGGGCACGATCAGCAAGCGCAGCCAGACGATCGCGCGTCCGCTGCGATTCCAGGCGAGCCCACCCCCCGAAGGACGAGAATTCTTTCGCGCCACCGTCCTTGCTTACCCGGCCGGCGCCCGACGCAAGCGCTTGTTTTGCCTCACCGGGCTGGGGTACCTGGCGGCAACGCACTTCAGACCGACTCGAAGGAGCTTCAGATGTCAGACCAGTTGCAGGGTAAGAAGATCGCGATCCTGGTGGCCAACGAGGGGGTCGAGCAGATCGAGCTGACCAGCCCGCGCGAGGCCGTCGAAGCGGCGGGCGCGGAGGTGGAGCTGATCGCACCCGAAGCGGGGGAGGTCCAGGCCTTCAACCACCTCGACAAGGGCGACACCTTCACCGCCGGCAAAGCGGTGGGACAGGCGAGCGCCGAGGACTACGACGGCCTGGTGCTGCCGGGCGGGGTCGCCAATCCCGACCAGTTGCGCACCGACACCGACGCGGTCCAGTTCGTCCGCGCCTTCTTCGAGGCCGGCAAGCCGGTCGGGGCGATCTGCCACGCGCCCTGGACCTTGATCAACGCCGACGTCGTCGACGGCCGCACGCTCACCTCATGGCCGAGCTTGCAGACCGACCTGCGCAACGCCGGCGCCGAGTGGGTCGACGAGGAAGTGCACGTCGACCAGGGCCTGGTAAGCAGCCGCAAGCCCGACGACCTCGATGCCTTCAACGCGAAGATCGTCGAGGAGTTCTGACCATGCCCCCACGCGGAGTTAAAAAAGGCACCAAACGAGCACGTCAGTACGAGCACATCAAGAAGAGCGAGAAGAAAGCCGGACGCACGGAGAAACGCGCCGAGCAGATCGCGGCCCGCGCGGTCAACAAGGAAAAGGCGCGCTCCGGGGAGTCGAAAACATCCTCGCGCAGTTCCACCAGCGGCAGTTCCGCCAGCAGCCGCGGTGGCAAGCAGTCGGGCAGCGGCCCCGGGGGCCGCACCCGCGAACAGCTCTACAACGACGCCAAGAAGCTCGGCATCGAGGGCCGCTCGAAGATGAGCAAGTCCCAGCTGCAGCGGGCGGTCGCGGGCGCCGAAGGCTGACGGCCCCGGTTCGGCTCACGCCGGCGCCGAGGAGCGACTCAACTTCGGCAGTACCTCGCGGCCGTAGAGGTCGATCGCCCCGTGCGGGTCGGCGCCGGAGTTGTTCATCAGCGCCACAGTGGTCGCGCCCAGCTCTTCGACCTCGCGGATCCGCTCGAGGTGCTCGCCGGGGTCGGAGGAGATGATCATCGCTTCGCGTAGTTCGGCGTCGCTCATCTGCTCCTCGCCGTGCTCGTACATCGCCTTCGGGTCGTGCCAGTCCTCTTTGTAGAACTCCTTCTGCTGGGCGCCCTTCCAGACGCGGGCGCCCTCAAGCGCGGCGTCGTCATCCGCCGCCCAAGAGAAGGCGGCCTGCAGGACGATCTCGGCCGGCTCGCGGCCGGCGTCATCGGCGGCGGAGCGGTAGGCGTCGAGGATCTCCGGCACCGCTTCGGGGTCGGCCAGGGTCCAGAGGCCGTCGCCTTGGCGGCCCGCGACCGCGGCGGCTTGCGGCCCGAAGGCGGAGACGTAGATCGGCGGGCGGCGACCCTCGGGAAGGGTGTGGATGAAGGCGCCGTCGGCGGAGAAGTGGTCACCCTCGCCGCTCAGCTTCTTGCCGTCCCAGAGCGCCCGGATCATCTCGAGTGCCTCCTCCATGCGCGCGATCTGACCGCCGACCGAGGGCCAGCCGTGGCCGAGCGGCGCCTCGTTCAACGCCTCGCCGGACCCGAACCCCAGGTAGGGGCACCCGGGGTACATCACCTCGAGCGTCGCCCAGGCCTGGGCGATCAAGGCCGGGTGGTAGCGCGGCCCGGGCGGCGTGACGCCGGTGCCGAAGAGCACGCGGTCGGTCGCCTGCGCCGCGGCGCTGATCGGCGAAGTGCAGGCGATGCACGGCGCCACCGAGTTGCTGCGCGAGCTGAGCGAGGATGGCGCCAAGGCAATCCTCGCCTCCTCCGCCAAGGAGGAGGAGGTCAAGCACTACGTCGAGCTGCTGGCCGCCGCCGACCTGGTCGAGGGCTGGACCAGCTCCGCCGACGTCGAGCGCACCAAGCCGCACCCCGACCTCGTCCACGCCGCGCTCGAGAAGGTCGGGGGCGACGCCCCGGCGGTGATGGTCGGCGACTCGACCTGGGACATCAAGGCCGCCGAGAAAGCGGGCATCCCGACTCTGGCTGTCCTCACCGGCGGCTTCTCCGAGGAAGAGCTGCGCGAGGCCGGGGCGGCCGACGTCTGCGAGTCGATCGGCAAGCTGCGCAAGGACCGCGGCCTGCTGCGCAGGCTCAGCTGCTGAGCAGGAGCATGAGGATGACGACGATCGCGATCGGCGTGCCGATCAGCGAGAGCGAGCGGAAGAGCTTGGCGAAGCCGCCGCGGTAGCGCACGCTCTCCATCAGGGTGAGGCCGACGACGTGCGCGACGTTGACCAGGGCGATGCCGATCGCGATCAGGATCGCGGCGGCGGCGCGGCCGCTGACGCTGCCGTCTTCGGCGGTGACGGCGGCGGCGAGGATGGCAGCGACGATGGTCCCGAAGAGGCCGGCGACCATGCCGGCGAAGTCCGCCCGCGAGAGCCCCGGCACGTAGGCCGAGCCGATTTCGTGGCCCTCGGCGGGGTCGTGGGTCCCCTCGTCGAGGGTCTCGACTTTGGCGACGTGCTCGCTGCCGTCCTGGTCGCTGTGGAGGACCACCATCCGCAGCGGCGGCTCAAGCCCAGCTTCGGCCTTTTCCAGCAGGCCTTCCTCGAACCAGCGCGCCTGTGCCTCCTCGTGCTCGAAGATCACGATCTCATCCGCTGGAGCCTTCAGCAGCGCGTCCTGGGCGGCCTGGATCGGGTCGGGATCGCCGACCTCGCCGGCGGCCTCGATGCCGTTCTCGCGCAACTCGCCGAGCACCCGCCCCAGCCGCTCCTCTGCTTCCTGCCTCGGCTCGTCGATGTCCCCCAGGGTGTGCCGGAGGGCATTGGCCTCGACCGCCGGGACGACCACCCGCAGCTCGGTCCCGTCGTTGCCGTTGCGAATCTCGCGCAGCGACTCGGGCCCGAGAGGGTCATTGGTGACTATTGCCAGCAGGCGGTGGGCCATCGCTCGGCCGTCACTCGTCCTCGGGGATGGCCTCGTCGGCCTCGCCGTAGACGCCGTCGTCGCTCTGTTCCTCCGGAGGTGACGGCACGTTGTCGGGGAAGCGGTGCTGGTCGCCGTGACTGGCGATGTCTTCCAGATCCCGCTCGGCCAGCTCGAAGCCCTCGGCCTCGCCCTCGCCCGCCTCGATCAGGGGCTGCTCGGCCGGGTCCTCTGAGTCCTTGGCTACCTCACCGCCGATTCCCGCGGCTTCAGCGGCGGCGGCCTCGGCCTCTTCCTTGGCCAGCGCTTCCTGCTCGCGCTCTTCTTGATTGGAGTCCATGAGCACCGCTTACCCCTGGCTGCCCCACGAGAAACGCTCCGTCCGGCGCGCGCGCAACCATCGGTCCATGTGGCAAGTCGCTGTCTACTGCTCCGGTTGCGCCGAGGAAGCCGAGGTCGTGGTCAAAGACCTCGATGACGTTGAGCGCGAGGCCTGCCCCTGCGGCTACAGCTATGTGGTGCTCTCCGTAGCGAGCTTCGAGCCCGTCCACGCCGAGCAGGGCGAGCTCGTCGAGCTGCCCCGGCGCAGCAAGCTGCCGCTGGCTGCCTGAGCGTTTCCGCCGGCCAGCCACTGTTTCGCGTCGCCCTCCTATGGGGTAGAGAGGGCGAGAGGCCAAGGGGAGCGTCGCCCGCTCACTCCTCGCCAACCCGCCCCTAAGTCCTCTCTACGGAAGGCGAGCAATGAAGGAGGGCGATACCGCGTCGGATCGCTACGACCACAAGTTCGGCAGCTCCGCGCCGCTCTCGCTCGGGGTCGAGGAGGAGCTGCTGCTGGTCGACGAGCGACACCAGCTGGTCGCGCAGGGCGAAGCGGTCCTCGAGCAGGTCGCGGGCCCCGTTGGGGACCGCGTCTCGACCGAGATCTTCACCGAACAGATCGAGCTGAAGACGGGGATCTGCCACGGGGCCGACGATGTCCTGGCCGACCTCAGCGAGCTGCGGCGGGCGGTCGCCGACGCCGGCTTTCGCATGCTCGGCACCGGCCTCCATCCGGCTGCCGAGGGTGAGCCCACCCTCGTCGCCAACTCGCGCTACGAGGTCGTCCGCGAAGACCTCGGCAACCTGCTCAGGACCCCGCCGTGCGGGCTGCACGTCCACGTCGGCATGCCCGATCCCGACCTCGCTGTCCGCCTCGCCAATGCATTTCGCCGCTACCTTCCCGCGCTGCAGGCCCTGAGCGCGAACTCGCCCTTCCAGGACGGCGCCGACTCCGGCCATGCCAGCGCCCGCACCTCGATTGTGCGCAGCTACCCGCGCTTTCAGGTGCCGCGGGAGTTCCGCGACTACGAGGACTTCTGCCGGATCGCCGACCAGCTGATCGCCGCCGCCGGGGTGGACGACTACACCTACATCTGGTGGGACGTGCGGCCTCATCCCCGGCTCGGCACGGTCGAGGTGAGGGCCGTGGACGTGCAGATGGACGTCGCCGGCTCGAGCGCGATCGCGGCGCTGATCCAGGCGATCGCCGCGCGCGAGCTGGCCGATCCGAGCGACACTGGCCTTTCCCGCGAGGCGCTCGAGGAGTCCTACTTCCAGGCCGCGAGCCACGGCCTCGACGCCGAGATCCTGCTCGACTCTCCCGCGCCCGAGCCGGCGCGGGAGGCCTGTCGTCGCATGCTCGACTCGGTCCGGCCCTACGCACGCGAGCTCGGCAGCGAGGCGGCCCTGACCGAGATCGAGCGGATCCTGCGCGAGGGCAACGGCGCTGACGAGCAGCGTCGCGTCCATCGCGACGCCGGCATGGAGGGGTTGCTCGACCACCTGGCGGAGCGCACGCTGTGAGCACGACCGCGATCGTCGGCAGAGGCAGCGGACCGATCGGCTCGCTGCCTCCCGTCGGCCCGCTCTGCGACCTGGTCGTGGCGATGCTCTCGGCGCCGCCGGCCACCGCGAGCCTCTCCTTCGAGCCGGCCGAGGAGGCGGCGCGCCTCGCGCTCACCGTCGACGATCCCCTAGGCGACGACGACCTCCAGCTCGCCCTCTACCTCTGCTTCGAGCTGCACTATCGCTCTTTCCCGAGGGTCGACCCGGAGTGGGAGTGGCACCCGAGCTTGATCGCGGTTCGCAACGTTCTGGAGGACGCCTTCTTCGAGGCGCTCGCCGAGGCGGTCGGGCCCGCTGACGCGGTCGACCCGGCCAGGGTGGGGGAGCTGCTCTTCCGGCTCGAGGCCGAAGACGACGGCCCCTCGCTCTCGCGCTACCTGGCGCGCGAGGCCGACAGCGAGCAGTTTCGCGAGTTCGTCATCCACCGCTCGCTCTACCAGCTGAAGGAGTCCGATCCACACAGCTGGGCGATCCCGCGCCTCGACGGCCCGGCGAAGACGGCGCTGCTGGAGGTGCAGGCGGACGAGTACGGCGGCGGCCGGCCGGAGCGGATGCACTCGCGGCTTTTCGCCAAGACGATGCGCGGCCTCGGCCTCGACGATCGCGAGAACGCTTACCTCGCCCGCATCCCCGGGACGACCCTGGCGACGGTGAACCTGATGTCGGCGGCCGGCCTGCGACGGAGCCGGCGCGGCGTCATCGTCGGCCACCTGGCGATGTTCGAGATGACTTCCTCGATCCCCAATCGCCGCTATGGCGACGCTATGCGCCGCTTCGGCCTCGACGCCGAAGCGACCGACTTCTACGACGAGCACGTCGAGGCCGACGCCGTGCACGAGAACATCGCCGCCTACGACCTCGCCGGCGGCCTGGCCCGGCAGGAGCCCGAGCTGGCGCTCGACATCCTCTTCGGCGCCCGCGCCCTGCTCCTGCTCGAGGCCCGCTTCGCCCAGCAGCTGCTCGACTCATGGCAGGACGGCGAAAGCTCGCTGCGTTGAGCGCCGACCTCGCTTACGTCCTGCCCCTGCGCTGGACCGAGCCGGGCCCGATCGAGGAGCTGGCCGACTACCTGGCGGGCATCGCGGGCGAGGTCGAGGAGACCTTCGTCGTCGACGGCTCGCCCGAGCCGCTCTTCGGCCGCCACGCGGAGGCCCTGCGGGGCATCGCCAGGCACCTGCCACCGCACCCCGAGCTGAACTTCCGCATGGGCAAGGTGAACGGCGTCCTCACCGGGGTGCGCGAGTGCGCCTGCGAGCGCGTCGTCATTGCCGACGACGACGTTCGCTACGGGGCCGCGTCGCTCCGACGAGTCGCCGGCCTGCTCGACGAGGCCGACCTCGTGCGCCCGCAGAACTACTTCGACGAGCTGCCCTGGCACGCTTGCTGGGACACCGCTCGCACGCTGCTCAACCGCGTCTTCACCGGCGACCCCGAGTTCCCGGTCGGTGACTTCCCCGGCACCCTCGCCGTCCGCCGCTCCGCCTTCCTCGCCACCGACGGCTACGACGGCGACGCGCTCTTCGAGAACCTGGAGTTGATGCGGACGATCCGCGCGGCCGGCGGAACGGTGCTGACGCCCCTCGACCTCTACGTCGCTCGCCGCCCGCCCAGCACGGCGCACTTCCGCTCCCAGCGTGTGCGCCAGGCCTACGACGACTTCGCGGTCCCGGCCCGGATCGGCTTCTTCCTGGCGGCGCTGCCGCTGGCGCTCACCCAGGCCGCGGCGATCTCGCGCCGGTCCGCGGCCAGCCGCAACCTCGCCGCCGCCGCGATCGCCCTGATCCTCGCCGCCGAGGCCGGCCGCCGCCGCGCCGGCGGCGCCACTCGCTTCCCCGCCAGCTCCTCGCTGCTCGCGCCGGCCTGGGTGCTCGAACGCTCCGCCAGCGCCTGGCTCGCCCTGGCGGCGCGGCTGCGCGGTGGCGTTCCCTACGGCGAGACCCGGCTCAGCCGCCCGGCCACGCCATCCCGCGTGCTGCGCCGGCGCTACGCCTCGAGCTCAACCGGGGGCTCGGCCGGCACCGGCCCCGAGGCCCCGCTCTCGGCCCGGAACCCGATCGCCTTGTGAGTGCCGTCGCAGAACGGCCGCATCCGCGAGCGCCCGCAGCGACAGAGCGCCACGACCCGGCGCTTGACCTCGATCTCGTTGCCGTCCTGGTCGATGATCGAGAACGGGCCGCGCACCAGGTACGGCCCGTCGCGGTAGGGAGTGATCGTGGGTTGAGCGTCTTCCATGCCGATCTGTCAGCCCCGCGTACCCTTTTACGCGCAAGCTGACGCATTCCGTCGCGGCCGGCCTCGATGATGGGGTTGTGTCGCGCCTGGAGACGGCCAAGCAGCGAGCCGAAAACGAGATCGAGTTCTCGCGCATCGTCGCCTTCAGCGACGGCGTCTTCGCGATCGCGATCACGCTGCTGGTCCTGCAGCTGGGCGTGGAGCCGAACGTCCACAACGACCAGCTCGGCAAAGCACTGCTCAACGAGCGCCAGGACCTCTTCGCCTACGCGATCAGCTTCGCCGTGATCGGCCGCTTCTGGCTCGTCCACCACCGCTTCTTCGGCGACGTCACCGGCTTCGACGGGCGCCTGATCGTGCTCAACCTCTTCTACCTCGCCTGGATCGTGCTGATCCCCTTCAGCAGCCAGATCCTCGGCGACCATGGTGGGGCGGAGGCGGCGGTGATCCTCTACGCGGTCAACCTGGTCGGTGTGATCCTCGCCGGCGTCCTGCTCTTCGCCGACGCCAGGCGCGCCGGCTTGAGCAAGGTCTCGGCCGAGCAGGCACGCTCGGGGGAGCGCTCGGCTCTGGCGATCGCTGCGATCTTTTTGCTTTCGATCGTCGTCGCCCTCTTCAGCCCCGAACTCGCGACCTGGTGCTGGCTGGCGCTCTTCTTCGTCCCGATTGCCGGCCGCGCCCTCGGCAAGGCCCGTTAGCCGGGCGGCGCCGTCTCGCGAAGCTCCTGGTCGGAGGAGGGCTGCATCGGGCCGCAGACCGGGCAGCTCGCGTCCGGCACGACCGGCTCCCGTTCGACCGCCATCGTGCGCAGGTCATACATATGCCCGACGCCGAGGGTCGAGGGCCTGGCGAGGCCGGTTATGTAGTGCATGATGTCGAGCCCGACCTGACCGCCGATCATGCTGCAGGCCGGCCCGAGCGTGGCGGCCGGCGAGCCTTTGCCTCGCTGCTGGTCGACGGCGATGTCGTAGAGCGGGAAGGTGCGTCGGTAGGCGATCTCCTGGCAGGAGAAGCAGCCGGTCTCCCCCGGTACGTAGAGCGGCCCGACCCGCGCCACCGGCGGGAAGTGGCT
>Ga0105245_10003917_pt1 | contig 13232 bp, 8 predicted proteins | sample KBSM54metaG_FD_81523 | JGI IMG/M metagenome (GOLD analysis project Ga0105245, IMG submission 81523) | Miscanthus rhizosphere microbial communities from Kellogg Biological Station, Michigan, USA - KBS M5-4 metaG | ecosystem: Host-associated > Plants > Roots > Rhizosphere > Soil | place: Michigan... | reverse complement strand
TGGACAGGTTTTAGGTGATTTGCCCGTCGAGCACAAAACTGACTCCGTCATTGCGAGCAAAGCGAAGCAATCCATCTAGCCGCAGAAAGAATGGATTGCTTCCGCCTTCGCTCGCTGAGCTACGGCGGACAAGTCGTCGCTATGCTCCTCGCAATGACGGCAAGTCCGTGGGACTTCCTACCACGCGTCGATACACGGCCGCTTGCGACCGCTTCGCGGTTCGGGCTTCGGGACCGATCGCAGCCCGGACATGATCCAGTGCCTGGTATCGGCGGGATCGATCACCTCGTCGATCTCCATGACCGAGGCAATCGAGACCGCTTTGCCGTTGGCATAGAGCTCGGCGACCTTGGCCTTGTAATAGTTCTCGCGCTCGACCGGATCGGCGATCGCTTCCATCTCCTTGCGGAAGCCGAGCCGCACATAGCCTTCAAGGCCCATGCCGCCGAATTCGCCGGTCGGCCATGCCACCGTGAAGAAGGAAGCATGGAAACCGCCACCGATCATGGATTGCGCCCCCAGGCCGTAGCCCTTGCGCAAGACAATGCCGAACAGCGGCACCGTGAGGCTCGCGCCGGTCACGAACATGCGGGCGACGTGGCGCACGATTGCGGTCTTTTCCGCCTCGGGGCCGACCATGAAACCGGGCGTATCGCACAGCGAGATGATCGGGATATCAAAGGCATCGCACAGCTGCATGAAGCGCGCGGCCTTGTCACCGGCGGCCGCGTCAATCGCGCCGCCGAGGTGCTTTGGATTGTTGGCGATCAGGCCGAACGGTTTGCCTTCGATGCGAATGAAGGCGGTGATCATGCCGACGCCAAAATCCCGGCGGATTTCAAGCACCGATCCTTCGTCGGCGAGCAGATCGATCACGGTTCTGATGTCATAGACGCGCAGGCGATTTTCCGGGATGGCACGCCGCAGCAGGCGCTGGTCCGGTGCTTTCCAGTCGGTGACTGCGCCCTGAAAATAAGACAAATATTTCTGCGCGGCACTTGTCGCCTCCTCCTCGTCCTCGGCAAGGATGTCGATGACACCGTTCGGTGACTGGAACGACACCGGGCCCACGTCCGCGGGATGGTAGACACCGAGACCGCCGCCTTCGATCATGGCGGGCCCGCCCATGCCGATCGACGCGTTCTTTGTCGCGATGATGACGTCGCAGCAACCGAGCATCGCGGCGTTGCCGGCAAAACAATAGCCCGATACAACGCCAATCACGGGCACCAACCCCGAAAGCTTGGCGAATTGGACAAAGGACGGCCCGTCGAGCCCGGTCATGCCGAGCCGATCGGTATCGCCGGGTCGGCCGCCGCCGCCCTCGGCATAAAACACCAACGGCAGCCGCCATTGCTCGGCCAGCCCAAGCATACGGTCGATCTTCTTGTGGTTCATATGGCCTTGCGTGCCCGCCAGCACGGTGTAGTCGTAGGAGATCACCATGCAGCGGGCGCCTTCGCTGCCGAACTTGTCGGCGTTGACGGTGGCGACGCCAGAAATCAAGCCGTCGGCGGGCGTGTTCTTGATGAGATCGTCGACTTTGCGGCGCCGGCGTTGGGCCGCAATCGCCAACGATCCATATTCGACAAATGAACCATCATCGACGAGCTGCGCGATGTTCTCGCGCGCCGTGCGCTGATTGGTGTTGCGGCGGCGTTCGACCGAGGCCGGACGGTTTTCATCGAGCGTCATCGCATGGCGCGCGATCAGTTCGGCCAAATCAGGACGGATGTGATCGAGATCGACGGCTTCATCTTCTGCCACATCATAGGCATCGATTTCGGCGGGCTCGAGAAACAGGATGGCCTCGTCCTGCATCAACGTCACGCCGGGACCGGCCGCGATCTTGGTCACCGTGCCGCCATGCGGAGCGGTCACGAGGTGCTCCATCTTCATGGATTCGAGGACGGCGATCTGCTGGCCCGGACGAACCAGATCGCCTTCGCCGACCTCGATTGCCACGATCGTGCCTTGCAGCGGCGCCGGGACCGGCACCGATCCGGCCGGACCGATGACAGTTTCACCGAGCTCGAAGGCCGCGGCCACATTGGCGGCCGTCCCGTTGGTCTCCGGGGCGATCTCTTGGGCGGCGCCGACGAGCGCGGCAACGTGGGCATCGATAAAACCGGTGCTGATGCGGTTGGCAACGAAATCCGGATGCGCCAGCACGGCGGCGAGGAACGGAATATTGGTAGCGACGCCGCCAATCCGGAACTCGCGCAGGGCCCGCGCGGCCTTCTGCACCACGTCAGTCCAGTTCGGACCTGTCGAATGAACGATGACTTTGGCGAGCAGCGAGTCGAAGGCTGCACTGGTCTTGTAGCCGGAATAACCGAAGGTATCGACGCGAACGCCGGGCCCGGACGGCAGGTCGAACAAAGCGAGCGTCCCGCCGGTCGGTTGGGTGCCGCCGCTCTCGTCCATCACCTCCATATTGACCCGCAACTGCATCGCATAGCCGCGCGGCTTCGGGATATAGGCCTGCGCCAACCCCAGCGACCCCAGCGAGGCGCCATCGGCGACCGCGAGCTGCGATTTCACGAGATCGACGCCGAGCACTTCCTCGGTGACGGTATGCTCGACCTGAAGCCGTGGATTGGCTTCGATGAAGGCGAACGCGGAAGCGGCATCCCTGGCATCGCCATCGACCAGGAATTCGAAGGTGCCGAGGTTGTCGTAGTTCGCGGCCGCCGCAAGCTGCTTGGCGGCCTCGATGATTGCCCCGCGCAAGCGGTCGCTCAGCGACGGGCTCGGCGCCACCTCGACGAGCTTCTGGTTGCGGCGCTGGATCGAGCATTCGCGCTCCCACAAATGGCTGATGGCGCCGTGCTGGTCGCCGATGATCTGCACTTCGATATGGCGGGCGTTACGAATGAGGCGCTCGACATAGACGCCGTCGCTGCCGAAGGCGGCCCTGGCCTCGGATTGGCAGCGCGCGTAGGCGTCCTCCAGCCCGGCAGCGTCATCGACGATGCGCATGCCGCGCCCCCCGCCGCCGGCGATGGCCTTGATCATGACGGCGCCGCACTCGCCCAACGACCCGAAAAAGGCTTTTGCTTCTTCCAGGCTGGTCGGGCCGTTGGTGCCCTCGATAACGGGTACGCCGCACTCTTTCGCCAGTTCCCTGGCTCTTGCCTTGTCGCCAAACAGATCCAGCGCTTCGGGGGACGGTCCGATGAAGACAATCCCCTCTTCCGCGCAACGCCGCGCGAGTGAGGCGTTCTCGCTGAGAAACCCATAGCCCGGGTGCAGCGCATCACATCCGGCGGCCTTGGCAGCGGCTATGACTGCCTCGATATCGAGATAGGCGCGCGCGCCCCGCCCCGGGATCTCCTGAGCCGCGCCGGCCGAACGGACATGCAACGACAAGGCATCGTCGGCCGGGTAGATCGCCACGGTGGCAAGGCCGGCTTCATCGGCGGCGCGCGCAATGCGAATTGCGATCTCGCCACGGTTGGCAATCAACAGCTTCTGGAAGGACATAGACGATTCCGTTAAAGCTCTTCTATTTGATCATGATCTTTTCGGAAAACCGGTGCCCACTTGTCCGGATCATGCTCTAGCGATCCTTCATGGTCGGATCGAGCACGATGCGCAAGGATTCTCCCAACGCGTTGAATGCCAAGGACACGACCAGAATGGCAAGGCCCGGCGCGTACATCTGCTCGGGCGCGATCTCCATGTATTGATAGGCACGCGCCAGCATCGCACCCCAGCTCGGGTTAGGTGGCTGGATACCAAGCCCGAGGAAGCTCAGGCTAGCTTCGGCGAGCAAGGCCGCCGCCAACAGCAGCGTCACCTGAACGATCACCGGCTGCAGCGCGTTCGGCAGCACATGCTTCCACAGGATATGCCAGGCCGGCGCGCCGAAGCAGCGGGAGGCGTCGACATAGAGTTCCTGGCGCACGATCAGCGTCCGGGCCCGCACGATTCTGGCGAGCGCCGGAAACATCACGATGCCGACGGCGATCATACCGTTGGTCAGCCCAATGCCGAGCGCGCCGGTGACGGCGATCGCCAGCACGATGGCCGGGAACGACAGAAATGTGTCGATGACCCGGCTGATGATATCGTCGGTCCAGCCGCCGAAGAAGCCTGCTACCAATCCGACGGGCAGGCCGATGGTAATGGCGACGCTGACGGCGAGGACGCTGGCATAGACGGTCGCCGGCGCGCCGTAAATCAAGCGGCTAAAGATATCGCGGCCGAGGTCGTCGGTGCCAAGCAGGTGCTCCGGACCGGGAGCCGTCAGCATATTGTTGACGTCCTGGGCGGTCGGTTGATACGGCGCGATCCAGGGCGCGCCGATCGCCACGATCACCAGCACCAGCAGCACCAGGATCGCCAGCGCCGCGCGGAGATCGCCCGCCAGCCAGCGGAACAAGCGGTGCAGCCGGCTCGGCTCGACCCGAGAATCCCGCGTTGCCAGCGCCATATCGGTCATTGCTCGATCCTTGGATCAACGGCCGCACAGAGAAGATCGGCGATCAGATTGACCGTAATCACCACGATTACCATCGCAAACACCACGCCCTGCACGATCGGAAAATCGCGCTGGATGGCGCCGCGAACGATCAGGCTGCCGAGGCCGGGAATGGCGAATACGGCTTCAATGACGACGGTTGCCGCCAGCATTCGGTTGACCAAGAGGCTGATGATGGTGAACAGATTGACGCTGACATTCTTCAGGCCATGCTGCCAGAGGATGCGCGTCATCGACAACCCCTTGGCGTGCAGCGTCCGCACATATTGCGATGACAGCACTTCGAGCAGCGATCCCCGCAACTGCCGTGCCACTTCGGCCATGCCGTAGGCAGCGATGGCAATGCCGGGCAACAGCGCGTGCCGGATCGCCTCCCAAGGCGATACGCTGAAGGATTTTGCACCGGTCGCCGGGAGCCAGTTCAGCTTCAGCGAGATTTCAGCCACCAGGATCATCGCCAGCCAGAATCCAGGTATGGCGACACCGAGCGACGCGATCATGCTGACCGTCTTGTCGACCCAGCCATTGGGCTTGATCGCTGCGACCACGCCCATCGGAATGCCCGTGAGCAGCGCCAGCACCAGCGCGATGGCGACGATCAGAAGCGTGTTCGGAAACGCGCGACCGATCGAGGCCGCGACCTTTTCGCCCGTCAGAAGCGATTGCGAGAGATCGCCCTGCACGACGTGGCCGAGCCACGCGCCATATTGCACCAGGAATGGACGGTCGAGGCCGTAGATTTTCCTGATCTCGGTGATGCGCGCATCGGTCGCGTTATCGCCGGCCAGCGTCACCGCGATGTCGCCGGGCACCAGTTTGAGCAGCGCGAACACCATGAAGGTCGCGAGCAGGATCACCGGGACCGCCTGCAACAGGCGGCCGCCGATCACCCTTGCCGGACTTCGTCGCGCCATTCAGCTCTCCAGCCAGACGTCGTCGTATTTCGGCTTGCCCAGAAGATTCGGCCTGTAGCCTTGCACCTTCTTGTTCATGGCGACCAGTTCAAACTGAAAGGCGAGCGGGGCCACGAAGGCGTTTTCCATCACCAGCTTCTGGACGGTGGCAAAGGCCTTGCGGCGGATCTCGATGTCTTCCGAGGCCCGCGACTCCTTGATGGCCGCTTCCAGCTCCGGCGGGACCGGCGCCCGGCCGCCATTATAATAGGCGTCTTTCGTGAACATCAGCGAATAGGTCAGGCTCGGGTCGGGCCGCCCGGTCCAGGCCGCCAGCAGGCCGGAACCGCGTTTCTCCGGCCCAAAGAACGAAGCCGAAGCCTCCGCGATCGGCGCGTTGACGAACTTGATATTCATGCCGGCTTTGCGGAACTGCTCGATCAGGATTTCCTGGCGCTGCACCGAATCCTGGTCGGTATAGCCGCCGATCTCGATCACTGTGCCTTCCTTGAAGCCGGCCTCGCTGAGCAGCTTTCGCGCTTTGTCAGGATCATGGGGATAAAGCTTTGCGACCGATTCGTCGTAGGCCCAATGCGATTTCGGCAGGTTCATGTAGGCGGGTTCGGCGAGACCAGCGAGCGCGGCCTTGACGAAAGCGACGCGGTCGATCGCAAAATTGAAGGCCTGGCGCACCTTGACGTCGTCGAACGGCGGCTTCCCCCAGTTCAGGAAAATCTGGAAGACATACAACGTCGGCCCGTTGACGATCTTGATGTTGCTGGCGCGCTCCACGATCGCCTTCTGGCGCGGCGGAAGCTGATAGATCAGGTCGTTCTGCCCTGCCGTGACCGAGCGCGCACCGGTGGTCAATTCGGGAATGATCGAAAATTCGATGCCATCGGGATACGGCCGGTTGGCCTTCCAGTATTTTTCGTTGCGCTTGACGACGATCTTTTCGCCGTCCGCCCAACTCACGAACGCATAGGCCCCCGCGCCAACCGGCGTGCGCGCGACATTGCCGGCGCTGCTCGCCTTGACCGCCGTCGGCGAGACCATCATGCCGGCGCGGTCGGAGAGGATGCCGGGCAGCGCGGCATCGGGCGTATTGAGCTTCAGCGTGACCTGCATCGGGCCGGTGACCGCAGCCGACGCCATCGCGGCGAGATCGGCCTTGATGTTGGATTTCGGGTCGCTCTTGTTGCGCTCGAGGTTGAACTTGACCGCTTCGGCATCGAGCGGCGTGCCGTCGTGAAAAGTCACGCCAGAGCGGATGTTGAGCACGAAGGTGGTCGGATCGGTAAAGCTCCAGCTTTCGGCGAGGCCAGGTTTTGGCTTCAGCGTCTCAAAATCCCATTCGGTCAGCGTGTCGTACATCGTGAACAGAAACGCATGATCGGAGCCCGCGCCGCCCGTGGCAGGATCGAGGCTCGACGGATTGGCGGGCGCGGAGATGCGCAAGATGCCGCCGCGCTTCGGCGTGCCTTGCGCGAGCGCGTGACCGCCAAGGCTGGTGCCGGCCAGTGCACCCGATATCAGCGCCATTACCTCGCGTCGTGTGTGTGTCATGGCCTATCCTCCGGCAGGTTAGTTCGGTGAAAAGTTCGGGCGATCCGCAAAATGGCAGGCGACCCAGTGATCAGGCATCAGTTCGCGCCAGTCCGGCGCGCGTGCGGCGCAAACCTCTTGCGCATACCGGCAGCGGGTCCGAAACCGGCATCCAGACGGCGGATCGATCGGGCTCGGGATTTCGCCTTCCAAAACGATCCTGGCATCGCCGCGCATGTTCGAGGGCAACGGCCGCGGCTCGGCCGACAGCAGCGCCTGCGTATAGGGATGCAGCGGCCGCTCGGAAACCTTTTCCGTCGGACCAAGCTCGACGAAGCGGCCGAGATACATCACGGCGATGCGTTCGCTGATGTGGGAGACAACCGCGAGATCGTGGGTAATGAACACGTAGGTGAGCCCGAGATCGCGTTGCAGTTCGGCGAACAAATTCAGTACGTCGCCGCGGATCGACATGTCCAACGCTGCCACCACCTCGTCGCAGACGATCAATTTCGGGCGCAGTGTCAGCGCGCGTGCAATCACCACGCGCTGCTTCTGGCCACCGGAAAGCTGGTGCGGATAGCGCCCGCCGATTTCCTGCGGCAAGCCGACGCGATCCATCGCTTCTCGCGCCCGTTTTGCGCGTTCGACCTTCGTGCCCACGCGCGCCAATTCCAGCGGCTCCAGCACCGATGACATGATCGTCATACGCGGGTTCAGCGCGGCATTCGGATCCTGAAAGATGATCTGATAGTCGCGGCGATGATTTTGGAACTGCTTGCGCGGCATCGCCAACGGGTCGACGCCGTTGTGCAGGATGGCGCCCCCGCTCGGCTTCAGCAGGAACACCAGCGCACGGCCGATCGTGGTCTTGCCCGATCCGGATTCGCCGATGATGCCAAAGGTCTCGCCGCGGCGGACATCGAAGCTTACGCCGTCGACCGCCTTCACGGTGGCGCGGCGATCGGTGGTTTGAAAGCGCACCTGGAGATCGCGCACCGAAACGATGGCATCCCACGCGCTATCGGCGGCCTGCGGCATCATTGGGCGACCATCGCCGCGATCGGCGCGGAGGCGACATGTTGCAGCGCGCCGGGGAGATCGAGTTCGCCAAAACGCCAGCAGCGCACCTTGCGGCCGTTCCCCGCGTCGCGCAATTCCTGCTCTTTCTCGCAAGCCTCGACCGCGTACGGACAACGCGCCTTGAAACGGCAGCCATTGGGCATGTCCATGATGGACGGCACCCGGCCCGGGATCGACGGCAGCTTGCCATGACGCGGACTCAGATGCGGCAAGGAGCGCAAGAGGCCGGACGTATAGGGATGCAGCGGCCTGACCAGCGCATCGTCGACAGCGGCATCTTCAATGACTTCGCCGGCATACATGGTGATCATGCGCGTGCAGGTCTCGGCGACAACGCCGAGATCATGGGTGATGAGCATCAACGCCGTATTTGATGTCTCGCTGAGCTCACGCAGCAGTTCCAGGATTTGCGCTTGCACCGTAACGTCGAGCGCGGTGGTCGGCTCGTCCGCGATCAGCAATTGCGGCCCGCAGATCAGGGCAGCCGCGATCATCACGCGCTGGCGCATGCCGCCGGAAAGCTGGTGCGGGTAGTCGTCGATACGTTGTTCGGGCGAGGCAATGCCGACTCGGCGCAGCATATCGAGCGTGCGTTCCCTCGCCTCCTCCTTGCTGACACCGGTGTGAACGCGGAGCGTCTCGGCGATCTGGTGGCCGACGGTGAAGACCGGATCGAGCGCGCTCATCGGCTCCTGAAAGATCATCGCAATACGCCGGCCGCGGATCGCGCGCATCTCGCGGGCGCTACATCTGGCCAGATCGGTACCGTCGAACAAGATGGATCCGTCGAGGCCGGCAAGATTGTTCGGCAACAGCCGCAGGATCGACAGACCGGTAATAGTCTTGCCGCAACCGCTTTCGCCGACGATGCCGACGCGCTCGCCGGGCAGAATGTCGAAGTCGATCTTGCGCGTCGCCTGCCAGACGCCGTGCGATGTTTTGAACCGGATGCCCAGCCCGCGCACCGAAATCAGCGCTTGCGAGCCGCCTGTCGCAACCGCCTCCGATTTGCGCTGTGCCGGCCCCGCCGCTGCCATCAGCCCGCCGCCCGCTTCTTCTCTTTCACAAGTTGCTCCTCCATCAGCATCTTTGTTCCGATGATGCCGTCGCGGCTGAGCTGATCGAGTTCCGCATCGGAAAGCCCCAGCAAGCCGCCTAGTATTTCCTTGTTATGTTCGCCGAGCGTCGGCGGCACGCTGCGGATCGGAAACGGGGCATCGGTTTCGCGGAACGGCATCGACGGTTGCGGATGCTTGCCGATGAAGGCGCGATCGACCTCCTGAATGAAGCCACGCGCATGCAATTGCCTGTCGTTCAGCAGATCGATCGGCAACCGCGCCACGCCGGACGCGACACCGGCCGCCTGCAGCACGCTCAGCGCCTCTTCCGGCTCGCGCGCCGAGGTCCAGGCGGCGATCGCGACTTCGATCTCGCTCTCGATGGGCCGCCGTCCAGCCGCCGTCGTTAGCTTTGCGTCGGACGCCCAATCGGCGCGGCCAAGTAGCTTTGCGAGCTTCGGCCACATCGCATCGCTGGAAACAGCGATTACAACCCAATTGTCCTCGCCTGCGCAGGGGAAACAGCCATGCGGCACGAAGTCCGGATGGCGATTGCCGTATTTCGTAGGCGGCTTGCCGTCGATCGAATGTGCAATAATCCAGGGCGCGGCGAACGGCATCATGCATTCGATCTGCGCGAGATCGATGAACTGGCCCTTGCCGGTAAGTTTCGCATGGATCAGCGCGGTGAGAACCGCGGCGCAGCCGTTCAAACCGCCGACCGCATCGCCAAACGCCGTATGGCTCATGACCGGCGGTCCATTGGCGTCACCGACCACGCTCGGCAAGCCCGAGCCCTGCTCGAGCGTCGAACCATAGGCGCGGCAGTCGCGATGCATGCTGCCGGCGCCGAAAGCTGACATCGACATCATGACGAGTTTTGGATTGAGCTTGCTCAGCACCTCATAACCAAGCCCGAGCTTCGGCAGAACTTCGACGGAGTAATTGTCGACGACGCAATCGGCGTCAGCCAGCAGCCGCTTGGCGAGATCGAGGCCCTGCGGCCGGGTCAAATCGAGCGTGATGCCGCGTTTGTTGCGGTTCATGATGCAATAACGTACCGATTTCTCGTACATCTGTTCGAGAACGTAGGCCGGACGGCGGTCAACGCCACGCCACCAGTCCGGATATTGCGTGGCCTCGATCTTGATCACGTCGGCGCCGAGATCGGCCAGCGTGCGCGTGCAGATCGGCCCGGCCCACCCCATCGAAAAATCGATCACACGAATGCCTTCGAGCGGAAGGCGATTTACGCCACGCGGCTCCCGCACGGGCGTGCGCGGGACGCGCTCGCCGCTATGGGCGCGGCCAAGCATTTGCTCGCCGATATCGGGTACCGCTCCGCCACGGCGGGGCGGCGTGGTCGTCAACCGCTGCATGGAGCCAGCAGTAAAGCCGGTCTCGTCGCCGATCGCGATCGGAACGATGGCGCCGCGTGCTTTCTTCTCTTCATCCGCGATGAGGTCGCCGATATCAGGCACCGGCACGATCGGGATCTTTCGGCGCAAGCCTTCGGCGAACCATTCCTGAGCGGCGCGCTGTTTCAATCGCGGAATGATCTTACCTTCGATTTCCTCCATGCGCTGCAGCCGGTCGACGCCCATGAACAGCGTCGGGTCGTCGCCCAGTTCAAGCAGTCCCAGCATCTCGCAGAACGCGCGCCATTGCGCCGGGGTCACGGTAGTGACGCCGAGCCAGCCTTGTTTCGTCTCGTAGATGCCGACCGGGAAGGTCGGCCAGAACCGGTTGACGCCGATCCGGCGCATGATGTCGCCGCGCGTGAACGACTCGAACATGATGTATTCGGTCACGGCAATGCTGGATTCGAAGATGCTTAAGCGACTAGCTCGCCCTCGCCCGTCCTGCATACATCCCAGCACCGAGGATGCCGCCGCGATAAAGCCCCAGAGGCCGGCAAGGATGCCGGTCTGGAAATCCGGCGCGTGCATCGGCGGTCCCTCCGCCGGCCCGACCAGTTTTATCAGCCCGGTCAGCGCGCGAATGGTGGAATCGGTCGCCTCGAATTTTGCGTATGGTCCCTGATCGCCGAACCAGCTTGCCGAGAGATGAATGAGGCCGGGATGACGTTGCCTCGCGGCCGCGAGATCGAATGCAGGACAATCCGCCGCATCGACGTCGCGGCCGTCGAGCAAAATGTCGCAAGCATCGATCAACTCGGTCAGGCGCGATGTAGCGTTTGGGTCATTCGGATCGAGCGCGACGCTCGACTTGTTGAAATTGAGAAACGCAAACCAGGCGCTGTGCCCTTTCGGCGTCAAAGGCGCAGCGCGACGCAGCGGATCGCCCGCAGGCGGTTCGATTTTCTGAACGGTTGCGCCGAAATCGGCGAACAGGCGGGCACAATAGCTCGTCGCGGCCGCGCTTCCGATCTCGACAATCCGCAGATGCGACAACGCGCCCATCACGTTTCCCCATGGCCGAGTAACCAGCGCGGATATACCGCCGGCTCAGTTTCTTGTTATTGACCATGAAACCTTGCCCGCTTGCTGATGCAAGCGGAATTTTCTTCCGCGTTGCGGAATTCACGAACAATGCGAAATACTTAGGTTCCTAGCCGCAGCCCAGTTGGGTTTCGAACCAATTTTGCAGCGACGTCGAAAGGGACGACCAGGCAAGCTGAAACGGCGCGAGTTGCCTGGCATTGGCCCGATAGATCTGGCGCAACTCTTTCTCGATCGCGGGAAGATCGACGCCGACGCAACGGCCTTGGCTGACAATCTGCCGTCCGTCGACAACCACATCGCGCAGCAGCGAGGCATTGCCGCGTGCAAATAGAAGTCCCAGCGGATCAACGGGCATGATCTGATCGCGATCGAGGCGATCGAGATCGATGGTTAAGAAGTCGGCCGGCGATCCCGGCACGAGCTCTCCGGTTCCGGGGGAACCTGTCGCCGCGCGTCCGTTGCGAATGGCTAGGCCCAAGAATTCCGGACAGGTCCACGTGCGTTTGAACCCGAGACCGCCATGCATCATCTGCACCAGCCGCATCTCGCGCAAGACGTCGTCATCCTCGTCCAGCGCCAGGCCGTCGACACCCACCGCGATAGCGCAGCCGCACTTATGCGCGGCGGCGATCGGCGCAAGACCAGAACGCAAATGCATGTTGGAACTGAAATTCGTAACGATGCGCGCGCCTGATGCTGCGATCATCTCTATTTCATCCGGGCGGGCATGAATGCAGTGTGCGAGCGTCAGCCGTTCCGACAGGAAGCCGATGTCACGGAGATAGCGGACGGTTCCCTGAGGAAAATGCTGATCGGCCCAGGCGCGCTGATAGACGGTCTCCAGCAGGTGCATGTGAATGCGGCGGCCGGTCTGCGCCGAATTCTCCGCGACCGCTTCCAGCAGCGGCATCGAGCACCATTGCACGCCGGCAGGACCAAGCTGCACATCGACCATGGGGCCGGCAATGGAAGACGCAATCGCATCAGTCAGCTCGATATACGCCTTGGGCGACATCGGCGCGCGGACAAACAGTTCCTCAATCGTCCTTCGATCGTCGCGGGAGAGGTCGGACAGCACCGGCTCGCCGTCGCCATACACCACCGGGTTCTGATCGCGAACGGCAATCGCAAACGCAATGCGGACGCCGACCTCGGACGCAGCCCGCGCAATCGCCTTCGCCTCTTCGACCAGCGGCATGGTGCCGCTCGGGCGGGTGTAGTGGATCATGACAGACGCGCAGCCGGCACGTGCCGAACGCGCCAGCGCCGATGCTGCTGTGAGATAGGGATCGACGGGCGTGCCGAGCGCGGATCGCAGTATCCAGCTCTCCAAGGGCATGCCAAGCGCGCCAAATGACGACGCGGTCGGCCGCGCATGGTCGTGGGCGTTGACGAAGGCCGGAAGAACGAGGGAGCGCGGCCCGGCCGTGGGCGGCGCTCCCTCGGAGATGGAGGTGATAATTCCGTTGTCGTGCCGCAGCACGACGTTTTCGAGCAAGCCGCGGTCAGGGCCAGAGAACAGGCTGGTTGCCGTAATTTCCGGGGCCATGACCGCGTCTTTTCCCGTCATTGCGAGCGCAGCGAAGCAATCCATCGCGCCGCATAAAGAAAGAATGGATTGCTTCGTCGCCTTGCTCCTCGCAATGACGACCTAGTTCGCCGTATACGTCAGCTCACGTTCGGCGCGCGGCGGCAGGAACTC
>Ga0105245_10003916_pt1 | contig 13233 bp, 10 predicted proteins | sample KBSM54metaG_FD_81523 | JGI IMG/M metagenome (GOLD analysis project Ga0105245, IMG submission 81523) | Miscanthus rhizosphere microbial communities from Kellogg Biological Station, Michigan, USA - KBS M5-4 metaG | ecosystem: Host-associated > Plants > Roots > Rhizosphere > Soil | place... | reverse complement strand
CGATACGCCTCGATGAGCCTTTCCAGAATGGTGTCGGACAGCCGCACGTCTTCGGTGAAGTCGATGGAGGCGACCCACAGGCGCAGGATGTCTGCCCCGTACTTATTGATGATCTTCTCGGCGGCTTCGCTCCCGATGGATTTCGACATCGCACGGCCTTCGCCATCGAGCGTCCAACCGTTGGTCGCGGTCGCGCGATAGGGAGCCGCGCCTTTCAATGCCACGCCGACCAGCAGCGAGCTATGGAACCAGCCGCGATATTGATCGCCGCCTTCCAGGTACAGATCGGCGGGCCAGGGCAGGGAATTCTCGGGCGTCAGCACTGCCAGATGGCTGACTCCGGAATCGAACCAGACATCCAGGATGTCGGTTTCCTTGCGGAAGGCTGTCTTCCCGCACTTAGCGCACTTGGCATCCGGCCCGGCGAGCTCTTCGGCGGACTTTGAATACCAGATGTCCACAGTATTCTGCCGGAACTGGTTGACTACACGGTCCAGGATTTTGCGATCAGTCAGCGGTTCCTGGCAGCCTTCGCAATAGAACACGATAATCGGCACGCCCCACAGCTTCTGGCGCGAGATGCACCAGTCGGGCCGCGTCGCGATCATGTTCGAAATACGTTCCTGACCCCATGCCGGGGTCCATTTGACAGTCTTGATGGCGTCCAGAGCGCGCTCGCGCAGTTGGTTGCGATCCATGCCGATAAACCACTGTTCGGTGGCCCGGAAAATCGTGGGGCGATGGCATCGCCAGCAGTGAGGGTAGCTATGTTCGATGTGCTTTTCGGCCAGGAGTGCACCGGCATTTTTCAAGATCCCGATCACGATCGGGTTGGCTTGCCAGACGGTCTGGCCGATGAGTTCGTCGGGCAGTTTTCCGGGCGCGCCGCCGGCTTGATAGATTTTTCCAGCGCCATCGACGGGACAATACACGGGAAGCCCGTAGGCTTGCCCGATGACGTAATCTTCCTGACCGTGGCCCGGGGCGGTGTGCACCGCGCCGGTTCCTTGCTCGAGCGTGACATGCTCGCCCAGAATGCCGATGGAATCGCGATCCAGAAACGGGTGCCGGAAAACGGTCTTCTCCAGGCGGCGGCCTTCGAATTCGGCGAGGACGTTGGGAGCCGACCATCCACATGTTTCCGCTGTTGCGGCCAGCAGGTCCTTGGCGACGATGTAGACATCACCGCCGGTTTCCGCGGCTACGTAGACGTAATTCGGGTTGAAGGAAATCGCCAGGTTGGCTGGAATGGTCCAGGGAGTTGTGGTCCAAATCAATCCGAAGACTCGCTTGCCCTGGAGTGCGGGATCGATCGCGGCAGGGTCCGAGGTCAGCGCGAAACGAACCCAGATCGACGGACTGTTGTGATTCTCGTGCTCGACTTCAGCTTCGGCCAGAGCGGTGCGATCGTGCGTACACCAGTTGACCGGCTTGAGTCCTTTATAGACGTAGCCCTTATCCAGGAAATCGACGAAGGCGCCGGCGATGACGGCTTCGTATTCGGCGCTCATGGTCAGGTAGGGATCCGACCACCGGCCCAAAATTCCCAGACGGATGAAATCCTTACGCTGCAAATCGACGTATTTGGCCGCGTATTTCCGGCAGGCGGCGCGGATCTCGACGGGCGACATGCTGGCCCGCTTGGAGCCGAGTTCGCTCTCGACTTTGTGCTCGATGGGCAGGCCGTGGCAGTCCCATCCCGGGACGTAGGGCGAGTCGTAGCCCTCCATCGTTTTGACCTTGACGATGAAATCCTTGAGCAGCTTGTTCAGCGCGTGACCAAGGTGGATATTGCCGTTGGCGTAGGGTGGTCCGTCGTGCAGGATATAGCCCGGTTTTCCCTTGCGGGCGTCGCGAATCGCGTTATAAAGTCCGGATTCTTCCCACTGGGCGAGAAGCCTGGGCTCCAGCTGTCCCAGATTGGCCTTCATGGGGAATTCGGTCTTTGGAAGGTGGACTGTCTTCTTCAGGTCCACATTGCTCAAATCTGGGTTCGCGGATTTGGCGGATTCCATGGGAGATATACTCTCCATCGTAACCGATGTTTCGGCTGAAGGTCCAGAACACCTTCAGAATCAATGCTCTACATCTGTTCGCCGAATGGCATACTTTCTTGTTGACAGGCGCTCGACTTCAGCTTAGAATTCTCTTTGCCCATCGGGGCGGGCCACGATCGCTTCAGCAAGGTCTTCAAAGTGAATACTTTCCAAGTTGGAGAGAAGGTGGTGTACCCCAATCACGGGATCGCTACCATCGAGAACATCAGTTCGCGGGCCTTCGCGGGCCAGCTTGAGCGATTTTATCTTCTAAAGATCACCTATAACAGCCTGACCATCATGGTTCCGTTCTCCCATGTGGGTGAACTGCGGCTGCGGCGGGTGACGCGTAATGGCGAACTGGCCAGGGTGGTGAACTTCCTCTCGGAAGGCAACTGTACCCGCTATCACGATTGGAAAGATCGCTTCCGTGAGAACACCGAGAAGATGCGGGACGGCAGCTTGCTGGCGGTGGCCGAGGTCCTCAAAAGCCTGCTGATTCTGCAGAGCCAGAAGGTTCTTTCTTTCCGCGAAAAGAAGATGCTGGATCGTGCACGGCATATGCTGATCACCGAGCTTTCCACTTCGCGGGGCATGGCCGAGGCCGAAGCGGCGCTGGTGCTGGAGAAGGCACTGGTGAAGGCGCAATTGCACCTGCCCGAGGCCCTGTAGTCCCTTTCTTTCTTCCGCTCCATTACTGTCGCGGCTCTGCTTCTGTTGCATCGCTTGGGGACTGTGCTAAAGGTGTAGTGTGAGACGCTGGCCGTGGCAAATGTGGTTGATCGTGGTGGCGCTGGCCGGCATCGCCTACGTGTTCATCATGGTGTTCGTGGCGGCTACCCACATCGATTGAACTGAGGCTCGCCTTCAGTGGGCGGCGGCGGAGATGCGCTGGAGCTTCCGAAGCAAACCTTCGAGCTTGTCGAGCCGCAGGGCATTGGCGCCATCCGACAGAGCCCGCTCGGGGGCTTCATGGACCTCGATGAAGACTGCATCGACTCCTACTGCGACCGCGGCGCTGGCCAGAGGTTCGATAAACTCGGGCTGACCGCCGGATGCTGTCTCCGCCGCGCCGGGAAGCTGGACGCTGTGGGTGGCATCGAAGACCACGGGCCATCCGAAGCCGCGCATGGTGGCTAGGCCGCGCATATCCACAACCAGATTGTTATAGCCGAAGGACGAACCGCGCTCGGTTAGCAAAATTCGATCGTTACCCGTGGAGGCGACTTTGTCCGCAGCCAGCCGGATATCTGTGGGCGACACGAACTGGCCCTTCTTGATGTTGACCGCGCGGCCGGTGCGGCCGGCTTCGACAAGAATATCGGTTTGCCGGCACAAGAACGCGGGGATCTGAATGATGTCCACGGCATCCGCGACCAGGGCTGCCTGCGCTGGCTCGTGAATGTCGGTCAATACGGCGATGCCACGATCGCGAACGCTCTTCAAGATTCGCAGGCCCTCTTTGATTCCGGGACCGCGGTACGAATGCACACTCGATCGATTCGCCTTGTCGAATGAGGCTTTGAACACGAAAGGCACATCCAATTTCGAGAGCGCAGAGGCGAGCATATGAACATGTTCCTCACTCTCAATCACACACGGTCCGGCGATCAGCGCCAACCGTCCGCCGCCGATTTCAACTGTAGGAGTGATGCGCACTATTGCAGGGTGATGGCCTGGCGGCCCGCTGCGGCGTGGGTGCGCTTCTCAGGGTGCTTTTCGGCGCGAACGCGGCGGTAATCCAAAGCGGCGCCCACAAACGCACGAAACAAAGGATGCGGCTCCAAGGGTTTGGATTTGAACTCGGGATGAAACTGGCAGCCCAGGAACCAGGGATGATCGCTCAGCTCGCAGATCTCGACATAGACGCCGTCGGGAGTCTCGCCCGTTAGCTTCAAGCCGTGCTCTTTTAGGATCGCTTCATATTCGCGATTGAATTCGTAGCGATGACGATGGCGTTCGCTGATCTCGCGCCGGCCGTAGGCTTGACGTGCGAAGCTGTTATCCGCAAGCTGGCATGGATACGCGCCCAGGCGCATGGTTCCGCCCAGTTCATCGACACCCTTCAACTCGCGCAGCTTGTAGATTACGCGGTCCGGCGTGGCCGGATCGAACTCGGTTGAGTTGGCTTGCTCCAATCCGCAGACGTTGCGCGCGAACTCGATCACCATGGTCTGCATTCCCAGGCAAATGCCGAAGTAGGGCACCTTCGACTCGCGCGCATAGCGGATGGCTTGCAGCATTCCCTCGATACCGCGCCGGCCGAAGCCGCCGGGAACCAGGATGCCGTCGAACGCTTCCAGCTCGGTGGAAGCCTCGGGCCATTTGAGTTTTTCGGCTTCGATCCAGGTGATGTTGACCTTGGCCTCATGGGCCAGCCCGCCGTGCAGCAGAGCTTCCTTCAGGCTCTTGTAGGAATCCTCGTACTCGACGTATTTTCCGACCAAGCCGATGGATACCTGGCGGGTAGGCTTTTTGATGCGGCGCACCATGTCGGTCCAGCCAGTCAGGTCGCGCGGACCGGCTTCCATCGCCAGCAGCCGCATGGCGATTTCATCCACGCCCTGTTCCGCGAACACCAGCGGCACTTCATAGACGCTATCGACGTCCTTGGCGGTAATGACGGCTTCGACGTTGACGTCGCAGAACAGCGCGATCTTTTCCTTCATTTCCTGCGGTATGGGACGTTCACTGCGGCACAGCAGGATATCGGGCTGAATACCGATGGCGCGCAGTTCTTTGACGCTGTGCTGCGTGGGTTTGGTCTTGAGCTCCTGCGCGGCGGCGATCCACGGCACCAGCGTCACATGCACGAAAAGCGTATTCTCGCGGCCGAGTTCGTGACGCAGTTGGCGGATCGCTTCGAGGAAGGGCAGTGATTCGATATCGCCGACGGTACCGCCGATTTCGCAGATCACCACGTCGGCAGGCGCTTGCTCGGACGGGTTCGAAACCCGGCGTACGGCGGCCTTGATCTCGTTGGTTACGTGCGGAATCACTTGCACGGTCTTGCCCAGATAATCGCCGCGGCGTTCGCGTGAAATGATTTGTTCGTAGATGCGCCCGCTGGTCAGGTTATTGGTCTGCGATAGCGGCGAGTGCGTGAACCGCTCGTAGTGACCCAGATCCAGATCGGTCTCGGCGCCGTCGTCGGTGACGAAGACTTCGCCATGCTGGAACGGGCTCATGGTGCCGGGATCGACGTTCAAGTACGGATCGAACTTCTGCAGCGTGACCTTCAGGCCACGGCTTTCGAGAAGGCAGCCCAGGCTGGCTGCCGCAATCCCTTTACCCAGGGAGGAAACCACTCCACCGGTAACAAAAATGTATTTTGCCATTAAAGGTTCACCATTGGTTTTTCGAATAACTCCGCTACCTGTTTCCAGTCTTCGGGCGTATCGACGCCGAGGGACTCATACTCGGTTTCCACTACTCGGATCCTGTGACCGTTTTCGAGGGCGCGCAGCTGTTCCAGACGTTCGGCGCGCTCCAAAGGACCGACGGGGAGATCGGGATACGCCAGCAGAAATTCTCGCCGGTAAACATACAGCCCGATGTGTTTGAAATAGGCCGGCGCGTCAGACGCGTCGCGCGCATAGGGGATGGGCGAGCGCGAGAAATACAGCGCATTGCCCTGAGCATCGGTAACCACCTTGACCACGTTCGGATCCTGGATATCGGCCGGACGCTCGATTCGTTTCTTGATGGTCCCCATGGAAACTTCGCCCCTCTCGTCGTCCAACAATCCCAAAATTGCGGCGTCGATGGCAGCGGGATCGATCATGGGTTCATCGCCCTGCACATTGACGATAATCTGCGCCTGTGACGCCGAGGCGGCTTCGGCCACCCGATCGGTTCCGGAGGCGTGGTCGGAGCGGGTCATCACGACGCGAGCCCGAAATTCTTCCGCGGCGGAGCGAATACGCTCGTCATCGGTAGCAATGACGACGTCGGTCAAGTAGCGCGCCTGGCAGGTCCGTTCCCACACGTGCTGCAGCATGGTCTTACCTGCTATGGGGACGAGGGCTTTGCCGGGAAATCGAGAGGAGAGGTACCGTGCGGGGATTACACCAAGAATCCGATGCGGCACAATCGAATATAGCACGAACGGCAGGGCGCGGGTTCGGCATTCTGCGTGCACGGAATAAGTTTGTGATTCGGAACTGCTGCTATAATCGGAACAGGTTGCGGGCTATGATGCGTTCGATTTGGACCATCGCGCTGCTGGGAATTGCACTGTTGCCGCTCACTGCGGACGACCCGGTAGAAAAACGTGCCGACACGCAAGCTTCGCCCATCAATATTCAACCGCGCTCGCGAACGTCCCCTTCCTCCGCCGGTGAAACCATTCTCGATCGCCGCGCCGACCTTCGCATTGATACCACACTCGTGCTGGTTCCAGTGGCCGTAACGCTGGCTGCTACCGGGAAATTACTGACCGGCTTGGAGAAGGAAAATTTCGAGCTGTCCGAGGACAAGGTGGCGCAGGAGATCGCCTCGTTCGGCAGCGAAGACGTTCCGCTTTCCATCGGGATCGTCTTCGATTGCAGCGGCAGCATGAGCAATAAGCTGGACAGGTCACGCCAGGCCGTTGCTCAATTCCTGCGGACGGCGAATCCCGAAGACGAGTTCTTTCTGGTCCAGTTCAACGACCGGCCCGAACTGAGCGTATCCTTCACTCCGCGCCCCGAGGACATCCAGAGCCACCTGACCTGGGTCCAGTCCAAGGGACGAACGGCCCTGCTGGACGGGGTCGCCATGGCCATGAACGAGATGAAAAAGGCTCGCAACGGCCGAAAAGCCCTGCTGATCATCTCTGATGGCGGAGACAATTCCAGCCGATTTACCGAGAGTGAGGTCCGGAGCTGGGTCCGGGAAGGCGATGTTCAAACCTACGCGATCGGAATCTACGAGCAGATCGGCGCCCGTGGCAGAACCCCGGAAGAATTGGCCGGACCGGGACTACTCAGCGAACTGGCTGAGCAAACCGGCGGAAAGAGTTTCAACGTTGAGAACCTGGCGGATTTGCCGGACGTAGCCGCCAAGATCGGTCTGGAGCTTCGCAATCAATACGTGCTCGGTTACAACCCTAAAAATGCAGCGCATGACGGCAAGTATCGAAAAGTGGAAGTCAAACTGGTCAAAGTCAAAGAACTGCCTCCGCTACGGGCCCGCTACCGTCCAGGATATGTTGCGCCTGCACAATAGAAAGTCCCTGATCGGATTGGCAGGGGCCATATTGGCGGTCGCTCTGGTCCATACCCAGGCGCGCGCGCAAGACGAAACTCCCCTCTTCCGCACAGAGATCAAGGAAGTCACCCTGCATGTCAGCGTGGTGGACAAAAGCGGAAAGTTAATTACCAACATTCCGCGGTCGGCGTTCAAGGTTTACGAGGACAACGTGGAGCAGCCGATTAAGCTGTTCCGCCGGGAAGACGTGCCGGTATCGATGGGCATTCTGGTGGACAACAGCGGCAGCATGAATGATAAGCGTGCGCGCGTAGCCGCGGCTGCTCTGGCGATGGTGAAGGCGTCGAACCCTGACGACGAAGTGTTCGTGGTGAATTTTAACGACGATCCATACTTAGACCAGTCTTTCACGCACGACACCAAGAAACTGGAAGAGGCACTTGGCAGAATTGATGCTCGCGGCGGCACGGCCATGCGGAGCGCCATCAGCGGCGCATTGGATTACATGAAGTCCGACGCCAAGCTGGATAAGAAAGTGATTGTAGTGGTCACCGACGGAAACGACAATTCCAGCGGCGACAATCCGACGCTGGAGCAGCTTCTCCGCAAGGTTCGCGATAGCGGCGTGCTGGTGTACTCGATCGGACTACTGAGCGAAGAAGAGGCTCGCGAGGCGCGGGCAGCCAAGCGCGCCCTTAGTGCGCTGTCCGAGACCTCCGCGGGCGGCGCCTACTATCCCAAGGATCTGGCGGAAGTCGAGCGGATTACGCCGGAGATCGCGCATGAGATCCGCAATCAGTACACGGTGGTGTACTCGCCGCTGAACGATAACCTGGACGGATCCTTCCGCAAGATCAAAGTCGAGCTCACCGGACAATTCAAGGGAGCCACGGTGCGGTACAAGACCGGATACTATGCCACGCCTGCCACTCCCAAGACATCTTCGCTCGGGAAGCCGTGATCGGATTCCTGTGGCGGTCTGCTAAAGGCTATCGCCTGACGCCCTGGCGTAGTCCATATCTGCGGTGGCGAATCGAGACGTACTGGGGTCTGCACGCCGACCGAATCTCACCCGCTGAGTTTCGAAGCTTCGTGTGGGTCCATCGAAATGAACTGCTGCGCTTCCTCCGCTGGGGTGCGAAGATGGAGTCCGCTGCGCGGGCTACAAATGCAGCGCCGCGGCCAATTCCTTATCTCCCCGAACCCGCCAGATCTTCGAATCCAGCAGATAGTGCATGAAAGCGATGCCCCACAGGGAAGCCTGCAGCCATAGCACCGGAAAGACAGCTTGGGGAAGGATATCGGCGATCCAGTACAGCGCGAGGGCGACGGCGAAATAGTATCCGAATTTCTGGCCCAGCACCGCTGCCAGTCCGTGTTTTTCACGCGAACCTTCCACCTGGTAGCGGTTCTTGTTGTGGAACCACATCAGCCGGTGATATTGCAGGGAGTGAAACAATCCTAAAGCGAGACCGGCGCGAGTGATTCCGTCGGGTCCGAACGTCGCGGCGTATCCAAAGGCGAGCCATTGCAGCGGGACCAGGCCTGCCAGCAACAATAGCTTGGGGATATTCATGGGCCTTCCGGCGCGCCACTTGCGGATTTCGAAGGCTGCGTAGATCACGGTCAGTATGCCGAACCCGGTGATCGCGGAGATGGTGATGACGTTCATCCAGGTCCCCGGAGTGAGCCGTGTCCGGACCACGAACAGCGCCAGCGGGATTACGCCGGAAGCCAGTACATAGCAGCGGTCCAATTTCATCTCAGCCACATCGCGTTCCCGGTTCTTGGCTCTCCACAGCATGACGAAACCGACGTGCTGCTTGGTGATGTGATAGTGCTGCCAGCAAATCGCGAAAAGGAAGAAGAGAGCGCCCTGGCCCACCATGACCGCCAGAGGCCCGATGAACAGCAGGGGTATCAGGGCCCAAAGCAGCCAGCCCAAACGCCGCCGTTCCTGCTTATCGAAATAGGTTCGTGTGACGGTTCCAGTGACGTGAGGCCCGTCCACTCCCAGGATCCAGATGGCGGTCAGCAGCGGCAACGGAAAGCCGACGGACATAAGAACGATGGCCAGGTAGCCCACCAGGGCGGTGCCGACAAACCACACCAGATCGTCCGCCTGGGAAATGATCCAGCGGGTGCCTGAAAAAAGCCCAGACACTCCAGCAGGGACGGATGGGGATAGGGCGCTGGTGCTCATTCGGGTTCTCGGACAGCCATCGACGGGGCTTGTCTACAACTTTATCAGGTGTTCACCGTACACTAGACATTAAGATGCTGCTTGGGTTGCATCATGTGACTGCACTGGCAGGCGATCCGCAAGCCAACCTGGATTACTACACCCAGGTTTTGGGCCTGCGCCTGGTGAAGCGAACCGTAAATTTCGACGACCCGGGCTCGTACCACTTCTATTTTGGCGATCCCGATGGGCGTCCTGGGACGCTATTGACGTTCTTTACAGGTTTTCATCGGCAGATGCGTCGAGGGGCGGGGCAGGCGGTTTCGGTGACGTACGGGCAGCCACAACCGACCGGGACAAACCCCGATCCTGATGGGCTGGATCTTCAGCTGGCAGAAGGCGCATCGCCCGCATTGCGATCCGTTAGCTTGTGCGAACGCGAGCTTGAACCCACAGGCGCGTTTCTGGAGCTGTTGGGATTTAAACACGTCAGTACAGAGGGCAATCGGCATCGATTTGAATTAGCAGCCGCTCAAATCGAAGTGCTGCATGAACCGGAGGCCGAGCGGAGCAAGCTGGGCGCGGGCGCGATTCATCACATCGCGTTCCGGGTAGCGGATGAGGCGACCCAGCTCGACTGGCGCGATCGGCTGATGAATGCCGGCGTGCGCGTCAGCCCGGTGAAGGATCGGGCGTATTTTCATTCCATCTATTTTCGGGAGCCGGGCGGCGTGTTGTTCGAAATCGCCACGGACGGTCCGGGGTTTCTGATGGACGAACCTGCGGACGCATTAGGCTCTTCGCTGCGCCTGCCTCCATGGCTCGAACTGAGCCGCGAGAGTATTCAGGCGCGGCTGTCTCCCATTCACTGCTCCGAGTATTCACGAACTTTATGACCATCGAGACCGATTTGCTGAATTGTTCTGCCGAGAAGCTCGCCGAGTTGTCCGGCAGAATCGAGACGTGTCTCGGCAAACTCACGCCGGATCAGATCTGGATGCGCGGCACCGAGAACCAGAACGCCGTCGGCAACCTGGTGCTCCATCTGACGGGCAATGTTCGGCAGTGGATCTTGAGCGGCGTCGGCGGCGCACCAGATGCCCGTATTCGTGACGAGGAGTTCGCCGCGCGCGGCGGCATGGAACCAGAGGCACTGGCACGGGGACTGCGGGAGACCGTAGATGCTGCCGTGGTCATCATCCGGTCGCTGCCCCACCAGCGCCTTGCGGAGCGCACGACGATCCAGGGGTACGACGTGACCGTACTCAAGGCAATTCTTCACTTAGTGGAGCATTTCTCAGGACACACGGCGCAGATTATCTTCATCACCAAGATGCTGACGGGCGAGGATCTGGGATTCTATTCTTATCTGTCGAAACCTCAAACGCACGCCAAGACGAACCCTTAGATGAAGAGAATCCTGCTCTCCTGCGTGGTGGCGTTGGCGCCGTTGGCGGCACAAGATGCGGTTGAGTACGAGCTGCGATTTCCCAACGCAGCGCATCACGAGGCCGAAGTCCGCGCGACGTTTCGGGGCGTGCGGGGGAGATTACTCGAGGTGGTGATGAGCCGGTCGTCACCAGGCCGCTACGCGCTCCACGAATTCGCGAAGAACGTGTACAACTTCCGCGCCATGGATTCGTCGGGCAAGCGCATCCCGGTGGAGCGTCCGACTCCGTATCAGTGGAACCTGCGAAGTCCAGATTCGACGATCGTGGTCGAATACACGCTGTTCGGGGATCGCGGCGACGGGACGTATAACGCGATTGATCCCTCGCACGCGCATCTCAACTCGCCGGCAACGTTCGCCTGGGCCCGAGGCTTTGAGAAGACGCCGGTATCGTTGAAGATTCAGATTCCTCCAGGCTCGGATTGGACGGTCGCCACGCAGCTGCCCAGTGCTCCAGGAGGCACCTGGTCCGCGACGAATCTTGACGCCCTGATGGATGGTCCCCTGGATATTGGTCCACACACTGTCCGTGAATGGAGCTTGGGCGGACAAACGTTCAGGCTTGCGCTGCATTTCCAGGGTTCCGACGAATTGGCGGCGCGCTATGCCCGCATGTGCGAAGCGGTGGTCCTCGAAGAGGAAGGCGTTTTCGGTGCACTTCCCAAATTCGACAATGGCACGTATACGTTCCTGGTGGATTACCTGCCGTATGTTTCCGGCGATGGAATGGAGCACCGGAACTCGTCTGTGATCACCAGCGCCCGGCCGTTCACGAAAGATTCGGCTGGGCAGCAAATCGGATCGGTCTCGCACGAATTCTTTCATTCCTGGAACGTCCGGCGGATCCGGCCGCGTTCGCTCGAACCGTTCGACTACGAGCGCGTCAACATGTCCGGGGAGCTGTGGTTCGCCGAGGGATTCACCGAATACTACGGTCCGCTGAGCTTGGAACGGGCGGGGCTATCGTCGCCGGACGAGTTCATAGGTGAAATGCGACGTTCGCTCAATACAGTGCTCACCTCGCCCGGACGGGAAGCGTTCAGCCTGGCCGATATGAGCCGCAGGGCAGCGTTTGTGGACGGAGCCGTGTCCATGGAGGTCCAGAACCAGGCCAACGTATACATTTCGTATTACACCTACGGGCAGGCCGTGGCGCTGGGAATCGACCTGGCGATTCGAGCGCAATTTCCAGGCAAGTCACTGGATGATTGGATGCGGACGATGTGGCGCAGGCATCCTGACGTGAACACACCTTATTCCGCGCAGGATCTGGAGAAGGCTCTGGCCGAGGCAACGGGAAGTGCATCATTTGCGCGGCAGATCTTTGAACGGCACATCAACGGGACGGATGCGATGGATTATGCGGGGCTGCTGGCGCCGGCCGGGTACGTATTGCGGCCAGCCTCGCCCGATAAGGCCTGGTGGGGAACTCCGCCGATGACATTTTCCGAACGAGGCATCGATCTCATCGGCCCATCGTTGCGCGGATCGCCGCTGTATGCGGCGGGACTCGACCGCGGCGATCGGATTGTCGAAATCGACGGGAAGAACGTCAAAACGCGCCGGGATGTGGACGATGCCGCGTCGGCGCACAAACCGGGCGACCGCAGCATGCTGGTGGTGGAAACGCGCGCCGGGCGGAAGCAGGTTCAGCTTACGTGGGCGGCGGCGCCGGACGTGGAACTGGTTCCGTTCGAAAAGGCTGGACGTCAGGTGACGCCGGAGATTAAGGCGTTTCGAGCTGCGTGGCTGGGATCGAAGGCGCTGCGCCCACTGCCGAAGATCGATTAAGACGACAGGCGACAAGATCGCCTGTCCCACCTTGGACCAGGCCCACATACAATATGGGGTATGACACGCCTTTTGCCGATGCTGGTCTTAGTGCCGCTGCTGTCTTTTGGGCAGCATCTCTCTAACCTCAAACAACTCACCCACGGCGGGCAGAATGCCGAAGCCTACTGGTCTCCGGACGGAAAGCGGCTGATCTTCCAGGCGACGCGCGACACCAGCGAATGCGATCAGCAGTACATCATGAACGCCGACGGATCGGATCTGCACCTGGTGTCCACCGGCAAGGGCGTCACTACCTGCGGATATTTCCTGCCGGATGGCAAGCACATCGTGTACGCATCCACGCATGAAGCCGGTCCATCGTGTCCGGCTCGGCCCGACCGCAGCAAGGGATACGTTTGGGCGGTTTATCCGGGATTCGACATCTATCTGGCCGACGACAAAGGCAACATCGAGAAAAAACTCACCAACACGGCCGGCTACGATGCCGAGGCCACCATCAACTGGAAAACCAACAAGATCCTCTACACCTCCATGGCGTCGGGCGACCTGGATCTGTGGACCATGAACCTGGACGGGTCGGG
>Ga0105245_10003913_pt1 | contig 13238 bp, 9 predicted proteins | sample KBSM54metaG_FD_81523 | JGI IMG/M metagenome (GOLD analysis project Ga0105245, IMG submission 81523) | Miscanthus rhizosphere microbial communities from Kellogg Biological Station, Michigan, USA - KBS M5-4 metaG | ecosystem: Host-associated > Plants > Roots > Rhizosphere > Soil | place: Michigan... | reverse complement strand
GACGCATAATGCCGGCGGCGTATATTCGGGCGCGAGCGTCGGCTGCTATCAGCAAAGTCTGGATTTCGACCGGTCGAAGGCGGATGCGCGCCAATGGTCGGTCGAAGCGCATGTCGACAGTCACTTCGACGGGATGTTCAATTTCCTGTTGGGCGGCATCTATCTCGACCAGCGGGTCACGGATAACGAATATTATGTGGACGCGTTCGGGCTCGATTATGCCTCGGGCCTGGTCGGCTCCATCCCTCGCCTGCTCGGCGCCGTGCCGACGAATGTGATTTCCGCAACGCCCTTCTATGACAATGACGAGGCCGACTACCGCCTCAAGTCGTACGGCATCTTCGGCGAGACCTATTTTCAGTTTACCGACAAGCTCAAGCTGAGTGTTGGCCTGCGCTACAATCACGACTCCAAATATCTGAAGGCGCGGACCACCTATCTCGTCGATTCCAACGGCGCGAACCCGTTCCTCCCCTATGGCGCCACCGATCTGACGCAGTCGCTCAACGCAGCCGCGCTCGACTTTGACGTGACCCATAGCGGGAACCAGGCCTATACCGAAGATCGAGTGGCCTTTTCGCGGCTGACCGGCCGCGCCGTGCTCGACTACAAGATCACGCCGGACAATCTGCTCTATGTGTCCTACTCGCGCGGCTATAAGTCGGGCGGCATCAACCCGCCGCTGTCACCCGTCTTCGCAGTGCCGACGAGTTTCACGCCGGAGCAGGTCGACGCGTTCGAAATCGGTTCGAAGAATAGCTTCATGAACGGTGCGCTCCGGCTCAACCTCACCGGCTTCTACTATAAATACAAGGACCTCCAGCTCGCCCGCATCGTCGCCCGCACGGCGGTCAACGACAATGTCAGCGCCAATATCTACGGCATTGAGGCGGAAGCGGTGATCAGCCCGATCCCGCAGTTCACCGTCAACGCGAACTTCAGCTTCCTGCATTCGAGCGTTTCGAACGACAAGTTCCTCGCCAATCCGCGCGATCCTTCAGGCGGCCGATCCGATGCGGTGATCATCAAGGATATCACCAACGCATCCAATTGCGCGGTCATTCCAAAGGCCGGGGCGAATGCCGCAGCCGTCAATCTCTATGTCGGCGCGGTGAATGGCGGCATCGGCCTTGCGCCGCCGACGCCCATCCCCGGCACCAACACGACTGGTGCCTTCGGCATCTGCTCCGCACTGGCGGCGACCGCGGCGACACCGCCCGCCGCTCTCGACGCCGCCTTCGGCTTGCCCGCCGGAACGGCGCTGCCCTTCACCGTGCTCGGTGACGGCGTCGCGGTGAATATCCGGGGCAACAAGCTGCCCGGGGCACCGACCTACAAGTTCGCGGTCGGCGCTCAGTACCGGATCGATCTGGGCGGCATGAGCCTCGTGCCCCGGGTCGACCTGAACTATACCGGCAATAGCTATGCCTCGATCTTCAACACGAATATCGACCGCATCCCCGGCTATGAGGTTATCAACGCCCAGATTCAGCTCAACGCCCGGGAGGATCGCTGGTATGTCCGGGGCTTCGTGCAGAACCTCACCAACAACAACGCGATCACCGGCCAATATGTGACTGACCAGTCATCCGGCCTGTTCACCAACATATTCACGATCGAACCTCGCCGTTACGGTATCGCGGCTGGCTTCAAATTCTGATTCGACACGACGATTTCGTGACGTTTTGCCCCCTGGCGCCCAGCGCCGGGGGGTTTTTGCGCATAGCCCTGAAAATGGTGGACAAATCGCCACGCGCAAATGAAAAGTCACACTGACCGATAAACTAGAGTCCGCTCGACAATTGCCGGGTGACAACGCCCCAAAGGCAGCGCAGTATGTGCCTAACGCGTCCGGCAATTACATACCGGAACCACTAACAGGCCTAGCCGGCCCTAGACTGGCAGGCGTACCACAGAGGGGATGATCATGAAGAAGTTCGAACTTCTCGCCGCATCGGCGATCGCGTTATTCTATGCCAATCCGGTGCTTGCACAGCAAGCGCCGCCGGCCGCCACAGCCCCCGCGGCGCAGGATACCGCCTCGGCCGACGAGAGCGACGATATCGTCGTGACCGCGACCAAACGCGCGACGACGCTGCTCGATGCCCCCGTCGCGGTTTCGGTTACGACCGCTGCGACGATCCAGCAAGCGCAGATCCGCGATCTAATTGACCTGCAAAGTGTCGTGCCCTCGCTTCGTGTCTCTCAATTGCAAAGTTCGGCCAACACCAACTTCATCATTCGCGGTTTTGGCAACGGCGCAAACAATGCCGGTATCGAGCCATCAGTGGGTGTCTTCATCGACGGCGTGTATCGGTCGCGCTCGGCTGCACAGATCGCCGATCTGCCCAACCTCCAGCGCGTAGAGGTTCTTCGCGGGCCACAGTCGACGCTTTTCGGCAAGAACGCCTCCGCCGGCATCATCAGCATCGTCACGGCCCAGCCATCTTTCAAATTCGGCGGAAATGCGGAAGCATCTTACGGCAATTACAACGCTGTAGTGCTGAAGGCGGATCTGACCGGTCCTATTTCCGATAGTGTGGCATTCAGCATTGCAGGCAATTACAATCACCGCGACGGCTACGCGAACGACCTGAAATTGAACAGGAAGGTCAACGATCGGAACCGCTATGGCTTTCGTGGTCAATTGCTGTTCCAGCCCAACGCGGATTTCTCGCTTCGCCTCATTGGCGATTACGACAATATCAACGAGAATTGCTGCGTCGCCGCCAACATCGTCAACGGGCCGACGGGTGCGATCACAAACGCCCTTGCTGGCGGAACCGCGCTGGACGCAGCAAACCCTTATTCGTACAATGTTTACAATAACTTCCTCTCGACCAACAAGATCGAGAATTACGGCGCGTCGTTACAGGGCGATTATAATTTCGGCAAACTTAGCCTCACGTCCATCACGGCGTATCGCGAGGTGCGCGCCAAGACCAATCAGGATTCTGATTTCACGAGTGCCGATCTGATCGGACGCAACTCGCAGGATCTGGCGGTCAACACTTTTACCCAAGAAGTCCGGTTGACGTCGGACTTTAGTGGCCCGCTGAACTTCCTGCTCGGCGGCTTCTATTTCAACGAGAGGATCGCCCAGGCGAACAACATCGTCTTCGGCACGCAATTCCGGCCCTATGGCGATCAGCTTATCCGCGCTGCCAGTGGCAATGCGTTGAATGTCAGTGTGCTGGAGAGCACCTTTGGCGCGCTGGAGGGCAATCCGGCGAAATATCTCAATAGCTTCTTTCGGGCTGGCGATGGCCTCAATGAGCATTACCGCCTTAGCGATGATTCCTACTCCATTTTCGGCACCCTCGATTTCAAACCGATCGAGCATCTGACTCTGACCGCCGGCTTCAACTATACCGACGACCGCAAGCGTTTTTCGACCAATGTGGTCAGTAACGATGTCTTCTCGGGCATCAATTTGGACGCCCCCCAATATGCACCGTTCCGCAATCAGTTGCTCTATGGCGGCGCGCTGGCGGCCGGCGTGGGTAGCGCACTGGGCCTGGGCCGCTCAGCGACTGCGGCGGAAATCGGCAACTTCGCCGGCGGAAACCCTGCTGCCTATGCTGCCATCTCCGCTGGATCGCACGCATATGCGAACGCCAATCAGAATGTTGCAGCAGCGAATCCCTTGGGTGGCCTACGCGCCTTCCAGTTCCTACCGCCATTCCTGAACGTCCCGAACGCAATCGAACCGGGCCGTACGAACGACAACAACTTCTCGTACACCTTGCGCGCAGCCTATAAAGCCACCGAGAATATCAGCGCCTACATAACGTACGCCACCGGGTTCAAGGCAAGTTCGATCAACCTGTCTCGTGACAGCCGCCCGACTGCGGCCGACTTGGTAACAATCCAGAATGCGGGACTTGCGACGATAAACCTGTCATCCGGTTCGCGCTTCGCGGGCCCGGAAAAATCGAGCGTGATCGAAGGCGGTATCAAGGGGCAGTTCCGCCACGCCGCATTCAACATCGCGATCTTCAAGCAGCAGATCAAAGGCTTCCAGAGCAATGTCTTTACAGGCACGGGCTTTTCTTTGCTGAATGCCCCCAAGGAATCTGTGTTCGGTGTTGAGTTCGATGGCTCGGTGACACCGGTGAATCCGCTCACGCTCAATCTGGCCGTGACTTATCTCGATCCGAAATATGATTCGTTCGCTAATGGTGGTGCGCTAAATAGCTCCTACGTGGTCGGCCCCTTCAATCTGACTGGTACACGCCCGGCCGGTATCCCTGAATTCTCGATTTCCACGGGTGCGACCTACACCCAAAGACTCACCGACAATGTGAAGTTGCTCCTGCGGGGAGACTATCAATATGAAAGCCCGGTGCAAATTGCCGAGGGCGTCTTCTTGCTCAAGCGCACTGTCAGTCAGGTGAACTTGGCTGCCGCGGTGCAACTGGGCAACGGCCTGGAGCTGTCTGTCTGGGGCCGTAACGTGACGAACGACCAGTACCTTACCCAGATTTTCTCATCGGTCGCGCAATCGGGCAGTATCTCGGGATATCCCAGTCAGCCTCGTACGTACGGCGTGACGGCCCGCTACAAGTTCTGACGCGGTGACAGGGCTGCTCCCCCGCCCTGCCCGCCTCTTTTCAGCCCCCGGTGCCCGCACCGGGGGTTTTTCTTCGCCGAAAGCGGCCAGAAGGCGCATTTCAAGGCGTGAAACAGCGCATTGTAGGCGTGACAACGCCGAAAAGGCGGCGCACAAGCGTGGCACGTCCCAGGAGACGTGAAACCGATGTCGGCATGAACGACACATCAGGAAGGAAGATCTATGGCGACTGCACCAACCAAGACCGGCGGCATTCATGCTCCGGTACAGCCCTCCCCCGAGCTGGGCGCGATCGTCGGCAACGACAAGCTCCCGCGCAGCCAGGTGATCAGCAAGGTGTGGGACTATATCAAGTCGAACAATCTGCAAAACCCGGCCAACAAGCGCGAGATCCTCGCCGACGACAAGCTGAAGAAGGTGTTCGGTCGTGACAAGGTCACGATGTTCGAGATGAACAAGTATATCGCACAGCACGTCAAGGCGTGATGTCCGCAGGGGCATCGCCGTTGCCAAGGTAGCGGCGATGCCCCGAGTGGCCCCGGCCCTCCCTCATTCAGACAGTCGCGCGACGCGTAGAGCGACTTACCGCCACCGCGCTCCAGGCTGCCGTGCGAAATGCCGCACGACATAACCCCATGGAATGACGATCGGCATCAGGATCACCCCGGCGACGATCGCCTTGAAGTCCTCCGGGAAGGTCGCGGGAACATTGCCGCTCGACCATTGGGACAGGCCGTAATCGAGCAGCCACATCGTCTTCCACGCAAACTCGAACATCAGCAGCGGAAGCATCTGCAGCGGATAGCGCAGCCCGATGAACGCGAGCAGCCATATAGCGCCCAACAGGCTCGGGATCACGCCGCGGGCGAGCGGCTCGTGGCTGAGGAGCTGGGGCACGATGAACCCGCCCAACCCGATAATCAGCAGCAGATAGGTCGCGCGCAGCACATAGAGGCGGATGAGCGAGACCTCCCGGTCAGCCATGCTCTCGGGCATGGGCGTCGCAACGGCAATCATGGTCATTGGAATATCCTTTTGAGGCGCGCCTATTGCGCGTCAGGACCGGGTTGAAAGTGCAGCAGGTCGCCGGGCTGGCATTGCAGCGCCTCACAGATCGCCTCGAGCGTCGAGAAACGGATGGCGCGTGCCTTGCCCGTCTTCAGGATCGAGAGGTTGGCCAGCGTGATGTCGACACGGTTAGCCAGCTCGCTCAGCGTCATCCGGCGATCATGCAGCAGGTCGTCGAGCTTGACGGTGATCATGGTCACACCGTCCCGGCGAGGTCGTCGCGCATAGTGGCGCCCTCGGCGAAGACGCGGGCGAGTACGAACAAGAGGATCACCGCCAGCCACCCGCTGGTGGAGAATGCACTGACATGCAGGCCGTGCGCCTTGGCGGAGCTCACCCTGGCGATCAGGCTGACCAGCAGCTGGAGGATCTGCTGGCCGAGCAGTGCCCAGGCGATCGCCTGCAGCCGCTCGGCGTTCCGCGCGACGAACGGATCGCCAGCGCGCACCGTGTCGATCATCTCGAGCAGGCGGCGCAGCACGATCAGGTTGAGCGGCACCGCCGCCAGGCCGACCAGCGCGATCAGCCGCAGGCCCGTCAGCAGCGCTCCGGCCTGATCAGAGGGCGCGAAGCCCAGTGCAGTCAGGGTCCAGGCCGCATTCGACACCAAAGCAATGAGGATCGCGAGCACGATCGCCGCGTAGATCCAGTTGAGCACGACCAGCAGCTTGAGAACGATGCGCGCAACCGGCAGCGCGGCGGGGAAGGATCTGGGCATTTGCGTCTCCTGCGACTCGACTATCGATAAATCATATATCGATTATCGATATGCTGCAAGACTCGATTCGGTATCAGCGACTTGCATCTTCGAGCGCAGACAGGTCCCTCGGCAGCGTTCGCTTGAACAGGGCGATAACGCGGCGACCTTCCGCGGAGGGCAGAATGATCGCATGCCGGACCGCCGCGGCTATCAGAACCATTATCAGCTGCGCAAAGTCGGACAGCGCCTTTTCGGACTGCCCGGGAACGGCGAGGCGCAGCGCATCGGCCAGCATGGCGGCAAGATAGGCGCCGTCCTCTTCATCGATCCCCTGAAGCGCACGGTCGGCCTGGGTCGCCTGCCAGATGTGGCGCACCGCCGGCTCGTCCAGAAAGAACTGGTAGTAGCTCTCCGCGATACGGCCCAGCACGCCCTGGAGGTCTCCAATCGCCTTCAGGGCTGAAAGCTCCTTCCGAACACAGTCACGGCCGATCGCGTTGTAGCGCTCCGCCAGCGTTCCGATGATCGCCGTCTTGTCGGGGAAATATTGGTAGAGCGAGCCGAACGCGATTCCGGTGCGCTCGACGATGTCGCTCATGCGGAAAGCGTCGCTGCCCTTTTCGGCCATCACCTCGATCGCGCAGGCAAGAATGCGCTCGAAGCGATCGCGGCTTCGCTGCTGGCTGGGAACGAGCCGGGCGATCCGCTGGCCATCCCTCACAGCCCCCGATTGCATCTCTGTGGACCTGCGTCTCGCCATCACCGCTCCCCAAACTCTTGACGCCGATAATACGAGAGTTTATCGCTTTTATCAAATACGAGATAATATCGTGTTTTTGGGAGGTCGTGCCATGCGGCATTTTCTTGTTTCCGGCATGTACTGGTTCTCCGCGATCGGCTGCGGGCTCATGGCGGGCATATATTTCGCCTTCTCCGCCTTCATCATGACGTCGCTTGCCCGTATCGCCCCGCTATCGGGCATTGCCGCGATGAACGCGATCAATGTCGAGATCGTGAGATCGTTGTTCATGCCATTGTTCCTTGGCACGACACTGGCGGCCGGTATTCTCGCGGCGCTTGCGCTCTTTCGCTGGAGCGCACCGGGATCGGCCGCGACGCTGGCGGCTGGCATCCTCTATGTGGCGGGCATGTTCGTGGTGACGATGATGATCAACGTGCCGCTCAACGACGCCCTGGCAGCGGTCGATCCGTCAGGCGCGGACGGGGCGGCGCTTTGGGCGCGTTACCTCCGGGACTGGACCCTCTGGAACCACGTCCGGACGACCGCGTCGCTGGGAGCGTCGGTGCTCTTCGTAATCGCGATGCGGCGGTAGTTGGTGCCCCCGGCGAGATTCGAACACGCGGCCTACGGTTTAGGAACCGGCTCCGGAACACCTAGAAATCTCTTAGCTTGAGACTGCCACAATGGAACGGACTTCAGAAGCGCTTTGTGGCTCGCGCGGACGAAGCGTTGAAATCACCCTCTCACGGCGAAAACACGAGTTCGATTCTCGTAATTGTCACCAGTGATTTCAATGGCTTAGCAAAGAAAGATGCTGAATGGTGGGATGTCCGTGTGATATTGCCCGTGGACGTCCGCGGAACCTGCTGCGGCGAGGCGTGCTACACGCGCGCCTAAATGACCTCTCAGCGATGCCTTCTTGAGATTGGAGAAAAGCGGTGCCGACGAGCGGTGAGCGACCGGCCTTCTCCCAATGATTGCGACGATCGAGCGCCCCTTCCGGATCGACGAGGATGTCGGCGATGTTCTGGACGTCGCGCACCTCGTGTACGCCGCGACGAACCTCAACCAATGGATTGTAATGGACCGAGCGGGCGTCGGTGGGATTGAACAGCAGGCAATGCAAGAAACGGGCACGCCAGCAAGCGGTCAGTTCCCAATTCTCGCCCTTGATATCGTGGACGACGGTCGAGCCGGTCCATCCCAGCAAAGTCGGCACGACAAGGCCGACACCCTTGCCGCTTCGAGCTAGCGCGAACGCCATGACATGCTCGGGACCGTCATGACTCAAATAGCATCCGCGAAGGCTGCCGAGGAAAAGACCAGCGTCATCGAGCAGCGCGGCGCGCGCCACCTCGCGTGAAGTCGCCCCATGTGCTGACCCGTAAGTGGTGACGTTACGCGACCGGCGCGCGCGCCAGAGCGAGAAGATTGCAGCGCCGCACCCAACGAAACCACTGGCGCCGGCGATCGCCCCAGCGCGATCGAAGATGTGCGGCGCATATGCATCGTAGTGATACCACCACGGAAATATGGACCACGGGCGGTAGACTGGAACTCTGTCGATCGGAAACCAGGACGACCCAAGCCCAGTCTGATATCCGAGCTTCGCCGCCGCCATTGCGTCGCGAACCAGATGCCGGCGAGCGCTATCGCGAGAACGACCAGGATCTGGCCAATCAGCAGTTCGGTGGGAGTCACGCGAGCTCTCCGGCCGCACGGCGAGAATCACCGCGGGTTCTGAGGTCAGATTCGGTTTGATCACGCCGAGAGCATCAGCCCCTTATGTCGTCGCGGACCGCCATATTTCGTCAAGCCGATGCGCACCGCTATTCCTCGTCATGCTGAACGCCCTTCAGCGGCTCGCATGAAGGCAAACGGGAGATAGCCGCGATTGAATTGCTACGTCTCAAATGCGGCCCAGTTTCCGCCGTTCGACCGCAATCACTGCGATCCCGGGAGCTGTCGTTCCTTCAGGCTCATCGATGGGCGCGTCGATCGGCAGAACCGGCAGCTCCATGAACGGCGTTGTCAGAGCAACTGCACCGATGCACCCAAGAGACGAGTTCTACCGCCGTTTGCTCCATCTATTTGGAACAAACGGCGCCTTAGTCGGAAACATGCCGAACACGCTCGCTAGACTGATAGCGGGTTTGAACTAGCTGGAAATCGCGAAGGTGCAGTTTGTCTGACAATGCCATTAGAACTTCATGTTCATCCCTATGTTGACGAAGCGACCGAAGGTCGCGCCATTAGCAAAACCATCGCTCAGCGAGCCGTCACCGACCCGGTTTAGGAACGGTGGCCGGGCGTCGCCGACATTGTCGACATTCAAGGTCAGCTGAAGACCATGAAGCGATCCGCTCGGCGCGAAATCGTAAGCGAAGTAGAGGTTGACCGGTGCGAACGCCTTGACCCGCGTTTGACCGACGATCCCCGGGAACGGATAACTCGCACTATAGTCGACCCGTACGCGCGCGCTGAAACCGCCGATCTTGTCGCCGATCGAGCCTGAAAGCTGAAGTGGGCTGACGCCATTGTTGGCGAGTTCGTCAAACGGCGCGCTGCCGGCAACTGTGCTGGTACGATTCAGGTAATAGGTGCCCCCGGCCGAGGCACTGACGGAACCGATCGACGTGTCGAAATTGAGCGCGGCATTGAAGTCGATACCATCAGTCTTGAGCGTCCCGAGATTGTTGCGGTGCGCGTCGAAGATGGCATAGGGCGCGTTGCCTGAGCCATAGAGCGTTGCAAGGCTCGGGCCCTGGACCCGCTGATTGCCGACCAGCGCCTGCGCCTGGGCAAGCGTCGGATTCAGGATGTAAAAACCCGACAGCGCCGGATTGGTGAAGATCGTCGGGCTGTAGAACGGCGTTACTTCGATGACATTTTTGAGCGAAACGTTCCAGTAGGTCGCACTGAGCTTAAGCCACCTGGCGGGCTTGAAGTCCGCGCCCGCCGAATAGGTGTCGGCAGTTTGCGGCTTGAGATTGGGATTGCCGCCGGCCAGTAGAATTGTGGGCCGGAACAGGTCGGCCAGACTGAAATTGCGCTGAAATGGACTGACGCCAAGTACCTGCGCCCGTGTATCAACCGCGCCCGATGTGTCCGCCAGGCTGGGCGCATTGAACGACGTCCCGTAGTTGCCACGAATTGTCAGCGCATCAAACGGTTTCCAGGTCACGCCGACCTTCGGGTTCGTGGTGCCGCCGAAATCGCTATAGTGATCGTAGCGAACCGAGCCGTCGACGACGAGGCTGCGCATACCGGGAATGGCGTTCCCGGCACCGAAGATCGGCACCACCACCTCCCCGAATATCGAATAGACGCTACGGCTGGCAGCAGCGCGGGCGGCGTTGGTCCAATCACCGATCGGCGCGTCGGTCTGTACCGCGTTGCTCTGCGAATATTGGTATTGCCCGCCCAGCGCGAGCCGGGCGTCGCCGCCGGGCAGCGAGACCAGAGAGCCGTCGATGACGAACCTCCCCTCGGCGAGCGTCTGGCGATTGCGGGCAAATTGCTCGTAATCGAGGATGCTGCTGAGAACGGCAGGATTGCTGCTGCCGGGATCGTAGGGATTGAGAGCGGTGGCCAGCGTCGTACCCGCCAGTCCGGCGGCTTCGGCGACTGGGTTGATCTCAAGCGTGTGGCCGGTCGTTATGCTTCGGCCGAAATTGCCGAGGACCGTAACCTTCCATTTTGGTGCCAGATCGTAGACGAGTTGCGGCGTGACCTGGAATTCCTGGATCGAGGTCCGATTATACATCGTCGGCCCGCGCGCCGAGGCATAGTTGAACGACACCTGCTGGCTGGTTTCGCCCGCGATCGAGCGGAAATACGGATTTGTGTTCGTGATCAGCGCTCTGCTGGTCGAACGCTGCGACTGGCCGGTCGTGGTCCTGCGGTCGGTGTAGAATCCGGTCAGGCTGAACGTCGCCCCGCTGCCAAAATCTTGGGTAAGGCTGACGAAGACCGAGTTCTGCTTCTCGGCCGGGAACAGATCCGCATTGAGATCGGTGTCGCAACGATTGGACGTGCCCGCTACTTTGCCGGGCAACGCATAGGTCGTGCCGTTGGCCGAAATTGTGCCGGGGTTGCAAGCGATGATGCTGTTATCGGTGCCGCCAAAGGGTGCCAGGTTCTTCCGGAAATAACTGCGATCGGCGCCGAGAATGTCCGAATTGGCGCGATAGGCGTAGGATATCAAAACCGATCCCGAGGACCAGCTTTTGCCGGCGGTGACGTTGACGTCACCCGAGAGGTAATCAGGGGATGTGCCGATATGCCCGCTCAGTTCAACGCCATCGATCTTCTTGCGCGTGATGAGATTGACGATGCCGCCGATTGCGTCCGAGCCGTAAAGCGACGATCCGCCGTCGGCGACGACGTCGATCCGCTCGAGCGCACCCGGGGGGATGACGCCGACGTCCGGTGTGGTCTGGAGGATACCAGCGCCGACAAGGTTGTGGCCATCGAGCAGGACAAGCGTGGTGTTTCCGCCGTTCGCCGCCAGATTGCGAATATTCGGACGCACGATGGTGAGTCCGCTGACGCCGGTGCCGATCGACGGCGTCGCGTTAAAGGCGTTGGTGATCTGAGGGACGTTCGACAGCAACTGCTGCGTGCTGGTCGCACCCGTCGAGGCGATATCGGCCTTGCTCAAGCCGATCACATTAGTGCCCACCGGCGCGATACCGCGGATCAGAGTGCCGGTGACGACAATGTCCTTCGCTGGAGTGTCGGCCGACTGATCGTCAACCGGCGGCACGGCCGTCGGATCGTTGCTCGCTTGAGATTGGTCGCCAGGCGCCGGAACCGGAGCGGACGATGGCGACGCGGTCTGCGCCCATGCGGACTGCGCCGCGATCGCCATCAACGCGATCGTGCTGGCCCCGAGAAAACGAAGGGTCGTGCGTGGCATTTCAGTCCTCCCCAATGAACACCGCTTCTTTGACCGAAGCTTGAAAAATCCCAACAATTGGGATGCTCTTCCGTATAGCACGACAAACGGATAAATCAATAGCTGCGCCGACTTGCGCCGGCGCAGCGATCTGCCTGACGCGACGAGCGCCAGATTCGTCAGCAAATCTGTGAAGCGTCAGCGCTCGACGGCGATCGTGACCGGCCCGATGAGCCCGGAGCGTCGCAACGGGCTGCTCGCGCGATAGGGCGATTGTGGCGCGTAGGCGACCGGCGTTGCTCCTGGCTGCTTGTCGCCTATGAGCCGGTTGACCCAGAGATTGACGACCATGACCTCGATCCGGTTCTTGCCGGGACGGAGCTTCCCGGTCAGGTCTACGCGATAAGGTGGATGCCATGCGGTCGAGACTTGCGTGCCGTTTACCGACACCACGGCAAGTTCGGATACATCGCCCAGATCGACCACCACCCTATTGCCCGGCGCGAGCAGCTTAGCGTCGACATCCACGGTGTTTGCGTAGGTTGCCGCGCCCGAGAAGTAGCGCACGCCGGGATCGGCGCTTTTCGTCCAGTCGGAAAGACTGTCGAAGCGCAGAGTGAGGGGCGCACCACGGCCGGGCTGGAAGCTGACGTCCCACGGGCCGGCGACGGGAAGCGACGCAACCGTCCGCATCTCCGGTATCGTGAATGTTTTCTCCGTCGTCGGCTTGCGAAAAACGACGAAGCCGGCGCCGTTGGGGGCTAGCGGAACGCTCACGCGCGTCGCGCCTTCGATCTGCTCGTAGCTCAGCGGACGGATCGACCCATCTTCCGGAGACCACCATTCCGCCACCCGCCCGGTGACACGAAAGGTGATCGTGTTCGCCGCCGGCTGATTTGTCCGGTTCGAGATATAATAGAAGTCGCCGGCACCGATCTCACGATGGAGACCGAGCAATGCCGCCCCGTTCATCTGGATGTCGGGCACCAATCGTTCCGCCGCGAGGGCGGCGGCCAGTGACCCGCTATACAAGCGCCCCCGACCGACGTTCCGCATCTCGCCGCGGGCCTTGCCCCAGAGCTTGTCCACATAGGCCGCGACCGCACCATCGGGACTCGCCATGCCGAGTCCGCCGATCGGCTTGCGGGCGACCACGATTGCGCCGGCGCGGATCAACTGATCAAGTTTGTGAAGCGCTGGGAGTGTGAGGCGCGTGACCGTCGGTGGCAGATAGAGGACCCTGTACGACATTCCG
>Ga0105245_10003909_pt1 | contig 13245 bp, 7 predicted proteins | sample KBSM54metaG_FD_81523 | JGI IMG/M metagenome (GOLD analysis project Ga0105245, IMG submission 81523) | Miscanthus rhizosphere microbial communities from Kellogg Biological Station, Michigan, USA - KBS M5-4 metaG | ecosystem: Host-associated > Plants > Roots > Rhizosphere > Soil | place: Michigan... | reverse complement strand
CTCGGGGGCGGCGCAACACGCTTCAGTTGCTTTTCGCAACTGCGCAGCAAGTGATCCAGGATGAATTGCGCTTGTTCCGGGGAGGCCGCAGGCTTCGGATGATAGGTTTCCGCGGAGGCTTTGCCGCCCATCCACTTCGGCAACGTGACCAGGCTCACCAGCGGAGGCGTCAGCCGCTTCCAGAATCCCGCCCACCGGTAGAGATCGCCGGGCTCGAGGCCGTCGCGCTTGCCTGCGAAGACATCCGCAGGAGACACTCCGAAATATCGATGTGCCGCGAGCGGCAGCAAGAAGGTGCGTACGAACTGCGCGTAGGCCCTCCAGGTCGCATCGCGAGGCTGGCGGCGTTCGAAGGAAAGCACGTCGACGAATACCGGTTGCGGCCCACGAAAGAGAACGTTGTAGGGGGTAGCGTCTTTTAGCCCAAAGCCTTCCTGCAAGGCGCTTAGAAACAGCTCCAGGGTGAGCGATCCTGCGGCCGCCAGCATTTCCGGAGGCCATTCATGGGCATAGCTGGGGAAGGGAATTGGTTCGTGCTCGAAGATCGCTTCGCAGCGTAGATTCAGAGCGCTGGCTTCGCTGGACGAAAGCCTCGTCGAGGTCACCAGCCGGCTCGCCTCGGTCGCGCTATGCGCGGCCTGAGTGGCCAGAAATGCCTCGAGTTCCGCTACGCTGCCCGGCTCGACGGCCCGCAGGATGCGGCCGGCTGAGCGCAGCACCGTTCCAGCGGGATCGCGGAAGGAGCGAGACACAACACCGGCTTCGGCGGTATCGCAGGGGGCGAGCATAGCTTTCCTTGAGTTCCGCTACTTGTTCCGCTTGAAAATCCGGGTGAGAAACTTGCGGAGGTAGAATATCCCACCAATAAACGCCGCATATATCGCCTGATAAATGAATGACCCACTTCCGGGGTCCACATATCCAAATGCCTTAGAGGGTAGAGCCAGGAGCAAGGCCACCAGACAAAAAGCCGCCAATGCACACACCTGAAACGCTCCGCGAATCGTCCGCTTCATTCTTGCGAAATCCACCTTTCCGTCCCCAAAGATAAGATCGGTCGAGCGTTTACCGGAGACCATAAGCTAGGTGAAAAACCAGAACGTACTAGGGTACGGGCCTTAGTTTCGTATGGGGCGTTAACCTGTTTCGAACAACGAAAACGCTCTGCCTTTATAATTTCGATATGCCCTCCAGCACGGAAACGCTGGCCACGCCTGAGCTGATTGCCAAGTACGAAGCCGTTATCGGCCTGGAAGTCCACGTTCAACTGGCGACGCGAACCAAGATATTCTGCGGCTGCGCAATCAGCTTTGGAGCCGCGCCCAACAGTAATGTGTGTCCGGTGTGTCTTGGCCTGCCGGGAGCTCTGCCGGTGTTGAATCGCCATGCCGTCGAGCTGGCCATTGAGGCATCGCTGGCGCTCAGCTGCACCGTCAATCCCAAATCGATCTTTGCGCGGAAGAACTATTTCTACCCGGATCTGCCCAAGGGCTACCAGATCTCGCAGTACGACCAGCCGCTGGCTGAACACGGTTTTGTCGACGTAATCGCAGACGGCGCCGCGGCGAAGCGCATCGGCGTGACACGGGTCCATATGGAAGACGATGCCGGCAAGAGTATCCACGACGGCTTCAAGGACTCCGACCGCTACACTTATGTCGATCTCAATCGCAGCGGAACTCCCCTGATCGAGATCGTAAGCGAGCCTGACATGCGCTCTTCGGCGGAAGCCTATGCTTACCTCACCGAGATCAAGCAGGTGATGCAGTACTTGAACGTCTCGACGTGCGATATGGAAAAGGGGCATCTGCGCTGCGACGCCAACGTGAGCGTGCGTCTGCGCGGCGCGGAGAAGCTCGGCACCAAGGCGGAAGTCAAGAATCTGAATTCCTTCAAGTTTCTGCGGCTGGCGCTGGACCATGAAATCGCCCGCCAGGTGGCGCTGATTGAAAGCGGCGGCCGCGTGGTACAGGAGACCCGCCTGTATAATCCGGACACCGACGAAACTGTCAGCATGCGCAGCAAGGAGCACGCGCACGACTATCGCTATTTTCCGGAACCGGATCTGGTGCCGCTGCGCATCAGCGAGGCCTGGAAGGAACAGGTCCGCACGCAGATGCCGGAGCTGCCGGCGTCACGCCGTAAGCGCTTCATCGCGGATTACGGACTGAGCGAGTACAACGCCGAAGTGCTCACCTCGACGCGCGCTATGAGTGAGTATTTTGAGAAAGTGGTTGCCGCAAGCGGGGATGCGCGCGCCGCTGCCAACTGGGTGATGGGCGATCTGTCGGCGCTGCTTAAAGATACGGGCAAGGAGATCGAAGACTCAGCGATTTCAGCCGATCACCTGGGTCAATTGATTGCACTGATCGCGAGCGGCAAGATCAACGGCAAGCTGGCTAAAGACATTTTCCCGAAGATGGCTGCCGCCAATGAGGCGCCCGAAGTGATTATGCAGCGCGAAGGCCTGGAGTCCATCAGCGACGAAGGCGCGCTGGGCAAGATCATCGACGAAGTGATCGCGGCGAATCCCAAACAAGTGGAGCAGTATAAGGGCGGCAAGCAGCAGGTGATCGGTTTCCTGGTGGGCCAGGTGATGAAGGCCAGCCGCGGTCAGGCCGACCCTGCCGTCGTCAACCGTATGTTCAAAGAGAAGCTGTAGGTGCCGCGCGTCATCTCATCCTCACAGACCTTCATCGATAAATTCATTCTTCCCTTTGTCGTCGCCGCGGTCTTGGCGTTTGGATTCTCTCGAGCAGGCGGCCGCGTTTTGCCGTTCTTCGTTCCCGCCGGCGTACTGCTTGCGGCGAGCATTTACTGGTTTTACGTACGGCTCAAGAGGGTCGCCATCGATTCAGATGGGCTGGTGATCTCAAACTATGTCCGCGAAGTCCGGGTTCCCTGGCGGAACGTCATCAAAGTCATCGGGAACCGCTGGAAAAAAACTCATCAAGTCACAATAGCTTTCGATCGCGACACCGGCTTCGGCACGTCCATCGTCTTCATGCCAAAGTTTCGATTCCTTTGGCCCGGACAGGAACACCCCATCGCCCAGGAACTCCGCGAGTTGATGGTCGTGAACCGGGATAGGGAGTGAGGCGGGTTCCCTTAACATCTTTTCATTCGCGGACTCAAGGTTTTACGTTATCCTAAGCCGTCGAATGCTGGTCTACGCCGTAACCATTTTCCTAAGCGCATTCCTCCTGTTTCAGGTCCAGCCTCTTATTGCCAAATTCATATTGCCGTGGTTCGGTGGCTCGGCTGCCGTGTGGAGCGCGGCGCTGCTGTTCTTCCAATTGATGTTGCTTGCGGGTTATTTCTACGCCTACGTGGTCATCCGCTTCTTGAAACCCAAACAGCAATTCTGGGTGCATACAGGTCTTCTCGCGATCAGCCTTGCCACCCTGCCAATCATACCTTCGCCGATATTCAAGGCGACCGGCCCGGCGGACCCCACGCCGCGCATTCTCCTTTTGTTGTTCGCTACCGTGGGATTGCCGTACACGCTGCTCTCCGCCACTAGTCCGTTGCTGCAGGCGTGGTTTGTGCGGGCGCGCCACGGCGCGATTCCGTACCGCTTGTTCGCGCTGTCTAACTTTGGGTCGATGCTGGCGCTGCTGAGCTACCCGACGTTAGTCGAGCCGCGCATGGCGCTGCATGGCCAAGCGGTCGCCTGGTCTTCGGGCTTCGCGGCGTTCGCTGCGGTCTGTGTTTTGGCTGCCTGGAAGAGTAAGGATGGGGTCGATCCGGCTCTGGAAAAATCGGCAGGCGACGCGCCTGGCCCTACGCTCGCAGACAAGTTTCTCTGGATTGGCTTGGCCGCCTGTGCTTCCATCCTGCTGCTGGCCGTGACCAGCCACCTCACGCAAAACGTGGCGCCGATTCCCTTGCTGTGGGTGGTGCCGTTGAGCTTGTACCTTCTCAGCTTCATTCTGTGTTTTGAAAGCGACCGTCTGTATCCGCGCTGGCTGTTTCTGCCGCTGCTGGTGGTCGCGCTCGGCGTGTTCACGTGGGGTATTTCTCTCTATGAAGGCAATTATCCGATTCGACGATTGATCCCCGCGCTGTGCGGAGCGCTATTCGTCTGCTGCATGGTGTGCCACGGCGAGTTGTCGCGGCGGCGGCCCGATCCGCGCTATCTCACGCAGTTCTATCTGATGGTCTCGGTGGGTGGTGCCCTTGGCGGATTTTTTGTCGCGTTTATTTCGCCGCGGCTGTTCCGCGACTATCTGGAGCTGCCGGTCGCCCTGGTCGGCTGCGCGGCGCTGGTTACGTGCGTCCTGTGGAACCGGCCGACTGGAGAACCACGGGCCTTGTGGATGCGATCCGGTCTCGCCTTAGTGACGGTCACCTTCGCCGGGTTCCTGGGCTTCACCGCCCTGAAAAAGGACCGCCGCTATGTCCGCTCCGTGCGCAATTTCTACGGTGTGATGCACGTGCGTGACGATGTAGAAGACGATTACGGAGTCCCCGCTGAGCGCGTCTTAGTACATGGCACCATCGACCACGGCACGCAGTTGAAGGAAGACACCAAGGGCCGCATCACTACTTCCTATTTCGGCTCGACCAGCGGTATCAATCGAGCCATACGGGGGCTCCGGAACCAGCGCGGCGCGTTGCGGCTGGGGATCCTGGGGCTCGGCGCCGGAGTCACCGCCACGCTCGCAAGGGCCGGCGATACTTTGCACTATTACGAGATCAACTCACTGGTGCCCGACGTTGCCACGCATCAATTTGGATTCCTCAACGGGTGTCCTGCCCAAGTTCAAATCTTCATGGGCGACGCCAGGTTGGTTCTCGAACAGATGCCCAGTGAAAACCTCGACTTCCTGGCGATGGACGCTTTCTCGAGCGATGCAGTACCCATGCACCTGCTCACACGCGAGGCGTTTCAAGTGTATTTAAAACATCTGAAGCCGGACGGCGTGCTGGCAGTGCACATCTCCAACCGTTTTCTGGATCTCAAGCCGGTGGTGGCGCAAGGCATGGCCGAAATGGGCTGGCACGGCCGCGTGATTGAAGACGATGGCGCGGATCAGCCGTATTACACCGGGACCACTTGGGTGATTCTTTCTCCCGACGAGAAATTTTTCGACACCAAATACTTCTCCGGAGACGAGACCAGCGTGATTACGCTGCTCACACCCAAGCCCGGTTTCCGAGCCTGGACCGACGACTTCAGTAATATCATTACCATCATCAAATAGTGGCCGCAAAATAAATGACTCTCTACGCCGTTACCATTTTTCTGAGCGCCTTCCTGTTGTTCCAAGTGCAGCCGCTCATCGCCAAGATGATTCTGCCGTGGTTTGGCGGCTCGGCGGCGGTGTGGAGCGCCAGCATGCTCTTCTTCCAACTGCTGCTGCTGGCGGGATACGCTTACGCGCACGTCTCCATTCGATTTCTGAAGCCACGCATGCAGATGCTGGTGCATGTGGCGCTGTTGCTCGGAAGCTGCGCGCTGCTGCCGATCCTGCCCAATCCGGTGTGGCGTCCAACGCAGGCGGGCGATCCCACGGCTCGCATTCTGTTGCTTCTGACCGCAACCATCGGACTGCCCTATTTCCTGCTCTCTTCGACTAGCCCGCTCTTGCAAGCGTGGTTCGTGCGGCGCACCGGGTCGGGAGTGCCTTACCGGCTGTTCGCATTGTCGAATTTCGGATCGATGCTTGCGCTGGTGAGCTTCCCGTTTTTGGTGGAACCGACTTTGGCCACTCGCCAGCAGGCGTTCTGGTGGAGCGGCGGATACGTAGTGTTCGCGCTGATGTGCGCCTTTACGGCGTGGGCCAGTCGACCCGCGAGCGCGGATAATCCGAGCCAAGTGGCAGCGGAGCCTGAGTCCGGCGAACGGCCCAGTTTTTGGCAGCTTTTATTCTGGGTTCTGCTCGCGAGTTGCGCATCCGTGCTGCTGGTTTCGGTGACCAATCACATGAGCCAGAACGTCGCGCCAATACCGCTGCTATGGGTACTGCCGCTGGCGCTTTATCTGCTCACCTTCATCTGCGCGTTTGAAAGCGACCGCATCTACCAGCGCTGGTTGTTTATCCCGCTGTTGGCTCCGGCGCTGGCGGGCATGGCGTACATGATCTACGCGGAGGATGGCAATTACAACATCAAGTACGCGATTCCCGGATTCGCGGCCGGGCTATTTATCTGCTGCCTGTTTTGCCACGGCGAGTTGGCCCGCCGCCGTCCAGCGCCACGCCATCTGACGCTGTTCTACTTGATGGTCTCGATCGGTGGAGCCTTAGGCGGGATTTTCGTCGCCCTCATCGCGCCGCGCGTGTTCCGCATTTATTGGGAGCTTCCGTTGGGACTGATCGCCTGCGGCATACTGGCGATGATCGCGGTCTGGAGTTTGCGCCTTCCTAAGCTGGGAGCCTGGCCGATCCGTGCATTCATCTTTATCGCGGTGGTTGTCCTGGCGGGATATTTCCACCGGCAGGAGCGCCGGCTTTCGAAGAATCTGGTACTGCAGGCGCGCAATTTCTACGGACCACTCGAAGTGCGCGACGATCTCCCCACTGAAGATTACGCTCAGCGCACTCTTCTACACGGAACCATCGATCACGGCTCGCAGTTGCAGGACCCGGTGCTGCGCTATGTCACCACGTCGTATTACGCCAAGCGTTCTGGCGTCGGCCGAGCCATGGGTGCGTTGCAGGCGAAGGGTCCGATTCGCGCCGGTGTGATCGGATTGGGAGCGGGGGTGCTCTCCAACTATGGGCGCAAGGGCGACTACTTCCGTATCTACGAAATCAATCCTCTGATCGAACGCATCGCGCAAACGTTGTTCACTTTCTATCCGCATTCAGCGGCGGACAAGGCCATCCTCATGGGAGATGCGCGCCTGACGCTGGAGCGCCAGCTAGCGACGGAAGGACCGCAGAATTACGACATTCTGGCGGTGGACGCATTTTCCAGCGACGCGATTCCGGTTCACCTGCTCACGCGCGAAGCCGTTCAGCTCTACTTCCGCCATCTGAAGCCCGAGGGCGTACTGGCGCTACATATTTCCAACCGCTATCTGGATTTGAAGCCGGTGTGCGAGGGCGGAGCAGCCGCCGTCGGCCGCCAAGCGTGGGTGGTGGAGGATGAAGGCGACGAAGCCAGCTATCTATCTTCTTCCACCTGGGTGCTGGTGAGTTCCGACCTCTCGTTGTACCAGGGAACGTTCTTCAAGGATGCCACGATCTCGCAGTACCCGCCTAAAAAGGGCTTCCGTCCGTGGACTGACGACTACAGCAACCTGTTTCAGATTCTGGACGTGAAATAGAGACTGCCGGAGAACTTTGCCACCCCTGGCGAACTAGCTTGTGTGGAAGGCAAATCCGCCGCTACCGACCCTCTGATCCTGCCGGTGGGCGCGATCGTATCCGGCATTTTGCTCGGCCGCGCTCTTACGTTTTCGCGTTCCAGCGCGGCCTGGCCCGCAGCGGTGTTCGTCCTACTGGCCCTGCTCTCGACCGCTCGGCTGCGGCGCTGGTGTTTGCTACTGGCGCTCATATTTACCGGAGCGTTCGCCAACGCCTGGCATCGTCCCGGACCGCGGCCGCGGATCGACGCGGGGTCGCGGGAAACCGTCCTACTTGCGGGCTGCGTGGTCGAGCCGACGGTGCTCGCCCCTCAACGGGAGCAGTTCACGTTGGAACTCGATTTGGGGGCTCGCGCCCGCGTGAGCCTGCCGCTTGAAGACGACCAACCGTTACAGCGTCTCGAATACGGGCAACGCGTCGAGATCGAAGCGCGCGTGCGGGCGCCGCGTAATTTCAACAACCCCGGCTCGTTCGATTACGCTGGCTACCTCGCGCGGCAGAAGATTTTCTGGACGGCGACCATGACTCGCGGGTCCACCGCACGGGTGTTGCCGGGTCGTTGTGGATGGCGCGCGATGGCCTGGATCTTCGCTCTACGCGGACTGGCGCTGGACCGAATCGAACGGCTGTATGCGGATGCCTATACTGCCGGCATGATGCAGGCGATGCTGATCGGCGAATCGTCGCAGCTGCAAAAAATCTGGACAGAAAACTTTCGGCGCACCGGGACGTTTCATGCGCTAGTGATCTCCGGCGCGCATGTGGCCGTGCTGGCCGGCGTGCTGCTGTTCCTGTTGCGGATGTGCTCGCTGGGCGAGATTCCGGCGCTGACGCTGACGGCGGCGGCCGCGTGGCTATACGCGCTGGTTTCCGGATTCTCGCCTCCGGTGGCGCGCGCGGCGGCGGGTTTTACGCTGTATCTGATTGCCCGCTTTTTCTTTCGCCGGGGACGCGTGCTAAATCTGCTGGCAGCGGTGGCTGTGGTCTATCTGTTGTGCGATCCCGGCGACCTGGGCGATGCCAGCTTTCAGCTGTCGTTCCTGTGCGTGGCGGCGCTCGGTGCTTTGGCCGCTCCACTGATCGAGGCAACCTCGGGACCTTACGCGCGCGGCCTGCGCCAGATACAGAACTGCGACGTTGATCCGTATCTCGCGCCCCGCATAGCCCAGTTCCGCATCGAGATCCGGCTGGCGGCAGAAACGCTCGAAGCCTGGTGCAGCGTGCCGGCCGGATGGTGCGCGGGGGCCGCGGCACTGCTTGCCCGCGGCGGGATTTTTGTCTACGAAATGGCGTTGATCTCGCTGGCGATCCAGATCGGCTTGGCTTTGCCCATGGTGGTCTACTTCCACCGCATTTCGTTCACCGGACTCACCGCGAATGTAATCATCGTGCCCCTGCTCGAAGCCGCGGTGCCGATTGGATTTCTGGCGATCTTCACCGGATGGCACACCGCCGCCGGGCTTGCTGGTTGGCTCTTGAAAATTACCGCACGTACCGCGGATTGGCACGCGCGTCTGGAACCAGCGTGGCGGGTTTCCAGCCCTCCCCTGTGGGTGGCATTGAGTTTCGCGGCGTCTTTGATTGCGTTCGCGGCGGCGATGCGCAGTGCTCGCTGGCGCAAGCGCACGGCGGTTCCAGCAGGGGTGGTGGTTGCGGGGTTATTCGGATTAGTGTTGTGGCAGCCCTGGACCGCGCCGGTGGCCACCCACTCGCTCGAACTTACGGCCATCGACGTCGGCCAGGGAGACAGTCTTTTGGTGGCGTTCCCGGAAGGCCGGACCATGATCATCGACGGCGGAGGCGTATTGCAATTCGGACGCGTGACGCGCCGGTCCAACCTCGATACCGGCGAAGATGTGGTCTCGCCGTACTTGTGGAGCCGCGGGATCCGCCGCATCGACATCCTGGTGGCTACCCATGCGCATCAGGATCATAGCGGGGGGCTCCCGGCGCTCCTCGAAAACTTCCGGCCGCGCGAACTGTGGGTGGGCGCAAATCCATCCGCGGAGTTGCTTCGGCGAGCGGCCGAGCTTCGAATTCCTGTCAGGACGCCGGATGCCTCGGCTGCCCCTGCCGACTACGGGGGCGCGCGCCTGGAAATCCTGTCTCCACCAGCGGGCTTTTCTCCGGCCAAGTCCGGCAACAACGACTCGCTGGCCCTGCGCATTACTTACGGAGCGAGGTCTTTCCTGCTCACCGGCGACCTGGAGAGCCCCATGGAGCGGCTCCTTTTGGCCGATGGGCGTCCTTTGCGCGCGGACGTCCTCAAGGTGGGCCACCATGGTTCGAAGACCTCCACATCGCCCGATTTTCTGGACGCCGTCGCGCCTTCGATCGCCGTTATCTCCGCAGGCTTCGAGAATTCGTTCGGCCACCCGCATCCCACTGTGCTCGCACGGCTCGAGAAACGCCATGCCGCGATCCTGCGCACTGACCGGGACGGGCTGGTTACAGTTCGGTCCGACGGCCATAAGCTGTGGTTTGACAGCATGTTATGGCATCCGGAGTCTTCCGCCGATGTCTTTAGTTGGGCGCTTGCTGTGGGGCTGAATCCTTAACCAGACTGTAATCGTCGAATGGATAACGGACGATTCCTGATACAATGGAGTGACAGCGTGCCACGTCAGCGCCGGACAAGGACTTTCTCATTGCGCTTCCTCACCGCTACCTTCGGGCTTAGTTTGTGCATTGGGGCACTGTCTAGTACCCGTGTGTTCGCGGCCGCCAGCGAGTCTGAAGCCGACGCAAGTTTAGCGATTGTCGACAAATACGTGGATGCGACCCATGTCCAGCAGGAGAGCCTGCGCGGGCTGCAGATGGAAGTGAACATTGACGCCAAGCTGCCCAAGCTCGAAAAACACGGCAAATTGCGCGCGCTGCGTAAGATCTCCGTGCTAGGACAGATTACCTACAAAGCCCTGGGTTTTTCTGGGGATAACACGGTCAAGCAGGAAGTGATTACGCGCTATCTGGCCGCCGAGAGTTCCGCGCGGGAGAACGGCACCATTGCCATCACCCCGGCCAATTATAAGTTCCGTTACATGGGACGCTTGGTCCAACGTGGCGTCACCACGCAGATCCTGGAAGTGACTCCCAAGAAGAAGGCGGTGGGCCTTTTCAAAGGGCAGATTTGGATCGATGCCTCTAGCGGCATGCCGGTTCGTGAAGTCGGCCAGTTTGTTAAAACGCCATCCGTTTTCCTGAAAAAGATTGCTTTTGTGCGCGATTACGAGATACGGAACGGTATTGCTTTCCCAAGTCATATTCAGAGCACCGTGGACACTCGCATCGTGGGCCGAGCTGAATTAGAGATTAATTTCAGCAACTTTAGTCGCGAAGACAGCGTCGAAGAGGAAGTCACGATTGACGGCAGTTCCGATTCGAATGGTCCAGCAGCTCCTGTGCAGCACCCGCAAGCGCCGCAACCGGTTGGCGCGCTCCAAGAAATCGAGACCCCCGGAACGGCCCCCACGCCTGAGCTATAAGGAGATCGTAAGCATTGCCGAAGAAAACGCTGTTTCTGAATCCACCTTCATTTCAGGGTTTTGACGGAGGTGCCAGCTCGCGTTGGCCGTCCACGCGCGAGATCGAATCTTATTGGTATCCGGTGTGGTTGTGCTACCCCGCTGGCATGCTTGAAAACAGCAAGGTCTTGGACGCGCCACCGCATGGGGTTTCGATCGAGCAGACGGTTGCGATGGCCAAGGATTTTGAACTTCTGGTCCTGTTCACTTCGTCCCCAGGTTTCCACGTCGACGTCAAAATCGCGGAGATGATGAAGGATTCGAATTCGAAGCTGGAGGTGGTCTTCGTCGGACCGCCCGTCACCATGGAACCGGATAAAGTTCTGGACTCCACCAAGGCCATCGACTTCATCGTGCGCCGCGAGTTCGATTATCAGATCGCGAATTACGCCAAGGGGACACCGCTCGCGGAGCTGCCCGGCGTGAGCTACCGGGCGAACGGCGTGAACGTTCATAATCCGGAAGCTCCTTACATCGAGAACCTGGATGAGTTGCCGTGGGTCACCAAGACCTACAAGCGCGATCTGGACTTCCGCAAGTACAACGTCCCGTTTCTGCTGAACCCGTACCTGTCGTTCTACACTTCGCGCGGCTGTCCGGCGCAATGCACTTTCTGTTTGTGGCCGCAAACGCATTCGGGGCATCGCTGGAGACTGCGCTCGGTTCAGGACATCGCCAACGAATGTCGCTTCGTGCTGGAGAATTTCCCGGGCCTCAAGGAAATTTTCTTCGACGACGACACCTTCAATTACCGCAAGGCCCGCACCATCGAACTGTGCGCGGAGTTGAAGAAGCTGAAGTTTACGTGGTCCTGCACCTCGCGCGTCACTACCGACTACGAAACCCTGAAGGCCATGAAAGACGCCGGCTGCCGGCTGCTGATCGTAGGCTACGAGAGCGGCGACGAGCAGATCCTGCGCAACATCAAGAAGGGCGCCACTACCGATATGGCGCTGCGCTTCACCGAGAACTGCCACAAGCTGGGGCTGATCATCCACGCCGACTTTATCGTGGGGCTGCCCGGCGAGACCCGCGACACGCTGCGCAACACCATCGATTTCGCCAAGCGCATCGACGCCGAGACCATCCAGGTTTCGATCGCGCACGCGTATCCCGGAACCGAGTTCTATGGCTTCGCGAAAGAGAACGCGCTGATCAACATCGGCATGTCGGACGCGGGCGGCCATCAACTGCCGCAAGTGATTTATCCCGGCATTCTCGATGAAGGCGAGATGATGGAGTGGGTCGAGCGCTTCTACGACGAATATTACTTCCGCCCGAAAGCCGCCTGGCGTATCGTGCGCAAGGCCATCTTCGACGGCCCCGAGCGCAAGCGCCTCTATAAAGAAGCCAGAGAGTATATGAGCCTGCGCACCAAGCGCAAGCAGTATGTGGCGGACCACAAGGCGAATGCCCTTAGCCACGCGGCTGCCGCGACTGCCTCGACTCAAGATCGCGTCTGAGGGCGCGCGGCCATCCAACGCGGCACGCCGACTCGCGGTTTCGCATCTCCGATACTTAATCGCTAAGTGATATTGTTTGCACTAGCCGCGATCAGTGCCGCTTACCAGATCCTAGCCATCCTGGCGTGTGTGTTTCGCGGACGCCCCAAGGCGCTGGCTAAATCTCTTGGGCCCGTATCGGTGTTGAAGCCAGTGCACGGCGTGGACCCCGGCTTTCGCGAGGCGATTCGCTCGCACACGGTGCTGCGCGGTGACTACGAATTCTTATGCGGCGTAAGTCATCCGAACGATCCTGCGCTGCCGGTTCTGCGGGAGTTCTTTCGGGTCCGCGTGGTAGATAGTGACACTCCGGCCGCTAACGCAAAAGTGGGAGTGCTGATCGACTTAGCGGCGGCCGCAAGCCATCCCATCCTGGTGGTCAACGACGCCGATATTCGAGTGGGGCCGGATTACCTCACGGGGGTCACGGCGCCCTTGGCCGATCCGCGAGTGGGCCTGGTGACGTGCCTCTACCGTCCGGTCGGCGATACCTTCGCCGCGCGCTTCGAAGGCCTGGGAGTAGCAACCGATTTTGCGCCGTCGGCGCTGGTCGCGCGCCTGCTGGGAGTGGACGAATTCGCCATGGGGTCCACGCTGGCGTTTCGGCGCGAGGATCTCGACCGCATCGGCGGATTCGCCTCCGTCGCCGATTACCTCGCCGACGACTACCAGGTGGGCCATCGCATTCACGCGCTGGGGTTGAAGTGTGTGCTGAGCGACGTGGTGGTGGAGACCCATCTTGGCGGAGGATGGCGGCAAGTGTGGCAGCATCAGGTGCGCTGGGCGCGAACCATACGGGTGTCGCGCTTCGGCGGTTATCTCGGACTTCCAGTCACCAATGCGACGCTTTGGGCTGTGATTGCGGTGGCAGGCGGCCGCCTGGATCTCGGCGTCGTGTTGCTG
>Ga0105245_10003908_pt1 | contig 13246 bp, 17 predicted proteins | sample KBSM54metaG_FD_81523 | JGI IMG/M metagenome (GOLD analysis project Ga0105245, IMG submission 81523) | Miscanthus rhizosphere microbial communities from Kellogg Biological Station, Michigan, USA - KBS M5-4 metaG | ecosystem: Host-associated > Plants > Roots > Rhizosphere > Soil | place... | reverse complement strand
GGCGAGGAAATAACGGGCAAGCCGCCGCATGAGTTGGCGCGCCTCGGCATCGCGCGCACCTTCCAGATCGTGCAGCCTTTCGTCGGCCTGTCGGTGCGCGAGAACATCCTGGTGGGCGCGCATCTTCATCACCGGGCGCGCGATGCCGCGCTTGCGGTTGCCGATCGTGTCGGCCGCGATCTCGGTCTGACCGATCTGCTCGACCATCCCGCCGACACCTTGACGGTCGCCGCCCGCAAGCGCCTCGAGCTTGCGCGTGCGCTGGCCACCGAGCCGAAGCTGCTGCTGCTCGACGAGGTGCTGGCCGGACTCAACCCGACCGAGATCCGCGACATCGTTCCGGTTATTCGCGACCTCTGCCGGCGCGGCATTACGATTCTGATGATCGAGCACGTGATGCAGGCGGTGATGTCGCTTGCCGAGCACGTCTTCGTTCTGGCGGAAGGGCGCGTGATCGCACAGGGCGCGCCGGCGCAGATCGCGCAGGATCCGCAGGTGGTTGAGGCCTATCTTGGTCACGGTGCCGCGGCAAAATGGGGGGCTCCCCATGCCCAGTGAAGCTCTGCTCGACGTGCGCGATCTGCGCGCCGGCTATGGCGAGACCGAGGTGCTGCGCGGTGTCGACCTGACGATTGCGCCCGGCGAGATCGTCGCCGTGCTCGGCTCGAATGGCGTGGGAAAATCCACCCTCAATCGCGCGCTGTCCGGCATCGTGCGTGCGCGTGCCGGCGCGATCAAATTCGAAGGCCACGATGTGGCGCATGAAAAGCCGCAGGCTATCGTGGCCCGCGGCCTGATCCATGTCCCGGAAGGCCGCCGTGTCTTTCCAAATTTGTCCGTGCGCGAGAATCTCGATCTCGGCAGCTACCGGCGCGGTGCGGCCAGCCGTACGCAGAACCGCGAGCGTGTTTTTAAGATTTTCCCGCGCCTGCGCGAGCGCAGCACGCAACGCGCCGGCACCTTGTCCGGCGGCGAGCAGCAGATGCTGGCGATCGGGCGCGGATTGATGGCGGAACCGAAACTGATGATCATGGACGAGCCGTCGCTGGGCCTGTCGCCGATCCTGGTCGAGGAGCTGTTCGCGCTCATTGAGCGCATCAACGCTGACGGCGTGTCGATCCTGCTGGTGGAGCAGAACGTGGTGCAGAGCCTCGAGCTCGCAGACCGTGCCTATATTCTGGCTGAAGGAAAATTCGTCATGTCCGGCTCTGCGAAGGACATCGGCGCGAATCCCGAACTCAAGCGCGCTTATCTTGGAATGTGACCCATGACTGATACGACCTTACGCACCCGTCTTGCCGCCCCGCCGATCCTCGTCGCGCCGGGGGTCTACGATGCCTTGACCGCGCATCTTGCCGAGCGGGCGGGATTCTCCGCGGTCTATGTCTCGGGGGCCGGCATTGCCTATACCCGGCTCGGACGTCCCGACATCGGCCTCGTTGCGATGAGCGAGGTGGCTGATACCGTTGCACTGATCCGCGATCGGGTCGGCAGCCATCTCATCGTGGATGCGGATACCGGTTACGGCAACGCGCTCAACGTGGCGCGCACGGTGCGCGTGTTCGAGCGCGCCGGCGCCAATGCGATCCAGATCGAGGACCAGGCCTTTCCCAAACGTTGCGGGCACCTCGACGACAAGACCTTGATCCCGGGGCAGGAGATGGTCGGCAAGATCAAGGCCGCGCTCGATGCGCGCCATTCGCGCGAGACTTTGGTGATCGCGCGGACCGACGCCGTCGCCGTCGAAGGTTTCGAGCCGGCGATTGCGCGCGCGGTGTCCTATCGAGATGCCGGCGCGGATGTTCTTTTCGTCGAGGCGCCGAAGACGCGCGATGAGCTCAAGCGCATTTCGCCGGCGTTGAAGGGCGTGCCGCTGATGGCCAATATGGTCGAAGGTGGCAAGACGCCGCCGCTCAAGGCGGTTGACCTTGAATCGCTCGGTTTTTCGCTGGTCATCTTCCCGGGCGCTATCGTCCGCGCAGTGGCGCACGCCGCCGGCGAGTTTTATGCATCCCTTGCCGCCAATGGCACATCGGAACCGTTCCGCAATCGCATGCATGACTTCGATGGTCTCAACGAAGTAATCGGTACGCCGTCAATGATCGATCTCGGCAAGAAATACGAAGGAACCGGCAAGAAAGGCGGAGGCTAATAACTGTGCGCGTGTTTTTGCAATTCTGCGCGGCCATTGCCGTTCTAATGCTGGCGCAGGCGGCAAGGGCGGAAGACTTTCCCGCTCGGCCGGTCAAGATCCTGGTCGGGGCGCCGGCCGGCGGCACCACCGATACGATGGCGCGCGCGATCGCCGATCCGATGGCGGCGGCATTGAAACAGCCCGTCCTGGTCGAGAACCGCCCCGGCGCGGGCGGCAATCTGGCCGCGGCGGCGGTCGCGAAATCCGTGCCCGACGGCTACACGCTGCTGGTCAGCTTCAGTAGTCACACGATCAACGCCACGCTTTATCCGTCGCTGCCTTACGATCCGGTCGCCGACTTCACGCCGATCACCATGATCGCGCGGGTGCCGAGCCTGCTGGTCGGGCGCGCCGATCTGCCGGCCAAGGATCTCAAGGAGCTGATCGCGTTGGCGAAGGCACAGCCGCACAAGCTGACGATCGGGATCGGTGGCATCGGCTCGTCGCTCCATTTGGCGGGCGAGAAATTCAAACTGATGACCGGCGTCGACCTACTGAACGTGCCTTACAAGGGCACCGCGCCGGCGCTCACCGATCTGCTTGGCGGGCAGATCGATTTGATGTTCATCAGCGTAGTGACCGGTGCCGAGCAGGTGCGTGCCGGCAAGTTGCGCGCTTACGGCGTGACCAGCGACAAGCGGCAGGCGATGTTTACGGACCTGCCAGCGATCGGGGAGGTGGTGCCGGGATTTGAATCCACCGCCTGGTTCGGCGTTTTCGCGCCGGCGGGCCTGCCGGACGCAGTCACCCAGAAACTCCATACGACGATCGTTGCTGCGCTGGCTGAGCCGAGATTGCGTGAGCAACTCAAGACCGAAGGCGCGACGGCTGTCGGTAACACACCCAAGGAATTCACGGCCTTCGTGCGCGAGGATATCGAGCGCTGGGCGCCGGTCGTGAAAGCGTCGGGCGCAAAGCCCAACTAGGAAGTACAAGTCAGGGAATGTCTCGCATGGACAAGGTTTTCGACACCGTCATCAAGAACGCCCGCGTCGTCCGCCCCAACAAGACGTCGGTCGACTGTCTCGATATCGCGATCAAGGACGGAAAGATCGCGCGGCTTGCGCCCGACATCCAGGCCGGGGAGGCGAAGCAGGTCTTCGATGCCAAGAACCGGCTGGCGTTCCCGGGCTGCGTCGATGCGCACATGCATATCGGCATCTACGCGCCGCTCGCGCAGGATGCGGTTTCGGAAAGCAAGGCGGCCGCGATGGGCGGGGTCACCTCAAGCCTCAACTACATCCGCACGGGACACTATTACCTTAACCGCGGCGGGCCTTATCGCGAGTTCATGAAAGAGGTCCACAAGCAGGCCAAGGACAAGTTCTGGGTCGACTACGGATTCCATATCGCGCCGATCGAGTCCGCGCATATCGACGAGATGGAGCACCTTGTCACCGATCACGGCGTGACGTCGTTCAAGATTTTCATGTTCTACGGCGGCTATGGGCTGCACGGCGCCTCGTCGCAGCAGAACGAATTTTTGATGATCGGGCCGGACGAGCGCTACGACATCGCGCATTTCGAGTTCATCATGCGCGGCGCGCAGCGCCTGATGGAGAAGTTTCCGAAGCTTGCGCCCTATATCAGCGTCAGCCTGCATTGCGAGCTGGCGGAAATCCTCACCGCCTACACCAAGATCGTCGAGCGCGAAGGCAAGCTGAAGGGCCTGCACGCTTACAGCGCGGCGCGCCCGCCGCATTCGGAGGGGCTCGCCATCTGGATCGCGTCATATCTCGCCAACGAGACCAATTGTCTGAATATCAATCTGCTGCATCTGAGCTCGCGCAAGGCGATCGACGCCGCCTGGACCATGCAGCAGGTCTTTCCGCATATCGCGTTCCGGCGCGAGGTCACCGTCGGCCATCTTTTGCTCGACACTGACTGCGAATGCGCGGTGCACGCCAAGGTCAATCCGCCGATCCGTCCGCGCGAAGATGTCGAGGCGCTCTGGCAGGCCGTGCTCGACCGCAAGATCGACTGGATCGTCAGCGATCACGCCTGCTGCTCGGCCGAGCAGAAATGGTCGAAGGACGATCCCGACAATATCTGGCTGGCGAAATCGGGGTTTGGCGGCACCGAATATCTTCTGTCAGGCGTGGTGAGCGAGGGCAGCAAGCGCGGTATGTCCTACAATCACATGGCCGAGATGCTGAGCTGGAAACCGGCACAGCGCTTTGGTTTGAAGAACAAAGGCGATCTCGCGCAGGGCTACGACGCCGACATCGTGCTGGTTGACCCGCATGAGAGTTTTGTGGTGCGCGCTGCGGAATCAGAGTCCGTGCAGGGCTATTCGCCCTTCGAAGGTGTCGAGCTCAGCGGCCGGGTGAAGAGCACGTTCCTGCGCGGCGCGCTGATTTACGACAACGGGAACGTCGTCGGCCCGGCAAAGGGCCAATATTTACGCAGACCTATACTTAAGTGACCAAATGAAAAGTGCTTATCGCTGTGGCACGGGCAGCGGCGGTATCGGATGTTCCGCCGTTCGCGGCGGCGGCGGTGGTGGCGGCATTGTTGCTTCCATGGCCGCCGGTGGCGGAACAGAAGGCCGCGGCGAAACAGGAGCTGCCCGGGATTGTACGGGAGCCGGCGTCTTTTGGCGGGCCTGCTCCAGCGTCTGGAGTTTCGCAATACTTTGGCCAACCTGTTCCTGCTTGGTCGCAAGCTGTTGCTGCTTGGCTGCGAGCTGATCAAGCTGTTTTTGTGCGGCGACAAGCTGCTGTTGCTTGGCGGCAAGCTCCTCCATGCCACGCCGCACGGAGCTGATGTCGTCCGCCAATTCTTCCAGCTGCCTGCCCAGATAAGGCGCAATGAGGGGCGCAGGTGCGATGGCGGCTGGCGCGGCTGCCGTGACGACCTCGCTGGGCTGGTGAGCTTGCCAGGCGAACGTGCCTCCAGCGCCGATCAGGGCTGCCACGGCAAATCCCGCCAAGATGAGAGCTCGGTTGGCGAATTTCGGTCTCTCAATGATAACCTGATTGTTTTCTAAACCGGCCGGCCGCGGAAAGACGCTGATGGACGGCTCGGGTAGCTGCGACTCGCCGGGACCGCTGGCGTCTGCCTCCTCACTCTTGTCGCTTTTAACGGATGAAACGCTGCTTTCATCCAAAGAAGCGCGGTTACCCTGCGTCACGTTCTGCGCAAGGGCCTTCAGCTGATCCATCACTTCGAGACTCGCTAGGGGCGGCGATTCCACAGCATCACCATCCGCGCGCGGTTCGGACATTGGAACGGATTCGGCAGGGCAAGTTTCCTCGGCCGAGATATCGATGTGTTCGGACGAATCCACCGGTGAAACGGCAAACTCAGTCGTCCCAAACATTGGCTTGTTCGACTGGGCGCGTAGAGAGGTATTCATGGCATCCCCCTTCGACCATTTGAGAGGCAGCCGACCGGGCTGGACGTGCCAAAGAAGGACATCGGGCTGTGACCAGACAAAGGCGGGCAGGTGGCAATGTTCTGTCTAAATTGGACATTCCAGCGCGATGGTCGCCTCGATTTTTCAAACGCGCGGCAAACGGGCAATATCTGCGGAACCCACTGTCAAATGAGCAGGTCGAAATGAAAGAAGATCGGTTCGTTCCGCCTGCCGGCGCGTTCACACGCACGGTGCCGATCCGTTTTTCCCACTGCGATCCGGCGGGCATCGTCTACTTCCCGCACTACTTCGACATGTTCAACGGCCTGATCGAGGACTGGTACACCGAGCAGCTCGGCGTCAATTACGCGAACCTGATTCTCGGCGACCAGCACGGCTTTCCCTACGTTCACATTGAAACCGACTTCAAGCTGCCGAGCCGGATGGGCGAGCGGCTCGATCTCACGCTGCTGTTGACCCGGGTGGGGCGGTCGTCGCTCAGCGTCGTCATCGTCGGACATGTCGACGGAGTCGAGCGGCTGCGTGCCCGCCTGGTGACCGCGATGACGTCATTGGAGACCCACCAGTCTGTGGAATTGCCGCGGGCGTTACGCGAAAAATTTGAGACCTATATGAAGCAGACGGGGCAGGGGTAGCGCGCGAATGACGGAGCCGCGACGCAGTAACGTCTGTTTGCTAGGATAGGAAAGACCGGCACGCGCCATGTAAGGTTATGCCCATGAGCCACGATGATGATCCTCGGCTGAAATACAAGCTCGACCGGATAAGCAAAGCGGCTCATCGTCTTGGGCTTGTGGTTGCGGCGATCATCCTTGCGGCGGGTCTTATATTAATGGCGAAGGATGCCATCGGTCTGAGGCTATGGGATTTGACGCTAAACGATATTCCAATTCTCGGACGGAACGTCTCTATCGCTTTGATCGGCATCGGATTGGTCGCTCTCGCCGCATACGGCCTCGTCCGGGCGATCGGTCGATCGATTGGCAAGTCAATCTAGAGAGCGGCGCCCGTTCTTTATTTCGTCTTGATGGCTGCCAGGAATTGGCTACCGGGTTGCGGAAAGCGTGTAACGTCTATCCCGGTTTGCTTCTACTGAAGGTTTCAACGACGATGTAGGCGCACAGGGCAAGACAGGCGATCACAAAAATCGTCGGCGCCGGATCGAAGATTGCGGCGAGCAAAACGCCAGTCGCGAGCGCGGCAGCGGCCCAGATATCCCAGGGAAGCATTTTCAGCATGAGTGCCCATCCTTTGTCGGGCACCTGCCGGGGAGATCATCTCCAACCGGCGCGGAAGCGCGAAGGTTACGCCGTCCTGCAGCGTCGTCAATGGCAGGCTGTGCAAGAGACTAACGGCGGCTGACTTTCTGCCGGCTTTCCTTCGGCTCGCTCAGTCGGTCTGCAATGGCAAGAATCAACATGGAGGCTGCAAAAGCCAGCAGAATGCCGACGACCCAGGCCAGCTTGGTGTTGTCGGCCTGGCGCTCGATGTCCATGAACCATTCCAGCACGTTGACCGCGGCGATGACCGCAATCGCGCCAAAGAGTTTCTGCTTGAGACCCGAGAAGCCGATTTTGACCAGTCCCTCCGGCCATTCGGGATGTTTTTCAGGATCGATGTCGCTGATGAAATTGTCGTAGATCGAGCAAGATCACGAGCACGATCAGGCTGGCGACGAGCGTGAGGTCGACAAGCGTGAGAATGCCGACGATCACGTCCGCCGGCGGAGCCTGGGGAATTTGGACGACGAATTCGTATAGCTTGATGAGAAATTTCAGCACAAGCGCCGCAAGCCCGACCACCAGGCCCAGTAGAAACGGCGCTATCAGCCATCGGCTGTTGAAGATGATCGCTTCGACAAAATGACCCACGCGTCGCACCTGAGCCCCCCGTCTTACATGCCTGCAAAACCATTATAGGATCAAACCAGTCCGCGTGCCGATGAAAGTATTTGAGCCTGCTGCGATCTTCGGCCTTCACCTTTTATGGGGCTCGCTGCTGCTGGATGACCGGCGATTCCGGCGCAGCTTACAGTAGTCACTGACCGGCCCTTTCCGGCGATTGTCCATCTGATAAGATTTGAGATGTCCCATCCGAAGCCGCGGGGGCAGCTGATGAGGCGGCGCGAAGTTATCGGTCTGTTAGGCGGTGCCGTAGCGTGGCCGTTCGCGGCGCGCGCGCAACAGAAGACGGGCCTGACAATTGGCCTGTTAGGCTGCACATCGGCCGACGAGTCCACGCGTTATTTGGACGCATTGCGCGCGGGTCTGAAAGAGTCGGGCTTCGTTGAAAATCAAAACATCAGGATCGAATATCGTTGGGCTCATGGCAGGCACGGTCGTCTGCCGGCTTTGGCACGGGATCTGGTGAACCACCAGGCGCTCGTGATTGTCACCACGGGCGGTGAGCCCTCGGCACTCGCCGCCAAGGCCGCGACGAGCAAAATTCCCATTGTCTTTGTTATCGACGGCGACCCGGTCATTATCGGGCTTGTCGACAGCGTCAACAATCCGGGCGGCAATGCAACTGGACTGAGCTTGATTTCTCCGGCTCTCGAGGCGAAGCGACTGGGAATTTTGCGCGAACTGGCATCGAAAAGCACTTTGATCGGCGTATTGGCAAATGAAGACTATCCCGACACCGACCGGCAGCTGGCAGGCGTGCAAACCGCTGCGGAGGAACTCGGACAAAAAATTTCCATTCAAAACATCCGCAGCGAACGGGATCTTGATCGCGTTTTCACGACCTTGTCCCAGTTAAAGGTCGACGCGCTCCTCGTCGCCGCTGATCCGTTATTTACCGAGCTGAGCGATCAGATCGTCGCGTTGGCGAATCGTTACAACATACCGGCGATTTACGCATCGCGGGAATTTGTGACCGCAGGCGGCGTGATGAGTTACGGCGCGAGCGAAGCGGATGCGTATCGCGGGGCGGGGGTCTATGCCGGAAAGATTCTCAAAGGCGCCAAGCCCGCCGTTTTGCCGGTGCAATTGCCAACCAAGTTCGACCTGGTGATCAACCTCAAGGCCGCGAAGTCACTCGGCCTCACGGTGCCGCCGTCACTGATTGCCCGCGCCGACGAAGTGATCGAATAGGCGAGGTACGGATACGGGTACCCCTCATTTTGGTCAGGTAGCGCTAGTTCAATTTTTGATTTTCAGAGTCGTCGATGCGCGCGCCTTTTCTTTGGAAGTGAACTGACGCGCTCACGGCCAACGCATGCAGTCATTGAAGAACCATTGATACGTCTCGTTGCGCTGACCCGCGCGTCGTACGGTGCCGATGCCTGCGCCGACGGCCGCACCAATACCTGCACCCCGACCGGCATTACCGGCGATCGCGCCGCCGATGGCGCCGCCGGCGGCACCGCGCGCCGCGCCACGCAATGGCCCGGTCGTGCCAATCGACGAACGTGCCCTGTCGCGGGCATAGGCTGAGCACTGATCGGCCCTGCTTTGTGCCTGCGCGGCGCTGGAGGCAGCAACAAAAGCAACGGAAACCGCAATAAAAAGACCAAGCTTCATAAATCCCTCCTGGCAGCAACCCGCTGCCTCGCGATGGGACATCACCGACGGGGAGAAATCAACCCGCCCATCCGCCAACGATGGTCCAAATCGTTGCACGCAAAGAGCGAATGAGGTCTGCCGGAGTTGAGCCGAGCGGCGCCTGTCGGCGGTCCGCTCGGCCGGAGCAGCCTCACGCCTGGCTCCTCCCTAGACAACTGCCGAACGTCACGGGCTGCTCCTAACGGATTTGGCAGCCGCGTGTAGTTGGCCGCGCGTTACAGTGATCTTTCCTCGAAATTAATGTTCGGTAATTCAGTGATCGCGGGCTAAAAAGAAAATAATAATAAAGGCGTCAAGACAACCAACGGACATTTCGCATGGGTGCGACCGGCAAATCGCTATCTCGGATCATGGCTCTCGCTGACGGGAAGCTTCTTCCGCTCGGGGCGCGAATAGCTGAAATGGGAACTCAGAACTTGTGGTGTGCAGGTGACGCGGCCGTTCAATTTCTGCGTTTCTTTCAGGAGCGTGGCGCCAAGGTTTCGATGACAGAGACCGAAGCGATCAAAGTGGCTAACGGGGGCTATCTGGGCTCTTTATTGAGCGGCGTGGGTTTTGATTACACCGCGTTCGATATCTTTGAAGCACCGAACACGCGCCTGATGGACCTCAACATCCATTTCGTGCCATCGGATCTGCAATCGAAATTTGATCTCGTCACCAACTATGGAACAACCGAACACGTTCTCAACCAAATGCTTGCAATGCGTTCGGTGCACGATCTCGCCAAACCTGGCGGACTTATTCACCATGATCTTCCCTTCGGCGGGTACTATCTGCACTGCTATTTCAAATACAACCCGGGAGTCTTTCACGATCTTGCTACGGCGAATGGGTACCGTCTGATTTTTCAGGAAATTTCATCTGGGAAGTGGCGGCAAACTCCTTCCGCTCTTCGTGATGCCGGATTTGCGGACAGAAAATTTCGCGACTACGGAATCGAAATTGTCGTCCAAAAAACCACGGATGCGGCCTTCAAAATTCCTGTCGACAACATCAGCAGTGCCGTAGTTTCGGAAGCCGCATGGACATCTGGAGAAACCAATGTGGCCGTTTCTCCCGTTCTGCCGGTCGATCCAAAAACGCTCCTTGCGCGCATGCCGTTCAGAACGGTGCACGCCGCGTACTGGTCGAGAGTAAAGAATATCATCCTCGACAACATCAGTTTCCGAAAGTGAAGCGCCCGGGTTTACGCTTGGTTCCTCCCTAGACAACGGGCCGAGCACCAAGTCACGACTAAATATTTGTCCCGATTCGCCATAGCACGCCGGTCGGATCGACGATGACGAAATCCCGCATGCCCCATGCCCGGTCTGCGGGCGGCTCTGCCGTTACGCCGTACTTGCCGGTCAACTTCTGGGCTTCGACGTGCTGCCACCATGCTTCCACGTCTTCGACCAGCAAATGCATCATGAAGTTGCCGGCGTGCTCTTTATTGTAAAAATTCTGCAGCAGGAAGCTTGAGTGCCCGTGACGGAGGTAGGCGAGATTATCCGACGACCAGGCGAGGGTGAAACCCAGGTCCTGATAAAAACGTTTGGACACGGCAAAATCCCGCGCCGGCACGAAGGCTTTAATCTCGACTGTTGCCATGTTGCTCATAGGACGCCCTGTTTCCGTGGAGGACTGCGGGGTTCTCGTTCGGGAACTCCGCCGTGGGGCCGATAGCCATCAAAGGATTGACGGGCTATTCTTGGTACGAACTGTCGTTCGTCCCGGAATGCGGGAGTTGTGGGGGTATTGCCATGCTAGCCGACGAGCTCTCTGAGCTCGCCCGGGGAATCGGCCAGGGTACCGACGATAATGATGTCGTTCGTATGCTGGCCTCACTTGTGGCTGCCTCACACGAATTTATTGGCATCGCCGATCTCGAAGGCAACGCCCTGTTTGTGAACGAGGCGGGCCGCAGGCTCGTTGGGTTACGAGATCTGGAGGCCGTGCACTCAACCCGGCTCATTGACTATTTTGCGCCGGACGACCAACCCAAGGTTTTGCAGGAAGTTTTGCCTGCCGTCCGCGCCACGGGCTTTTGGCAAGGCGAGCTGAGATTCAGAAACTTCGCGACGGGCGAGCTGGTACCGGTGTTGTACAACATTTTTCCGGTTCGCGATTCATCCGGCGCCACCAACGCTTACGGAACAGTAACGCGCAATCTGACTGAAGCGAAGCGCACGGAACTGCAATTGCGTTCAATAGCGTCAATCGTCGAATCCAGCGACGACGCAATTGTGAGTAAAAATCTCAATGGCGTGATCGCAAGCTGGAATTCGGGTGCCGAACGTATTTTCGGCTATTCCGCCAAAGAGGCCATTGGCCAGCCCATCACAATTCTCATCCCCGAAGATCGGCAAGATGAAGAGCGCGAGATTCTGGCGCGCATCAGGCGAGGGGAGCGTATTGATCATTTCGAGACCATTCGGCAAAGGAAAGACGGCGGTCAAATCGCCATCTCGCTCACGGTTTCTCCCGTCAAAGACGACGAAGGCAAGATCGTTGGCGCATCGAAAATCGCGAGAGACATTACCGAGCGGAAGCGGGCGCAGGTGCAAATCATTGCTTTGGCCCAGGAGACAGAACACCGAAGCAAGAATGTCCTTGCGAACGTACAGGCCATCGTCACCGTTTCTCAGGCTGATACGGCGGACGGCCTCAAGCGTGCGATCGAAGGACGCATCCGCGCGCTTGCGATTGTTCACACGCTGTTTGCCGAAACGCGTTGGAGCGGTGCAAACCTGCAGGCAATCGCGACAAGTGAACTTGCGCCTTATTCCGCACAGAGCGAAGGGCGCGTGCAGATATACGGTCCGCCACTCCTGTTGACGCCCGATGTCGCGCAGGCCATAGCGATGACCTTGCACGAGTTGGCGACCAATGCCGCCAAATATGGAGCCCTTTCTGTGCCTGGCGGCCGGATCGATCTGAAATGGTCGCATGATGCGAACAGCCAAGTAACGCTCCAGTGGACGGAGATCGGCGGCCCGGCAACAGAGAAGCCCACGCGCCGAGGTTTCGGTGGGCGAATAATCGAGCAAATGGTTGGCCAGCTAAACGGCAAAACACGTTTTGACTGGCGCGCCGACGGGCTGGCTTGTGAAATCACTTTTCAAATGTAGCGGGTGTGGGTTGAGCAGAGCCGCTCAAAGCCACGGATGAGGGCAAACTTGTGCCCGCACTAAAATTGGATGGGGGCCAACTAGCCACAAGGTCTTATCACGAACTGCGAAAGCAGCGTGACGTCAAAGCCGTCCCTGCACAGGCGATTGGCGCAGAGCTGGTGTCCGCTCGGGCTCAGGATCAGTTCCTCACCGCACTCAAGGCAGACGATCGACAGCCATGTCACCAGCATATGGTCGTCGAGGTCCACGACTTTTACCTTCAAAAAAGAACCCGCCGAGCGGCGGGTTTGAGTTTCAATGGCAAGCGGCGCGCGCCAGGTGCCACTGCCATCTGGATGGCCTCGCCAGTCCCCTCGATGTGAGACCATCCGGCGCAGGCGTCGGCTTGCCGTTTTGATTTCTGCTTAGGGCAGCCCGGTCTGCTCGGTCTTGTTCACTCGCGCCAAAATCTTGGGATTTGCTGCCTTGCCGTCCATTGGACACCAATTGTTAACGTGCGCGGTCCCAGTCTATTGATCATTGGGAACGGGTAGTTGGGACGCCATGTACAACCTCGCAACAGCCGCCGCGGCCGTCGGCCGCAATAAAAACGCCATCCTGCGCGCAATCGAAGCCGGCAAGATTCCAGCGTCGCAAGACGCGAACGGCGAGATGCAGATCGACCCCGCCGACCTGCACCGCATTTATCCGCCATTGCGAACCGACGATACGCAGCAGCAGCATTTGTACCAGTCGCCGCTGCTGATGCCTGTGGGCGGGTAGACCTGGCTAGCCTCTTCCTGCGTCTGTAAAAGTTGCTACCATCCCTGGTCTTCTGAGACGGGGTCGAATGAGGCGGCGTGACTTCATCACTTTTGTTGGCGGCGCATGTTTTCGGACTTGAAGCCGACGCGTCGTGGACGAACCTCAAGGGGAACGGAAGCTTCAATACGGGTCCCGGCGACTTCAATTGGCAGATCGGAAGCCAACTGGACTGGTTTGGAACAGTCCG
>Ga0105245_10003907_pt1 | contig 13246 bp, 10 predicted proteins | sample KBSM54metaG_FD_81523 | JGI IMG/M metagenome (GOLD analysis project Ga0105245, IMG submission 81523) | Miscanthus rhizosphere microbial communities from Kellogg Biological Station, Michigan, USA - KBS M5-4 metaG | ecosystem: Host-associated > Plants > Roots > Rhizosphere > Soil | place... | reverse complement strand
CCGCTGGAGGCGCAGATCCGCCAGGTCGTCTTCTTCGACACGCCGGACCTCGCGCTCGACGCCCACGGCGTCGTCGTCCGCGCCCGGCGCGTCCAGGGCAAGGGTGACGACTCCGTGGTCAAGCTGCGGCCGGTCGTGCCCGACCAGATCCCCGACGACGTACGTCGCTCGCCGACGTTCGGGGTCGAGGTCGACGCGATGCCCGGTGGCTACGTGTGCTCGGCATCTCTGAAGGGCACGGTCCGGCCGGCCGCCGTGCTGAAGAGCGTCTCCGGCGAGAAGCGGCTGAGCAAGCTGTTCTCGTCGGACCAGCGAGCGTTCTTCCGGACCCATGCGCCCGACGGGCTGACCATCGATGACCTGTCCGTCCTGGGGCCCATCTTCGTGCTCAAGCTCAAGCTGCCGTCCGCGACGTTCCGGCGCCGCATCGTGGTGGAGATGTGGCTGTACCCCGATGGGGCGCGCATCCTGGAGCTCTCGACGAAGGCCTCGCCCGAGGAGGCACTCATGGTCGCCATCGAGGTCCGGCAGTTCCTCGAGGACCGGGGAATCGACACGTCGGGTGAACAGCAGACCAAGACCAGGACCGCGCTGGAGTTCTTCGCGGCCGAGCTGCGGTCGGCTCCCGGACCGGCTGCCTCCCCGGAGCCGACCTCGACCAGGAAGCGATCATGAGACTCCTCATCCGGTGGGTGCTCCTGGCGGTCGTCATCGCCGTGGTGGCGTTGATCGTGCCCGACGTCGACATCAGCGGTGGTGTGCTCGGGCTGATGATCGCCGCGGCGGTCTTCGGGCTGGTCAACGTGCTGGTCGGCCCCGTGCTGCGGCTCCTGGCCCTGCCGTTGACCATGGTGACGTTCGGGCTCTTCTCCCTGGTCGTCAACGGGCTCCTGCTGGCGCTCACGGCCGGTCTCACGTCGTTCCTCGACGTCGGTGGCCTGATTCAGACGATCGTCGCGGCGTTCCTGATCAGCGTGCTGAACACGCTCGCCCTGGTGGTCACCGGGGGCCTGGTGTCTCGGACGTCGACGGCTGCGGCGTAGCGGGGGAGCCGACCTTCGACCGCGCGAGGAATGCGGCGAGGGGTGCGGACAGCTCGGCGCTCCGGTCGCCCCAGTCCGTGACGACCGCGGTCCCTGCGACCAGGTCGTGAAGTGCGCGATGCTCGCGCTGGAACAGGATCATCAGGAGCCCGATGCCCAGGAAGACGAGGCTGAAGGGGAGCACGAGGGTCCGGACCAGGGCCTGCCTGGCCGACAGGGGAAGACCGTCGGCGGCGAGCACTCGGAGTCCCACGACTGCCTTGCCGAAGGTGCGTCCGGCCACGGCCAGGGCGACGAAGACGTAGAGGAAGGCCCACACGGCCAGGGCGGCGACGGCAAGGGGCTGCGTGCGATCGGGGCTGAGGGGCCGGTTCAGGAGGGTGCTGGTGAGCAGGTTCGTCACCGCGTACCCGAGCGCGAACGAGATGGTCACCACCGCGATGTCGATGGCGCCGGCAAGGGCACGTGCGAGCGGCCCGGCATAGTGTCCGGTCACCGACGTCACCGACGTCACCGGGGTCGGTGGATCGGGATCGGCGTGGACGGGACGCAGCTGGGAGGGGGCGAGGCGGGTCGGGTCGGGTGGCCGTCGCAGCAGCCGGTCGAGCCCTCGGTCGAGCAGCGTGTCCAGGCCGACGACCTGTCGGCGCGCGAGGTCGAGCGCGGACTCCGCGAAGCGCCCGGTACTGGCCATGATGACGTCGGGGACGCCCGAACGCTGGACGAGCGCCTCGACATCGATCCGGGCGAGCAGCTCGTCGAGGTCGATCCCGGCCAGGACCTCGTCGAGGTCGACCCGACTCAGCAGGCGCTGGAGGTCGATCCGGTCCATCAGCACGTTGGGATCGATCCGGTCGACGACCTTCTGGACGTCGATCCGCTCGAGCAGCAGGTCGAGATCGACGTACTCCAGGATCACGTCGGGGTCGACGAGCTCCACGACCCGTCCGGTGGCGACACCCGCGACCCGGCCGATGATGCCCTTGCCCGGCGCGCTCACCGGCCGCCCGCCCTCATGGCTTGCTCGGGGCGCTCGCCACGCCGACCGTGTCCTCGTCGCTGGTGTCGGGTGGCTCGGATCCGGGGTCTGGTGGCGTGCTCGTCATCGCCGCCTTGCCGACTCCCACCAGGACCTGCAGGGCCGCGAGGAGCACGACCACCACCACGACCGACCAGAACAGCCGCGACTCCGAGGCGTTGTTTCCCCAGAACAGGGTGACGACTCCGACGAGGCCGATCACGATCCGGAGCCACACCGCGTTGGGCACGACCCAGCGCCCGGCCTGCGCGACCGGGCTGTCGGCCGCCGCAGCACCCACGGACTCGAGACCGCCGCTGATCGTGGCGCGGGTGGCGGTGCCCAGCTTGGTGGCTCCCGCGAACCAACCCACGAAGGCCAGGATCACCCCGAGCCAGAGCATCACGTGCTGCCCTCGCTGCAGGTACGTGAACAGCTGGTTGTAGAAGACGGTGCTCGCGGGCCCGAACACGGTGCCCGACAGCTGGTTGACGAAGAGCTGTCGCCCGATCGAGAGGATCAGCGCGAGGAGCAGGGCGTTCGCCGCCAGCAGTGCTCCGATCACGATGGCCGCTCTCGGCCGGCGCCACGCGAGCAGGAAGCCTGCCAGGTACAGCAGAGCGACCACCACGAGCAGCCACTTGGCCACGGGGTTGGCAAAGGCATAGATCGTGCGCACCTGCTTCAGCTGGGGCGCCTCCAGCAGCACGATCTCGCGGTTCTGCGCGGGGAGCGGCGGCGCGTTCTGGAGGATCGTGAGCCCGCGGTCGACCAGGCGCTGCTTGACCTGGTCGATGACCTGGGAGAGGTCGAGGACCAGAGCCCCGCCCTGGACGGAGACGGCCCCAGAGGTGTCACCCTCGAGCAGACGCACCAGTGCCTGCTGCGCCCTGGCGTTCGCCGCGACCCAGAACTCCGCGAACGCGTCGGAGGCGACGAAGGCGCGTACCTGGGTCTCGATCAGCCCGTTCACCGCACCCGAGAGCGGGCCGACGAGGGCCTGGAGCCGGGGCCGGCTCTTGATCACGTCGGCGAAGATCTGGTTGAGCAGGGCCTCGACGTCCACCTGCGACTCGATGGCGTCGGTCACCCTGGTGGTGATCGCGGCCTGCACCTCGGGCGAGTCCACCAGCGGCCCCACCGTCTCGACGTACCGCTGGCCGTCGTTGATGGTGCGCTGCCCCCAGTACGCGAACGAGGCCGGCACGGTCAGGAGTGCTGCCAGGGTGAGGCACACAGCCACCGCGAGAGTCCTCCCGCGAGGAGGGCGCTCGGTCCCCGGTTGCACAGCTACCGACTCACCCATCGGATCTCCTCCCGCGTGCGGCACGTCTCATCGCCTGACCCCCTCACGCCCGGTTCTTCGGAGCCCTGTGCGTCGAACGTAGGTTCCCGGGCTCCTCCCGCCATCGCCCGTTTCGGACGATCCCGTGGCCGGGGCCACCCGACGAAGGTGGCTCGAGCCCCGCATCCGGTCGCGGAGCTTCCTGGTGATCGTCCGGCGCGGACCATGCTGTGACCGCGGCGAGCACCCACAATGACCGGAACAGGATCTGGAGCCGTCATGGACGAGAACCCACGGGTCACGGGGCCGCCGTCGGCGACGCAGCGCGGGCGTCCATGGGCCGTGCGGAGCATCCGCTGGGCCGACGTCGTACGCCTGCTCGCATCGTGGTTGCTCAGCTTCCTGGCGCTGCTGCTGACCGCGGACCTGTTGCCGGGCTTCAGCTACACGTCCTGGGGACCGCTCCTGGTCGCCGCGGCGGTCACCGGCCTGGTCGGCATGATCGTCCGGCCCGTGCTCGTCGAGCTCAGCGCGGTGATCGGTTGGATCGCCGTCGCCCTGGCCACGCTGTTCGGGCAGGCCCTCGTGGTGCAGATCGCGTTGTCACTGGTCCCGGGCGTGTCCTTCGACTCGTTCTGGACCGCGGTCGCGGTCGCCTGGACGACGGCTGTGATCGGGACCCTGCTGGCGTGGATCTTCAGCGCGGGCACCGACGAGTCGTTCGTGGCCAGCCTGTGCCGGATCAAGCCGGGCGCGATCGGCGACCCCGACGTGGACGGCGTGGTCTTCCTCCAGTTGGACGGCGTCGCCTTCCCCGTCATCCACTGGGCGCTCACGTCCGGCACGATGCCGACCCTGCGCCGGTGGGTGGACACGGGGGTGCAGGTCGCTCACGAGTGGACGGTGCAGCTGCCCTGCACGACCCCGGCGAGCCAGCAGGCGATCCTGATGGGCACCTCGGCAGGCGTGCCCGCGTTCCGTTGGTACGACCGGGAGCTGGGGCGCCTGCTGGTGGCGAACCGGCCCGAGGACGCGGCGATCATCGAGCTGCGGGCCAGCAGCGGGGTCGGGCTCCTGGCCGACGACGGCATCTCGATCTCCAACATCTTCACCGGGGACGCCCCGCGGGCTGCCATGACGATGAGCAGGCTGGAGGTCGGGCGAGGATCACGTCGGACGCGCCAGGTGTTCGCCCGCTTCATGTTGCGCCCCGACGGGTTGGCCCGCAGCCTCGCCCGCACCGTCGCCGAGGTCGTCCGGGAGCGCTTCCAGGCGGTCAAGCAGCGGCGGCTCGACATCCGTCCCCGCGTGCATCGCTCGTGGACCTTCGCCGGGCTGCGAGCCTTCAGCAACGGACTGCTCCGGGACCTCAACACGACGTTGGTGAGCGAGGAGATGATGCGCGGCACGCGCAGCGTCTACGTCGACTACGTCGACTACGACGAGGTGGCCCATCATGCGGGCTCCACCAGGATCGAGTCGCTGGCGGCACTCACCGGCCTCGACCACGTGCTCGCCGTGCTGGAGAGGATCGAACGCCGAGCCCCGCGCCGGTACCGCTTCGTCCTGCTCAGCGACCACGGTCAGAGCCAGGGCGATCCGTTCGCGTCCCGCTACGGCACGGACCTGAGTGACCTGTGCCGGAGCCTCACCGCGTCGGCGACGACCGGCGTGGAGGGCAGCATCGAGGGCTGGGGGCGGGTGGACTCGGTGCTGGAGGACCTCGCCGGCTCGGGCGGGTCGACGGTCCAGAAGGCCGCCTCGCGTCGGGTCGTGCGGAAGATGCAGCCGGCAGCACCCACCGAGTCCGAGGTCGAGCTGGTCGTGCTCGGCAGCGGCAACCTGGGGTTGGTCTACGTTCCGGGACCTCAGCGGCTGATGCTGGAGGAGCTGGAGGCACGGTGGCCCGAGCTGGTGCCCGGCCTGGCCGGGCACCCCGGCATCGGGTTCGTGGCCGCGATGGGCGCAGAGGGTCCGGTCGCCATCGGTGCCGAGGGCCGGCACCATCTCGCGACGGGTCGCGTCGAGGGGATCGACCCGCTGCTCCCGTTCGGTGCCCACGCCCCGGCCATGCTGCTGTCGGCCGCGCTGATGAAGGAGGCACCGGATCTCTACGTGAACAGCAGCGTGGACCCGGAGACGCTCGACGTGGCAGCGTTCGAGCCGCTGGTCGGGTGCCACGGCGGCCTGGGCGGCTGGCAGGACCGCGGCTTCGTGGTGGCCCCCCCGGACCTGCTGCAGCCGACGTCACCGATCGTCGGCGGGGAGGAGCTGCACGGACACCTCGTGCACATCCTGGAGTCGTTGGGGCATCGAGGTGAGCTCGTGAGGAGCACTACATGAACCAGTCGCGCACGTTCCGGCTGCTCGTCGGCGCCGCCGCCCTCGTGATCGTGGTCGCCGGGGTCAAGGCCGCCGCCGGGATCGTGGCGCCGACGATGCTGGCACTGGCCCTGACGATCGTGTTCCACCCGATCCGGGTGTACCTCGAGGGCAAGGCACCGACCTGGGTGGCGACCACGGTCGTGCTCGCCGCGGCGTACCTGATGATCATCCTCTTCACACTCGCCATGGTCGTCTCGCTCGGACAGCTGGCGGCGCTGGTGCCGACGTACGCACCACAGATCAACGACGACCTGGGCGACATCGGCAGCTGGCTCCAGGGTCGCGGTGTCGACAGCGGTCAGGCCGAGACCCTGGTCAAGGCGCTCGACCCCGAGAAGCTGGTCGGGGTCGTGAGCTCGCTCCTGTCGAGCATCGCCGGCGTGCTCGGCGACCTGTTCTTCGTGGTCATGCTCCTGGTGTTCCTGGCCGTGGACTCGGCGTACGTCGGCCGCATCACCGAGGTCACTCGGGCACACCGGCCGCAGTGGGTGGAGGCGATGTCGTCGTTCGCGCACGGGACCCGCAGCTACCTCGGTGTGTCCGCGGTCTTCGGCCTGATCGTGGCCGTCCTGGACGCCGCCTTGCTGTGGGCGATGGGTGTGCCCGGTGCCTTCGTCTGGGGGGTGCTGGCCTTCGTCACCAACTTCATCCCCAACATCGGCTTCATCATCGGGCTGATCCCCCCGGCCCTGGTCGCGCTGCTGGACAGTGGGCCGGGCCTGATGGTGGCCGTCATCCTCGTCTACTGCCTGCTCAACCTGGTGATCCAGTCCATCATCCAGCCGCGGTACGTCGGCGAGGCCGTCGGCCTGTCGACCTCGCTGACCTTCCTGTCGCTGATCTTCTGGACCTGGGTGCTGGGACCGTTGGGCGCGCTGATGGCCGTCCCGATGAGCCTGTTGTTCAAGGCCATCCTGGTCGAGGCGGACCCCGAGGCGGGGTGGCTCGATGCGATCATCAGCGGCCGTCCCGATGACCATCCATCGGAGACCGTGCCCTGAGTCGCCGTACGTCGGAGCGGTCCCGGGCGGGTGGACGACGTCGCCGAGCCGCTCAGTCCTCGCGCTCCGGCGAGGTGGGCACCCCGAGCTCGAGCACCAGGGGTGTGCACCGCGGGGCCACGCGCCCGAGCGCCCGGGCGAAGGCCGGCCCCGGAACGTCCATCCAGCCTCGCGGGTAGGTCCCGCCGCCCGGGGCGTACAGGGTGCCCCAGTGCACCGGGATCGCGTACCTGGCGCCCACGCGCAGGCACGCTTCCGCGGCCTGGTCGGGACCCATGTGACCCCCGGAGAGGCGGGGTCCCCACCCTGACACCGGAACGATGGCGATGTCGATGGGTCCGCCGGCCAGCTCGGGGAGCCCGGTCAGGCCGTCGAAGAGCTCGGTGTCGCCGGCCAGCCACACCGTGGCGGAGTGGCCGCGCACCAGGTGCCCGTTGGCGCCGTTCGGCCGATGCGGCATCGGTCGTGAGGCATGGCGGGCGCCGCACAGGGTGACTCGCACCGCGGCATCCGGGCCGACCTCGATCCATTCCCGATCGGGTGGGGCCAGGGCGGCGAAGCGGCGCTTCCGTAGCCAGGGGACGTTGGCCGGCCCGGTGATCACGGGAGCGGAGGGAGGGAGCAGGCGGAGAGACTTGAGCTCGGCGTGGTCGTGGTGGAGGTGCGACAGGAGCACCGCGTCGACGCCGTCCCACGAGGCCGGGTCGGGAGGGCGTCCCCGCCGCCGCAGGATCCCGGCGTGTCGGCGGAGGAGCGGGTCTGCGATGAGCCGAGCACCGTCGACATCGAGGACGACGGTGGAGTGACCGAGCCACGTGATCGTGATGGTCACCTGAGATCCTCCCGCCCGATGCCTGACACGAGGCGAGTGTGCTCGTCGCGCCGGCCCGACCGCGTCCCCCGATGGGGACGATCCTCGGGCCTTCGCGCCGGCACACCTGCACGAACGGAGCATGCGCTCGATGCGCCCAGGGAGTAGCGTGCAAGCAGGTCACTGACCCGGGACCCCGGTCGCGGCCTGTGCATGCCGTGAGGGAGACGCGGCAGGGAGGGCACGCCGGTATGGGTGGCAAACGGGAGGACATCTCGACCTCGGGTGTCGGGGCACGCTCCGGCGCGCTCGCCCCGACGAGCTGGTTCGGCGTGCCGACCGTCCCCGCCGACTACGTCCGCCGGCTGCGCCTGTTCCAGGTGCTGGACGCCGGCGCGACCGCGCCGCTGATCCTGGTCAGTGGCCCCGCCGGGAGTGGGAAGACGTCACTGGTGGCCGACTGGGTCAGCCTCCGAGCCTCGGACGAGCAGACCGAGTGGGTCACCTTCGAGCGGGAGGACGAAGCGCTCTGGCCCGGCGTGCTGGGCGGGCTTGCGCGGCTCGGGATCGCCGTACCCTCGCGGTCGCTCCCGGAAGGCACCGACGCGCTGGACCGGCAGCTGCTGACCGGGCTCGCCATGGCGGTCGCGAACGCGGCGAGGCCGGTCACCCTGGTCCTGGACGGGTACGAGCTGGCGGACCGCGACGTCGCCAACGACCTCGACTACCTGCTGCGGCACTCCGGTCATCGCTTGCACCTCGTCCTCGTGACCCGCGTCGACCCGATCCTTCCGCTCTATCGCTACCGCCTGGAGGACGGGCTCACCGAGGTCCGGATGGCCGACCTCGCGTTCACCGACGCCGAGGCCGACGAGCTGTTGGCGAAGGCCGGCCTGACCCTGACGGCCGAGTCCGTCCGTGAGCTGAACGGGCGAACGCACGGGTGGGTCGCCGGTCTGCGATTCGCCTCCCGGTTCCTGGGCAAGAGCGACAACCCGGACCAGGCGGTCGAGCAGATATCGGGTGACAGCGGGGACATCGGGGAGTACCTGCTCGGCGAGGTGCTCGCGGCACAGACGCCGGAGAACCGCCGACTCCTGCTGAGCACGAGCATCCCGGCCACCATCCAGCCCGGCCTGGCCGAGGTCTTGGGTGGACGGGCCGCCACTCGGATGCTCTCGCTGCTGGCGCGGGGCAATGCCTTCGTCGAGCCCGTGCCGGAGCACCCCGGCTTCTACCGCTACCACCCGTTCTTCAGGGACCTGCTGCGGGCCGAGCTCGCCTACGAGGCGCCCCTGGAGGTGGAGCGGCTGCAGCGTGTCGCCGCGGAGTGGTTCGCCGCGGAGGGCCTGGTCGCGGCGAGCGCTGCCCACTACGCGGAGATCGGCGCCTGGAAGGACGCAGCCGGCCTGGTCGTGGACGAGCTGGCCTTCGGAGACCTCCTGACGCGCGGCACCGACGGCATCCTCGCCCAGGCGCTGATGCCGATCCCCGACGAGGTCCGGGATCCCGCCGCATCGGTCGTCCGGGCCGCGCTCGCGCTGGGTCAGGGTGACTCCGAACGCGTCACCACCGAGCTCGCCCAGGTGCCCGACGCGTCGCCGGCCGTGGCCGACGGGCACGACGGCGCGCTCTCCCTGGCGGTCGCGGTGCTCGAGAGCATTCGCGCGCGAGCCTCCGCCGACCCGGGCGAGGCGTTCGAGCGCGCCGAGGAGGCCGAAGAGGCGCTCACAGACCGACACGGCAGGGCCAGGGAGGACGCCGAGCTCGAGATCTCGGCCCTGGTCCATGCCAGCAAAGGCATCGCTGCCCTGCGCCGGGGCCGGCTCGAGCAAGCGCACGACCTGTTCGCCCAGGGCGCCGAGTCGGCGCTGTCCCTGGGCTCGGAACCACTCCTGGTCGAGTGTCACGGCTACCTCGCGCTGATCGCCTGCCTGCGGGACCAGCTCTCAGAGGCCGCCTCTCTCGCCCACCGAGCCGTCGCGGCCGCCGATGATGTGGGGATCCGCATGCGCGACCGCTCGGCGGCACCGCAGGTCGCGTTGGCCTGGGTGGACATGGAGCGCTACGACCTGGAGGGTGCCGCGCGGCACGTGAAGCTGGCCACCATGTCAGACGCCTTCCTCGGAGACCGGGTACCCGGGACGATGCTCGCCCTGACCCGAGCTCGGATACAGGCGGCCCGTGGTGACGTGAACGGCGCGATCTCCATCGTGGAGCAGTCCGAAGCCACCGCCGACGGGATCGACTGGCTCAGCGCCCAGCTGCGACTCGAGGCGCTGCGCCTGCGGGTGGCGAGCGAAGACGTGTCGGGGGTCGTCCGGGAGTCGCGCGAATTCGAGAAGTGCTTCCCGGACGAGGTGGCGCTGATCGTGGCCGAGGCCGGGATGGTCGCGGGCGATGACCAGGTCGTCACCGAGGCGCTGTCACGTGTCATCGGACAGGGCGGTCGTCCCGGCGTCCAGGTGGAGGCCTGGTTGGTCGAGGCAGGTCGTCAGCTCCGGAAGGGCTCGCCGGCGAAGGCCAGGGCGGCGGTCGACCACTCGGTGAGACTGGCCGCTCCGGAGCACTTCCGTCGGCCGTTCCGCGAAGCCCCGACGGCGGTGGCGAGCCTGCTCCCGGGTGACCCGTCGTACGGCCACGCGGCGGCATCGGTACGGCGTACCGCCACGGCCCCGAGGGGCGGCCGGGGCGATCCCGGCACCCGGGTCCATGCGGCCGCCGACGCATCGCAGCCGCTGGTCGTGGAGCGCCTGACCGACAAGGAGCTCGAGGTGCTGGGACACCTCGCCGAGCTCCTCTCGACCGAGGAGATCGCCGAGACGATGTTCGTCTCGGTGAACACGGTCCGCACCCATGTGCGGAACATCCTGCGCAAGCTCGGCGTACCCCGGCGGAACGCGGCGGTGCGCCGGGCACGAGAGCTCAACCTGCTGTCCGGCTGACCGATCGAGCAGGGCATTCATCCCAGTGGGATGAGGACATCCCCGCCCCGTGGGGATGGCATGGATCAGGGTGACAGCGCGACCGGAGCTTCGTGGCCGCCGGGGCCGCCTGGAACCAGGGACGTGGCGCTGCTCGCACGCGATGCAGGACCTGGATCGGAAGGGCGACCCCGGGGCGACGACTTGAGGGCGGCGGTACGACGATGGGCGATGATCACAGACGGTACGAGGTGCGCATCACCGGCGAGGTGCCCGAGGCCGCCCTGGTCGGGCTCGACGACATCCGGGTGGCACGACAGGAGATGCGCTCGGTCGTGAGCGGCGAGTTCCCGGACCAGGCCGCCCTCTACGGCTTTCTCAACCGGCTCCGATCGCTGGGACTGGAAGTGCTCGAGGTCCGGCAGCTCGCCGTCGGTCCCGACCCGGGATCGGGGCCCGAGGACGTCGCGACGGACTCTGAGCAGACGACCGATCACGAGCCGGCACCATGACCAGGCGGGACGCAGCGTCGGGTCCGGCTCTCTACGAGGTCACGATCAAGGGTCACGTGGGCCCGGTCATCAGGTCGGCCCTGACTCCACACGGCGTGACCAGGTCCGAGTTCTGCACGATCCTCCGTGTGGGCGACGCCTCATTGCACGACCTGGTGGACCTTCTGCTGCTCATCCAGGAGAAGGGGTGGACGGTTGAGGACGTGTACGCGATCGAGCCGTGAGCGGACCGGACCGCCCTCTCCGGGGACGGCTGCTTCGTCGCGGCCCGGGACGTGATCACCGGATCCGGAGGTGTCGTGCCCTCCCTCGCGACACCGGGGTGGCTCGGCTCCGTTCCCGTGGCCGTCGCGGTGGTCGTGGTCGTGGTCGACGTCCTGCTGCGGCTGGCCGTGCTGGGATTCATCCCGAGCAACCGCAAGCCGTCGTCCGCGATGGCGTGGATCCTGCTGATCCTGCTGGTTCCCATCCCCGGGATCGCGATCTTCCTGCTCTTCGGGAGCAATCGTGTGGGTCGTCGCCGCCAGGCCCAACAGACCGAGGTGAACGCGGTCATCCGACAACGCACCGCCGGGGTGGCCGCCCTCCAGCTCGCCACGGCGCCGTCGTACGTCGGGTCCGTGACCGCGCTGAACCGGAACCTGGGAGCTCTCCCGGCCCTCGGCGGCAACCGCGTGGAGCTGCTGTCCGACTACCACGGGTCCATCGCGGCGATGGTGGCGGAGGTCGAGCTGGCCCGACACTTCGTGCACGTGGAGTTCTACATCACCGCGTGGGACGAGGTGACAAAGCCGCTGTTCGAAGCCCTCCTGGCGGCCACGGCACGCGGCGTGAAGGTGCGGCTGCTCTTCGACCACCTGGGCTCCAGGGGCATCCCCGGCTACCAGACGATGCTCGACCGCCTGGCCGCCACCGAGATCGAGTGGCACCCCATGCTGCCGATCCAGATCCGCAAACGGGAGTTCCGCAGGCCCGACCTGCGCAACCACCGCAAGATCCTGGTGATCGACGGGCAGGTCGCCCTGGCCGGGTCGCAGAACCTGGTGGAGCCTGGCTACAACAAGCCGAAGAACCACCAGGCCGGTCGCGAGTGGGTCGAGCTGATGTGTCGGGTCGAGGGCCCGGTGGTGGCTGCCCTCAACGCCGTCTTCGCCAGCGACTGGTACAGCGAGTCCCAGGAGGTGCTGACCGAGGAGCTGGAGCCGGTGACCAGGGATGTCGGCCGAGGTGACCTCGTCTGCCAGGTGATCCCGAGCGGGCCCGGTTTCGTCGCGGAGAACAACCTGCGCGCGTTCACCACTCTCATCTACTCGGCGCAGAGTCGTCTCTCGCTGACCAGCCCCTACTTCGTCCCCGACGAGTCGTTGCTGTACGCCGTGACCACGGCGGCTCAGCGCGGTGTGCAGGTGGAGCTGTTCGTGAGCGAGGAGGGCGACCAGTTCATGGTCTACCACGCCCAGTGCTCGTTCTACCGCGCGCTCCTCGAGGCCGGGGTACGGATCTACCTGTACCCCGCGCCGTACGTCCTGCACTCCAAGCACTTCACCATCGACGAGGACGTCGCCGTGCTCGGGTCGAGCAACATGGACATGCGCTCCTTCGCCTTGAACTACGAGGTCTCGCTGATGGTGCTGGGTCCCGACATCGTGCGGCGCATGCGGAAGGTCGAGGACCAGTACCGAGAGAGGTCTCGGGAGCTGACGCTCGAGGAGTGGGCGCGCCGATCGTGGGTCTCGACGTACCTGGACAACGTGATGCGGCTGACCGCGGCCCTGCAGTAGCGATACGGGCCCGCCCGCGCACGTCGTTCATCCGCGGTGGAGGAGGCGACGGTCCGGCTGCCCCGGCAGGTTGGGTGGCGCGGGTGACCACATCCGCCTTGCTCACGCAAGGAGACCGCTGATGGACGACGCGGGCCTGGCCAAGGCCAGGACCAGGGCCTAGCCTCAGCGCTGACGGAAATCCTCGTCCGGCGAGGACTGGAGTGCCCCGATGGACATCGTGGCAGACGGACAGACGCTCTTCCTCCGCGGTGACTTCGATGCCCGGAGCACCATGAAGGTCCGCGAAGCCATCTATGCGCACCTGTACCAGACCAAGCAGGACCTGGTGATCGACCTGACCGAGGTGCCCAACATCGATCTCACGGCAGCGCGGGTGCTGGCGTTCGCGGGCCTCGATGCCAGCAGGTCGGGCCACCATCTGCGGCTGCGGGGGTGTCGTCCCGCGGTACGGCGGATGATGCGCCTCTCGCGACTGGCCCGCTT
>Ga0105245_10003906_pt1 | contig 13248 bp, 11 predicted proteins | sample KBSM54metaG_FD_81523 | JGI IMG/M metagenome (GOLD analysis project Ga0105245, IMG submission 81523) | Miscanthus rhizosphere microbial communities from Kellogg Biological Station, Michigan, USA - KBS M5-4 metaG | ecosystem: Host-associated > Plants > Roots > Rhizosphere > Soil | place... | reverse complement strand
GAGGAGTAGTCGCCGGCCGTGATCCACGCGGCCAGCTCTTCCTCGGTCATCTGCTCGATCGCCTCGGCCGCCGCCTGTCCGCTGCTCGTCATCACTGCGCTCCTTGTATGGCTCATCGTGGGATCTAGACGAGCATCACCCACAAGCGTTACACGCGACAATGGTCACATGAACCGCAGGACGGCGTTTCTCGTCGTGGCGACATTGGCCTTGGCGGCCATCGCGCTCACCAGCCACGTCGCCGAGGCCGCGCGCCAAGCCCTCATCACGCTGAACCCGAGCTGTGGGCCGATTGGTGCGCGCACGGGGGTCACGGTCACCGGCCAAGGATTCGACCCCAACGTCAGCGTCACGATCGTCTATGACAGCTTTACTGTCACGAGCACGACCTCTGGCAGCACCGGGACCATTTCCGCGAAGTTCACCGCGCCGGCCTCGGGCTCGGCGAGCAGCCACACGGTAGGAGCCCACGAGGCGACGGGCTTCGGCGCAACCGCGACGTTCACCATTCCTTGCCCCGTTGCGACGACGACCACGACGACCTCCACGACGACGACGACGATTCCCAGGACGACCACGACGACGACGTTGCCGGGCGTGACGACGACGACGAAGCCGGGCCCGACGACCACCACGAAGCCCGGCGACACGACCACGACAACCGCGCCGGCCGACACGACACCGTCGACCGACGACACCGGTCAGACGACCACGACGGTGACGATCCCCGGTGGGAAGGGCGTGCGTCTCGATCGTCCGGCCGCGCCTCCTGGGGGCGATGCGAACGCGAACGGCGAGGGTTGCGACAGCGGTGCGCCGGTCAACTTGTCGATCGACGGCGACTCCGTCGGGCACACGGTCGCGGATGCGAAGGGGAAGTTCCTCGCATCGCTCGTGCTGCCAGACCTACCGGTAGGCCGTTACACGCTCACCGCGAAGTGTGGGCCGACGTTGACCACCGACATCGACATCGTGCTGGCGAGCGCGCTCGGGCCGCCGTCGGGCACGTTGGCGCTCCTTATGTTCTTCCTGTTGATCGGCTTCGCGCTCGTCCGACGCCAGATCGCGCGCGATCTCGATCGGAAGAACGACAACAAGGTGTAACCGCGACACGCCTTGTGGCGTCATGGCGAACGTGGATCGTGCAGCGGCAGAACGACTTCTCGACAAATTGCGCGATCTCGTCGATACCCACCTCGACGAGGACGAGCGTTCATTGTTCGCTGCGCTGCTGGCGCCCGGGATCGCGCAGGCCTACGGAGGGGCGGAGGTCGAAGGCTTCGCGCTCGACTGGACGCCGGGTTCACTTCCGACAGCGCTCGTCGAGGCCCTCGAAGACCGTCAGGTGCGGATCGAAGGATTGTGAGCCGGCTGGGCGTTCATGTCGTACAACGACAGCTCGGTGAGCGCCGCACCCACGCACAGGTCACACGAGCGCACGTGGCGCGCCGCGGCCAGCAGATCGTCTTGCTTGCAGAGGCGAGCGAGCGTTTCGCACGCCTGCGAATTGGCCCGGACGTTGAGCTCGAGCGTGAGCGCGTCGCGTAGGCGGCGCCTCGCTCGGTGCACGACGACCTTGGCGGCGCCGGTCGAGATGCCGAGCGCGACCGCGACATCTGATGGCGAGAATCCGAAGCGAGTGACGAGAGAGATCGCGGTGGCGTCGCGATTCGAGAGGCCGCCGACACATCCGTTGACGAGCTCGGCCAGTTCGGACAGCTCGGCGAGTTCGCCGGGATCGGGGCCGATGCTCTGCATCTCGCCCGTGTCGGCATCGTCGTCGATCTTCGAGCGCTGGCGGCCGCGCCGGTGATCGATGGCCGCGTGACGCGCGATCGACAGCAGCCACGGCCGGAACCGCTCGGGGTCGCGCAACGACGGGAGGCGCTCGAGGGCGCGGGCAAAGGTGTCTTGCACCACGTCGGCCACGCCCTCGGGATCGTGCACGTTGTCGCGCACGGCGGCCCGGACCGCACCTACATGAGCCCGGTACAAGGCCGAGAACGCGTCGGAATTACCAGCCCGGACGGCGTCGACCAAGGCACGGTCTCCGCCGGTCTCCGCTTCCAACGTTGTACCCACCCTCACCACTGCGCGACTGTAGGCCGCGAACAGGACATTCTGCGTGTCAGCATGAGGTTTCCATGAAACGTCTGGTGTGGGGATTCGGCGTACTGGTTGTCGCGGCGGCGGCACTGATCGCGACTGGCGGGTACGGGGCCGAGGCGGCCTCGGTCGCGCCTCCTCCGCCGTGCCCCGTCAACGGAACCACCTGTCTGGAGTTCAGGCCAACGCACGGGCCGGTGGGCAAGAAGTGGACAGCGTTCATCGTGGACACCAACGCCGACGGATTCTCGAGCGTGGTTCCGTGTGGTGCGCCCGAGATCATTCAGTGGGACAACCCCACGAGTGCGGTCTTTTCTTCGTTCAGCGGCAAGGTGCCCGTCGATTCGCCGGTCGGACCCCATACCGAGATCGTCGGAAGTTGCGTGACCGGCACGATCGATGTGTCGCGGATCAGCGCCGTCGGCACGTTCATCGTCGATCCGACAGTCGTCAGAACGACGACGACGACGACCACCACTACGACGACAACGACCACGACGACGACCACGACGTTGCCCCCGATCACGATCCCGCCCGTCACACTTCCTCCCGTCACGCTGCCGCCACCGCCCCCGCCTCCGCACCGAGCGGTGACGACGACCACCACGACCACGACGTTGCCGCCCGACACGATCCCGCCGGAGACGACGACCACCACCACGACGGTTCCGCCGACACCGACGACCGCGAAGACGGAGGTGTTGCATCTCGAGGAACCTGCGACGCCACCCGGCGGCGACGATCACGCGACGGGCGAGGGATGCACGCCGAACCATCCCGTCGAGTTGACGATCGATTCGCAGAACGTCGGCTCGACCACATCAGATGCGTCGGGACACTTCACGTCGGCGATCGACGTACCGAACCTCCCGGTGGGGGAGTACGACGTCGTCGCAACGTGTGGCACTGTCCTCGCGACCAAGATCAGCTTGGTGTTGCCGAGCACGCTCGGCCCGCCATCGGGCACGCTGACGGTGGTTTTCTTCTTCTTGTTGATCGGCTTCGCGCTCGTGCGACGCCAGATCGCGGGAGATCTGGCACGCAAGAACGAGGGAAGGGTGGAGCGATGAAGCTCGGTCTGTTGGGCGCGGCTGCGGCTGTCCTGTTGGCAGTGGTGCTGTCGGCGCCGGCGCACGCGGCAAGCTCCGTCGACATGACCGCGCGCCTCAACGGCGTCGATGTCGGCAAGCCCACCGAGACGCATCCGATCAGGCTCGATCCCAAAGAGCCGGCCACGCTCGAACTGACGATCACCAACAACGGTGACCAGGCCATCACGGTCAGGACCGTGCGCATCGACGGTCGCGTGCTCGGGCTCACGTTCTTCGCGTACGACACCACGATCAACACGAAGGTCGACGCCCACCAGACCGAGGCGCGCAGTTACGCGCTCGATCTCACCGGTCTCGACGGTCAGGCCACCGGGCTCATCCCGTCGCGTGTGGAACTGCTCGACTCCGGCCGTCACGTGATCGCCGATCGCAGCGGGGTGATCGACGTGCGCGGTTCGTTGAAGTCGGTCTACGGGTTCTTCGGTTTCGCCGTGTTGTTGGTGACCGCGGTGTCGATCGCTGGGTCGTTGCTGGCGTTGGCCCGCGGACGCCTTCATCCGAACCGCTGGCGGCGCGCCCTGCGCTTCCTTGCTGCCGGCGTCGGTGTCGGTCTCGTGCTGGTGTTCTCGTTGTCCGCATTCCGCGCGTTCGCGCCGTTGCCGAGTCGATGGATCCCTTGTGTGCTCGGCGCATCTGTGTTGTTCTTCGTGATCGGTTATCTCACCCCCACACCTGACACCGGCGACGACGATGACGACGACCTCGATTTGTCGAACGGTTCCACGAGCGGATCGCACGCCGAACCGGTGTTGGTCGGCGCCGCGCCGGCCCCCGCACCTGTTCCCGCACCGCAGACCGTGATGCCGGGCGCGCCCGCGACCCTGGCTCCATCGGAGTCCGCTCCGCCCGCTGAGCACGCGTGACGCTCGACCGCGACAGGGTCGCCGCGGCACTGGCGGCCTACGACGTCGGCGGCGAACTCGGCCGCGGCGGCTGGGGTGTCGTTCTCTCCGGCACGCATCGTCAGCTCGGCCGCGAAGTGGCCATCAAGGAGTTGCCGCGAGCGTTCGCGGGTGATCCCACGGTGCGGGCGCGGTTCGTTGCGGAGGCTCGCCTGCTCGCGTCGCTCGATCATCCGCACATCGTCCCGGTGTACGACTTCGTCGAGCACGAGGGCCTGTGTCTGCTCGTGATGGAGCAGTTGCCCGGCGGCACGCTGTGGGCGGAGTTCAGCACCAAGGGGCTCGTGCCCGAGCGCGCGATCGCCGTGGTGCTCGCCGCGTGCACCGCGCTGCACTTCGCGCATCAGCGCGGCATCCTGCATCGCGACATCAAGCCCGAGAACTTGATGTACAACTCGCAAGGCGTCGTGAAGGTCACCGACTTCGGCATCGCGAAGGTCATCGGTGGTGGCGGGACGATGGCGACTATCGCCGGCGACATCCTGGGTACGCCTGCCTACATGGCTCCCGAGCAAGCGCGCGGTGGCGAACTGTCACCGGCGACCGACGTGTACGCGGTGGGCACGATGATGTACGAGCTGCTCTCGGGACGGCTGCCACACTCGGAAGACGGCGATCCGCTCGCGATCCTGTATCGCCATGTGAACGACGAGCCGGTTCCGCTGCGCGACGTGATGCCGTCGGTGCCCGAACCGATCGCGAACGTCGTGATGAAGTCGCTGTCGAAGGATCCTTTGGCGCGACAGCAGAGCTGCGACGAACTCGGCATCGAGCTCGCCGAGGCGGCGACGATCGCGTGGGGTCCGGGTTGGTTGAACGCGCGCAGCGGCGTTTCGGTGATGGCTGCCGGCGAGATGGTCGCGGTCACCGAACGCACGACCGGTGGCGCCGTCGCTCCTGTCGCGCAAGCGCCCGCGGCGCCGAGCACGATCGCGCCGACGCCCGTCGACGCCGGCCCGGCGCCCGCGACGATCCTTCCGTCCGACATCCCGGCCGCGGCCGCGCCTCCTCCTCCGGCGCCTGCGCCTGCGCCGGCGCCGGTCGTGCCAGCGGCCGCGCCGGTGCGTCCGAGCATCGCCGTGCACGCCGTCGGCGCCGCGGTGAACGCGGCCGAAGAAGACATCGTCCCCGTCAAGGAGATCATCACTCCGCCCGGCTCGGCCGCACCGATGTTGCTCGCGGCGCTCGTGTTGATCGCGTTGTTGATCGGCGCGGCGTTTGCCGGCGTCGGTTCGCCGACGCACGACAAGGCGGGCACCGGCATCCTCGTGAACGGCAAGGATCCCGGCGCGTCGACGCTCTCGGTCGACTTCTCGGACCCACTGAAGCTCGGTGGTGTCGCCGCTGGTAGTGATGTCGCCGTCAAGGTCGGCGGAGTGTCGGTGGCGTCGGCCAAGGCAACAGCGAGTGCGGATGCCCCTGACCAAACGACTGCCGACCTCGGTGCTGCGAAGTACCTCGTTGGTGGGAAGGGCACGCTCGAACTGAGCGCAGCTGGCGCGGCGACGAAGAGCTTCGAGATCAAGTCGTCGCAGTCCGGGTTCCTCACGGCTCCTGCGGTCGTCGCGATCATCCTGTTGCTGTTCGCGTTCGCGTACACGGAGTCGTTGAGCAAGCCGCTGCGCCGTGGACGCAAGCGCATGGGCAACGTCGTCGGTGTCGCGGTGATGGTTGCGATCGCGGGTGTTGCGCTCACGCTCATCGCGTGGATCCTCGGCGCCGCCGAACCTTCGATCCCGGGCATCGGGGTGAGCGTGATCTTGGGCGCGCTCGCCGGTGCCGCATTCGCTCTCGGACAGCTGCGGCGCGGCCAACGCCGCCGCCTCCGCCGAGGCACCAAGACGTAGTTCTCGAAGGAGGCGCGGGTGGACGGGTACATCGTCGAGATCCAGGAGCCAGACGCCGCGCCGCGACGCGTGCGCATCGAAGCTCCGACCGAGGTCGGGCGTGAGTGCGACGGCATCGTGCTGGCCGACCCGATGGCGTCGCGTCGTCACCTGCGGCTGTCGCCGTCGGGTGAACGACTCATCGTCGAAGACCTCGGCAGCAGCAACGGCACCGCGGTCAACGGCAACTGGATCTCTGGCCCGGTCGAGATCGGCCCGAGCGACGTCGTTCACGTGGGCGCCGGCGGCACCGTGATCACGCTGATCGCGAGCGAGCCAGACGCGGCGCCGCCGCCGACGCCGTCGGCACCACCGTCGTCCGCCACCATCGCCCCCACGCCGACTCCGACCGAACCGCCTGGGGCCGCCCCCGCCCAACTCGGGGTGGAGAGCGGGGCCATGGCCCCTCCAGTCACCCCGAGTTCAGAGCCTGTCGCGCCTGTCGCGCCCGTTGCGCCGGCACCGGTGGTGCCTGTCGCACCCGCTCCCGCTGTTCCCGCGGCGCGGCCTGCGCTCGAGGCCCTGGCGACGATGGAGAGCGGCGGCTGTGCCGTGCGTTTCCGTCCGGGCACGTTGGGCGAGGCGGCGGCCAAGGGATTCGTCGGCGCGTGCGCGCAGGCGCGCAAGCGTCTCGCCGGCCTCGGCTCCGAACCGTGGGGCGGCGTCGTGCAGATCTGCCTCGTCGATCCGTTCCCCGATCCCGACCGGCCCGGTGAAGTGATGACCGGCGGCACGATCGTCGACTCGGAGCGCAGCGAGATCTGGATGGTCGTCACGTCGGAGTCGCCGCCCGAAGCGCCAGAGCGCCCGATGGCCTTGCTGTTCGGCGCGGCGTTGCCGGCCGCCGCCGACCTCGGTCCCTTGATCGAGGGCTACGGCCTGCATGTCGCAGGAACGCCCGACCCCGACGAGCAATTGCGTGACGTGCCGCTACCGCCGCTCGGGCATCCCGAGGCCGGTGGCGATCTGGGCGCCGCGATGGCGTTGTCGTTCGTGCGCTTCCTGTTGAAGCGTTCGACCGACGCGGACTTCAAGCGGCTGCTCGCGCAGTCGCAACCCGGTCGTGTCGACCAGCAAGCCGAATCGATCTACGGGTCGAGCTTGGCCGCGCTCGAGAACAACTGGCAGCGCGGCGTGATGTCGCAAGGTCCGAAGGTGAAGACCGGTCAGTTCCTTCGACTCGCCGTGCGCTACGTGAAGCCGCACATCCGGCGTGAGGCCGAGATGTTCGTGTACATGCTGCTCGGCCTCGGCTTCACGATGATCTTCCCGTTCGCGTTCAAGAACCTGCTCGACACGGCGATTCCCAGTGGCCACTTCTCGAAGGTCGCGAGCCTGCTCACGGTGCTCGGCGCGGCGTTCGTCGTGTCGTTGCTGGCCGACCTTCGTCGCGCGTACCTCGCGGCCTACGTGAGTGGCGCGGTCGTGCGTCAGATCCGCGTCGAGATGTTCTCGAAGCTGCAGACGCTCGGCGCGGGCTGGTTCGGCGACCACCAACAGGGCGACGTGTTGTCGCGCTTGTTCTCCGACGTCGGCTCGGTGGAGCAAGGTCTGTCGGGGACGTTGCGAGACGGACTCTTCCAGGTGCTGTCGCTCGTCGTGTCGGCCATCATCCTGCTCAAGCTCAATGTCCTGCTCGGGTTCATCGTGCTGCTCGGCGCGCCGCTCGTCGCGATCGTGTACCGGTACATGTCCGACGGCGCGCAGACGCGCAGCATCATCGTGCAAGAGCAGCTGAGCTCCGTCCTCGCGGTGAGCGCGGAAAACTTCGGTGCGCAATCCGTGGTCAAGGCGTTCGCGCTCGAGGCGCGCGAGAAGCTGCGGTTCGGGCGCGCCTCTGATCGGTTGTTCGTCGCGCAGCGCCGCCTCAACTTGTTCGGCGGCCTGTTCGGGTTGTCGGTGAACATGATCGTGACCGGGCTGCGGCTCTTCGTGCTCGGCCTCGGCTCGTGGCTGATCCTCGAGGGGCATCTCACGATCGGCGGCCTCGTCGCCTTCATGACGTTGATGGGCGAAGTCATCAGCCCCGTCACGGTGCTCACGGGCATCGGGCAGCAGATCCAAGCGTCGACCGGCGCGCTCGCCCGCATCAACGAGGTGCTCGACGCCGATCCGTCGGTCGTCGACCAGGAACACGGCGCCCCGCTCAACCCGCTCGCACAAGAGATCCGCCTGCACAACATCGGCTTCGCGTACACCCCCGAGCGGCGGACGCTCGATGGCGTCAACGCGGTGATCACCGCTGGCACGCGGGTCGCGTTCGTCGGACCCACCGGCGCCGGCAAGTCGTCGACCCTGCAACTGATCCAGCGCTTCTACGACGTCGACGAGGGCGCGGTGCTGTTCGACGGTCGAGACATCCGTGAGGCCCCGTTGTGGTCGTTGCGTCAACAACTCGGCGTCGTGTTCCAAGACACGTTCCTGTTCGACACGACGGTGCGCGAGAACATCGGCATGGGACGCGAAGGCTCGACCGACGCGGAGATCGAGGAAGCGGCCAAGGCGGCCGAGGTGCACGAGTTCATCCTCGGCCTCCCGCGTGGGTACGACACGTTGGTCGGCGAGCGCGGTGGGCGTTTGTCGGGCGGTCAACGCCAGCGCATCGCGATCGCGCGAGCCCTGTTGCGCAATCCGACTGTGTTGCTCCTCGACGAAGCGACGTCGGCGCTCGACCCGCGCACCGAACGCCTCATCAACGACACCCTCGATCGCGTCGGCGCGGGCCGCACCACGATCGCGGTCACGCACCGGCTCGGGTCGATCACCGGCTACGACCGCATCTTCGTGCTCGCGAACGGTGAGCTGGTCGAGCAGGGGACCCACGAAGAGCTCGTCGCCATCGGCGGTGTCTACGCATCGCTGTGGTCGGAACAAACGGGCGCGCCGCTCGCCACCGCCGAGCAGCCGTTCGATGCCGCCGGCGCGCTCGCGCGGATCCCGCTGTTCGGGTCGCTCGCCGCGGGCGCGCTCGAACTCGTGGCGTCGAGGCTCGTGGCTGCTGAGCTCGCGGCAGGGGAGACGTTGGCCGAAGGCGGCGGCCGCCTCTGTGTCGTGCGCAAAGGACGCGGGCGGGTGTTGGTGTCGGGCCTCGATGGATCGTGGACACCCACTGCCGACCTGTTCCCCGGCGACAGCTTCGGTGTCGGCGCCCTGCTCGGACAGGAGCGCGGCGCGGTGTTGCAGGCCTACGAAGCGCTCGGCCTGCTCGTGCTCGACGACGAAGCGATCGCCGCGCTCGCAGCGCAGCTCCCCGAAGTGGCCGCCGCGCTCGAAGGCCGTCACGCGCCGTCGGTGGCCCCGGCAGGTGGCCAGCGTCTCTCGCGTCTCACCTTCGGCATCCCGGCCGCGGCCGTGGCCGAGGCCCTCGCCACGCCGGGCGCCGGTCCGGCCTCGCCCGCCGGCCCGGCCGAGCAAGAAGTCCGCCGCCTCACGGGGAGTTTCCGCGCCGTCCGCTGACCGCGTAGTTGACCCGTAAGCTCACCGGCCGTGGATGACCCGGTGTTGCACGCGATCGTGAAGGCGGCCGTCGATGTCACGGCCGCGAGCGGCGGTTGGATCCTGGCCCGCGACAGCGGACGCCTCACCGTGCGCGCCGCCGCCGGCGTCGACATCGACACGGCGCCACTCGCGGGCGTGAGCATCGACGAAGGTTCGGGCACCTCAGGCTTCGTGATCGCGTCGGGACAGCCACTGGCGCTGTCGGCCCGAGCCGACGATCCCCGTCTCTCCGAGGGCATCGCGGCGCACCTCGGTCGCCGTCCTTCCACCGTGCTCTGTGTCGCATGCGAGTCAGGCGACAACGTCGTCGGCGCGCTCGAACTGATCGACAAGTCCGGTGGCGCCACGTTCAGCTTCGACGACGTCGAGCTCGCGACACTGCTCGCGTCGATCGGCGCCGTCGCCCTCGCGTCGGGCGAGCAGGCGCAGACCGCGGTCGTGTCACCGGCCTCGCTCGGAAACGATCTCGTTCGCCTCGCTGACGTCGACCCTGCGCGGTACGCCGTCGTTGCCTCCGCCGTAGGTGCGCTGCTCGATCGTGGCTGACGCTCCGCCGCCGTCCGAACCAGTTCGTCCTGCCGCGCCGCGGCCCGCGTACGCGCGTGAGTCGGTCATGGTGCGCCTCGACAAGGCCGTCTCGCTCGACGACCTCACGCCCGAGTGGGCATGGGGCGGCTCGACGGGTGCGGGCGTGCGCGTCGCGGTGATCGACAGCGGCATCGATGCCGACCATCCCGACCTGCACGGCTGCGTCGACGTCGACAACGGCGTGATGGTCGCGCTCGGCGACGACGACGAGCCGTTCGAGACCATCGGCCCGCACGGCGACAGCTTCGGACACGGCACCGCGTGCGCGGGCATCATCCACTCGCTCGCGCCCGAGGCGCGCATCACCAGCATCAAAGTGCTGGGCGAAGGCCTCACCGGCAAAGCGGCCGCGTTCCTGCGCGGCCTCGGCTGGGCCGTCGAGCAGGGCTTCGACGTCGTGAACTTGTCGCTCGGTACCAACCGGCGCGACTGGGCGCTCGCGTTCTACGAGGTGTGCGATCAGGCGTACTTCCGCGGTTCGGTCGTGGTCACCGCCGCGAACAACGTGACCCGTGCGAGCTTCCCGTCGATGTACGCATCGGTGCTCAGCGTCGCGTGCAACCTGTCGACCGACCCCAAGCGATTTCATTACAACCCCGAGCCGCCGACCGAGTTCCTCGCCCGCGGCATCGACGTCGACGTGGCGTGGCTCGATCACGGGCGCATCAGCAGCACCGGCAACTCCTACGCGGCGCCGCACATCAGCGGGATGGCGGCGCTCATCCGATCGAAGCACCCGGAGTTGCGACCGTTCCAGGTCAAGGCGGTGTTGTGGGCCACGGCGGCCAACGTGCGCGAGGCGCAGCCCGCACAGGCCGCGGGCCGGCTCACCAACATGATCCGGCCGGGCACCACGTCGATCCGGGCCACCACCGCGCTGCGAGGGCTTCGGCCGAGCCTGTAACCGATCGGGCGTCGCGAACGACTGGCCGGTGAAGCAGGAACCCCGGCGGGGCCGACGACACAATTGACGAGGAGCAACTCCATGACCTCACAACGTGAAATCACGCCCGAGCAGATGTCGGCTCTGGCCAAGAAGTTGGATTCGCTCGACCTCACCGACGACGAGGAGTTCGTCTTGCGTGCGGTGTTCGCGGCGGCCGCGCCAGACGGCGAGGTCGAGGGCTATGCGGTCGACTCGTTCATCTGGTTCGAAAAGCCAGGCGGGATGTCGGAAGGATTCGCGAACGTGTTCAAGCCCGGCGGCAAGGTCGGCTTCCCGGGCGGCGGCGGGAGCAGCACCGTCTCCATCACCGGCAACCCCTGATGCCTTCGCTCGAGTTGACCGACGCGCAACTCGACGCTCTCGGCGCCAAACTCGATGCGCTCGATCTGACTGACGACGAGCGCATCGCGCTCAACGCGGTGTTCGCCGCGGCCGCGGCCGCGCCCGAATCAGAGGTCGAGGGCTATGGGTACGAGTTCTACAACGGGCCGCCATCGGTGGGTTTCATCACCATCTTCAAGCCGCAGAAAACTGATGGGGGTTCCGATTCGAGGCCCGTCTTCAAGTACGACCTGAAGGCGCAGAAGGAGGCCTGATGGCGCGGCGGCGTCGAGCGTCATGACCGAGATCGCGTCCGTCGCGTTCCTCGGACGCCGGCGGTCGGTGACCGATGAGCAGCGGCGCGCGCTGCCGGTCGCGCTCGTCGCGATGCCGCTGTCGGAACCAGTGCGCCCATCGATTCAGATCGGCTTGCTGGCCGAGATCGCGAGACGAGCGGGCTACAGGGCGTCGACGTTCCATCTCTATCTCGACCTGGCCGCCCGCATCGGGGTCCGCGAATACACCGAGCTTGCCGAGGCGCGTCAACCGATGATCGGCGAATGGCTGTTCTCTGTCGCCGCGTTCGGCGACGACGCGCCCGATCTCGACGGCACGCTGCTCGACAAAGCGGCGCCCCGTCATCTCGAGTACGTGCTCGCGCAATGCGGCCGTCCGCGCTCGTGGCTGGACGATGTGCGGCGCGACGTCATCCCGGCGTACATCGACGACATGGTGGCGACGACCGATTGGAGCCAGTTCGGTGTCGTGGGCTTCACCACGACGTTCCAACAGAACACCGCCTCGTTCGCGCTGGCGCGCCGACTGAAGGAGGCGCACCCCCACCTGGTCACGGTCTTCGGTGGGTCGAACTTCGACGGCGCGATGGGCGCGGAGTGGGTGCGCTCGATTGCCTGCGTCGACTACGCCATCATCGGCGAGGCCGACGAGTCGTTCCCGGCGTTGCTCGATGCGCTCGCGGCCGACGGCGATCCCCTCGCCGTTCCCGGAGTCCTTGCCCGCGGGAGTGATGGCGGGGTGGCGCACGGTCCTGATGCCGTTCCGTTCGAGGACCTCGACTCGTCACCCGTGCCGGACTACAGCGAATTCTTCGAGCGAGCCGAGGCGCTGGGCCTGCTCGAACCGGGCCGCGTGCGCGACATCGACATCCCCTACGAGAGCGCACGCGGTTGTTGGTGGGGCGAGAAGCGCCACTGCACCTTCTGCGGGTTGAACGGCACGACGATGCGCTTCCGGTCGAAGTCTCCGGAACGGGTGCTCTCCGATCTCTCCGAGGTCGTGCGACGGTACGGAAGCTTCCGTATCGAAGCGGTCGACAACATCCTCGACGTGTCGTATCTCGACGAGTTGCTGCGTCCGCTCGCAGAGACCGGCGCGATGTTCGAGATCTTCTACGAGATCAAAGCCAACCTCAGTCGGGACGATCTGCGGCGTCTCGCTGAAGGCGGGGTGCATCGGATCCAGCCAGGCATCGAGTCGCTCAACACCCACGTGTTGGCGCTCATGCGCAAGGGCATCCGCGCCGCGCACAACGTGAACACGTTGCGGTGGGGCGCGTACTACGGGATCACGGTCGGGTGGAACATCCTCGTCGGGTTCCCCGGGGAGACGGCGGAGGACTACAGGTATCAGTCCGAACTGATTCCGCATCTCGTGCATCTGCCGGCGCCCAAGGGCCACGGGTTCATTCGGATCGACCGGTTCAGCCCGATGTTCGAGGACCGCGAGCGGTTCCCGGTCCGCAATCTGCGCCCCTTCACGAGCTACGCCGTGACCTATCCATCGCACGTCGATCTCATGTCCGCTGCGTATCACTTCGACGGCGACCTCGAAGGTATGAACGACGACGTCGACTACGAACCAACGTTCTC
>Ga0105245_10003903_pt1 | contig 13253 bp, 11 predicted proteins | sample KBSM54metaG_FD_81523 | JGI IMG/M metagenome (GOLD analysis project Ga0105245, IMG submission 81523) | Miscanthus rhizosphere microbial communities from Kellogg Biological Station, Michigan, USA - KBS M5-4 metaG | ecosystem: Host-associated > Plants > Roots > Rhizosphere > Soil | place... | reverse complement strand
TAGCTCGCGCCGGGCGCGAGCTCCGACGCGGCCGCGCCGACGCCGTCGACGCTCTCGGGCGCGAGCGCGAGCCGGCGCTCGAGTCGGGCGCGGGCGCTGTCGTCGATCACGAGCCCCTCGGGCACAACGAGCCGCGGCCGCGCTGCGGGATCCGCCCTCGGCTGCATGCCCGCTCCCGTCGACCCGACCCGACTCATGCCTCGTACCAAGAGTAGGTGAGCACGGCGTGCACCGGATCGGGAGGCCGGAGCCCGACCAATGAACATGACTAGCGTGCATCAGCGTGTCGACGGTCGACGAGAGCCCGCGCGACGCCGCGCCCGCCGATGGTGCGCGGCTTCCCCTACCCACGTTCCTCATCATCGGCGCGCAGAAGAGCGCGACGCGCTGGCTGCGGCTGAACCTCGGCCTACACCCTGCCGTCTTCACCGCCGCGCGCGAGCTGGAGTTCTTCAACAACGGCGACCGCTACCGCGAGCTCGGCACCGACTGGTACCGGGAGCAGTTCGCGGGCTGGGACGGCGAGCCCATCGTCGGCGAGGCCACGCCCGGCTACCTGTTCTGGCGGCACCGTCCGGTGATGGTCTCGGAGCGCATCGACGAGACGCTCCCGGGCGTGAAGCTGCTCGCCACGCTGCGCAACCCGATCGACCGCGCGCAGTCGGCGATGATCCACCACATCGAGGGCGGCACGCTGCCGGGCGACACCGTGCTCGTGGAGCTGGTGCGCGCGACCGACCCGGAGCGGGACCGGCTCGGGATCATCAGCGGGGGCTGGTACGCACAGAGCCTCGAGCCGTATCGCGCGCGCTTCGGCGACCGGCTCCAGGTCGCGCTCCACGACGACGTCGACGACGACCCCCGCGGGGTCTACGACAACGCCCTGCGTCACATCGGCGCGACGCCCGACTTCGTCCCGCCGGAGTTCGAGCGGGTGCGGTTCAGCCATCAGCAGCGCGCGTCGACCGAACCGGGCCGGCGGCCACTCACCCTCGACGAGCGGCGCGAGCTCTGGACGTACTTCGCCGACGACGTCGCGCAACTCGAACAGATGCTCGGGCGCGACCTGTCGGCCTGGAATCCGGGCTGACAGGCGGGTCAGGTCAGCGCGGCGCCGCGTCGCGCGCCGCGAGCTGCGCCTCGAGCGTGGCGACGCGCCCGTTGGTCTTCCGCAGCGTCTCGCGGGCACGCACGACGTCGGCCCGGGCGCGCGCGAGCAGCTCGCCGTCGACCGGTGGGCGCAGCCAGCCCCGGCCGAGCAGGTCGGTGACGGCGGGGGGCAGCGCCGCGAGGTCGACCGCGCCGTCGTTCCACACCGCCCGCGCGAGGTCGAGCAGCGGGTTGTCGAGGCCGGGCGACGCGCTCCCCGCGTCGTGGTGGCGCAGCCCGGCGTCGAGGTGCTCGCGCACCGCGGTCTCGCTGGCGGCGTCCGGGGCGGGCAGTCCGAGGTGCGCGGCGAGCCGCGCGACCGTGCCGGGCAGGTCGTCGAAGATGTCGGTGTGGCGCACCAGCAGGTGGCCCGGGTCGGCCGCGGTCGCGGCGTAGAGGTAGCGCAGCCACAGGCTCGCCGCCTGCGCGGCACCCACCGAGTAGCCGCGCACCGCGAGCGACGCCGCGACCTCGACCGGGTCGCGCACGACGACGACGGTCGTCGCGATCGGCGTGACCGTGCGCCAGAACGGCAGCAGCACCGACAGGCGCGGGTCCTTCCACGCGACCACCGGCGCGCGGGCCGCCTCCGCGCCGAAGCTGTCGTCCAAGATCGCGGTTGCCCGCTCGCGGAACTGCGCCAGTCCGGGCCCGCGCTCCCAGCCGGGGTCGAGCACCGGCGGCTGGTCCCACGCCCCGCCGAGGTGCGCGAGCAACTCGTCGTCGAGCTGCACGACGGCCTGGATCTCGAAGTAGCCCTTGGGGTTGTCGGCGCCGGGCTTGAGCATGCGCCCCGGATCGCCGAGCGACGCGCCGAGGAACGAGAGCGCGCCCGCGATCACCGAGGTGCCGCTGCGGTGCATGCCGGTGACGCACACCGCGGTCGAGGTGGTCGCCGTCACCGGCACCGGCTAGGAGCGGGGCTTCTCGCGGGACCGCCACCCCGAGAGGTCGCCCCGCGCCTGGCGCCGTTCGTCGCGGTGCCGGGCGAAGGTCACCAACAGCCACAGGACGGCCAAGATGACCAGGACCAGGAGGATCGCCGGCGCGGGATCCCGTTGCACGTCGATCTTGATCGGCATCGACAGGGCAACCAGGTTCCACGGCATCACGTCACCACCTCGCTCGAGCCCTCCGACGATACTGCGGCGGCGGACCCGGTCGTTCCCGCACGTCAGGCGGTACCTGGCGCCGGGGGGCTCCGTCGGCACGGCCACCGCACGTCGTAGGCTGCACGCGTGGCGCGGGCAAGCAGTTCGAGACCGGGGTCGTGCGCGCGCCGCGCGAGGCGCCCTCGATGAGACCCAACACCGCGGCCCGCATCGCCGCGATCATCCTGGCGATCGCGGGCCTCGCCGCGATCGTCGCGGCCGGGGTGATCGCGACCCGCAACTTCACGGTCACAGTCGGCCCGCGGCACTTCAACTGCGGCAGCGTGGTCGCGGCCAAGGACCCCCGCAACCTCGTCGGGAGGCGGTCGACGGTCCCGCGACGGAACAAGGTCGCCTACAGCCGGTGCCAGAAGAAGAGCTCCGACCAGACCCACAAGGCGATCACGTTCCTGATCGTGGGCACGATCCCGCTGCTGATCGTCCTCACGCTGCCTGCGCTGTCGCGGCGGTCCCGCCGCGTCCGAGCGCACCGCCGAACCCGGTTGTAAAGACTCGGTTGGGCAAGCGACCCCCGCCTTGACTGACGACGTCGAACGCGGCGAATCTTTGGGGATCAATACGACAACGCCCCCCGAAACGGACCCGAACCGGCCACCGGAGCCCGAGCCCGTGCCCGCGAGTCCGGACGAGGTCGTGGCCGAGGAGGAGTTCGACGACCGGCCGACCAGCCGGCCGGCGGCCATGGCGCAGAGCGCCCTCCAGGACCGCTCGCCGGGGTTCCTACTCGGGACGATCGCGCTCGCGGTCGTGGTGTCGCTGATCGCGGGCTACGCGATCGGATACAAGGTCGAGAACAGCAAGGGCACGACCAAGGCCAAGAAGGTCGCTACCGGCAAGAAGACCACGAAGCCGGGCCGAAAGCCGACACGTGCCTTCACGCTCAAGGCCGCGCCGCTGCTCGTGGGCGGGACGTACGGCGTCACCGCCAAGCAGCTCGTCGTCCTCAACTCGCAGGCCAAGCCCGTGAAGATGAGCATCGGCCCCAAGACGAAGGTCGCGGTCGCCGAAGCCGGCAAAGCCTCCGACATCATCGTCGGCGCGAAAGTGCTGTTCCAGCCGAGCCCGACGAGCAAGACCAAGGCCGTCGAGGTCGTCGTGCTGCCGGCCAAGGCCCCGACGGGCGCCGCGGTGTCGGCGGTGGTTCCCGGGACGTCGATGACGATCAAGAACCTGGCGGGCAAGGACACGGTCATCACGACCACCGGTGCCACCGTCGAGAAGACGCGGTCCGGCACGCGCCGCAACATCGCCAAGGGCGACCACCTGATCGTCTATTACTACGTGGTGCGCAACCGGCGGAACGCGGCCATCCAGGTCGTCGTGCTGCCGGCCGGTACCAAGTTCAAGCAACAGACAACGACGACGAAGTAGCCCCGCGGCGCTCCGCAGTGCGGGGGCGAGTCGGCGCACGGGAGGGCTCGACCGGTCGTATGTATCCGTTCTGGGATCGCGTGATCTGGCCGATCCTGCAGGCGGCCGGCGCACGCCGCATCGTCGAGATCGGCGCGCTGCGCGGCGAGACCACCGCGCTGATGCTCGAGCGGCTCGGACCCGACACCGAGCTGCACGTGATCGACCCCGTGCCCGAGTTCGACCCGGCCGAGCACGAGCAGAAGTTCCCCGGCCGCTACATCTTCCACCGCGACGTCAGCCACAACGTGCTGCCGACACTGCCCGCGATCGACGTCGCGCTCGTCGACGGCGATCACAACTGGTTCACCGTGTACCACGAGCTCCGCATGCTCGGCGAGGGCGCCCGCCGCGCCGGTGCACCGCTGCCGGTGCTGATCATGCACGACGTCGGCTGGCCGTACGGACGACGCGACCTCTACTACGTCCCCGAACGCGTGCCGGAAGAGTTCCGTCAGCCGTACGAGCAGAAGGGCATCCGTCCCGGCACCGAGCAGGTGCTGCCGAAGGGCGGCATCAACCCGCTGCACTACAACGCGGTGAACGAGGGCGGGCCGCGCAACGGCGTGATGACCGCGCTCGACGACTTCGTCGCAGAATACGACCGGCCGTTGCGCGTGGTCGTGCTCCCCGTGTACTTCGGGCTCGCGATCGTCGTCGAGGAGGCACGACTCGCCGCACAACCGGCGTTGGCGCGGCTGCTCGACCGCTTCGAGTCGGCCGAGGGCAAGGACGACCTGTTGCAGATCGCAGAGTCGACGCGCCTGCAGGCCATCCTGTTCCAGCACAACGACTACTACGGCCGTCGCGACCTCGTGGGCCGGGCCGCCGACCGGTACCTCGACCTGCTCGCGGCCGCGTTGCTCGACGAGCTGTACCTCGATCACGAGCTGCGGCTCCAGTACCTCGCGAGCTGCATCGAGCTCGGCAAGACGCCCGAGCGCGCGAAGCTCGGCGACCCCGCGCGCGAGATGCAGCTCAAGTGGGACAAGCTCGTCGCCGAACGGCGCGCCGGCGCGCTGCCGGCGAGCGGCCACGCCGGGTCGACCCTCCCCTACACCGACATGGGCCGGGCCCGCCTCGATCACCTGCGACGCGCGCTCGACATCGTGCGCGAGGAGTCGGTGCCGGGCGACCTCGTGGAGTCGGGCACCGCGCGCGGCGGCGGCGCGATCTTCATGCGCGGCTACCTCGCGGCCTACGAGATGGACGCCCGGAGTCTCTGGGTCGCCGATCCCTTCCGTGTCGACGACGTCGACGATCCCGTGGTCGCGTGGTCCGACCTGAACACCGTGCGCGACGGCTTCGCCCGCTTCGGCCTGCTCGACGAGCACGTGCGTTTCTTGCAGGGCCCGCCCGCCGACGCGTTGGTCGACGCGCCGGTCGAGCAGATCGCGTTGCTGCGGATCGGCGCGGGCGCCGGCGACCACGTGTCGGCGACGCTCGGCGCGTGCTACGACCGCCTCGCGCCGAACGCGTTGGTCGTCGTCGAGGACGCGCAGTCGCCGGACAACGCCGACGCGATCACACGCTTCCGCGCCGAACGAGGGATCACCGCGCCGCTCGAGCGGATTGGCGAGGCCGGCGCGTGGTGGCGCAACACCGAGCCCGAGCCGCGCGCACCGGCGGAGCCCAGGAGGGGCCGGTTCGGGCGCCGCGCCAAGCGGCCGCCGCTCGCGCCGCCCGCGCCCGCGATCACCAAGGACCTCACGGTGGTCGTCGTCTTCTACAACATGAAGCGCGAGGCGGCGCGCACGCTGCACTCGCTCTCGCGCGCGTATCAGCGCGGCATCGACGGCCTCGACTACGAGGTGGTCGTCGTGGAGAACGGCTCCGCGCCCGACCAGCGCCTGGGCGAGGAGTACGTGCAGACGTTCGGGCCCGAGTTCCGGTACGTCGACCTCGCCGACCGGGCGACGCCGACGCCGGTCGACGCGCTCAACGCCGGGCTGCGCGTCGCCGCGGGCCGGACGGTCGCGTTCATGATCGACGGCGCCCACGTGCTGACGCCCAGTGTCCTGCGTTACGGCATGGCGGGCCTCGCGACGTACGAGCCCGCGATCGTCGTCACGCAGCAGTGGTACGTCGGCCCGGGCCAGCAACCCGACGCCATGCAGACCGGCTACGACCAGGCCTACGAGGACGAGCTGTTCCGGCAGATCGAGTGGCCGCTCGACGGTTACCGCCTGTTCGACATCGGGCACTTCATCGGCGACCGCGACTGGTTCGACGGACTGTGGGAGAGCAACTGCATCTTCGTGCCCCGCAAGCTGCTCGAGCAGTACGGCGCGTTCGACGAGAGCTTCGAGATGCCGGGCGGCGGTTACGCGAACCTCGAGCTCTACGAGCGGCTCGGCGCCGCGCCCGACGTGAACGTCGTGACGATCCTCGGCGAAGGCTCGTTCCACCAGGTGCACGGCGGCACCACGACCAACCGGCCCGACCCCGAGGAACGGCGCGCGACCATCACCGGCTACGCCGACCACTTCGCCGACCTGCGCGGCCGGCAGTTCCGCGGCGCGGGCAAGATGCTCCATTACGTCGGCACCATGTTCCCGAGCGCACAACGCACGCGCGCGCGGCGGATGACCGCCGGCCTGTTCCACAAGGGCGTGCTGTCGACCGGCCCCGACGGCCAGCCGACCGCGCCCACTCCGATCCCCGACGAGCTGAAGGCGTCGTTCATCGACGCGTTCTGGCACAGCCTCGCGTGGCGCGACACCACCTGGCTCGGGCACCGCGTGACGAAGCCGCCGACCGACCTGGTCGCGTACCAGGAGATCGTGCAGCGCGTCCGACCCGACTGGATCATCGAGACCGGGACGGGCAACGGCGGCCGCGCGCTGTTCCTCGCGTCGATCTGCGAGCTGCTCGACCACGGGCAGGTCGTCTCGATCGACCCGCAGCCGGGCGACGACCGCGTCGCGCACCCGCGTATCACCTACGTGGAAGGACAGGCGCAGGACCCGGCAACGTTCGCGCGGGTACGCGAGCTCGTGGGCGACGCGCCGCACGCGCTCGTGGTGCTCGGTTCGCAACCCGGCACAAACCTGCGCATCGAGGACGAATTCCGCGTGTACTCGCCGCTCGTGCCGGTCGGGTCCTACGTGATCGTCGAGAACACGATCGTGAACGGCCACCCGGTATGGCCCGGCTTCGGGCCGGGCCCGTTGGAAGCGGTCAAGCGCATCCTCGCCAACCACAGCGAGTTCGCGTCGGACACGACGATGGAAAAGTTCGGCCTCACGTTCAACCCGGACGGCTTCCTGAAGCGCACGCGCTGATTCCGCGACACGCTCACCTGCTTCGAGCAGGGCCCTCTTCCAAAGTGCGGCCCCTATCAATGACTTCCGTCGTTGGAACACAAGTGCGCATGCGTAGAGGTGGCTATTAACGAGACGCGCGGTGAACCGGAAACGTTCACCACGCGCGTGACGAAGCAATCGCGCCACGCGATTACAGCACTGAGACGCACACGGTTACCTTGCGCTTTCCGAGCAGGTGACGACGCGGCCAGTATCGAAGGCGTAGTGAAAGGTTGTGTTCCGTATTGACATGGCCGCGAGACCGGTTCACCCTCGACCACGAGGCGTGGACACACGAGCGTGACTTCGGGGCGCTGCGAATCCCAGCGCTGGGTAGGCCGCCCGACATTGCGACGGGGTGGCTTTTGCGGGGAGGCGGGATGAAGACTTTGACGCGTCGCGGCATGGTTCGCCGCGCATCTCTGCTGATTGTCGTGATCGTGTTCGGTTTGGCGTGGGCCGTGCCTGCCGCCGGCGCCGCTCCGACGCTGACCGGAGAGACGTTGACCGCGTCACCGCCGGACGTGCAGATCCAGGGCACGTGCGGGGACCAGTCCGGCTCGTTCACGTTCCAGGCGTCCGGCACCGCAACCGGCCCGTACGCCGGGACGTTCACGGAGACGGGCACGGCGACCTTGAGCGCTCCGGGCGGCTTTCCGGGGGGTTCGATCGCGCGGCTGGTCACGTCGCTCGATGTCAGCTTCGACATCGACTCTCCGGCTGGGCACGTCACGGGAACGAAGACGTTGCTCGCCGGCGCGAGCCCGCCGATTGCGGTGTGCCAAGAATTCGGTGGAGGCGATCACCTCTACTTCGCTCTCCAGTACGTCCAGTACTTCGCGACCATTCACACCGCGACCGGAACGGCGAGCGACTCCGGACAGGGGCAGCTGGTGTTCCAGGAAATAAAACTCGGTGGGACGATCGTCTCCGATGTCTACCAAGAGATCTTCTTCCAGTCCGACACTCCGCCCGGTCCGACGGCCGTGACGTTGTCGCCCTCGTCGGCCACGAACGACGTCGGCACGACGCACACCGTCACCGCGACCGCAATGGACGGAAGCGGCAACCCTTCATCGAACGCGAGCATCGTCTTCTCGGTGACCGGCGCGGTGAGCACTACTGGGTCCTGCACGACCGACGCGCAAGGCATGTGCTCGTTCACCTACAGCGGCCCGACCGCTCCTGGGTCGGACACGATCACCGGTTGCGCCGACAACGACGGTAATGGTGTCGGCGACCCTGCGACCGAGCCGTGCGGTCAGGCGTTCAAGCAGTGGGTGCTTCCGACATTGACGGTGTCGCCGGCGGACGCGACGAACACCGTCGGCACCAGCCACACGGTCACTGCCATGATCTCGAGCGCGAGCGGCAGCTCCGAGGCGGGGCGCACCGTGATGTTCGCGGTGACCGGGTCGGTCGCGGCGAGCGGCAGCTGCGTGACCGACGCGAGCGGCCAGTGCAGCTTCACCTATACGGGGCCGCAGCTGCCCGGCGCCGACATGATCACAGCGTGCTCGGACCTGAACCGCAACGGCGCTATCGAAGCCGCGACCGAGTGCGTCACGGCGACGAAGGCATGGGTGTTACCGACGTCCACGCCCGGCCAGGTGACTGGAGGTGGCCAGGTGCCCAACGCCGCGGCGACAGACCAGGTCGCGTTCGGCTTCAACGCGAAGAATGCTTCGGGCTCACCGCAGGGTGAGTGCAACGTCGTCGACCCGTCCGCCTCGAAGACCCAGGTGAAGTGCCTCGACGTGACGACGCTGGTGCAAAGTGGCACGCACGCCACGTTTTTCGGTCACGCCCGTGTCAACGGCACGGCCACGACCTATCGCATCGACGTGGACGATCTCGCCGAGCCTGGACGCGGCCATGACACCTTCAAGAGACAAGCCGAGAGCGGCTATGCGCTAGGTGGGGTGATCGTAGAGGGACACGTCCAGGTGCACTGACGAATCGTTCGGCCCGCAAGTTGCGAAGGTTTTCGTCACGCGGGTTCGGTCTTGTTGCGCAGTTGCCGCGCTCGTTGCGCGGCGTGCTCGACCTGCGGCAGCACCGACGGCGGAACGGTGCCGAGGTAGAGCCGTTCGTTCTCGGGCGGTCGGTAGGGCCGGCCGCGCAACGCGACGTACTCGGCGTGCATCTCGTCCCAGCCGATCCGCCCCGACGTCGCCGCGCCGCCGTGGATCTGGTGGAACGTGCCCTCGCCGAGCAGCACGATCAGCTGCGTGCCGTCGGCCTCGCACGCGCGGCGGAAGAAGTCGTGGTTCGCGAGCCCACCACCCGGCAGCGCGAACGCTTCGTCGAGCCCGCCCAGCGCACTCCACATGCCGGCGAGCATGAACAGTCCGTTGCTCTCGCCCATCGGTGCGAACCATCCGCGCGACGACGACTCCGCGAGCGTCGCGTTCTCGAACAGGCGGTACCCGTCGCGCTCCCAGTCGAGCTCGGCGAGCAGCCGGTCCTCGGCCGCCTGGTCGTAGCCCGAGGTTTCCGCGCGTGCGTGCACGGCGGGACCGAGGTGCCAACCCAGCGACGCGATCAGCGGACGGTCCGCGAGCCGCCGCGCGAGCAACGCGCGCGCCAACAACCCCGGGCTCGCCATGCGCGCGCCGTCGATCAGCAGGCCGACGAGCTCACCGCCGGCCAGCTCCGCGCCCACGTTCGCGGCGTGCGCGGGCGACGGCGGCGCGGGGTCGATGCGAGTCGTGCGCAGCCGTCCGGGGAACGACGCCAGGACGGCCGGGTCGATCGGCACCGGCGAACCGTTGTCGACGACGACGACTTCGTAGTCGTCGGCGGCGATCCCCTGCTGATAGCCGGGCGCCAACGACCGGAGCGTGCGCGGCAGCTCCCGCGCCATGTCGTAGACGACGACCACGACGCTGAGGGACGGACGCCCGGATCGGAACCGGATCACCGGGCTACGGCTCAGGCACTGAAGCCGCTGTTCGCCGGCAGCACGATGATCTCGACCGCCGCGAAGCCGTTCTTGCCCGCGCTCCGTCCGCCGACCAGCAGATCGGCGCCCACCTTCGCGTCCGCCGCAGTGGCCGACGTCAGCGTGTACACCTTCTCGACGTTCTTCAACTTGAGCTTGACCTGCCGACCATCCTTGTTCGTGATCGCGAAATCGTCGGAACCGACGCTCGCGACCACGCGGCCGAGCTTGCTCGAGGTGGGCAGGATGATGACGTCACGGCCACCGGTCGCGACGAGCACCCGCTTCCCGACCGCGATGTCGCTCGTCTTGGCCGCGGCGGTCTTCTCGTAGGGCGTTGTCGCGGTCGTGGTGATCTGCTGCGCGCCCTGAAGCTTCGTGTTCAAGCTCAACGAGCCCGCGCTCGAACCGGTCACTTCACCGACGCGCTGACCCAGCGGACCGTTGGGGTTGGCCTTGCCGGAATCCTTGAGCTGCTGTTGCAGCCGCTTCACGTCGTCACGCGTGCGGCTCTGCTCGACCTTGAAGCCGATGCCGAGCCCGATCACGCCGCCCACTACCGCGCCGATGAGCGCGACGACGACCATCGCCAGCACCGGCTTGTCACGCACCCAGCTCTCGGCCGAGTCCTTGATCGCCACGCCCTGTCCTCCCAGTACCGACCCGCCCGCCGGCCCGGTATCGGCCATTATCGCACGCCGTCTCTTGGTCGGGCTCCGGCTCGGCCGGATACCGGCCGCGCGGATGTCGCCCTCCTGTTCGCTTCGCTCAGGGCAGCTTTGCGTATTGCTGGGAGGCGAGCGCGCCGGCGGGCCCGGACTCGTCGAGCTCGGGGCTGGCGGTCACCTGTGCCTTCACCGCGTACGGACCCTTGGTGAACATGGCGATGCCGGCCGAGCCCGACTTGTCGGCGACGCGCAACCCGGTTCCGCCCGGCACGAACGCGGGCGTGAACTCCTGGACCGCCGCGCCCTGCGTCGTGTCCAGCAGCGTGGCGCGCCAGTGCGCGGCATAGCGCTGCGCGCCGGTCGGGGTCTTGAATTGGTAGAGGTACACGAAGTTCTGCGCCTCTTGCCCGGCCGCGTCGAGGCTCGTCCACTGTCGCTGAAAGCCGTGCACGAACCCGGAGCTGGTCAGCTCGCGACGCGCGTCGCAGCCGAGGTTGCAACCGACGTCGTCGAGCGTGGCCTTCGCGAGGTCGGTCGGTCCGGTGTCGGCGATGTCGTTGGGGACGCGCGTGTAGCCGGCGATGTCGCCGAGTATCAAACCGGCCAGCGGATCGGACGGCGTCGTGGTCGGTGTGCCGTCGTTCGCCTTCGTAGTGGTCGGGCGCGGCGTGGTCGCGGGCGCGGTAGTGGTGGGCGTGGAGCTCCCGCCCGAGCTCGAACACGCCGCTCCGAGCGCCACGAGCGCGCAGCCCGCAGTGATCGCCCGTCGAATCAGCACGCACGCGCAGGCTAGCCCCGCGACTCTGCGCAATTCGGTCAGGTACCATCGTGGTTCACGGGCGACGAGGCCAGGGCCGCGGGGGTTTCGCCCAAGGGGGACGTGCGATGACGGTCGTCGTCGACATCGAGCCGACGAACCGGTGCAATGCCAAGTGCTACTTCTGCCCGCGCGACCAAACGCCGCACCAGGGACTGATGGCGCCTGACGTGTTCGAGCAGGCGCTCGGGCGCGTCGTCGACCTCCGCGCGAAGTTCCGCGAGCTCGGCCGGCCCGACCCCAACGTGAGCCTGTGCGGCCTGGGCGAGCCGCTGCTCAACCGCCACACCCCGGAGTTCGTGCAGCGCGTCCGCGACGAAGACTTCTCCTGCACGATGTCGAGCAACGCCGCCCTGCTCGACGAAGCACGCGGGCACGCGTTGATCGAGGCCGGGCTCCAGCGCATCTGCATCAACGTCGGCGACCGCGACGGCGATTACGAGGAGATTTACAAGCTCCCCTACGAGAAGACACGCGACAACGTGCTCCGGTTCCGCGATCTCGCGGGCGACGCGTGCGAGATCTTCATCGTGCTCGTCGACCACCGGCGCGACCCGCAACACCTCGCCGACATGCGGCAGTACTGGGGCGACCAGGGCCTGCACGCGTTCATGGAATACGAGATCATGAACCGCGGCGGCGCGCTGTTCGTCGACCACATGCAGTTCGAGGAGTACCCGCAGCTGGCTGAGGCGCGCTCGCTGCTGCACACCAACGGCATCGAAGCCGTGTGCCCGACGCCGTTCGCCTTCCTCTTCATCGGCTACGACGGCCAGTACTACCTGTGCTGCTCCGATTGGAAGAAGGAAGTGCCGCTCGGGAGCGTGGCCGACGCGTCGTTCACCGACGTGATGCTCGCCAAGCTCGGGCACACCCGCTCGCGCGACACCGTGTGCAAGACGTGCAATCTCGACCCGCTCAACAAGCTCGTCGAGGCGCTCCGCGCCCGCGACGCCGGCGAAGCCGACGCGCCCGACATCGACGCGATGCTCGAGAAGCTGCGCGGGTTCTCCGCGTTCGCGCTCGACGAGATCGCCGCACTCACCGGGCAGCCCGCGCCCGCTGCTGACGCAGCAAGCGCGGCGGTACGGCGCACGATCCCGGTCACCGCGATCTGATCAACTCCCGCGCGTACTGGTACAACGCGACGTCGTAGGCGTTGTCGGCGGCGATGCGGGCGCGGAACGACGGCTCGACGTCCCAGGCCTCGGTGCTCACGTTGGTCCTGAGATCCCGGTCGACGCCGCCGGGCCACCAACCGAAGCGGCGCTGCGTCTCGTCGACGAAACGGTCGTACTCCTCCGTGAGGCCGAGCACGTCGACCTCTGCCAGCGACGCCCGCGCCCGCTCGTAGCGCTCGTCGTCGGTCGTCAGGCCGCAGTTGATCGCGACCTCGTTGTCGGACGGCACGAGCGAGAACACCTTCGTCTGGTGGTTCTCGACGAAGAAGCGGAAGATCTGCCGGTCCTCGTAGATCGCCTCGAGCGGACGGTCGTGGAACCGCGCCTCGACGCGCTTGAAGTGCTTGAGCACCGAGACCGTGCGAGCCACCGGCTCGCGCAGCACCGAAAGCGTGGTGCAGCCCGGCGCGACGAGGTCGCACACCATGTACGGGAAGTGCCCGGTGAACACGCGGATCTCCGCGCGCCGCTCGGGTGTCAGCGCCAGCAGGCGCGGGATGTTGATGTACACGTCGTAGTCGTGCTCGTCGGTCCAGTCGACCGAGCGCGCCGGGTAGATCGCCTCCGGCGCGAACTCCTGCTGGAGCCGGCGCACGAAGGTCGTGCC